>Ga0075030_100002182_pt1 | contig 17787 bp, 13 predicted proteins | sample LitLauG_LLR_2012_FD_71393 | JGI IMG/M metagenome (GOLD analysis project Ga0075030, IMG submission 71393) | Freshwater sediment microbial communities from Pennsylvania, USA - Little Laurel Run_MetaG_LLR_2012 | ecosystem: Environmental > Aquatic > Freshwater > Creek > Sediment | place: USA... | reverse complement strand
TTTTCGAGCGCGCCTCCAATCGTCACCTTATCCGAACTCGTCGCGGCAAGGAACATCGCCATGATGATGGCGAAAAATACCCACAGCATGATGCCGCGCAGCCAATAGCGCGTTTCAAACTTAAGGATCTGGTAGAACATGTTACGCCAACTCCTGCGCGCTGGAAGCCGGCGAAAGCTTCGAGAAGAACACGTCCTCCAAATCAGGCGGCGCCGCCTGGAATCCGTCTCCCGGCGGAACGTCGCTATATATGTGAACCTGCGTGCGCCCCGCCACCAGCTTGTTGGAGATCACGCGGAAGCGCTGCGAATAATCCGGCAGTTCGGACTTGCCGATCGTGCGGCTCCAGATCTTACCATCCAGCTCGCGGATGGCCACCTCAGGCGAGCCCGCGAACATCACGCGGCCTTTGTCGATAATCGCGGTGTTGGTGCACAGTTCCATCACATCCTGCACGATGTGGGTGGACAAGATCACCACCACGTTCTCGCCGACTTCCGACAACAGGTTGTAAAAACGATTCCGCTCGCTGGGGTCGAGGCCGGCCGTCGGCTCGTCCACGATTAGCAGCGAAGGATTGCCTACCAATGCCTGCGCGATCCCGAAGCGCTGCCGCATGCCTCCGGAAAAGCCGGCCAGAGCTTTCTTGCGCACGTCCCACAGATTCACGCGCAGCAGCAGGCTCTCCACTAAATCGCGCCGCTCACGCGCGTGGACGAACCCCTTCAGCAGTGCCAGGTGATCCAGCATGTCCAGCGCGGAAATTTTCGGATACACGCCGAAATCCTGAGGCAGATAGCCCAGCATCTTGCGCACCGCGTCCTTCTGTTTCAGAACGTCGATCCCATCCAGCGTGACCGATCCAGAATCGGCCTCCTGCAGAGTGGCCAGAATGCGCATCAGCGTGGACTTCCCCGCGCCATTGGGCCCCAGCAATCCGTACAGCCCCTGGGGAATCGTGAGGGAAACGCCGTCCAGCGCGCGGACGCCGTTTGGATACACTTTGGTCAGGTTCTCGATGCGCAGTTCCATAGTTGTAAATGTACTGTACGCGCACCAGCCGTCGCTGGTTCCTTTTAGGGGATTAACATGACGGGAGCCTGCCAGAACGCGGCCTTCTGCGTCGTCGGATCCAGCACTGTCACCTGGCAGCTATATTCACCCGGCACCAGCTTCGCAAGCGACAGGCTGAACTTCAGCGGTACCGTCTTCAGCTTGTTCGGCAGCCCGTCACTCACCGGCAGCGGAGCCGTTTCGAACACCTTCGTCTGCCCTCGGTAGAACGTCACGAACGCCGCCAGCGGCTCGATATTCGCGGCCGTGGGCTCGTACGCCTGCAAATAGACATACATATCCTTGCCCTTGGAAAACACCCGCGTGATGCTGGGTATCAGCTTCTGCCCGTCTGCCACCAGCGGATTTGTCACTTCAGGCTTGTCCTTGTCCTTGAGCGCGTTGTAAATTGCCGCCTTCACGTCCTGCCGCTGGCTGCTCAACACAACGGAGCTGATCGGAATACGCTTGTCCTCTTTATTCAAATTCGGGATCAGGAACTTCGTCTCAAACGTGCCGATGCGCCCCGTCTCCGCGTCGCGCGCCAGAAACTTCAGGCGATACTTGCCCGGCAGCAAAGTGAAGCCCGTTTCGTATTGCACCGGACGCTTCGTCAGTTCCTGCGCCGTCGTATCGCTCAGCTTCACATCCACTTTATCTTTGACGTTCTGAATCGTGGTGCCGAAATCGTCCTTCACCTCGCAGATGAAATCGATCACCGTATGCTCCGCCCCGCCTTTGCGCGCCAGCGCCAGTTCGCTGCCGGGAATCTTCACAAAAATCGGCACGAAATATTCAGCGCGATTCAATTGGAAATAATCCACCTCCATCGCGATGGTCAGTTCCGTGATGGGATCGCCCAGCATCAGCGCGTCTTCCAACTGGCGCTCTCGGTCTGCGGCGGTAAACTTCGCGAACACCTTGCCCGCGTAATAACCCTGCCGGTAATCCAAGCTGGCTGATGGCCCGTTGGTCAGCGCGATCTTGATCCGCCGGAATTTGCCGTTCAGCGCATCGTTCGACGTGTAATAGCCGACGATGTAATAGCTCGAAACGGACTTCTGCGCCTTCACGATGCCCTGCGCCAGGTCGTTATTGTCGAGCAGAGCCTTGCCGCCCGTGTCCGCCGCCATGGTCCACAACGAATCCTGCGATTTCTGGAAATTCGACGTCGCGCTCATCGCCGCCAGGCCCGTATACATCGCCTGCCCTCCCGGCGAGCCACGCGTCGCATCGCCCAATGGTGACGACGCCACCAGCCCACGCGCATCGATCGGCCAGAACGACACGCCGGCGCGGATCGCCGCGTTGACCGTCGCATGCAGTTGCGCCTGATTGTCCAGACCATTCAGGCTCAAGCCGCTGGCGAAATAGAGCAGCGATTTTTTCTCATTCAAATGCCCCAGCATCTTCGCCGCGGTCTGCAAGGCCGAAAGCTGGCGATCGGTATTAAAGATATTGAACTCGCTGTCGTCCTGCCCGAACGCAGCGCCGCTATCGGCCGAACTCGCGTCCGCGGAGGTGGTATCGAAGCCTTCGCCCTCACCGACGATCATGGTCTGCAAAATGCCCAGAATCCGCTCGCGATTCTGCGTGAAATCCTGCGTCACGCGCACCGCTCCGCCTTCGAATTGCATAATGGCGATCAGATCCGCCGGAGTCATCTGCGTCTTCACGAACTTCTGCGCGGCTGTCAGCGCCCGCAACTGGTCCTGCGGAGGCATCGCCGTCAAATCGAAATACAGCGCCAACAGCCGGTGATCCTTATAAAGGGTCTGGCCGGGCACCTCGCCCGCGATCTGTGCGTGCGGCAGCTTTTCGAAATACACAGGAGGCCCAAGCGGCGGCAGCGGCTCCGCTTTGGCCAGCATTTCTTCCACTTTCTGATACTCGAAAAACTTGATCTCCTGCGGCGCGCCGTCCTCGGTCACCGTGAAATCCTTGGCGGTGAGCCCTTCGATGGGATTGCCGCTCTTGTCCTTCACCAGCACCGTTTCGATCACCAGTTGCTGGCTGACGCTGAACGTCGCCGCTCCGGTTGGCCCGCCGGTGTTATTCTGCCCCACCTGCTGCGCGTACATCGCGCCAATCGCAAATAGTGCCGTGAACTGTCTCATGTTAGAACCTCAACCGCACGGTGGTAATCATGCTTCGCATCGCATTCGCCGAAGAGGGCGGCGCGCCGAATTGGGGGCTGTTCACTACCGTGATCCAGCTCCCGTACGTCACGTGATTCAGCGTGTTGGTCGAATCCACGCGCAAATCCAGATTCAACTTATCCGTCACGCGGAACGTCCGCGCCAGCGACGCATTCAACGCAAACTGCGCCGGACCCGTGATCGAATCGCGCCCTGCATTGCCCCACTGTCCCGCCGCCGGAGCCGTATACGCCGCCGGATTCAGGAAGCGCCCCGTGCCCGCATCGTACACACTTAAGCCCGTATAATCCGGACGCACCGGACCCGTGATGCCCGTGCCCTGCACCGCCTCCTGATAGGACGGCGTCAGCGGCAGGCCCGTGCCCGCCGTGATATTGGTCGAAATGGTCCACTCTTTATACAGCGCGCCCTTCCAGCCGCTCAACAGCGTACCTCCGCCCACACCCATGCCTGTGGAATATTGTCCCGTGAACGTCACCTGATGCCGCTGATCGAACGGCGACAAGCCCCGCTCCGCGCTCAGGTTGAGCCAGTTCTGCGCGATCACCGACCCCCCGGTGGATCGCCCGCCTAGCGCCGCGTCGTCAATCGCCTTGGCGTAAACGTACTGCACGCTGGCCGTCATGCCGTTATGCATTCTTCTACGCAGTTGCACCTGTCCTGCTTCGCGCGTCGAGTTACCGTTGGATGTTTGGTAAATGAAGCCCGTCGGACAACTGGGGCAGGGATTCGTCGCGCCCAACGGATACGTATTCGGCAAAAACTCCTGAGCGGCGCGCGTGCCTTTGATCCCGAGGTATGTCGCGGTAATGATCAGCGCGCCCGGCAGATCGCGCTGAATCTCCGCCTTCCAATTTTGCGCATACCCCAGCTTGAAATTCGGGTCGATGCCAAACGTGGTCTGCGTGATCCCTGGCGTAGCGTTAAATCCATTGGCCAGCGACAGGGGATTCGCCGCCGAGTACGGAACACTCAAGCTCTTGGATAGCGGCGCCTGCTGGTCCATCTGACCCGCGATCGCCGAATACACCGACGTATCGTAGGTGATGCCATAGCCGGCGCGCACCACCATGCTCGACGCCGCGAAGGGCCTCCACGATAAACCAATGCGCGGCTGAAAGCCGTGTCTATCCGGATTTACCAGCGAATCGGGATACTTCGCACCCGTCAGCGACCCCACCGGAGCGTTCGCCACCACCGGAGCCACCACCGTGAACCCAGGAGCCACGTCCAGGTTCACCAGGCGTCCGTACAATTCCGTGGATGGCGTCCAGTATTCCCAGCGCACGCCCGCGTTGATGGTCAGGCTCGGACTGACGCGCATATCGTCGGTGAAATAAGCTTCGTAGATCGATCCACGCAGGTACTTATCAGCGTTGCCGTAAGCGATGCTGGCCTGATCGGGAATGCCCAGCAGGAACTGCGCAAAATCGTTACCCGTTTGACCGCCGTTGAACTGGAACGACCCGCGCGGATTCTGCTGCCCGATGAAGTTATAGGACTGCCGCTTGTAATCGCCGCCGAACTGCAAATTGTGGCGGCCGTGATTCCAGTAGCTGTCATCGGAAATGGCGCTCGATTGCGCATGCGAAGCCGACAGGTTGCCGTCCCGCAATCCATAAATACCGCTCGCGAACGTCAGCGACGGAGGTCCCCAGTTCTGCGGCTGCTGATTGTTCCCTGTGATGCCCGCCTCGGCCGAAATATTTTCCCTGTACGCGAAATTCGGCGTCGCCTTGGTAGACTGCCGACCGTAAGTGTAGCCAAGCGTCGTCCAGAAGCGATTGGTGAACGCATGCCGCCAGTTAATGTTGACCTGCTGCCCCAGCACATCGCTCGAATCGAGGAAACTCAGCAGGCTCGGCGTTGCCTGACGCGTGCTCTGGAACCCGTAGCCTCCCCACAGCTGATTCTTACGGTTAATCGATTTGTTCAGCCGCGACTGCATCGCGTCCTGATGCTGCGCCGTCACCAGAGCGGACTGATAGTTGTACAGACTGCTGCCCGCGAAATTCGGCAGCGGATACAGCTTCAGCAAACTCAGCGCTGCAGCGGCGACGCGTGTCTGCGGAATCATGTTATTCGGAAACGCGGCGCCCGTGGTCGGGTCCAGCAACGGTGTCGCGAGCAATGAAAAATCCCCTGCACGCTGCGCCACCGTCGGCATCAGCCCGTCGGTCGACGTCGCCGTCCGGTCGCGCGTCCATTGATACGCCACGAAAAAGAAAGGCCCATTGTTAATGAGATGCGGAATCTTGATCGGCCCTCCGAACTGGCCCAGCCCTTTGAAATTGCTCGTGCCCGGCTTCGGCGTGTCCTGCCCAGTGATGGAAAACGTGCGTGCGTCCAGCGCCGAATTGTCCAGTGAAAACCCGATGCTGCCGTTATAAAGAGACCGCATCCCCGGCCTGCTATTTCCAAACGCAGGCGACAGCGCGAACGGCGAGTTGTTGGCGTTGTTCGAAGTGCCATTGATCAGGAACCCGTCCGCAGCCTTCTTGTTCAAATCGTCGCTGCCGGCCTGATCGCCCGCCTGGGCCGCGTTGGCATTCGATTGCGCAGCCGCGTCGGACTTCGCCGCGTTGACGTCCGCGCGCTGGAATCCACCTGGCGTATTCGCAGCCGGCGGAGGCGTCTTGCCCTTCTTCCCCGGTTTCGCCGCTGGAGCCGCTTCCGGCGCGGCCGAGGGCGTGGAGGTGCTGGGTGAAACCGCGGCGATACTAACCGCGGGAGCAGCAGTCGCGGGCCCCGCCTGCGCCTTAATCTCGTCCATCGGCAGCAGTTTCAGTTCCACGTCGGCGATGGCCGCATCGGCTCCGAGCGTCACGTCCTGTTTCGATGGCGCGAAACACAACATCTCCACGTCGATGTTCCAGGTCCCATCGGCCAGGTCTGCAAACGTGTACACACCGTCCTGATTCGTCACAGTGGTGAACTTCTTATCGCCCTGCACGGCCGTCACCGAGGCCCCTGGCACCGGCAGGCCGCCGAATTTGACGGTTCCACGACGCTCCGATCCAAGCGCCAAACCGGCGAGCACAACAATAGACAGGAAATACGTAAGGATGCGCAAAATGTGTCGTCCGTCTCTACTTAGACGCCAACAGGGCCGTCTTTGTTCAGTGTTTGGCTCAGTTTTCGAGTGGAACCTTCTCCGCGCGGTCCACAACCAAGATCTCTATCGGGCCTTTTTTCCACAGCAGTTTCAGGCCCAACTGCTCCTCGACAGCCGTGAAAATCGATGGCCCCAGGGGAATTTCCTCGCTTTTCCCCTTGATATCCTCGGGAGACCACTGCAGTTTGATCTCGTAAAACCCGTTCAGCCCCGTATTGTCGATGACCGGCATCCGCGTCATGCGTGACATCAGCATCGCCAGTTTGTTCATCTGCATTCGGTTCGACGTAATGCCGTCCAACCTGGCCGCGCCCCTCGCGTCGTTCTGATCCACGGTCGATTCATGCATCTTCGGCCCGCTTTTCGCGACCACCAGTGCGTAATGCTTCATCTCGCGCTGCTCGGTGTGCAGGACCATCTGGAACCGGTCTTTCAAGAGCCCCTGCAGCATTTGCAGCAGCGAGTCCTGAGGTGTATCGGGCGCAGCTTTCCCCGTCACGTCGTAAATGTAATGCCCCTTTGCCGACGCCCATTCCGGAGCCACCAACTGCACATCCGTGGTCAGAGAATATGCGAACTTCAGACAATCGCCGAGCGTCGCATTCCCCAGCGTCACCACGCCATGCAGAATTTTGCCGGTGTTGATGTTGTACGTATCGCCCACAATCGGCGCGCTGGGCTTCACGGTCGCCGCGTCGAAGGCGGGCGCGGGCGCTTGGCTGTAGTAGGCGTACGCGGGCACAATCATATACTAACGCATTAGTACTTAATTCTCCGTCGCCTTCTCCAGTCGGTCGACGATCACGATATCCACCATCCCCCGAGTATTTTCCAGGCGCAGCCCCAACTGCTCCTGCAGAGCCGTAAAAATCGACGAGCCCTCGCCGTCCGTCCGCGCTTCATCGGGGGTCCAATCCAGCTTGAAATCGAAAGTGCCGGTCAGTCCCGTCTTGTCGATCACCGCCCGCCCCAGCACCTGCTCCACCGCGTGCGCGATCGCTTTCACCGGCATTCCTTGCCCGGTGAACGAGCCTCGCGACATGCTCATGCTCCCCTTCGGCTTGCCCTCCGCGTCCATTTCCGGAGCCTTCAGCTTCGACCCTGCCTTGCCCACCACCAGCGCATAGCAAGGCATCTCCTTCTTGTCGCGATGCACCTGCAGTTTGAACCGGTCGGCCAGCAGGGATTGGATCATGGTCCGCATCTGCTCATCGGTTGGCTCACCGTCAACCTTCGCGTTAATGTCGTACTGCAGGGATCCGATCCAGGAAGGGCCGCCGATCACTTGAAAATCGCGCACATCGTACGCCTCCTCAATCAGGAACTTCAGCGTCATCCCCGTGGCACGCATCATGCCCTTGTCGATGCTCATGCCGATGCTCATCGTACCCGGCGGCTGCGGCGGTGTCGGGTGAATGGAGGCGACCTCAAACTCCTTCGGCTGCGCGCACGCCATGGCACAGAGGGCGATCAACAAATATTTCATAAATCCCTTAGACGGGAAACGATGGCGAAACGTGTCGAAAAAACTCAATTTTCCGTCGGCCTCCCCAGATGCTCCACCACGAACATTTCCACCGGAGCTTTGGACGATTCCATCTTCAGCCCCAGCCGCTCGAAAATCATGTAGAGCGTCGGCCGCGTCGGATCGCTCATCGTGTCATTTTCCGGGCTACTACCCGGCGTGGGCATCCTAGGCCTCAGCGGCACCCACCCATCGGTCTCGATGTCGTACAGGCCCGTCAACCCGGTCTTGTCGAGCAGCGGACGGTCCGTCCAATTCTCGACGAATCGCACGAGGTCGCCGATATCCACCGCCGTCGCGTGTATTCCACGCCCCTGCCCACCGCCGATCCGATGACACCTCCTGGTTTGATCCGCCGCGCACTCGCTTTCGCTCAGCTTGGCTTTTTGCAATCTCGGCCCGCTCTTGCCCACTATCAACTGATACACCGACTGCTGGCCGGTCTCGGCCTGGATCTTCAGCCTGAACCTGTCCTTAAGCAGCACCTGGAGCATCGGGCGCAGTTTCGCGATGCTGGCGTCTTGAGACGCACCCTCTGGAACCAGGCCTGGCGCCGCCATCGCCTGGATGTCGTATGTCTCCATACCTAATTCTGGATCGATCCCCTTCAGCCTCGGACCCTGGAAGGGCACGTTGTAGGCAATGGAAACCAGGATCGCCAGCGGGACGCTGCTGGCAGAAAGTCTGCCATTTTTGAATTGCACGTCAGGAACGCGCCCGGATGCACTTCGCCGCACCGAAGCGACCTCAAACGCCGGCCCCTTGTCCTCCGTCTGAGCTTGGAGCATCAGCGCACCGGCGCAGGCCGCATAGAGCAAACACCTCATGAGACACCGATTTTCTGCCCGCACGGTCAAGCATAGCGGCTCCTCACATGGTACCGCCACGGGGCGGCACGGTTCTGCTCTAATTCACAGTGAGGTATGCAGGGTCGGAGGCGAATGTTTCTTCCGAGGCCAACCAGCCCGCGAGGCGTTCGATATATTCGGGGTGATCCACCAGGCTGCACATGGGCATTCCGGCGATGTCCTCGGCTCGTTCGGAAGAGACGCCTCCCTGGACGCGTTCCATCAACAAGCCGCATTCGTCGCCCAGGTTCAGCGACTCCAGCCACTGCTTCTTCTCGCGCGCCATCTCCAGCGAGACGACGTCGGACGTGCTGACGATGAAAATGCATTCCGAAGCCCGCAGTGCCTCCCGAATCTGCACGTCCTTCGCGCGCGTGAGGTCGGCGCAAACGGTGCGATAGTGGTTGCGCGCGTACTGCAACACCCGCTGCAGCTGGTGCGGATACACGTCGCTGGCGTCGAGCACTTCCAGGCCACGCGAATCGAAGACCAGCGCGCCCCAGGTCTGCCCGTCGAGGCGTCGCGGGGAATCGGCCGGGCTCCAAAGGAACGACTCCTGAATGGTGAATCCCGCCAGCAACACGGAGAATCCAGGGACCTCCGCCAAGGCGCGGCTGACCTGTTCGGCCACCGCGCCCGCCCTGCATCCGCCGTGTGCCGGGATGAAGGAATACAGCGGCCCTTGCATCGGGTTTGGCCGATCCAAATTATGAGAAGTACTCGTTTCTTGCCGCATAATCACCTCGGCGCTTCTAAAGCACGAGTATCTCCACGACTAAAACGGCCGTAAATAAAGGAGATTTCCATCCTCTTGGCCAAAGGGCGGCGACAGACTGTCCAAACAAAAGCGACATTCTGTCTCAAGTCATACCGCCGAGACTATAGTTCACAGCGATTTACGCATGGCATACGACTTGCATGCAACACGCCCGTCAAATGGTGCTTTATCGGAGTTGGCTAGCGATCAGCGTTATCCTGATCCTGGCGGGCACAGCGTGGATCGGCGCGGGCCAGAACACGAATCCCTATTTCGCATTTTCGATTCTGGCTCTTCTCGCGTTTGGTCTGGATTTGGCGGATGGCTCCACGATGGGCTTTGTGTTCATCCTGGCGGCGCTACCGCACCTGGTCTGGCGGGAGACGCTGCTGCTTGCCCTGTCGGCGACCTTCATCCATGCGGTGACGCATCCGGACCGGGTGGAGTCGCGCGCGCTGTTGCGCTCCTTATGCTCCATCGTGCTGGCGGTGCTGGGCACGCAGTTTGTGTTCCACGCAGCGAACCTCGCCTGGATTCCAGAGCCGATGCGGCTGATGATGGCGTCGCTGGTGTGCTTTGTCGGTTTGCACGCGCTCAGGTGGAACCGGAGGGACTTATGGTCTTTTCCGTACTATCCCGTGGCTGCGGCCCTGGCGGCGCTGTTTCCTCCTACGGTGGTTTTGATTCCGATCCTGTATCTCACCTGGTGGAGCTACCGGCTCTATGAACGGCGCCTGCAACAGCAGCAAAAGGCGTGCAAAAAAGCGGCGGCGCTCTACCTCCGCACAGTGGAAACGCTGGCTTTGGCGATCGAGGCGAAAGATCAGCCCACGCCCGGGCACTCAAGACGGGTGCAAATTTACGCCACGGAAATGGCCAAGGAACTCGGCCTCGAAAGCAGTCAGATTGAGGCGCTGCAGACCGCTGCCCTGCTCTACGACATCGGCGAACTGGCCGTGCCGGAGCATATTATCTTGAAGCCGGGTCCGCTGACGCCGGAAGAGTACGAAAAGGTCAAAATCCATCCGGTGGTGGCGGCGGAGATTCTGGAACGGGTGAACTTCCCGTTTCCGGTGGCGCCGATCGTTCTTTCGCATCATGAGCGGTGGGATGGAACAGGATATCCGCAAGGTTTGAAGGGGAACGACATCCCGATCGGCGCGCGGATTCTTGCCGCCGTGGATGCGGTAGACGCGCTCGCTTCCCCGCGCAAGCATCGCGCGGCACTGGACGTAAAGGACGCGCTGGAGCGGGTGGCGGCTCAAAGCGGCAAAGCATACGATCCGCGGGTGATCGCGGTCCTCCGGCGCAAACAAAAACAGTGGGAAAAATTGGTTGCGGCGGCACCGGGTCACGGATTCATCGATTCGATTTTCTCGGCGCAAAGGGAAGCGAGCGCGCTGTTCGACCTGACACGGCGGTTAGGCGATTCGCTGGATCTGGATGAGACGTTCGCTGCGCTGTCACCCGCGCTGGAACAACTGGTGCGCCTGGATTCCTTCGTCGTGTGGATTGAGCGCGACGGCATCCTGTATGCGGAATACGTGGCGGGCGGCTTGACGAAACTGTTTTCCACCCTGGAGATTCCCATGGGGCGCGGACTTTCGGGATGGGTGGCCGCCAATCAGAAGCCCATCATCAACGGCGACGCAGCGACGGAAATGGCGCATCTCGGAACGTCGGTCCTCTCCGTCTTTCCCTCCACCGTGCGCCACACGCTGGCCGTGCCCCTAGCCGATGGAGCCGTTCGCGGCACGCTGACGCTGTACCGGACTTCCAGCCCGCTGTTCACCACCGAGGATGCGCGTATTGTTTCCACAATCGCGCCGAAATTATCAGGAGCTATCGCGAACGGCCTGCGCTTCCGGCGGGCCAACGACGAAGCAGTGACGGACGCGATGACGGGCCTGCCTAACGTCGCCGCGCTCGCCAAGCGCCTGGAAGATAATCATCAGGGAGCGGCCGTGGTAGTTTGCGATCTGGACGGATTCAAGGGTGTGAACGACCGCTTCGGCCACCTGACCGGCAATCGTTTATTGGAGGCGCTGGCCAACCGCTTCCGCAAGTCCTGCCGCAGCGGCGACTTCGTGGCACGCCTGGGCGGAGACGAGTTTGTGCTGCTGCTAGCCGGCATCGGGCCGAGCGAAATCGGCCTGCGCATCGCCCAATTCCGCGACACCGTCCGGGCCACGGGCCGCTTGATCTGTCAGGAGGAATGCCTCGACGCGAGCTTCGGTGCGGCGTTCTTCCCGATCGATGGCACCACCTCCGACGAGCTGCTGGCGTGCGCCGACGAGCGCATGTATCGCCTGAAGTCCGAGCACAAGGCCGGGATCGCGCGCATCAAACAGCGGCAGGCGAACGCATAGCCGTATAATCGGCTCATGCCGCACCTCAGGGAGCACGCTCCAGGCACATTCTGTTGGGCTGAGCTGGAAACCACCGATCTGGGCGCCGCCAAGTCCTTTTATCATGCACTGTTTGGCTGGAGCATCGTCGATCAGCCGATGGGTCCGGGGGGTGTTTACACCATTTTTCGATTGAATCTGGAAGACGCCGCGGCGGCTTATCAACAGCAGGAGGGGGAGCGCGCGCGGGGCGTCCGCTCGCATTGGAATCTGTACATTTCCGTCAAGGATGCGGGCGCGACTGCGGTACGGGCGGTAGAGCTGGGGGCGAAACTTCTCGCCGGACCGCTGGATGCGGGCGAGAATGGGCGTCTGGCCATTTTGCTCGACCCGACCGGTGCGACTTTCTATCTGTGGCAAGGCTTGAAGACGTCGGGCCTGGGCGTGATGAACGAAATCAACACTTTCTGGTGGGCCGATCTGCACACCGCGGATCGAGGAGGGGCAAAGCGGTTTTACGAAGCGCTGCTGGGCTGGTCGATTAAGCCAGGGCCCGGCAAGGATGAATCCACCTATCTGCACATTAACGCCGGCGGCAAGTTCATTGGCGGCATTCTGCCGGATTCGCATCGCACAACGAAAGCTCCGCCGCATTGGATGCCGTACTTCAAGGTCGCGGATTTAGATGCGGCGGTGAAACAAGCCGCGGAGTTGGGCGCGCAGGTGTTTATGCCTCCGATGAACGTCGGCGGCCCACTGCGCATTGCCATGCTGCGCGATCCGCAACTGGCGGCTTTTGCGCTCTTCGAAGGATAAATGGAGACGCTGCCGCTGTATTGCGACGTGAGCCTGCCGGTTCCGATCGATCGCGCGTTCACCTATCTGCTGCCCGAAACATTGCGGCATCGCGTGAAGGTGGGCTCGCGCGTACTTGCGCCGTTCGGGCAACGCAAGCTGGCCGGGATCGTGCTCCGGACATTCACTGACGCCCCGGCGGGCGCTCGCGAGTTGCTGCGATTGCTCGACGAAGAACCTGCGCTGGACGAGGACTTGCTGAACCTGGGACGGTGGATCGCGGCATATTATTGCGCCCCTTTAGGAGAAGTGCTGCGCGCGATGACGCCTCTGTCGGGCGATGTGAGGCGCGGAAAAGTGGTTTCGCTGACGCCCTCTGGTCGCGACGCGGCGCGGCAGTTGCATTTGACCGATGGCGAGGCGGAGGACCCGGCGCGGGCGATTCTGCGGATGTTGGATGCGCGCGAAATGTCAGCATCCTATGTGACGCAGAAGGTTCCGAGAGCCGCGGCGGTACTGCGATCGCTCGAGAAAAAAGGCCTCGTCCAAATGGAAGAGGTCGCAGCGGAGCGCGATCCTTTGCGGGCGCAGGCGTCGCGATTGCGTGTGGAGTTTCTAAAGCGCTCCGAAGAGAAGAAATTCCCAAAAGCCGAACGTGAATTGCTGGCCTATCTGGAATTACATCCGGGCAGCCACAACGTGGGCGAGTTGGACAAGCTGGTGGCAAAATCGAGCACGGCCGCGCGGGCGCTGGCTCGCAAGGAATTGGTGAAGCTGACGCTCGAAGCGGTCAGTGGCGGCGCGACACCGTTCCGCGCTCCGCATGAGTTGAACGCGCACCAGTTGGAGGCGTTCGACCACATCCGCGCGGCGCTGGCGGCGAAGGTATTTCGCGCGTTTTTGCTGGAAGGCGTCACCGGATCCGGCAAGACAGAGGTCTACTTAAAAGCCATCGACGAGACACTGGCTTTGGGGCGCAGCGCGCTGCTGATGGTGCCGGAGATCGGGCTGACGCCTGCGGTGGCAGGGCAGTTTCACCATCGCTTCGGCGATAAAGTGGCGATTTTGCATTCCGCGTTCCACGATTCCGAGCGCGCGCAGGAGTGGAGGCGCATACGGTCGGGCGAGGCTCGCGTGGTGGTGGCGACGCGCAGCGGTGTGTTCGCTCCGGTGAAGAACCTGGGGCTGATTATCGTGGATGAAGAACACGACGGGAGCTATAAGCAGCAGGACACGCCTCGGTATCACGGGCGCGATGTCGCGGTGGTGAGGGCTCGCGACGCGAGCGCGGTGGTGGTGTTGGGATCGGCGACGCCGAGTCTCGAAACCCGCTACAACGCTGAGCGCGGAAAATACGAGCGGTTGGTCCTGCCAGAGCGTGTGGAGAAGCGTCCAATGCCGCGCGTCGAAGTGATCGATATGCGGCAGGAGTTTTTAGAGACACGCAAACAGTCGACGTTTTCGCGCGCGCTGGTGGACGCGGTCACGGCGCGCCTGGACAACGGAGAACAGGCGATGCTACTGCTGAACCGGCGCGGTTTTTCGAGCTTCATGACGTGCCGCGCCTGCGGCCAAAGGCTGGAGTGCCCGAACTGCTCCGTAACGCTGACCTTCCATCGGCGCGACCGGCGCATGCTGTGCCACTACTGCAATTATTCCTGCAAGGTGCCGGAGCGCTGCCCCAATTGCGACAGCGATCATATACAATTCCTGGGCGTGGGGTCGGAACGGGTGGAAGACGAGTTGCACGGCGCGTTTCCCAGGGCGCGCATCGCGCGACTGGACCGCGACACCGTGGGCGGCAAGCGCGACTACGAGACGATCCTGGCCAAATTTCGCGACGGCGAATACGATTTGCTGGTCGGCACGCAGATGATCGCGAAGGGGCATGATATTCCGAACGTCACGCTGGTGGGCATTGTGAGCGCGGATACAGGGCTGGGCCTGCCTGATTTTCGCGCGGCGGAGCGGACCTTTCAGCTTCTAACGCAAGCTGCCGGACGCGCGGGACGCGGCGAACAGCCAGGGATCGTGCTGATGCAGACGATCAATCCGGATCATTATGCGATCCAGTTCGCGGCGGAACAGAATTACGAAGGCTTTTATCGCAAGGAGATCGAATTTCGGCGGCTGATGCACTATCCTCCGTTCGGCGCGCTGGCCAACGTGATTGTGCGCGGCGTGCGCGAGGAAGAAGCGTTGGAGCGCAGCGCGGCGCTGGGCCGGCTGCTGTTGCCTGCGCCCGAAGGCGTGAAGATTATGGGTCCGGCGGCGGCGTCGCTGAGCAAGCTCAAAAACGAGTATCGTTATCAGATGCTCATCAAAACGCAGAGCAGAAAGAAACTGACCGAATTACTGACGCAGGTGCGCGAATACGCGGCGCGGGAGAAATGGCACGCCACATCGCTGGCCATCGATGTGGATCCGATGACGCTTTTATGAGCGAATTCCTCACGGTGGAAGAAAATCTGCGCGCGGCGATGCGCTTCTTCGGCGAGGCGACGGGTTCCGGCGAAGTGCGCGCCCTGGAGCGTACCGTCGCGATGTATTCAGGACTGGAATACGGCGTGTTCAATATCAGCCTGCTGACGCGCGCCACAACGGTGGCCGACGGAGGGCTGCGCGCGGCGCTTGAAGAGGCTCAGGAGTACTTTCACCGGTATACGCGGCGCTGGTCTTTTTGGTTGTGCGAGGATTTGGTGGACGCGGCGTCGCGGCGCAAGATGCGGCAGACGTGCAGTGAGTTCGGGCTCCGGCCGATTTCCTATCCTCCGGGCATGATCGCGCCGAAGCTGCTGCCGCCGGCCCGCGCGCTGCCGGGAATCGAATGCCGGCCGGTGTCGGACGCGCACATGCGGCAGTCGTTCGCGGAAATCACGTCCTCCTGTTTTGAGATTCCTCCCGGGATCGCGCAGGCGGTATATGGGCCGGAATCGGCGTGGCAGGGGCTGTACAAAGGATTCGTCGGGCTGGTGGGCGGCCGTCCGGTGGCGATCGCGGCGATGGTGCAGGCGGCGGGAGCGCTGGGAATTTATTCGCTGGCGACGGTGACGGGTGAGCGGCGCAAAGGCTATGGAGAAGCGCTGCTGCGGGCGGCGGCAGAGGCGTCGCGCCCGGCGAGCAGCGCGGAGCCGTACATCTTGCAATCCACTGAAGCAGGCCATGCGCTGTACAAACGCATGGGCTTCCGCGATGTGACGAAGTTCACTGTTTACCTGACACGGTAAAATAAAGGAAAGTATGTGGGCCTTGCTCGCATTGATGTTGGCGCAGACGGTGGACTACTCGGCCGAAGGGGCCAAGGCTCTGGACGCCGGAAAATACGACGTCGCCGTGGAAATGTTCACCAAAGCCTCCGCTGCGGATGCCAAGGACTACGGCGCGCACTTTAATCTTGCGTTGGCGTTGGGTTTGCAGGGTAAATACCCCGAATCGATCGCGCAATACAAGGCGGTTCTGGAATTGAAGCCGGGGCTCTATGAAGCCGAGTTGAACCTGGGCATTTCCCTGCTCCGCGCTAAGGATCTAGCGGGCGCGGTGGAGCACTTGAAGGCAGCGTCGGCGCAGAAACCCGCGGAGTTCCGGCCGGCGTATTACCTGGCGGAGGCGCTGCGCGAATCGGGCGCGCTGGCGGAGGCGGAAGCCGCATACACCTCGGCTGTGGGTCTGAAAGCCGATTCGGCGGAGGCGGAGTTGGGCCTGGGGCAGACGCTGATGCGCGAAAAAAAGCTGGGCGACGCCGAGCCGCATTTCCGCGAAGCCGCGGCGCTGAATCCGAAATACCGCACCTACCTGCTGGAACTGGCGTCGCGGGCGGAGGCGGACGGGCAGACTGAAAAAGCGATCGCACTGTATCGCGAATTTCCGGACGACGCGGGCGCGCGGGAGCGTGTGGGCGCGCTGCTGATTCATTCCGGCAACGCCTCAGAGGCAATCCCGGCGCTGGAGCAGGCGGTGGCGCAATCGCCCTCCCAGGCCAATCGCGCGGAACTTGCTCAGGCGTATCACAAAGCCAAAATGGACGACAAGGCGCTGGTCATGACGTCGCAGATGGTGGCGACGGAGCCCAAGGCATTCGACGTACGGATGTTCGCGGGCAAAATGCTGCTGGACCTGCACAAGCTGCCGCAGGCCGAGGAACAATTCGCCGTCGCCACGCGTTTGCAGCCCGATTCGGTGGAGGCGTGGAAGGAATTGAGCGCGGTCCTGGTGATCGACCAGAAATACGCGGAGGGGATCGCGGCGCTAGATAGGCTGCGGGCGCTGGGAGTCGATACGCCCGGCCAAATGTTTTTCCGCGCGCTATCCTACGATCATCTGCATCAATTGAAGGAAGCAGTGGCGGCGTACAAGGAGTTTCTGGCGTCGAGCAACGGCAAGAATCCGGACGAGGAGTTTAAGGCCCGGCAAAGGGCTCGCATTTTGCAGCATGAATTGGATAAACGCTAAATGAGCGCGCTGCTGATTTTATGTCTAGCCTTCGATCTGTCGGCGATCCGGCAGGAGCCGAATGCGGAGAAGCGCAGCGAACTGGCCATCGACAACGCCATGGTGGCGATGAATGCGGCGCGCGATGCGTCGGTGGCGAACGACTTCGCGAAGATGAAAGACAGCCTGGAAGAAGTGGGGCAATCGGCTGAGTTGTGCTGGCAATCGCTGAAAGATTCGGGTAAGAACGCACGCAAGAGCCCCGGACGTTTCAAGCGCGCGGAGTTGAAAACGCGCGAGCTAATGCGCAGGCTGGACGGACTGGAGCAGGCCGTGGATTCCTCGGAACGCGACGTTATCATCGGCGTGCGCGAGAGGGTTTCTAAGGTGCATGACGACCTGATTCAGGAAATCATGCGCAAGAAGTAGGAGGTACATCATGAAACGCATCCTCTTGTTGACGGTTTTGGGCGCGTGCGCCTGGGCTCAGGCGAATCGCGATTATCTGACGTCGGACGAAGCGGACCAGATCCGCGAAGTCCAGGAACCGAATGCGCGCATGAAGCTCTATCTGCACTTCGCCAAGCAGCGCCTGGACCAGGTGGAGAAGCTACTAGCGAAGGACAAAGCCGGACGAAGCGCACTGGTGCATGATTTGCTTGAAGATTATTCGAAACTCATTGACGCGGTGGATGTGGTGGCGGACGACGCCATGCGCCGGAAGATCGCCGTGGACATCGGCACGGCGGCAGCCAAGGA
>Ga0075030_100002179_pt1 | contig 17789 bp, 14 predicted proteins | sample LitLauG_LLR_2012_FD_71393 | JGI IMG/M metagenome (GOLD analysis project Ga0075030, IMG submission 71393) | Freshwater sediment microbial communities from Pennsylvania, USA - Little Laurel Run_MetaG_LLR_2012 | ecosystem: Environmental > Aquatic > Freshwater > Creek > Sediment | place: USA... | reverse complement strand
GCCAGTTTAGCTCCCAGGAACGATCGTTTCTCCACGGCAACGGGATCGACCGCCTGGGGCGCTGCGGCGCCCTTGGCGACGCGCGAAACGGCGATCCGGCTTCGCGCCTCGCCTGCGCGTAGGGCTCCCTTCATCGCCCGGATGTGTTCCGGCGTGGTGCCGCAACATCCCCCGACGATCTTCACCCCGGCGCCAACGAAACGGCGCGCGTAACTCGCCATATACTCCGGCGAGCACAGATAGATGTTGCGGCCTTCCACCGAGCGTGGAATGCCTGCATTCGGTTGCGCCGCCAGCGGCAGCGAAGTTACGGCACGCACGCGCTCCATGGCCTCAAGCATGGCGACCGGACCGACGCTGCAATTGCAGCCGAGCGCATCCACACCCCATTGTTCGACTCTCGGAGCGAAAGTCTCAGGGTCAGAACCGTCGAGACAGTTGCCATCTTCGTCGATGGTCACTTGGGCCACTATCGGCAGGTGCGGCGCCACCTCCCGCGCCGCTAATACCGCCTGGTGCAGTTCTTCAACGTAACCGAACGTCTCCAGGATCAGAAGATCGACCCCGCCTTCCGCGAGTGCTGTGATCTGCTCCCGGAACGCGTTGCGGGCTTCCTCGAACGAAGTCTTGCCGAGAGGTTCGATCCGAATACCGAGCGGGCCAACCGATCCTGCGACCCAGACATCAAAGCTTTTGGCTGCCTCACGGGCCACGTGCACGCCCGCGAGGTTCACGGCGCGCACTTTATCGGCAAGACTATGGCGACCGAGCCGGAACGAGTTCGCGCCAAAAGTGTTGGTCTCGACGATTTCAGCGCCCGCCTGCAGGTATTCGTGGTGTAGTCCGCGAATCAAGTCGGGCTGGGAAAGGTTCAGTTCATCGTAGGATCGATTGATGAAAACGCCCTTGGCGTAGAGCAGGGTCCCCATCGCGCCGTCGCAGAGGATGGGTGCCGCTTTCAACCGGGCGCGAAAATCCGGGGCCATATCGCTTGAGAATACAGGATGGAGCAGGGTTCTTGCAGGCCGGCACAGCGCCGGTGCTGACGATGGGTCTATCGTGCTCTGCTATAATCTGGAATTTCGCACTCATCTCACCTTGATCGTCTGTGGGGGACACTCGCGCGTGAATCGAGCAGTTTCAGCGGCCACGGGGCTCCTTGCCGCCCTGGTTCTTTCATCTTGTGGGAGTTCAAAGCCTTCCCAACCGCCCAGCGGTGTGCTTGACCGTGTCGTCGCTTCCCAGACTGTGTCTGCCGGTTTCGTGTCGCCTGGTCTGAGCATTATCGACGCCGCCAAAGACACACTGCCGCGGGTCGGCGAAATTAGCGCCGGCCAGAGTCCGACATTCATCGTTCCAGGACCAAACCTGGCGAAAATCCTCGTCTATGACGCCGCGCAGTTTTCCCATTCCATTCAGGTAATCGACACCCAAAGCGAGAGCAACAACGGCAGCGTCGCGCTGCCCGCGCCAACCTCCAGCATCGTGCTTCCGCTTCCTTCCGGTCCGGCGTATGCTGCGGTGCCTACGGCCACGGTGACCGGCCAACCGTTGGGAGCGATCGAAGTTGTGGACGTGACTTCGGGGGCCATTACGGCCAGCATCGGCGTGCCCGGAGTGCAAACGGTCGTTTCTGCCGCAAATGGCGCGGTGGTATTGGGCTTCAGTCCGGATCTCGACCTGGTCACGGCGGTCATCCCGGCCAACATCAATACGGGGAATGCCGTGACCATGCCGGTTGCCGGTAGTTTTGACCATCCGGTTACGGCGTTGATCAGCGGTACGACAGCCTACGTCCTCAACTGCGGCGCGGAATGCGGAGGCACGCAGGCTAGCGTCCAGGCGGTCGATCTGACCACATTCATGCCGGTCGGGTCGCCCGTGAACGTGGACGGCGCAACCGCGGGTTTTCTTAGCGGCACCACACTTTATGTAGCCGGGAATTCTCCCGCGAATAGTGCCTGCACCGGAGAAACCACCGCGGCAACCACCTGCGGCCGCCTGGATGTAATCGATACGACCACCTCGCCCCCGACTGTCACGTCGAGCGTTGTGATTACCGACGGCTATCACACCCTTTTCAGCATGAGCCTGAACGGCCAGTTGTTCGTCGGATCACGGACCTGCACCACGGTCGGAGACGTCAATAACAACCCCGGCAACGGCGAAGTCCGTGGTTGCCTGTCGATCTATAACACGGGGACGGGGGCGGTTGTCGTCCCGCCAGACAACGGCGATGTGACGGGATTGCAGAGCTTCACCACCCTTAACTCAGAATATGTAGTGCAGGGCGGCAATCTGCGCATTTACGACACCACGAAGGATGTACTCGGCTCGATTCAGCTCAACGTCAACGGCGGTTACTACGACGTGAAGGCGATCGACTTTTTCTGATTCGACCTATTTCGCGGGATCGAGAACCAGCGTATGTTCGGCCGCCGCTTCCACCGCCTTTTGCGAAAACGGTAGAGGAAATGTTGTGCCCTCATACCAGGCTTTCCATTGATCCATGTAGTGAGGGCCGAGAAAGTTGCCGCCCTGCCCAGTGACCGTGTTCAACGTGGATGAGTCGAGATCGGCCATATTTGCTGTGAATCGCTCCGACGGGCCCTCGCGTGAGGTCACGGCTTTTACGGTATAACCGCTGCCAGATTGCGCCTGCAGTCCCGGGCCGCTCCAGTGCCCGATCAGCGGCAGGTGGCTCAATATCGGATGCGTGAGGTTCAGTGCGTTCACGTCGCCCCAGTGCCACGAAGCGAGGTCCTTGGGAGCGTCTTTCTCGTCAACCGTGGCCTCGACTGCCGCCGCCAGCAGATCGTCGTAGGTCGTGTACTTTGGCGGCAACCAGCGCGCAGGCTTGTGGACGATCACGTTCTCCAGCCAGACGCTGCGCATGTAGCTCGAATAAGTTTTCCAACTCAGCGCTCCGTCTGCGGAATTCTCAGGGGCCGCACCCAGGTTCGGCTCCAGAATCATGCGCATCAACTCGCCGTTCGCCTTGCGCGCCAGCGTGGGAGCTGCGGAGTCCTTAAGCATGCGGCCATCCCAGCTTCGCATCAGGTCGGCGGCCTGGCGTGCCCGGGCCGATGCCTTCTGCGCGTGGTCGACGGCGTAGACCAGGCGCTCCGCCAGAAAGAGATCGCTCTCGGAATGAACGTCTGTTTGCAGCGCCAGCATGTCGGCCGGCGACATCTTCCTTCCGGCTTCCAGCACGTGGTAAATCCGCTCGGTTCGCCACGGCGCTTCCCACTCGAAGCTCAGCGGGTATGGATATTTGTCCGGCGTAATGCGGCCGTTGGCGGTGGCGATGACTCCCGAAGGCGGGTTGTAAATGTTGGGCAGTTTGTCGAAGGGAACAAAGCCCGTCCACTCATGAGCATTATCGGCTCCGCTGACCGGCAGGCTGCCGTCGCCCGCGGTACGAATTGGAATCCGGCCCGTTGCGTGGTAGCCAATGTTGCCGTCCACATCGGCATACACCACGTTTTGGCCGGGTGCATCCAGCAGCGAGAATGCCTGGGTAAACTGCTCCCAGTTCTGCGAACGGTCCACGTCGAAAAAAGGAAGGCGCAGCCCTTGGTAGAGCGTCCAATGCAATGCCAGTTGACGGGTCTCGCCCGGCACCAGTTCGCTGAAGATCGGCCCGTGGCGCGTGGTCCTGACATCGACGGTCACGTCTGGCTTGCCCTTCACATGGATCACTTCCGCGCGATGTTCCGGTTCCTTCCAGCCTTCTGGAGTCTGGTAGCGGCCGCTTGCGTCAAAATTCTCAATGTAGACATCTTCGACGCTCGGCCCGACGTTGGTGAAGCCCCACGCCACGCGCTGGTTGTGGCCTACGATCACATGCGGAAAACCCGGCAAAGTGACGCCGACAACATCGATATCACCCGATTTGAGATGCGCTTCGTACCAAAGATTCGGCATCTGCTGCTCCAGGTGCATGTCATTCGAGAGCAGTGGCTTGCCGGTTACAGTGTGTTCACCCGAAACGACCCAGTCGTTCGAGCCCAACACCATCTCCGGCGCATGCTGCAGCGGCCAGTTATCCGGCGAACTCCGCGTCACGGAGTTATCCGGGTCGCCGTTAGCATCGTCGTCTTCGTCCTCCGAGTCGGAACCCTGGTCGCCCGGCTGCGTAAGGTCTTCGCGCATCACCGTCGGAGGGCGATCATGAAAAGAGCGATTGATAAACAAATCGGCGGTCAGTTCCGGGCCCACCTTAGCAAGAATCTTTTCCTTTGCGAGCGTTGCGACGTAGTAGCCGTGATTCAGGTACTCCACCATCTGGACCGCAATGCTGATGGAGTCTTCCGGCAGCCACGGGCGGGGCTTGTAGCCCATCAAGCCGAATTCAAGCGGCAAGCTGTTCTCGTGCCCCTCGATAAAGGCATTGACGCCGCGCGCATAGGCATTCAGTTGCGCGACGTCACGCGGGGATGCCATGGCCAGCGACTGTTTCGCGGCCGCACGCAGGCCAAGAATCCGCTGCTGCCGGTCCAGTTTCAGAGTGTCTTCGCCAACGATCTCCGAAAGTTCACCCTCCGCGGCGCGCCGTGTCACATCCATCTGCCACAGCCGGTCCTGCGCCGTGACATAGCCCTGCGCGAAATAAAGGTCGTCGTAGGAACCGGCTTCGATGGTAGGCACGCCGCGACCGTCACGAATGACCTTCACGGGCGCGGCCAGGCCCTGTAGGGCAATTTTGCCGTCGACTTGGGGAAATGCGCGCTTTGCCCACCAGTACCCGCCAGCACAAACAAGCACCAGGAGCAGGGCGACGATTAGAAGAATCCACCTCACGATGCGGAGCCATCCGGTGCGTGTCGCGAGTGGGGAAGCGGTAGTGAGTGTGCCCATGAAGAGAGATCAGCCGAACGTGCAATTGTAACTCCGTCCGGCAGAAAACGAAGGTGCTCCCGAACCGGTGCTGCCCAACGAGTTTGATTTTCTCCGCTGAACTCCCCCAGCACAGGACGCGCAGAGCTTGTCCACTTTGAAAATGAATTTCAATTTCAAATTGCCGGTGTTATGCTTGGCGCTGGCCGCATTTCAGGCCGCCTCGTCGAGCCCTCATGCTGCAGAAGCGAATCGATGATCAGCCCCATCTGTCGCCGCAGATGGTCCGCGAGGCCCAGGGGTGGTTGCACGGGCACCTGCGCAAGGTCGGGCTGAAGCAAACGGCCCAACGCGACACCATTCTGCATACTTTTCTCGAGACCCGCGATCATCTCTCCATCGACGAACTTCACCGCCTGGTGCAGAAAAAGGACCCGCGCATTGGCTATACGACGGTCTATCGCACTCTGAAGCTGCTATCAGAATGCGGGCTTGCCAGCGAAGTCGCCTTTCACGACGGCATTGCGCGTTACGAACACCAGTACAATCGCCGCAGCCACCATCACATGGTCTGCACCAGTTGCGGCAGTTCGGTGGAGTTTTTCTCGCGCGAAGTCGAGGAGCTGGAAAGACAGATAGGCCGCAAGCACAATTACGCGACCACGCGACACACGTTCCAGATCTACGGCTTGTGCGAGGACTGCCGCAAGTAGCCGCGCCCGCAAGCCGTTTGCCACCCTTATGACCACTGCCTGTCCGCAATGCGCCGCCAGCATGCCCGACGAAGCCGCGTTCTGTCCCGCATGCGGATGCTCCATGAGTTCGCGCAAGGCTGAGTCCGGCAATGTAGGCAATCTTCCTCGCGGTCTGGCCGGGGCCCTGGCATACTTTACGTTTATTCCAGCGGCAATTTTCCTTCTGGTCGAGCCCTACCGCCGCGACCCCTACCTCCGCTTTCACTCATTTCAGTGCCTGCTCCTATGCCTGGCCAGCTTGGCAGCCGAGGTGGCTTGGAAAGTCCTGATTCTTGTGTTGTCCATTGTTCCATTGCTGGGTCATTTGCTGGCTTTGTTGATCGCAATCGTCATCGTAATGGCCCTGGTGCTGGTCTGGCTGGTGCTGGTCGTGAAGGCATTGCAGGGAGAATATTTCCGCCTTCCGTTGCTCGGCGATCTCGCCGAGAAGTTGGCCGGGACAAACTAGGACGCCGGGGTCCTCCACAGTCCGAGCTTGACTTTCCCGGCTCCGGCCCTGAATCTATTAACCTTTATCTTCCGTACGGATTGAGGCGTGCATCCGTGGGCCGGAGTCATCATTGCGATTCAAAGTCTTCTACCACGATAAGTGCTTCGATGGAGCCTCTTCCGCCGCGGTATTCGCGCGCTTCTACCGCGAGCGCATCCGCAAAGACGCGCAGTTTGTGTTCTCGGGACTACTTCATCGCGCCGGCGCCCTTTTCGAGAACGTGCAGTTCGATGGCGACGAGAACGCAATCGTCGACTTCAAGTATTCCAGTTCACCTAATGTCACGTGGTGGTTCGACCATCACCTGAGCGCCTTCCTCAGCGACGAAGATGCGGCCCGCTTCCGCGCGGACAAGAGCGGACAGAAGTTCTACGACCCGGAATACAAGTCCTGTACCAGTTTTCTGGCCATGATTGCGCAGAAACACTTTGGCTTTGATCCCACGCCAATCGCCGAGCTCGTGCACTGGACCGACATCATCGATGCCGCGCAATACTCCGACGCGCAAACCGCCGTGGAAATGCGCGAACCGGCCATGAAGCTCACCATGGTCATCGAATCGGCGCCGGACCAGAGGTTTGTGCCCAACCTGATTCCCCTGCTCGCCAACAAGCCGCTGGCAGAAATTCTGGAAGAACCGTTCGTCGCGCCGCTGATTCCGCCGCTCATGAAGCGGCACGAACTTTCCGTCAGCATCCTCGAACGCCACAGCGTTTGCGAGGACGCCACCATCTTTTTCGACATCACCGGCTACGATCTCGAGGGATACAACAAATTCGTCCCCTATTATCTGCATCCGGAATCGATCTACAGCGTTGGCTTGAGCAAGAGCAGTTTCCGCGTAAAGGTTTCGGTGGGATCGAACCCCTGGTCGATCGAGGAGCCGCAGGTGAACCTGGCGAAAATCTGCGAGCGCTATGGTGGCGGCGGCCATGCCCGCGTCGGCGCCATCTCGTTTCCGGTGGACCAGCACGCGCAGGCGGTCAAAGCGTCGCAGGAGATCGTCACCGAACTGAGGGCCGCAGTCCGGAAACCGAAAAGTTAGTCCCGTTCCTTGGCACGGTCCGTCGTCTCGACTGTAATGTTCTCCGAGGGAAATCGACGCAAACGTGGTTGCGTTATTTCTCGCGTTATTTGCGCAAGCGGGCGATCACTGCACGGGAGTCCCGCTCTTCAGGCAACTGGCAGCGCTGCCATCCGCGGAGTAGCGGATCATGCCACTCTGGTCCGTGCAGTAAGCGCGCTGGCCAAAGCTACTGGCGTTGGGGCTTGCAGTCAACGTGAAGCTGGACGCCGGCGATCCTGCACACTGTGACAGCGCGAACAGGTAGCCGAACCGCTTTCCCCCCGCCAGGCCTGCGTTGATGAGCATCGCCTGGTGCTGGTTGCGTTCGCCCCCGCCAAAGCCATCAAGCTCGGAAAGCGTGCAGGTGAAGCCGACGTCACGATAGGTAGCAGCGTAAGTCTTCTCCGCGTTCACGATGGTTCGCATCGCCGAGAGGACTGCGGTCCCGCCGGCGGTCTGCGACGTAGCTTCCATGCCGGCCGTCGCCCCACCCTGCGCGGTCCGAAGTTTTGCCGCAGCGACCAGGGTTTTCAGCAAGTCCGGATCGGCCAGCGGCAAGTGAACCGTGACAGAGATTTCGTTCAGCTTCCAGATGCCCAGTTCCTGCTTCATGGAAAATGTCATCTGCGGCATATACGGAGTGTGCTCCAGCGCCCCATTCTTATACGCTTGAAACGACAGTTCGATGTCGTCCTGCTCGCCGCGGAGGTTGTCGTTTTCCACGACGACTTCCATTTTCGAGGCGGTGGTCGTGTTCTCTGCACTCAACAGCACCGATCCCGTCTCAAATGTCCGCAGGTTTTTTTGCTGATGCTCGAGTTGGCCGCCGAGCAATGCATACTGATTCAGGTTCGCCATCGCTCCCGATTCTCCCAGTGCCGCCAGCGTGGCAGCGGGCAGGTGCTTCACAAGCGTCCCTGGCGTCTTGCTGAAAAACATTTCCAGCAACGCCTGGCGGGCGGTTTGAGGCATTGCGGCGGCCTGCCCTGCGGCAAAGGGCGCGGCGCAGCATCCGGCAATCGTGAGCAACGAAAACGCGAGCGTGAATCTGCGTGCCTGCATGAAGACCCAGCCTTGGTACAGAGATGATTGAAGATTTATCCCATCATTTCATCGGAGTTGAGGCGCGCTCCAGTTACCGAGGTAAGAAACACCCGTCCAACCGCGCCCGACCGCCGTGATAACCTGCCCTTGCCACAACTCATGCTCTCGTCCGGTTCCATGGTCAGGTTTCGTCCCGGCAAGAAACAGGTGCTTCGGGCCGTCGCTTCGTTCGAATTCTTTAAGGGATCATTCGTGCTCTTGATGGGCTTGTGCGCCGTAATGCTTGTCCACCGCGACGCCTGGCTGATCGCCGAAAGCCTGCTCGCCGTCTTCCACATCAATTCCGATCGGCATTGGGCGCAGGTGTTCCTCGATGCCGCCGACAACATTACCGACGCCCGCCTGTGGGCCGCGGCCCAGATCGCCTTTACCTATGCTGCCCTGCGTTTTGCCGAGGCCTACGGACTGTGGAACCAGAAAAGCTGGGCCGAGTGGGTCGCGTTTGTGTCGGGGGCTCTGCTGCTGCCGCTCGAGGTGCGGGAACTCCTGCGCGGGATCACGCTCCTGCGCAGCGCGCTTTTTATCGGGAACTTGTTCGTGGTCCTTTACATGGTCTACGTGCTGCGCAGCAATGCCGCAGCCCGCCGGGCGAGTAAGCTGGAATGATTCGTCGCCTAGGGCGTGTTGGGACTGATGGGGTTGTCACCCTGGCATAGCACCCAACAGGCGAGCCCGGCCACCGCGCCTGAGCCCCCGAGTTTGACCCACGCGGAGTTCAGAAACGGCCCCTTGATTCCAGCCACTGCGGCATGGGACACCGGCGCTGCCGCTCCGCAATGGTCCTGCCGAGTTTCCTGGGTCCCTTCTCTCACTGTCACGTGTTCGTCCTCGCTGGCGGTTTTTGGGCTCTGCTCTTTGTTCTTACGATCGATATTCACGTCGCTCTTGCGGGCGACCACTTTGACTTCGCCATTTGAATCGGTCACGTCGTACTGGGTTCCTTCGATTCTGGCCGGCACAACGGTCAGGCAGCCGACTCGAACGGCAAAGGCCTGCGAGGTCTCGACTGCCACGCTGCCATGCTCCAGCACGACGTAGGTTCCCTCAAACCTGACCAGGCTCTCTGGTCCGACCGTCACACTCGAACCGTTGGCGGCAAGTTTGGCCATCGATCCGTGTTCGGTCTGCACTTCATCATCCGGGAAAATGGCGATGACCCCCGGAGGCGACGCCCCGTTAAGCCGCACCCCGCCCTGCGAATACAGCGTCGCCAACCCGGATTGGGCGTTCGACACCGCTGCAGGATAAATAACGGCCATCAGCGCGCACACTATGTTGCGAAACTTGAACACACGTGTCCTGACGATAAAGTTTTATCCACCTATAGCTTAGAGAGGTTCTGGCGGTGCCAACTATTGTCAGGATGGGTTCCTCACCGGCCCGAACAAAAGCGGGCACTCCGTGACCGGAATGCCCGCCCGTGAACGTGAGGAGATACGGGTTTAGACTCCGCCGTGGGCCGCCTTGTATCGGAGTGCGGGGGCCGGTTCGGCCGCAGTCTGGAAGTAAGTCCGATACGAGCGGTAGATCCCGTACATGACCGCCACGGCAGTCATTGCCAGCAGCAGCCCCAGATTGCGGTGGATCTGCTCCATCAGCGTCGCCATCCCCACACTGGCTACGTAGTAGGGAAACGACAGATGGGCGATACCGATCCAAACGCGACGCAGGACTGCGCCTTCGGTCAGGGCGATCACAGCGCTTACCGGCACCGTCTGCCCAAGGAATACGCTCAGCCCGGCAATGGCCAAGCCCAATGGGCCGGTCATCATCGGAAGCGTTGCTTTTGCGTGAAAGAGCAGGCTGGTCAGGGTCATCGCCAGCACCATCATGCTGACGTTGAAGCTTGCCTGCACCGGCTTCCACTCTGCGCCACTCTTCGGCCAGCTCTGCACCAGGCCGCAGGCTGCCGCGATCAGTGCGGTTTCTATCGCACTGAGGTGGACCGCCGCGTAGAGCAGGAACGGCAGGTTCACCGACATCGTTCCGTTCAGGCCAGGCAGCTTCACTTTCATTCGCGACGTCGCCGCCGCCAGCGCCAGGAGCGTCAGGCCTTCCAGCGGTTGCCAGGCCTGCCGTGCCGCCGCTGCGTAAAGGGTTGTGCCGACCGCGGCGATCGTCATCAATCCCGCGAGTGTGTTGGCATGTCGTGTGTGGTTGGTCATATGTTTTCTCCTTTCTCTGTTACCTTCCACACACTTACTGCTCGTTGACCGTGTCGTCGGATTGTGCGTTGGAGACCGCATAGCTGCTGCCCCACACCACGCTGGTGGCGGAAGTCAGGCTGCTGCCCCAGACCACGCTGAATCCGTTGACGAGGCTGCTGCCCCAAACCACCGACGATCCCCAGACCACCGACATACCGTTGACGTTGGAGCCCCAAACTACTGACGAACCCCAAACCACCGAGGATCCCCATACCACCGAGTTGGGAAGCACTACGACGTTGCCGTTCGACAAAGTCACCGTGCCGGTGACCGTGTTCACCGTTGCATAAGGGGAGAGCGCGGAACCCACTGAAGCTGGAGCCAGGTCCGTGTTGCCCAGTGCCGCTTGCACATCCAGATAACCCGCCCCCACCGCGAACAGGTCGTGGTTGGAAGTGTAGGTTTTGCCGGTGCCCAGGTCGGTCGCGGTGTTGGTCGTGCGCGCGATTTTGTACGCCGTCTTCATCAGACGGGCCTTGACCTGGTCCGGAGTGAGATTCGGGCTCTGGTGAAGCAACAGAGCCACGGCCCCAGCTGCAGCTGGCGTCGCCATACTGGTGCCGCTCAGCACGAAGTACTTGGAGTTTCCAGACTTGAAATTGGAGCCATGCAGGGTCTCCAGAGTCGCGCCCGGCGCTGCCAGTGAGGTGACTTGGTTTCCCGGAGCCATAATATCCGGCTTTGCCACGTGATCAAAAGTGGTCGGGCCTTTCGAGCTGTAACTGGCAACGCGGTCGTCGGTACGAGTCGCCGTGCCCATGCTTTTCATCGCGCCAACCGTCAGGACGTAAGGGTCGTTTCCAGGAGCGGTGATAGTACCGTAACCGTCATTGCCGTAATCGGCGAGGCGTCCATAATTGCCGGCTGCGACCACGACCACGATTCCGGAATTCCACGCAGCTTCCACGGCCTGACACAACGGATCGTTGGCATAGCCCACTGAGATGCCGCGGCCCAGGGAAAGATTAATCACGCGAATGTTGTACGTGTTCTTCAGGGCAATCGCCTTCTGAATGGCAGCGATGACGTTGCTGTCGGAGCCGGCACCATTCGCGTCGAGGACACGCAGGTCGATCAGATTGACGTTGGGGGCCACGCCTTTCCACTGTCCTGCCGAATTGGCGCCGTTGCCGCCGATGATGCCGGCTACGTGGGTGCCATGTCCATACAGGTCCCAGTAGGCACCGGCTGCGTTCGTCGTCGGCGTGCCTGTGAAATCCTGGTGGTACACCACACGGTCAGCTGTGCCAGCCGCATTCCAGAGGTCGGAGCTGTTGTCGTTGATGCCGCTGTCAATCACTGCAACGCCGACGCCGGTTCCGTCAAATCCCGCCGTCCATGCGGAGCTCACGTTCATCGCTGCATCGGTAAGATCGTCCATGCCCTTCAGCGGATGGTCCAGGCTTACGCTCGCTACTTCAGGATCGTTGGCCAGACTGGCCAGAGACGCTGCCGGCATGCTTGCGGCGACGCCGTTGATTAGTATCAGGTTGTGATTCACCCGCGCCGCGTTGCTTTGCAAGCGGCCAATCGTGGCCGGCTGCAGAGCATGTTTGTACTGCACGATCACATTGATCTTCTGACCCGGCTGCGAGCTCTGGGCCGTACGAATGACTTCAGCCGCGAACGTTGACGGGTAGCGGCCCGCTCCCAGTCGCTGCGACAGGTTCGCCTGGGCGTTCTGCGCCAGCGCGAATTTCGTGACCACCAGCGTTGCCAGCAGTCCCAGGAGCATTTTTCGTTTGCCCCAGGCTGCGCTGTGCTTCTCGTGACGCTTCGGCTGCTTCAACATGACGACACCCTTTCTAAATTCCAGAGCTTGTCCCACGGCTGTTCTCATTGCACGGCCAGTACCGTTTGGCGAAATTGCAAGTATTTTGTAATGAATGACTTACGTAAACTCTATCTCGCTTAAATTGAGCCAATCTGTCCCGCTTGGCGGGCGTTGGGACAGTTTGTCGCGGCGGTGGTTGAGAACTCAGGAAGCGTGACTTCGGAGAGTTTGGATGGTTACTTTTGGAGAGAATTTAGTTGAATGCAACGAAGGCGACGGCTGTCGCTCTATTGGATAGAAGGAGGCGCGATTCCACCCGCAGTTGCGGCCCTCGCCAGCCCGGGGAGCTTTGGGAGCGCAGCCATCAGGCGGCGGGTGTACTCGTGGCGTGGATTGCAGAATATCTGCTCCCGGCTGCCGCACTCGACGATCTCTCCCTGATGCAGAATCGAGATGCGGTGGCAAATCTCCGCGACCGACGCGAGGTCGTGAGAGATATAGAGAATCGCCATCCCCAATTCCCGGTTCAACTTCGCAAAGAGGGAAAGAATTTCTGACTGCGTGATCACGTCGAGCGCGCTGGTGGCTTCATCGGCGATGAGCAGCGCTGGGCGATGCAGCACGGCCATGGCGATGAGCACTCGCTGGGCCTGTCCCACGCTCATCTGCGACGGCAGCTTGCGCAGAAATTCGTCGTCCGCGGGCAGGGAAACCGACAGCAGGGCAGCGCGAATTTTCTCGACCGCCGGCTGCCGGGTTCCAGAGGTGTGGGCCCGCCACGCCTCCGTCAACTGAGTCTGAATCCGCAACGCAGGGTTGAGCGATGTGAGCGGGCTTTGCAACACCAGCGCCATGGCCCGCCCGCGCAAGGATCTTAGGTTGGGCTCGCTCAAGCCGATCAATTCCTGTCCCTGCAAGCGAATGCTGCCGCGGACGTTGCACCGGCGGTCAAGCAATCCCAGCAGCGCCATTGCCAGCGTGCTCTTACCGGAACCGCTCTGGCCCACCAGTCCCATCACTTCGCCCGGCAAAACGTCGAGCGCAACATCCCGCAGAACGTCCGGCCTGGACGCATAACCCGCGCTGAATCTCACACGCAGCAGCGGGACGCCGTTTCGGGTTGGGTCGCTCATCGGTTCGGGCACCATTACTTCTGCACCGTCCAGAATTCGATGTTCCAGTAGGTCTGCGGATTGACCGCCACCGGGTCGGCCCCGCGGACGCGCGTAGACACTGCCGACAGCGCGTTCTTGGTAATCAGATAAAGAAACGGGTTCTGCTGCAAAACAATCTCCTGCACTCGGTCAAAGCTCTTTTTTCGCTTCGCATTGTCCGGGTTGGAAGCCTGTGCGTGCATGAGTTCATCGATTTCACCTTCCCATGCGGTCTCGGGAGTTTTCTGCTGCGGGTTCCACTGGTGATTTTCCGCCGAACTCAACCATACGTTCATCTGACCATCAGGATCGAGATCGGTGTTGGTCAGGCCGAGCAGCGCCGCGTCGTAATCAAAAGTCTGCGTGATGCGCTCGATCAGGGCAGGGAAGTCGAGCGTGGCCACGCTCACTTTGATTCCGATCCTCTGTAGGTCCTGCTGCATGAGCACAATCATGCGCTCACGAGAACGGCTGCCGGAGTTGGTGATGATGGAAAACTCTACAGCGCGGCCCTGAGCGTCGCGGAGCACGCCGTGGTCCATGTAAAATCCAGCGCTGGAAAGGAGTTTCAGGGCGGCATCAGGATTGTAGGGCGTGGCCGACAGCTTGCTGTTGAACCAGAAACGATTCGCGGGAGAAATTGCGCCGATGGCCGGCCGCGCGTGGCCCCGGAACACGATGCGGCACAAGTCTTCGCGGTTGATGGCTTCAGAGATCGCCATCCGGAAGGTGGTCGAGCGAAACCAGGCTTTCTTGTAATCGGCGATCGGAGCCTTCGCAACCTCGTTGAACCACATCTGCTCGCTATCGAGCGAAGGGCCCGCGTCATGAACAACTCCGGGTGAAGCTGATGCAAGTTTCTCGTAGTATTCGCTGTCCAGTGAGTTAATCAGATCGAGTTCGCCACGCTGGAAGCGAAGCAGTTCCACGTCGCGATTCGACTGGATGTCCAGAACAATCCCGTCCAAATAGGGCAGCGAGTGCCCCTGGGCGTCGTGCTTCCAGTAATTCGGATTGCGCACCATGTGCAGCGACGCGCCAGCTTTGTAGTCCGCGACCATGAAGGGGCCAAGAACCGCCATCTCTTTCTTGGGCGAGTGCGCCGACATCAGTGCCACCTGGTCGAGCAACCGATCAAGACCGATCACGGGTGCGGGAAAGGTGATGGAAATCTCCGCCGGAGAAATGATTTTGGTCACAACCTGGCCCGGGCCCGAGCGAAACGCATCGCCGGTGGGAGAGTGTAGCTCCGGGTCCATCAACCTCTGAACGGTGAACGCCACATCTTCGGCGGAGAACGGAGTTCCATCCGAGAAGCGCACATTGCGACGCAGCTTCAGCGTGATCTGGCGAGCATCTTTCGATAACTTCCACGAGTCGGCCAGTTCTCCTTCCACGGTCTGGGACTTCCGGTTTACGCGGACCAGCACCCCGCCGGTGAGGTAGCGCACCGCCAGAGACGCGTCGTCGTCCACTTTTAGCGGGTTGAACGTCTTGGGCTCCGAGCGAAGGCAAAAATGTATCTCGTTACCACTCTGTGCGGTAATGGGCAGCGTTGCCAACAGAAGCGCGAGAGTCAGCGCGCTTACGCGAATCCTGCTCATGCAACCACCTGTTCTCGATCGGACAAGATCAACTGAAAGGATGTGACCACGGCCACCAGCACAATCAGCGGCACGAACTTCCACGGCTCTTCACGAAACGACACGAGCCCCTCCAACTCGCGGAGCAAACTTCCCCACGACGGCATTGGCTCCGGCACGCCCAATCCAAGAATGCTCAGATTGGCCTCACTCAGAATGAATACGGGAATCGAAATCCAGAACTGCGCGGCCAGCACCGGGCGCAGATTGGGGACCACGTGTACCCAGAAAAGGCGTGATGCCGGTAGCCCGGCGGCGCGCGCCTGACGCAGGAAGTCGGACGATCGCAGCGTCTTCGCCGAGGCGCACAGCACTCTGGCGGCGCTGGTCCAGCCCAGAAGGCCGAGCACCAGAAAAGTCAGCGCGACCGAAGTCAGCGGAGAGGCATCGAGCGGCAACATCGCGCGCACGGTGATCAGAAGGAACAACCAGGGCAGGGAAAGAAAAAGATCGTTGATGCCAACCGCGGCCTTCTCCCAAAAACCGCCCATGTACCCGGCCAGTCCGCCGACCAGCACCGCGAGGAGCGTGGAGAGCAGGGCGGCCGCGGGCGCAAGCAGAAGAGAAATGCGTGTCCCGTAAATCAGGCGCGCAAAGCGATCACGCCCCAGATCGTCGGTGCCGAGCCAATGCTCGTGTGATGGCGGTGCGGCAAACGAGTCCCGGCTCTGCATCGCATAACCGGCGGGAGCAAGCCACGGCGCGGCTGCGGATGCAATCACTACCACTGCCAGGCAGACCCACGCGGCGTTACGCAGTAGCTTCATGCGGCGGCTTCCCGCCCTGCCGCAAGGTCGGCCAGCGAATTCGCTGTGACCGTGACCAGCGCGACCATAGTTGTGAGATGCACGATCAAAGGCAGATCGCGCGACAGCGCCGCCTGCCACGCCAACTGCCCGATGCCGGCGATTCCACAGAGGGCTTCGACCGGAATCGCGGCACCGACCGCCAGGCTGACAGAAATTCCGGCCAGCGCCAGCAGTTGCGGGCCCACCACCGGAATGACATGAAAGAGAAAGATGCGGCTTGCCGAGAGTCCCTTCGCTCGCGCGGTAATGATGTGCGGACGCGCGTAAGCCGACTGTAGAAGGTTCCAGCTGTAGCGATGCACCCTGGGAAGCACGACCAAACCGATCGCCAGGCTGCCGGCGAGGTTCCAGATCACCGAAAGCAGCGCCAGCACGGCCGCCGGCAGGCTAAGCAGCGCTCCGCTCACCGCGATGCCGGCGACATCGCCCACCCGCCTGCGGGTTGCCGCTGCGAAGAGCACCAGTGCTATCGCCGCCGACCATCCCATCAGCAGGCCAAGACACACCACGCGGGCCGTCACGGGTGCCCGGTCCCGAATGAGTTGCGCCACCGGTTGCCCAAGCGATTGAGAAGTTCCGAGGTCGCCGTGAAGCAGGTTTCGTGCCCAGTGAAGATAAAACTGGAGTGCGCTCTGATCGCCGTGCCGCGCCTGCAGAATCGCCTGCCGGCTCGCCGAACTAAGGCGCGCGTCCAGCAGTTCCTCGTCCACATTATGGCCTGGAGCCAACCGCACCATCGTCGCGGCAAGGAAGCCTCCCAGCACGAGCACTACGAGAAGGGACACTGCGTGATGGAAGACTTTTCGCGTCATGAGTCACGGCCTCAGCCCGCCGATGCGCCCTGGGTTTTTTCGTCGCGTAGCGCAGCCTCGGCATGGTGCGCGTGCTTCATGGAGTACATTCTGCGGTCCGCCTCGGCCAGTAGTTTTTCAACGTCGAAGCCGTCGACCGGACAGAACGCGGTGCCCACGCTTAGAGAAATAGTGTTCCGGCCGCAGATCTCGCGGCCGCACTCCACGGCGATCTGATTCAGCCGGCTGCACTTTTCAATGGCTCCTTCCGGCGTGAGTCCCGGCGAAGTCACCACGAATTCGTCACCCCCCATGCGCGCGACGTAGTCGTAACCGCGACAAGCTTCCTTTAGGCGTGCGCTGAACTCGCGCAGCAGGCGGTCGCCTTCCAGATGGCCGAACGAGTCGTTCACACTTTTGAAGTTGTCGAGGTCGCATACCATCACGGCCAGCGGACTCGAAGTGCGGCGGCAGCGCGCCGCTTCCTGCGCCAGATGCACAAACAGCGAACGCGCATTCGGCAGGCCGGTGAGAAAATCGGTCGTCGCTGAACTCTCGGCCTGCTGGTAGCGCAGCGCGTTCTCAACCGACATGCCCACTTTCGAGCCGACCGCCAGCAGAATTCGCAGATGGTCCGTGGTGAAGGCATCGGCCCCGGCGCTATACATCGCGAGCACGCCCACTACGCCATTGATGCCTTCCAGCGGCACTGCCAGCGCCGATTCCAGCGGCGAGTCTTTATCGAGTCCGGTGGCGTAGCCGGCTTCTACCTTGGGATTGCCGTTCAGAATCGGCTTGCAGTTTTCCGCGACCCAACCGCACAGGCCCTCGCCCATGCGGATCTTCAGGGAAGACAGCACGCGAAAATTGTCGCCGCTCACTAATTCCGGCAGCAGCCAGTCATTGCGGCGGACAAAGATTGCGATCGAGTCATAAGGAATCAGCCGCCGCAGCCGCATCGAAAGCACTGAAAGCGTTTCGCTCAGGCTGAGAGAGTTGCCCAGATCCTGGCTGAGTTCAAACATCATTTGGGCTTCCTGCCGAGCCGAGGCGATGGACGTGAGGAAGTCCACTTCCGTGTCGGCGCTCGGCCGCTCCGCGGCAAATCCGGATGCGGGTTCGGTGCCGCGCTCAATCTTGACGTCGTGCGAAAGTTT
>Ga0075030_100002178_pt1 | contig 17793 bp, 17 predicted proteins | sample LitLauG_LLR_2012_FD_71393 | JGI IMG/M metagenome (GOLD analysis project Ga0075030, IMG submission 71393) | Freshwater sediment microbial communities from Pennsylvania, USA - Little Laurel Run_MetaG_LLR_2012 | ecosystem: Environmental > Aquatic > Freshwater > Creek > Sediment | place: USA... | reverse complement strand
ATGATGTGCGCAAATTCGGCGGACGGCTGGTTCGGAGGTGATGCGCTTGGCAGATGTTCGATTGCAAGAAGGCGAATCAATAGAGAATGCCCTCCGTCGCTTCAAGCGCAAGGTTCAGACAGAAGACATCATCAAGGAAGTGAAGCGCCACTCCTACTACCTAAAGCCGGGCGCGAAGCGCCGGGTAAAGCAAGCCTTGGCGCGAAAGCGTGCTCGAAAGAAGATTCGCAAAGAATCAGATTGAGTGATTGAATTGCAACCCAATGGGGCCGCTGCTGCCGAGCAGCGGCCGTCACGGCTACTTTTCGATGTCGAAATAAATTTTGGCTGTAGTGCGGTATTTGACGATCTTCTTCCCGTCAAGTTCCATCTCTAATTCCGCCACACGTGCCCACTTCATGCCCCGAACGGTCTTTGCGGCTTCTGCCACTGCGTTTTCCGCTGCCTTTGCAAAACTCTCTTTGGAAGTTCCGACTACCTCAATAATCTTTGGGGTCATTATGATTCTCCTTTGATTTTGATTCCTGCACTCGGGATTGGGCTGCTGGATTGCTGGTTTAGCTTCACTGCCCCGCCCTACCGGGCTGAATAGAATCGCCGCCAGCCGAGTGAAGCCTTTAGGATGCTGCGTCTTATGCGGCGGACTGTTTAAGGGGAGGAACTACCAAGAATATACTACCCTTCCCGACTTCGCTGGTTACTTCAATCCGGCCGTGATGTTCCTCGGCGATCTGGCGGGCCAGTGAGAGTCCCAGTGCTGTGCCGTTCCCCTTGGTCGTGTAGAACGGCCGGAAGATGTTGGTCAGATGTTCGGGCGCAATGCCATGTTCTCGCATCATCGGTGTAGCCGTGATCGTGCTGGCTCCGTCGAAGTCGGTGAAGCGGGCATCGGCAGCCGTTGTGTAGGCTCGCAGTCCGGGGAAGAACCTGATTATCCTATCCTGAAGTTAGCGAAAGCGGGGTGCGCGAGCGACAACAGCCCCTTTTCTTGCTGTGCGTTTCAATTGACCTTCCTCTTTGTCCGACATAACATGTCCGCTCAATGGCTTCGCCCTCCCAACTCGTGGGGCAAACGGTTTCCCACTACCGCATCATCGAGAAGCTGGGCGGTGGAGGAATGGGTATCGTTTATAAGGCCGACGACACCGACCTTGGTCGCTTCGTTGCTCTTAAGTTCCTGCCCGACGATGTGGCGCAAGACACACATGCTTTGGAACGCTTTCGACGCGAGGCTCGGGCTGCTTCGGCGCTCAACCATCCCAACATCTGCACGATTTACGAAATCGGCAAGCACGATTGTCATTCGTTCATTGCCATGGAGTTTCTGGATGGCATGACCCTGAAGCACCGTATTGCAGGCAGACCGATGGAAATCGAGTTGGTTCTCTCTCTTGCCATCGAGATTGCCGATGCCCTCGATGCCGCGCATGCGGAGGGAATTGTTCACCGCGACATCAAGCCCGCCAACATCTTCATGACTAAGCGCGGACACGCCAAAATTCTCGACTTTGGATTGGCAAAAGTTCTGTCCGTCCTGAATAGGAGTGGAGTGGCAGGAGCGGCAGAACAATCCACCGTAACTTTGGAGACACATCTGACCCATCCCGGAGCGGCCGTAGGCACTTTCGCATATATGTCGCCTGAACAAGTCCGAGCTAAGCAACTGGATGCCCGCACCGACTTATTCTCATTTGGAGTTGTGCTTTATGAAATGACGACCGGGGTGTTGCCCTTCCGTGGCGAGAGTACTGGAGTAGTTTTCGATGCCATTCTGAACCGTGTACCCGCTTCCCCCATGCGCCTGAATCCCGACGTATCTCCGGAATTGGAACGGATCACCAGTAAGGCTCTGGAGAAAGACCGCAACCTGCGGTACCAACACGCTTCGGAGATCGGCACTGACCTAAAGCGCCTCGTGCGGGATTCCGAGTCCGCAGGGCACGGAACCGACCGAGCGGCGGCAGGTAGTGCGGCTGTGTCAGGTGTAATTCGCCACTCACGTATCGGAAATAGGGCTCTTTGGGTAGCAACGAGCCTGTTGCTTTGCGTCTTCATGCTGGGCACGCTGATTGTTCGCTATGGCCACGGAACGTGGCAGCGACTAGGGTTTGATTCGAGGGCGACGAGTCAAAAGAACCTTGTAGTGCTTCCCTTTACGGCCGTTGGAGGTGGGTCAGAGGAACAGGCGTACTGTGATGGTTTTATAGAGACCGTTACAGCGAAGCTCGCCCGCGATCCATCGTTACAAGTGCCTTCGGCGGTTGAGATACGGGCAAAGAATGTTGCGAATATTGACAAAGCGAGAACTCAATTTGGCGCTAATCTCGTTCTCGTCGCGAGTTGGCAGCGTGTCGAACACTCTGCCCGTATAAACCTCAGTCTCATCGATGCCAAGACTGGACAACAACTTCGAACGGATACAATTACCGAGCGGGCGGATGATCTGTTTTCCCTTCAAGACCAAGTGGTCTTAAAGGCGTTTCGGCTGCTACAGGTTCAGCCTGCTGGCGTTACCGCGTCACAAGTCTCAGAACACGGCACAACCGTTCTTACAGCTTACGATTTCTATCTTCAAGGGCTCGGCTACTTGCAGCGTTACGAACGCTTGGAAAACGTCGAAACAGCTATCACCCTGTTTCAGCGTGCGATCAAGGAAGATCACAATTACGCACAGTCGCAAGCTGCCCTAGCGCAAGCCTTCTGGTACAAATATAGCGCCACCAAAGACCCTCAATGGGTGGAACAAGCGAAAGCTGCCGTAAAGGCAGCCGAGAATCTTGATAGCCGATTGCAGGAGGTGCAGTTGGCAATCGGGAATCTAAATCTTCGAACAGGCGCTTTCCCGGCCGCCATGTCCGCTTTCCAAGGTGTGCTCAAGATCGACCCGGAGAACTCGGATGTGGTAGCGAATGTTAACTCTCCTGACGGAAGAACAATCGCGTTCCAAGCGCCAGCCCCGGCTGGGGAAAGCTTCATACCCGGCATTCGGATTTACAGGACATCGGTGTCCAACGCCAACGGGCAGAGCAATTCGATAAGTTTCGATTATCGATAGGGCCTTCGCAGACGTGACTGTCGAAACATCTCGATATCGCTCAAAGCCCCTCAATGAGCCCATCCATCGCTGGGCTCTTACTCTGTAGAGGTCGGCAGCCCCGCCCAAGGCTCAACAGGACTCTACCCTGTTATCCCTCCGCCGAACTTGCGATAGCGAGGATACTATGGGTGGACCCTTCGCGAACTTCGATGAAGCCATTTTCTCGACCCGAACCCCTAACCGACGCCGAACTCGACCGCCTCGGAGCTTTCCTCAAAAGCTGCAAGGGCGGCAAGGCGATGAACCTTGACGAATTGGACGGTTTCTTCTCCGCGCTCATTGCCGGGCCGGAGCCCGTGATGCCATCCGAATACAGCCGAGAAATCTTCGGCGGCGAGACGTCGGAAGTCGTGGAGTTCTCCGGTCTCGACGAAGCACAGGAAATTCTGAATCTGATGATGCGGCACTGGAACAAGATTGCCTCAACGCTCTACAAGAGCGAAATCCATGTTCCGCTCATCTTCGAGGACTCGAAAGGCGAGCTTCACGGCAACGACTGGGCACGCGGGTTCATGCGGGGGATGCACATGCGGCACGACGGATGGTCTGAGCTTATCAACGACGAGAAATATGGCGGCTCCCTGATCCCGATGATGATGCTCTATCACGAGCACGACGAAGACCCGGAGATGCGACCCGACCCGATTACGCCTGACAAGCGCGAGCAGGTCATCGCTTTCATGGCAGCGGGGTTGATGAACGCCTACGAGTATTTTCGGAAAGAGCGGGAAGGCGATCTCGGCGTCGATGCACCTGAATCCCGGCGAAGCACCCCGAAGATTGGTCGGAACGATCCCTGCCCGTGCGGCTCGGGGAAAAAGTACAAGAGGTGCTGCGGCGGGGCGACGGTGAACTGACCCTCAGCCCGAGAACACATTATCCATCTTCCGCATGATCCGCCTCGCCCACTGAACAGCAGCCGCGACTTTTGTTCAGTGGGCGACCCTTTGCTATCCACCCACGAAGGAACGCGAACAAGGCGCAGCGTACACTGATGGGTGCTCGCCACTTCTCCCCATGATCGCCTCTTCGTCCTCACTGGGGCAGGCGTAAGCGCCGAAAGCGGGATACCAACGTTCCGGGGCGTCAATGGTCTCTGGCGGAACTACCGAATCGAGGAGGTCGCCTCGCCCCATGCGTGGCGACGTGATCCCCGGCTACCTGATGCGTCAGCCGCGTGTCCTTGGGCTGCGACATCAGGGAAAGCGTCTGCGCGATGCGCTCGTCCGAAAGCAAGTTCAGGAACGGTGACTGCTCCAGTTGCGCGGAAAGCCCCTGCCGCAAGGAGCCATCGAAGACGGGATCGCCCGTGGTGTTGGCGAAGTCGGCGACAACGACCGTGTCTTTCTCCGTGAGCTTGGTCGGGCGGCGAAAGTGCAAATATCCGCCTGCCGCCAGCACCGCTACAGCCACGACCAGCGCAATCGTCAGACTCCAGCGCGTTCCAAGGCGACTTGTGGCTTTGGCACTTGTTGCCGCTGGCAACCGTGCCGAGTCGCTGTCCCGCTTCAGCCGCTGCAAATCCGTTCGTATGTCCGCTGCGTGTTGGTAGCGCAGGTCGCGATCTTTCTCCAGACACTTGTTGATGACCCGTTCCAGTTCGGTTGGCACGTCGGGATTCAGTCGAACTGGAGCGACGGGTGTCCGATTCAGAATGGATTCGAAGATTACGCCTGAGCTTTCACCCCGAAACGGCAACGCTCCGTTGTGCTTGTTGTCATCGGGATCGCCTTCATCGCGCTGGCTCCGGCAAAGAAGTCAGGAGAGCATGTATCGGCAGCCGTTTCGTACGCTGTTCAGAAACCGCAGACCAAATTACCTCGGTAATCCGGCCTACTTCAGCCCGCAATACTGCATCAACATTTCAGTCAGCACCGCTTTCCCGACTTCGGCTCCCATCTTCACTCCTCCCGTTAAGACCTTAGGTGCCGTGGCTTTGATCCATTTCATGACGGAGCCGCTTTCCATGAGCTTTCGATCTCCGTCTGATTTGATAGCTGCGGAGAGTTCTTTTAGGTCATGGTCTGTGATCCCAGCACTCTTCAGAACACTTTCCAGTTGCTTCCAATCACCCGCCACGATGTTCTGCTGTTGCTGCTGGATGGTCGTTGCCGTCATTGAGGAGCTTCCGCCGGAAACATAGACGTTCCCGCCGTAGATGTTATTCACAATTGTCTGATCCACCTTCTTTGATTCTTCGGGCGTAATCTTCTTCAGGTCTTCGTCCTTGCCTCCAATCTCCGACTGGATTTCCAGAGCCATATTGAGAACACGAGTGCGAAGCGTGTCAATGATTCCGGCGATGGCACCCGTTGGCACGGTTTGGTGGGCAGAAAACAGTTGCCAGCCACGCTGCAACTTATCTTGATACATAGCTATTAGGTTGGCATTCCACGGGAAGGATAATCCCGACGAAGGTTCTGAGCCTGAACCGAGCGTATGTTCGAGCGTTCCAACTGGCTGCGCTATCTCAACTCTTTCCGCCCACTTCCGGTGCTCTTTTTTCAATGCGCCAGAGGGTATCCCCTGCTGAAACCGTGCCCAACCGGGGCCAACGAACAGTCCGGTCGCTCCTGCTGGAAGAATTCGATACTCAGGGAGATTTTCTGCGGAATCGTAGCCATTCAATTCTTCATTCGCCCATGTTCTCAATCTCTCATTCTTCAGTTCGTGTGCGAGTACAAGGCACTTCCTTAGCAAGGTAGTGATTGGCTGCTTGTTGTCCACCGCAAGATTGATGATGTCGTCAAGAAGCATAGGCAATTATCCGCCCGGAACTGGAGCTTGCTCCCATTGAATGTACGGCTGGCTTTTCTTGTCACGATGAATTGGAAACATTTTGAAATCCTTCCTGACGGTGAATTATCTCACTCGGGGGCATGGCGGGAAAATCACTGCAAGACTAGAATGCCCTGCATGCTGGATAATTTTGTGGAAGTCACAATCGAACGGAACGGCGAGACGCAGACGGTTCGTATCGAAAAACAGAGGTACGAACAAATTCACAAACAGGTCGTCGCTGCGTTGGGGGCGTCGAATCGTCACCTTCGACGGGAAACCTTACACCACAGAGATTGTCAGGCTCGACAAGGTTTTCACGGATGAAATCGAATTGGCTGTCGGATACCAGATTGCGGAAAAGCTACTCGCAGAGGCAGAACCAGACCAGACGGACGAGGAGGGCGAACTGTGAGCCTGCTGGAGCGATCCGTTGTCCTTATTTCGTCGGGAGCTTTCTAACGGGTAGTACGTTCACCACTGTCCAGCCAAAGGCTAAACATTGTTCGTGAAAATTCCCGCTATTCTTGAATTGGTGGTCTGGGTCAAAAACCATGTCGCCCTCAACAATACCCGAACAGATCAATTGATCAATTACAATTCCTACGCAAGGAGAACTCATGGCAAATCTAAGTGGGCTGGCATCCATAGTGTCGGAGTTAAGGGTAGAGAGAACGAATCTGGCAAATCAGCTTCGGCATGTGGATGCCGCTCTCACGGTGCTGGGCAAGTTGAACGGCGGGAGTAATCACACCAGATCGAGACGCACATTGTCGGCGTCGGCTCGTAGGCGAATCAGTGCCGCACAAAAATTGCGCTGGGCAAAGGTTCGGAATGGATCGAAGCCAGCAGCGGCAACTACTTCGGCTTCTGTGAAACCCAAGCGAAAAATCTCAGCCGCAGGCAAAAGGAGAATCGCGGCTGCCGCACGTCAACGCTGGGCGAAGTTCCGGGCGGCGAAGAAGAAGGCGGAATAGGACCTCGGACTCGGGGAGAAAATGATTCCTCCGACCTACAAACCGAAGAAAAGGTTTATGCAGCTTGCAATCGCGGAGGCAAAACGCGCCCGTGACCGAGGCGACTATCCTATCGGAGCGGTCATCACTCGTGTTATTGGGAAACGGGAAGTGGTTATCGCCTCTGCTGGCAATCGGGTAAAGACCTCGGGTTCATCCATCAAGCATGTGGAGCTTGAAACCTTGAAATATGTGTCCTCTGGCTATGGTCGGTATCTGCCGGATTTCGTGTTGTATTCCACGCACGAACCTTGTGCCATGTGCGCGGGTGCCTGCGTCTGGTCGAAAATAGGGGCGGTGGTATTTGGCGTTTCCCAAGAAGATATCACCGCCTACGGCAAGAAGCACGGTACCGAGGAATTCAAATGGCGTGCCTGTCTCATTTCATGCAAATTCGTCCTTGAAAAGGGCGGCCTTCAGGTTCCCGTCTTCGGCAAGTTTTTGCGACCTGAGTGCCGAAAGCTATTCGGATATCGGGCCACCTTACGTGCCTCGCCCCCAGTGAAGCCCCGAACGCGAATCGCAGGACGCCAAACAAATTGATTCCCGAGGGCACCCACCCCGACACCCCCCTATCAATCTTCCGCGTGATACGCCCCCCGAGCACGGCAGCGGCCATCGCCGACTTTGTTCTCGGCGGTTCAGTGAAGCTCAAGCGGGCTATAAACTTTTTTCTTCAGTGGAGCCGACGTTCCCGGTCGTCGACGATTTCGATTTCTCCCCGAGCCACCATTTCTAAATCGGCACCAAACAACGCTTGCTGGTCAGTCACGCGGATTCGTGGCTTCGCCGGACTCGGGATGAAGCTGCTGGCGTAGGCTGGATCGCTCTTTTTCTCGTCGATATAAGCATCGAGCGTGAGAGTCCTGTTTGTATCATCGGTTACCCGGATCAACGGTTCACAGCGAGGAGGCCAAACAATCGTGGCACGCAACTTCACTTCGTCCGACAACGCGCTCGCGGCGTACACACCATTCCTCGTCAGCGCTTCGCCGATCCCACGCTCAATGAGCATTCTGGCGCTCGGACTGGTCTTCAAAAGTTCCTGATCCATGGGTCCTCCATTGCAGCTAAGTTAAATTAGCACGAAGGAGTCCGGTAGAACGTATCAAGCGTTTACGACTCACGATGAGTCCAATAGGGGTCGGGCCGCTAGGGTAGCGCGGAATCTCTCCAAAAGGAACTGGCGCAGGCCGGGGGAAACACTATCAACGATCCGCCATCCGCCGCCCGTTCACCGACGGGTTCAACTCCTCGATCAGGTACTCTTCAAGGGATGCAGCCTCGAACTTCGAGTCGTCGGGCACTGGCACGGTGGCGACGTACATCGGGCCGGGGCTGCCTACTTTCCTGTGAACTGCCTGCGCCAAAGCAGAGAACCGAAGACGGCAGCGAGTCCAACTGCTCTTGGGCAGGACTGAGAGCGGGAGCACAACGGAGTTCATACTCAACGAATTAGGGAGATGTGGTTCCTTCGAACAGCCACTCAATTGCATTCAAGACTGCTAGGGCTGCTTCCAGCGCAGCACCTCTAGGGATCGCGGTTCTGCCTTCATGGAGCAGCTTGTTTCTCAGTTTCGGTAGCTGATCTATGCAGTCGCGCTGGCCATCAAGGTGCGCGTCGATCCCCTGCCCGTAGCGGTCGTGGAACAGATCGCCGCCCTTCGCTGCTTTCATGAACTCACGGAGCTTTGGAATGTTTGCGCTATCTAGCTTGCGAGCGGGAACCACTTTGGCCAGATACCAGCGGAGACCAGTCTCCCACGCCGCGCACGCCATGATCACAGCCCTGACGGGATCGCTCTGTGCAAAGTAGGCCGCATCCGAGGCAAAGCTGCTCGGCGGAGGAACTTCCTCTTGAGATGAGAGCCTGCGCTTCGCAGCGTTCCATGCCTTCTCAGTAATTTGAATGGCCGGGTGGGAACTGAGCGGGATCACGCGGCCCGGCAATCCATCGTAGGAGCATTCCAGATAGCAGGTTCTCACCAGAGGGTTGTCCTGAATTTCCTCGGCCCGTGCGACCGGGTAACCCGCCAGCGAACCGTTCCTAAGGTCGGATTCGCGAACGGTCTCAAAAAACCGCCAGAAGACCTTGGCGGCATCGCTGAAAACGTGCATGCCCTGAATCTCCGTAATTCCCGCGTCACGCCCTTCCTGATCGGTACACTCTCTGCTCACCCGGAGTGTGAACCTCGCGAAGGCCCCCATCTTGGATTGTTCCTCTGTCACGTCACGGTGATCCGGTGGGTCGATGTACACGGTATTGCCCGTGTCCGGAAAGCTGGCAATGATCGGCGCGGAGGGCACTGCCAGCGCCAAGAGATGGTGAGCCAGCCCGATCCTGAAAATGACCTCCAGTCGCCCCATCGCCTTCGCTCCTAAGATCAGTGTAGATGAAGCACCGAGCGTTACCTTAGTCGTGGCTAGGAGTTCGTCCTCCCGCATTTCCAGCGGTACATCTGGCGGTACATGTCATTCACTGAAACCGACCTAAGTCATTGACGCTGCTGGGCACGTCCAAAGATTCTCAATCTTCAAACCCGGGTTCGATTCCCGGTAGCGCTACCAAGAGCTTTGTCCTCTGCAACTTCTCCCTGTTCAGTTCACCGTGAAGCTGGTTGTACTGCTGCCTGTACCACCGGGTGTGATGACGACGATTTTCCCGGTGAGAGGGCCGCTGGGTACAGTCGCGGTGATCTTAGTAACGGAGTTGACCGTGAACTGGGTTGCGGCGACGCCCGCAAACGTCACCTTCGTGGCTCCGGTGAAGCCGGTTCCCGTGATCACAACCGGAGTTCCAACCGGGCCGCTGGGTGGATTGAATCCGGTGACCGTAGGCGAAACTTTGAGGTTCTTCAGGGTGCTGACCGTGCCCGTGGGCGTGGTTACCGAAACCAGGCCGGTAATGGCAGTCGGCGGGACGACGGCGGTGATTAAAGTGCTGTTGACGACTTTGAAGCTTGTGGCCGGCACCGAACCGAATTTGACGGCGGTTGCGCCAGTGAACCCGTTACCCAGAATGTCGATCGTCGCACCAGACTTAGCAGCATAGTTCTCCACGATGATGAAGGGAGGAAACGAGGAACTGGCAATTCTAAATACCGCTCCCGAGTTATAAATTCCACCCCCCTGGCTAACCCCAAACATCGTGCCGTCGGTGCGCTGCACCAGCGGGACCCAGTTGTTGCAGCCGTCTGTGGCGCAGTCGAAGTTGTGCACCACTTTAAAGGTCCCGGTCCGGGTCACCTTGTATAACACGCCGGAGTTACAGGTGCCTCCTGTGTTGGAAGTGCCGTACAGATTTCCATCCGAAGAGGCGACCAGGCCAGAGACGATGTTCGACCCTTCCGAGATTCTGCGCGATCGCGACGATCTGGCTGGCGCGCGCAGCAAGCACGAGACGGTCCTGCACTTTCTCTCTCGCAATCGTGACGCAGCCGGAGCAGCTGCGGAACAGATGTCTCTGGCGCGCATGTACCTCGATGAAGGACACGCTGCGGACGCTGCTCGTCTGGCGCGGGAGGCAGCAGTCGAATTTGAAACCCAGAAGCGCAGCGACGACGAAGCACTGGCGCAGGCGCTCCTGGCGAAAGCGCTGGCGGCACACGGCCAGAATTAGGAGGCACGCGCGGCCAGAGAGCGAGCCGCTCGACTGGAGTCGAAAAGCCAGGCGTTGCTGACCCGGTTGCAGGTGGAGATTGCCGAGGCGGACGCAGACGCTGTCCTGGCTCAACGGGGCAGAAGCGCTTCCGCAAGCGAGATCCGGCGACTGCCGGAGATTGCGAATGAGGCACACGCTCACGGAATCCGCAGCCTTGAGTTTGAGGCACAACTGGTTCACGGAGAGTGGGAGGGACCCTGCGTCACTCCGGGTGCTGGCCGTGCTCTGCGGGTTCTTCAGCGGGAGGCGAGCGCGAAAGGATTCCTATTGGTCGCAAGCCGGGCAGCCCGGTTCTGTGGACAGGCTTCTCGCGAAACCGGAAGTGGGCACCTCTAGACGCGATCGAGGGTTTATTGTTGCCGCTTGTACTTGCACTCTGCTATATAACGTTGGCACAACAATGCGGAGGCAAGCATGTACGCCGGAGATCAAGGGCCACTCACGATCACGCGGACGACCGCAGTCAACGGCCTGGAGCCATCCAGCGCTATCCCGTTGCGGGACGAGATGAAGAACCTGGAGCCGCTGGACCCTACGCAACTCGTCCCAATGGCGCAGGTGTTCCTGGCGCAACTCGGCGTCAATAAGACTTCGGAAATGGGGACCAACCCCTGCATGATCCTGCTCGGGGAGCCGCGCAAGGTGACGCGCAAAGGGGCGCAGTTAGTTGTCTGGAAGGTGCTGAACGAGGAGATCAAGAAGTGGGGGCGGCTCAACACAGGGCCGGGCGACCACGTGAGGTTCACCGACGACAGCACCGCGGAGGGGCTCTACACAGGCGACCCATTGAACGTCACGCCAGCGGTCTACGTGCAGACGCTCTCGGACGGGCAGTCGTTCCTGGACGATATCACGGCGGCGGTTATCAACGGAGGCATCATCTTCAATACGCACTCTCCGGGCTGGGCGTCATCCGTGTACCACGAGATACTCCACACGTTCGAGGGGCGGCTGCTGAGCACTTCGTTCTTCTTCAAGGAGGGCTTCGTCGAGTGGTTCGCGACCCAGTTCATGATCGGCTACTTCAGCGTGAAGCTGCCCTACTACCCGCCCTACGAGTTGGCTGCACGAAACATCGAGAAGGTGATCAAGTTCACGAGCGTGAAGGACTGCGCCAAAGCGTATTTCTTGGATGACGTCTCGTGCGCGTCGAAACTTGTGCCGCTGTTCTACAAGCCGGTCATCGACAACCAGCTCACGCCCGACCAGCGGCTAGACCCCACGTGCGTCAGCGACGCCACGATGAAGTGCCAGTTCCTCAAGGACGCGACCAGCCAGTACAAGATGAAGAAGGCGGAAGGCAGCGCGGCGTGGTACAAGCAATGGGTGGCGACGCACGGCGTCCCGAAAGGCGGGCCGGTTCTGGTCTGACAAAAGCGACAACAAAGAGCATCCCACCAACGTGCCGCGAATGTGATGCTAGGAGCGATGTTAGGAGCGTGCTCCTTATGCGCTTCTGACGGAAGCTCGCACCAAAGGTTTCTTGCTCGCTGCCAGCTGCCTGGGCCTGGCCCTGGAGAGACCTGGCGCCGACCAATAATGACTCGCGTACCTGCCCGCGTGCTGGTTCAGTCACGGATTTGGCATCTTTTCCGCAGCGCGGTTACTCTAAGAAGAACATCACTTGCGAGGAGATCTATGCGCTTGAACGTAAGCCGAACGACCGCAGTGGCTGTGTTCTTCTTTCTTTCCTTTGCGTCTTTGCCTGCCATCGACAAGAAGTTTCATGATGCGCCGGACTCGGCTAAGGCTCAGAAGAATCCGTATGAGGGTCAGCAGGAAGCTGCGGACGCTGGCAAGACGCTGTATGCGCGGAATTGTCTGGCTTGCCATGGGAAGTTGGGCAAGGGCACTGGCAACGTGCCGTCCCTGGTGGATGGGAAGCTGAAGGGCGTGGCTTCGGGTGAGGTGTTCTGGTTCATCACCAAGGGAGACACGGATAACGGGATGCCGTCGTGGGCGTTTCTGCCGGAGCAGAAGCGGTGGCAGATCATTACCTATGTGGCGTCGCTGGCGGCAGGGACAGCTACGGGGGGCGCTAGCGCGACTCCAGCCGCAGCGGCGACGGGAGCGGCGCTTAAGGATCCTTCACCGCAGGCACCGTTCACGGATTTTCGCTATGAGTCGCCGGGGACGACCCGCAAGATCACAGTAAACGATCTTCCTCAGCCGTTTGCAACGCAGTCGTCAAACAACGGTGCGGAACTGGTGACGCGTCCGGCGAATGCGTGGCCGGTGGCTCCTGCTGGCTTCAAGGTGGAACTCTACGCATCGGGGCTCGACAATCCGCGATTGCTGCGGACGGCGCCGAATGGCGACGTTTTTCTTGCGGAGAGCGAACCGGGGCGCATTCGTGTGTTTCGTGGCATGACCGGCGACGGGAAGGCCGAACAGATGCAGGTTTTCGCCGACGGGCTGAAGCGGCCTTATGGGATTGCGTTTTATCCTCCGGGGCCGGATCCACAGTGGGTCTATATCGGTGACGAAAACGAGGTGATCCGGTTTCCTTATCACAACGGCGATTTGAAGGCGAGCGGTCCTTCGCAGCATATTGCCGATCTGCCTGAGGGGGGCGGGCATTGGACGCGCGCGGTTGAGTTTTCTCCGGATGGCAAGAAGATGTTCGTGGCGGTGGGCTCGGCTTCGAACGTGGACGACCCCGACACGCATCCGGGCGAGAAGGACCGCGCCGATATCCTGGTGTGTGATCCGGCCAATTGCGAACTCAAGGTGTATGCCTACGGCATACGCAACGCCGGAGGCGGGATCAAGGTGAATCCGCAGACCGGGGAGTTGTGGTGCTCGGTGAATGAGCGCGACGCGCTGGGTGACAACCTGGTGCCGGACTACATCACGCATGTCGAGGAAGGCGGGTTCTACGGCTGGCCGTGGTGGTACATCGGAGCGCACCAGGATCCGCGCCACAAAGGCAAGCATTTGGAGTTGAAAGATAAGGTGATCGTTCCCGACGTGCTGCTGCAGCCGCACAACGCGTCGCTGGAATTTGTCTTCTACGACGGTGACAAGTTTCCGGCTGAGTTCAAGGGAGATATTTTTGCTTCGGAACACGGGTCGTGGAACAAGACGGTGCGCGTGGGCTACGAAGTAATTCGCGTGCGGCTGCATCAGACCGGGCACGCCAGCGGTGAGTACGAAGATTTCCTGACCGGATTCGTATTGCCGGACGGGCATGTGTGGGGCCGTCCGGTGGGGATCACGGAGGCGTTGGATGGTTCGCTGCTGGTGAGCGACGACGGATCGGGTTCGATCTGGAGAGTGAGCTACGTTGGGAAGTGAATAGTAGTTTCTCGTAACACTGTCATCCTGAGCGGAGTTGCAACCGCGAAGCGGGTGCAACGCAGTCGAAGGATCCCGCGTACGTTGACACCAATAGTAATGCGTCGAGGAGTTTCCATCACCGACCTCGGCTGGGTTTTGAGAACTCCCTTTTGCGCTGTCCCACTGCAAGCATCCTCGGGGTCCTTCGACTCCGTGGCTGCTTCGCTTCGCGAACCAGCCACTCCGCTCAGGATGACAAAGTTTGGGGTGGCGCGTGGTGAAGGTGTTAATGGAAATCGTGCGAAACGGTTTCGGCTTTCGTGACGAAAAGGGGCTGCACGCGCTCAGCGCGGACTGAGATGACGTTGTCTTGATGTTGTAGGATGCCTTCAATGGCGAGGAAGCGCTCGCTCGCCAATAGCAGGCGGTTCTGATGAAACAGGTCGGGCGTGATGATGGCGTTGGCCACTCCGGTTTCATCTTCCAGGCTGATAAACACAAAACCTTTCGCGGTGCCGGGACGCTGACGCGTGATGACGCAGCCTCCGATGCGAAGACGCTTGCCGTTGGGAATGTCGCGCAATTCGATGGCGCGGCGAATGCCCATGGCATTGAGCCAGGCGCGGCGGTAGGCCATGGGATGCGGGCCGACGGTCAAGCCGGTGCCGTGGAAGTCGGCGACCAGGCGCTCTTCGTGGTTCATGGGCTGGAGCGGGGAAGGGGAGTCGGGCTCGGGCTGGTTTTCCAGTAACGGGCCGGAGGGGCGGACGGCGCGTTCGACCTGCCAGAGGGCGTCGCGGCGGTGGAGCGAGTTGCGAGTGCCGGGTTGGGAGTCGGCGACTTGCGAGTAGCGTGTACCGAGTAACGAGCCACTCCGAGATTCCTCCGCCCTTCGCGTTCGCTCGGGGGTCGGAATGACAAAGGTTTTATTTGCGATAGCGTTCAGTGCGCCGATTTCGGCCAGCGTGGTGAGTTCGTCTTTGCGCAGTTCGGGGACGCGGCGGGTGAGATCGTGAATGGAGATGAAGGGAGCGCACGTGCGTTCGAGGATGAGGGATCGGGCGGCCTCCTCGCGCAGACCGCGAACGTAGCGCAATCCCATTCGTAGCGCCGGCGTCCCGCCGGCTGTCGGGAGGGCGTCCCGCCCTCCCTGCGCGGGCAAGAGTGCCCGCGCCACACAGGTTTTGCTGGCTCCTGAACCCTGACTCCTGACTACTGCTTCAAGCGTGCAATTCCATTCTGACTTCGTTACATCCGCTGGCAACAACTTCAGGCCGTGACGCTGTGCGTCTTTGACGATGGTTGCGGGTGAATAAAATCCCATGGGCTGGTTGTTGAGCAGAGCGGCGGTGAAGGCGGCCAGGTAGTGGCACTTTAGATAGGCGCTGGCGTAGGCGATCAGGGCGAAGCTGGCGGCGTGGGATTCGGGGAATCCGTAGAGCGCGAAAGAAGTGATGGAGAGAATAATTTCTTCCTGCGCTTTGGGCGCGATGCCGTTGTGCGTCATGCCGGCGCGGAGTTTGGTTTCGATTTCCTTCATGCGCGCTTGCGAGCGCTTGAATCCCATGGCGCGGCGCAGTTCTTCGGCTTCGCCGCCGGTGAAGTTGGCCGCGATCATGGCGATGCGCAGAAGTTGTTCCTGAAAAAGCGGGACGCCGAGCGTGCGCTTGAGAACCGGTTCCAACGAGGGATGTGCATAGGTGACCTCTTCTTTTCCCTGGCGGCGCTGCAGGAACGGATTCACCATCTGGCCGACGATTGGGCCGGGACGGATGATCGCGACTTGGACCACGATGTCGTAGAAGCGCATGGGACGCAGGCGCGGCAGGCACGACATTTGGGCGCGGCTTTCCACCTGGAACATGCCGATGGTATCGGCTTGCTGCAGCGTGGAATACACCTGGGAATCATCTTGGGGAAGATGCGCCAGGTCGACTTCTTCGCGATAGTGGGCGCGGATGAGTTCGAGGGAATCCTTGAGCACGGCCATCATGCCGAGGCCGAGCAAATCCACTTTGATGATGCCCATGTCGGCGCAATCTTCTTTGTCCCATTGCACGACGACGCGGCCGGGCATGGAAGCGGGTTCGAGCGGTACGACGGAATCGAGTTGTCCCTGGCAGATGACCATGCCGCCGGAGTGTTGGCCGAGGTGGCGGGGCATGTCCTGCACGGCGAGGCAGAGTTCGTAATATTTGCGCAGGCGGGGATGGGTTAGGTCGAGTCCGGCGTCGCGGAAGCGGTGGTCGAGGGCGTCGTTTTCGTCGCGGAATTCCCAGGTGGCGACGGCGGCGGAAATTTTGTTGAGGGTTTCGGGGTCGAATCCGAGGGCCTTGCCCATTTCGCGCGCAGCCATGCGGTTGCGGTAGGTGATGACGTTGGCGGTCATGGCGGCGCCGCGCTCGCCGTATCGCTTGTAGACATATTGGATGATTTTTTCGCGCTCGTCGCCGCTGGGCAGGTCGAGATCGATGTCGGGCCACTCGCCGCGTTCTTCGGAAAGAAAACGCTCGAAGAGCAGCTCCATGCTGACGGCGTCGACCGCGGTGATGCCGAGCGAGTAGCAGACGGCGCTGTTAGCGGCGGAACCGCGCCCTTGCGCAAGAATGTTTTGCTCGCGGCAGAAACGGACCAGGTCCCAGACGATGAGGAAGTATCCGGCGAGCTTGAGTTTCTCGATGAGCTTTAGTTCTTTTTCGATTTGAAGCTGGGCGCGGGTTTGCAGATCGGGCGACTTACGGCCATATCGCTGATGGAAACCTTCCCAGGCTTTTTGGCGTAGAAATGAGTTCATGGTCTCGCCTTCGGGCACGGGATAGCGCGGGAATTCGTAGCCGAGATCGTTGAGCGTGAATTCGAGACGGGAGGAAAGTTCGAGCGTATTGCTGATGGCTTCGGGAAGGTCGGCGAAGAGTTGCTGCATTTCCTGCGCCGATTTCAGAAAGCGTTCGGAATTGCATGATAGCAGGCGTCCGGCGGTGGAGAGAGTGCGGTGATGGCGAATGGCGGTGAAGGCGTCACAAAGTTCCCGAGCTTTGGCGGTGGCGTAGCAGACGCCGTTGGTGGCGAGCAGAGGAAGGTTGAGCGAGCGGGCGATGGCGATCGCGGCGCGGTTGCGGGATTCTTCTTCGCGCTGGAAATGGCGCTGCAACTCGACGTAGACGTTGCCGGGGCCGAAGACTGCGATCAGTTGATCGACTTGCCGCCGGGCTTCTTCGATGCCGCCTCGTTGTAGGGCTGCCGCCAGGGGGCCTTCCGCGCCACCGGTGAGGCAGATGAGGCCTTGGGCGTGTTCTTCGAGTTCTTCGCCGCAGACGGCGCCTTCGCCCTTTTTGGCGTGTAACTTCATTTTGGTGATCAGGCGGCAGAGGTTTTGGTAGCCGGTGCGGGTGGAGACCAGGAGGGGGAGACGGAATTCACCACAGAGACACAGAGGCACAGAGGAATGCGATTTTTGATTGTTGATTTTTTGTTGATTTGCCTTCTCTGTGACTCTGTGCCTCTGTGGTGAAAATAACTTGGCAGACACTTCCGCGCCGATATGTGCCTTGAGGTTGATTTTCGTCGCGGCCAGGTGGAAGCGCGGAGCGCCGTACACGCCGTCGGTGTCGAGCAACGCCATGGCGGGCAGCTTGAGTTGAGCACACGTGGCTATTAATTCCTCGGGCAGGGAAGCGCCTTCGAGAAAGCTGAAAGCAGAACGGGCGTGAAGCTCGACGTACATTAGTTGCCAGTACCCAGTAAAGATCAGCCACGGATCAACGCGGATTAACACGGATCGGAACCAATCTATTTCTTGTATTTGCTGCTCCGCATTTTTTATCCGTGTTGATCCGTGACAATCCGTGGCAAAAATTCAGTCATACGTTCCTTCCACGAACCAGTCGCCGCCGAGCAAGTCGTGCACGAGGCGGTAAAGAGCGATCACGGTATTGTTTTGAAGAGCAATGTCCCACTCGTCG
>Ga0075030_100002177_pt1 | contig 17798 bp, 16 predicted proteins | sample LitLauG_LLR_2012_FD_71393 | JGI IMG/M metagenome (GOLD analysis project Ga0075030, IMG submission 71393) | Freshwater sediment microbial communities from Pennsylvania, USA - Little Laurel Run_MetaG_LLR_2012 | ecosystem: Environmental > Aquatic > Freshwater > Creek > Sediment | place: USA... | reverse complement strand
ATTATTGAGGCTTGTGGCGGGCGCTGTCGCTCGCGTTGCGCCGGGCCAGCGCACGGGACGGAACGTCTTCGGCCGGACACTAGGCAGGGAAGGAGGCCTTCGTGGGGAAGCGCGCGAAGCTGACGAAAAATTCAGGCCCCTGTCAGACTACCTTCAGCCGGTGGTGTTACCGCGATAAATAGGCCCTATCGCATATATCCGACATGAGGCCAATGAATTGCGCGGCGGGTCTCAACGACCATCGAGGCGCAAGGCAATAAAAGAATCCTGGAGGAAGCAGTGAAGTCATTCGTAAAGGCCATTTCGGCGGCAATTCTCGGCATGTCTATCCTGGGCGCGACCGCCGTGCGCGCCCAGGCTCCCGCGCCGGAGGCCCCCAAGAAAAATTGGACCGCGCCGGCCACCAAGATCTTTGCCCAGCAGCTGTCCGACGAGACGATGGCGAAGCATCCTGAGCTGCTCAGCGTGACGTTCCACGGCGTGCCGCCCGGATTGGACAAGGTCTACACGATGTTCGCGGGCTCGTTCCCTGAGCGCATCGGCAATCCGGACGATCCGGATGATATCGACGTGATCCTCAAGGGCATCACCATTCTCGACCCGCGCTGGCACCGGACCAAGGACACGACCAAGAAGTTCGTGGTGCTGATGCCGCTGCGGGATGCGAAGGCAGATAACATCGGCCTCATTGTCTACGCATTCAAGAACCCTGCCGATTCGGGCAAGGCCGAGAAGGAGTATCTGGCCGAGTCGACGGCGCTGCGCGACGCTCTGCAGAAGCAAATTCCGGACTACAAGTCGCTGTTCAGTCCCGCGAAGTAATTGCGGCGAACGAGAGATATGATCCTGGAAATTGGAAAGAGTGGAGCGCAACCAATGAGAATGAGTGCTGGACTTATCGTCGGCATTTCGGCCGCAACGCTGTTCGCGTTGCCGGTCATGGCGACCAAGTATGCCGCCCCCGAGCACGAGCTGAAGGTCGATCCCTCGATCGCACCGTGGAAGCCCGGCGTGGTGGAGAGCGTGCCGGAGGAGGCTCTGAACCTCGTCGGCGCCGACATCATGGACGAAATTTCCATGGAGTGGGTCAAGCTCTACCGCAAGCAGTATCCGAAGCTCAGCCTGACCATGGACCTCAGGGCCTCGGGCGCCGGCGGGCCGGGGCTGGTCTCCGGCAAGGGGGACTTGGCCCCGGTCGGGCGCGAGATGTTCCCGGCCGAGGAGCAGGCCTTCGTGGAGAAGTTCGGCTACAAGCCGACGGCGATCCGCGTCGCCACCGGCAGCGTCGTCTCGCTCGGCAAGACGGCGTCCAGCGTCATCCTTGTCGACAAGGACAACCCCGTCGATTGTCTCGGGCTCGATCAGCTCGATGCGATCTATTCCAAGAGCCGCAAGCGGGGCCACGCCGACATCACCAAGTGGGGCGACGTGGGCGCGAAGGGTGATTGGGCCGAGCGCCCGATCCACCTCTACGGGCTGAAGCCCGTCAACGGCATCGAACGGTACTTCTCGATGATCGCGATGCAGGACGGCGAGTACAAGGACAATATCCAGTTCGTCAAAGGCAAGGGCTTCACGCACGCCTTCACCGTGGCGGCCGAGGATATGGCCAAAAACCCGGGCGGGCTGACCTACGCGCTGATGGCCAACGTGACGGCGAACGTGAAGGTGCTCAAGGTTTCCGAGAAGGAAGGCGGCACCTGCTACGAGCCCAACGTCAAGAACGTCTACGAGCACAAGTATCCGTTCAGCCGCTACGTCTATCTCTACATCAACCGGGCGCCGGGCAAGCCCATCGAGCCCAAGGTGAAGGAGTTCCTGAAGCTCGTGCTCAGCCGCGAGGGCCAAGACGTCGTCGCCAAGGAGCGGGTCTTCATTCCGCTGCTGCCGTCGGTGGTGCAGGAAGAGCTGCAGAAGCTCGAGTAACGGGGGGCGGCCAAGGAGGGGATGCTGTTGGGACGGCAGGTTCCCCTCCTTGTTCCGTAAGGCTCCGGTTCGAGCCGGCCGGTTCCGGTTCGGGGCGATCCCCGACAACGACGGGGATGCCGATGCGGCAGGACGGCAGGGGACAATTGGACGGAGCTGCATCGGCTTGCATAAATGAAAACCGAGCGATCGGATCAATTCAAACGCATCAATGGCACCCGCGGCTTCGAATGCCGGCGAGGATCTTGGTGCCAACAAGTGGAAATCCACGAATGAAGCAGGAGCAAACATGAAGAGACTAGCGCTCGCACTTCTAGCCTCGGCCTTCGTCGTTCCGGCACACGCTGACGTTGCGTTGCCGGTCAAGATCTACGCCCAGCACCTAGCGGACGAGGCGATCGCCAAGAACCCTGACCTGCTAGTTATCATGATGCACGTGACGCCGCCTGGCGCGGCCGACAACATCGTCGTCGCCTCCAACATAGGCCGTATCGGCAAGCTCGGCGACGAGGACGATATGCGGGTCATCACGACCGGCAAGCCCAACCTTGAAATCGCCCACAACGGGACCCGGTTCGAGGTCGAGCTTGTCATGCAGGACATGGGTGGCAACACGATCGGGGCGATGGGCCTTGTGTTTCCCTACAAGGATGGCGACGACAAAGAGAAGCTGAGGATGCGTGCAGAAGGCATCCGCGACGCCATGAATGTTCGCACGCTCAATACCGCCAACCTGTTGGAGTCTTATCCGCTCGACAAGTCGGCGACCACCAAGACGCACGCCCAGAAATTGGTGGATGGCATGCTGAAGAAGCATCCGGAGGTGCTGCTGCTCGCCATGCACGTGACGCCGCCCAAGGGTAGCGACAACATCATCATCGCCTCCAACATCGGGCGGATCGGCAAGAAGGCAGACGAGGACGATCTCAAGGTCATTGCGACCGGGGCGCCGCATCTGGCCGTGAACGAGGCGGCGAAGCGCTTCAGCGCCGAGCTTGTGCTGCAGGACGCGGCCGGCAAGACGATCGGTGCCATCGGCATCGGTCTGCCCTACAGCAAGGGCGACGACCAGGCCGCACTGATCAAGAAGGCGGAAGGGGTCCGCGACGAATTCAAGGCGCAAATTCCTACGATCGAGTCGATCATGGAGCTCGATCCCTGAGTGTTGCTTTGGCACCTCAGGATAACGGCGGAGCAGCCCTTGAGGCCAGCCGACGCAGCGAAACGAACGACTGGAGAAGATTTGACCATGCGTATTGGAAATGCAGCACGGGTTCTGACCACCCTTGGATGCGGGAGCGTCCTGCTTTGCGGCTTGCTCGCGGCGCCGGCTTCGGCGGAAGGGGCCGCGGCGGCTCCGGCGGTGGCGGCGCCGCTGACGCTTGCGGGCCGTACCGAGCTGCCGGGATACAGCGGCGATTTCGATCACTTCGAAGTCGATCTCAAGGGTAACCGCCTGTTCCTGGCGGCCGAGGACCACGCGACGCTTGAGGTCTTCGATCTCAAGTCCGTCGGACCGACGAAGACGATCGAAGGGTTCGAGGTTCCGCACGGGCTCCTCTTCATGCCCGAGACCAACCGGATGATCGTCACCGACAGCGGACCCGGCCTTAGCAAGGTCGTCGACATGACGACATACAAGGTGACGGGGACGATGGGAAAGGTGCCCGGCGCCGACTCGATGGCCTACGATCCCTCGCGCAAGCATCTTTATGTCATTACCGGCGGGCGCGACGCCAAGATGAAGGATAGCTACCTGTCCGAATTTGATCCGGCGACAGGTCAGCTCATCGGCGAGCTCGCCTTCCCGACCGACAAGGTCGAAGGGATCGCGATCGAGCAGAAGGGCAACCGGCTGTTCGTTAACGTGACGGGCAAGAACACGCTCGCCGTCGTCAACAAGAATACGCGCGCGGTGGTCGCGACGTGGCCGATCAAGGAAGCCGAGCAGAACGCGCCGCTGGCGATGGACGAGAGCACACACCGGTTGTTCGTTGTGACGCGCAAGCCCGGCAAGCTCGTGATCGTCAATGCCGACACGGGGGCCACGGTAGCGAGCTTCAAGGCCCCCGAGCGTACCGACCAAGTGCTGTGGGATGCGGCTGCCAAGCGCATCTATGTGCTCGGCGGCGAGGGATACATCGGCGTGTTCCAGCAGACAGACGCCGACCATTACGCGGAAATCGCTCGGGTGCCTTCGGCGACTGGCGCGAAGACCGGCATCCTGGTCCCGGAGCTCGGCAAGCTGTTCGTTGCGGTCTCGCCGGGCGAGGGCAAGACCGGGGGGGCGGTGCTGCAGTTCGACGTGGCGCAGGGTGTGGCGGGCAAGTAACTCTAGAGGTTCGCAGTGGCAAGGATATCCATGGTTCAAGTGCAGTCAAAGGCGTCGGCGGTTTCGGGGGGCGCGGCGCGATTGGCGCTCGCAATTCTGATTGCGGGTGCCGCGATCGGGGCAGATGCCTCGTGCGCGGGTGCGGCCGAGCCGGGGGCGCCGGCGGCGAAGGCCGCGGCCAAGGCTGCGACTGGCGCTGTGGACTGGCTCGTACCGCCGGCAGCGAGCGCGGTTCCGCAGACCGAGGAGCAGGCGGAGTTTTCGAAGAAGAACGGTCGTCCTCTACCTAAGCCCGAGGTCCTGCAGCCGACGATCGATCCCGACCTCAAGCCTTACGTGGTGCGGCAGGACCTCAAGCTGTCCGGCACCTTCAAGGGCGGGGCATCGGACGTGCTGCCGGGCATCGTCAAGCTATGGATCGAGCGGTTCACGAAGCTCTACCCCGAGGTCAGGATCAGCATAGAGCCGCCGTACGCCGGCAGCGTCGGGGCCAAGGAGCTGGTCAAGGAGCGGCTCGATTTCGCGTTCGTCTCGCGCGAGCTGAAGCCCGATGATCTCACGGATTTCAAGGCCAAGTTCGGCTATAACCCGACCAGCATTGCTGTCATGGGCGGCAGCTATCGGCACTTCGGCTTCCTCGACGCAGTAGGATTCTTCGTCAGCAAGGAGAACCCGCTCGAGAAGATAAGCTTCGACCAGCTCGACGCAGTCCTTTCCAGCACCCAGCACCGTGGCGGAAAGGCGATCACGGCATGGGGTGAGCTTGGGCTCACGGGCGAGTGGGCCGACAAGCCGATTCATATCTACGGCATCAAGCCGTGGAACGGGTTCGAGGAGTTTATCCGACAGCGGGTGATGAGCGTCGGCGAGAAGCGCGGCGAATGGCGCGAGGGGATCAATTTCGAGAAGGTCGTATTCCCCATGGCCCAACTCGTTGCAATGGACAAATACGGGATTGGATATTCAGGATTGGCCTATATCGATGCGGGCGTGAGAATGCTACCGCTTGGGACAAATTCCGAAGGCCCGTTCGTAGCGCCGAGTTATGAAAACGTGGCGATGGCGAGCTACCCGCTTTCTCGGCTTGTATACTTTAATGTCAACAAGGCGCCTGGGAAGCCGCTGGCTCCCGCGCTGGAGGAATTCATACGATTCGTGCTAAGCAAGGACGGACAGCAGGCGGTGCTCGATCAGGCCGTATATTTGCCGCTGCGGGCCGGCCAATCGCAACTCTCAATACACTTGCTCGAGCCATGAATGACATGGAAATCCGCAATTGGCGGGACCCTCTTGGGACGGTAAGCTGTGGGCGAGGAATGTGCGCCGGCTCTTTCGCTCGTGCAAGGCCGGATTGAGGACTGCCCGTTGATAGCCAGGAGAGCCGCAATCGAAGTAGCTCGTATGCAGACGTCGGCTTCCTCCAGGAGTGCATCGACCGAGCCAGAGATCGTGGAATGAAGGTACTGATCGTTGAAGATGAGGTCCGACTTGGGGAGTTCCTGAAACGCGGTTTGTCTGAGCACGCGTGCCAGACGACATGGGTCATGTCGATTGCGGAAGCCTGTGACCAGTTGGCTGAAAATAACTTCGATGCGATCATTCTGGATATCAGCCTGCCGGATGGCTCGGGGCTGAGCCTGCTGCAGGAATGGCGAGCCGCAGGGTTCAACGAGCCGGTCATCATTCTCAGCGCGCGGGTTAGTCTGGAAGACCGCATCAGCGGGCTCAATCTGGGTGCCGACGACTATCTCTCAAAGCCGTTCAGCCTCGAGGAGCTGGTCGCGAGGCTGAGGGCGATTGGGCGCCGCCAGGCGGCCAAGAAGCAGACCGTGCTCGAGCGGGGCGGCCTGCGGATGGACTTGATCGGACACCTGGTGGATTTTAACGGCCAGCCGGTCGAGCTCACGGGGCGGGAATACGCGCTGCTCGAAATCTTCATGCAGAATGCGGGCCGTGTCTTGACCCGGAACTTCATTGCGGAAAAAATCTGGTCGTCGAATTGCGGGTTCGATAACAATCTGTTGGACGTCTACATGAGCCGGCTCAGGATCAAGATCGAGACGATCACCGGCAAGTCGGTCTTCAAGACCATCCGCGGCATCGGTTACCAGATGATATGAGGTCGATCGGGACGAGGTTGACGATCGGCTATGCGCTCAGCGCGACGCTGACTCACACGGGATTGTTCTTTGGAGGGTATACGCTTCTCGAAGACAGTCTTTCGAGAGGACTCAATCACCTGAATGAAGTCGAGTTCCACCAGATCACCGCGCGGTTGACAGGAAATCTCAACGAATTGTCGTCGCGCGATCTCGAGGAACGGGTGCGGGCAACAAGCGAATACGATTCGGCATTGTACTATATTTCCATCTATAACCCTCAGAATGGCGTTCATTTTCAGTCATCCAATCTTCTTGGGCGTCCGATGCCGGACGTTCCGGGACAGCACGACTACAATGCGTTCGTGGAAGGTATCGGCGAGATGCGCGCGAACGAATTCTTCCTGCCGCCGCTCGATATCACTATTGCCACGCCTATGCGCGGCTTGAGGGAGACCATGAGCGCATATGTGCGGGTGGGGTTCGGTCTCCTTGCATTCATGCTGGTCGCGAGCGCGGCAATCGGCTATTGGCTCAGCCGCTTGTTATTGAGCCCGTTGAGGGCGATCAGCGCTACGGCGAACCGGATTCGGTCCGACAATCTCAAGGATCGGATTCGGGTCTCCAACGTGCATGACGAATTGTCGGACCTCGCCTTGCTTCTCAATCAGATGTTCGACCGGCTGGAGCTGGCGTTCGACCAGGTGCGCCGGTTCGCGGATGAGGCGTCGCACGAGTTAAAGACGCCGCTGTCGATCGTGCGGTTGCATGCCGAGGCGATGTTGAGGGACGGCGACTTATCGGTCTCCAACGGAGAGGCCGTGCTCGTCCAATTGGAGGAGATCGAACGGCTCAATCACATTATCGATGAGCTTCTGTTCCTGTCCCGGGCGGACGCCGAAAAAATCGTTTTAAATCTGGAGATCAAAGATCCGAACCAGTTCCTGGAGGTATTCAGCCAGGATGCCGTCGCGCTGGCCGAGCACTACCATTGCAAGTTCGAAATTCAGAAGGAGGGCGACGGGCGCGTGGCGTTCGAGGAGAAATGGATGCGGCAGGTGCTGCTCAATTTGCTGTCGAATGCGCTGGCTGTTTCGCCCCCCGACGCCGTCGTGAGGCTGCGTTCGCAATTCGACAAGGGCGTATGGCGCGTCAGTGTCATCGATCAGGGACCGGGCATTCCACCGAGCCAGAGATCGCGCGTCTTCGAGCGGTTCGTCCGCCTGCCGGGCAACAACAAGAACGAGCGCGGAAGTGGGCTCGGGCTGACGATTTGCAAAAAGGTCATCGAGCTCCATCACGGCCGGATCTTTGCCAATGGCGGCGTGAACGGCAAAGGGGCTGAAGTCGTGTTCGAGCTACCGGCAGTTGCCGAGCATACGACCGCGGTCGTGTGAGCCGGCACCTGAACACGAGGAAGGTCGCGCGGCTCTAGTCGAGGCGCTTCAGCATTGTCGCGACGATGTTGCCGGTCAACGGAAGATACCGGCCCTCACGCTGCACGCAATCCTGGCCTTCCTGGCTCAGGATGAAGCGGAGGAACTCTTCCACTTTGGGGTCCACAGGCTGCCCGGACTCGCGGTTGAAGTAGAAGTAGTATTCGGCGAAGAGCGGATACGTGCGATCGTGCACGGTCTCGAGCGTGCGCTTGACGTAGGGTCCGCCATCATAGCCCTGGACTGCAAGCTCCTTCAGGTTCGGGCTCATCGAGAGCGGCGAGACGTAGAACAGCGCGTATTTGTCCTTCTCCGCAGCGTCGCGCGCCTGGGTGCTCCAGGCGACGATCTTTCCGTCGGAAGCGATGTAATTCGCGAACGCTTGGTAGTTCTCGTTGAACTGGTCGCTGCCGCGGGTGATGCGGTCCGAGAGCTGAGTAGTATTGTTGCCGCGCAGGGTCTGACCGCCGGGATGGATGAGCTTGTCGGCCCAGTCTCCTGTCAGCCCCAGCTGGCCCCAAGTGCGGATGTTCTCTTCGGGGCCGCGCCTGTAGGGGTAATCGGTGCGCCAGACGCTGCCGTCGTAGCCGCCGTTGCGCTGGCCGCCGAAGACGCCGTCAAGCTGCTTCATGCTGATCTTTTCGAGCGGATTGTCCTTGTTCACGACGAAGATCGGCGGCGGCATCCAGCCATAGACGTCGAACGAGCCGGTGACGGCACTGATCTCGGTGATGGGATGGTGGTAGACCTGCTCGAAGGTCAGCAGGTCCATGAGGATGGCCTTGCGGCTCATGGCGAGGTCGGAAACTTTGGCGGACAGCGAAGGAATGCCGATGCCGGTGGTGGGGAGGTTGTATTCGATCTCGATGCCAGGTTGGAATTTCTTGAATTCCGCGCGCCAAAATTCGGCGAGCTCGCCGTCCTTGATATAGTTGTTGCCCCAGATCCGGAGCTTGCCCTGGACTTGCCGTTTGGGGACGTAATGGGGCAGGTCGCTGAGGTCCCACCGTTTGGTATAGCCACCCTTGGCCCCGTGATCCTTGCGGAACTGGGTGACGTCTTGCGTCCAGATGCTGCGGTTGCCGTTCGGCGCATCCAGTTGGGAGGCCGGTTCCTCGGCGTGGACGGCGGAGGCAAGGGCGAGAAGCAGGCCGCCGGCTGCGGCACGAGCGCAATTAGGAAGGTTTTCCGAGTGACAGAACGGCATGGGCGGCTCCCTGGTCTGGCTCTTTGTCTTGGCATTGAGGTCGCGTCTTGCGCCATCCCCGCGTGCGAGCGCCGTGCTCGTTTTCTGCGATGGCCGCGACCGGTAAGCCACGCAGCCGCCGACGTCCAGAGCCCCGCCTTCGAAGCGGCCGACTGTTCGTCAAGTCTGGCGCCGTCTCTCAGTAAGCCCTAATCCTGAATGCTTGCTGTGCGGAACCTGAATGCTTTTTCAGCGCTCAATAGAGAAACGGACAAACACGGATGCGCCCGCTGCGGTCGAGATAGGTTCCGGTCGTCCAGTCGAAGGTGCGGTACCTCGAATCGCACAGCCGCATATCGGCTTCGGTGGCCCGATGCTCGGCGATGGCCGCGGCGACGACCGTGCTGCCAAACAACAGACCGCCAGACAGCGCAGGGCCGAGCCAGCCGTGCTTTAAGCCGAAGCCCTGGTTGCTGTCTCCCTGATCCCAGACTTCGATGGCTTGGCCAGGCGCCTTCGAGTCAGGCATCCAGCTCAAGCGCAGGTTGCTCGATGAGGCGGGACCGGAAGAAGTCAGCACATCCGCGAGCAGGGTCGCCGCAAGTGCCACGGTTAAACTCGACAACGAGTTGTTCATGACAGACCTCCAATCGATAGCAGGGCGCCGCAGGATCGGACGATCGACCGCACCTGCCCCCCTCGCATTGAGGATGCAGCGGGTTCCTCCGGTCAACTCAATTCTGGCTGAGTGGCCGCGGCGGAGCTGCCTTACAGTCCAAGAACAAGAAAAAGAGCCGACCTTTTTTGCGGCTGCAAACAGGGCGTGCCGCGTTTTCAGTTTGAGTTCAGTCGGTGCCGATAATGTAAGCGGTGTCACCACACCTGTACCCAATACCCAATAGGGAGTTCCTTATGAAAGTTCGTACAATCCTGGCGGTTGGCGCCCTGATCCTCAGCGCGTTCGGCGCGTTCGCCGAAGACGCGAAGTCGGCCTTGTCACCCGAGGCAGCCAAGCGCATGGAAGCCTGCAAGGACGACGCGCAGAAGTTCTGTGCGGCCGAGGTCGCCGCGCGCGAGAAGGGCGGAGAGAAGGGGATCGTAGGCAAGTGCCTCGATGGTCACACGGCCGAACTCTCGGCCGGCTGCAAGACGGCGCGCGCCGAAAAGAAGTAGGCCGGCCTGCGCAGTGCGAAGATCTCAATGACGCCGGGAGAGTGGTCTTCTGGCGTCAGGCCCACAGTGGGTTTCTGGTTCGGTGACGTATCGACCGGCGGATGCTGCCGGTGCTTTATGGCCCGAGTTTTCTGAGCTCATTTGCTGCGTCGTGTGCCGACAGCGGCAGATAATGCTGTGGTGATGCGGCAACCGCCTGCTGGCCGTCGCGCGAAAGCACCAAACGAACGAACTCGCGCGCGAACGGCGTGACGGGGCGCCGGAGGTAGATCAACAAATGCCTGTCGAGCGGGTAGCGATCCGCGATGATGTCCTCGCACGTCGGGGCGATCGGCTCGGCGTGCTCGTCCGGCGCGATCGCAAGCGCCCGTACGCCGGGTGTGGCCCGCATCGCGGCGGCGAAGCCCATTGCAAAGCGATCCGCGGCCACCTTATCGACCAGCTCGGCGGATTGAGCGAGGCCGGTGACGCGCGATCCGAACGGCCGGTCGCTGAGCACCGCGAGCTGCATCTCGAGTCCTAAGGCGGTGCCCGGCTGCAATCCGAACGCGTCGATGCTGCGCTCGCCCCACTCGCCTTTGAGGCCGAGGTCGCGCCAGGTCGTGAAATCGCCCGCGAATACCTTGGCAACCTGCGCCAGTGTGAGAGTTCGCAGCGGATTGTCGCGATGCACGAACACCGCGAGCGGCCCGCTCAAGGCTTGCGGATCGAGGGAGGCGTGGGCGACCCGCACCGCAAGCGGTTCGCTAGAAGTGAGGGTCCTGTACTCATCGAGCTGTGATGGCGTGAACAAAGCTCCCATCGGCGCCAACGCGGACGCACCCTTTGCGAGTGCGGCCGGTGCAAAGCGAGTCCCCGGCAAATCGAACCGGAGCCGGACCTGCGGGTGAGCGGCGATAAATGACGACGCCATCTGTTTCAGCATGTCTCGCATGTCGTTGTAGCCCACGACGATGATAGTGCCATCGGGCTCGACAAAGGCCGCGTCGTTCGGCAACTCAAACGGCTGCGGGTCGTACGCCGGCAGGCCCGGATCGACGGCGACCGCGCCGGAGCACACCGACGCCGGCTGCGCATGGGGCGCGGCCGTGACTGTCGCGCACGCGAACAGAGCCATCACGAGGCGCAGGGACCTCATTTCGAATGGGGCAGCGTGGGAGCTGAGGCGGGTTCGAAAAGAACTATGCATTTCTCTTGAATAGTTGTGCCGTCTGAATTGCAGCTGAATTCGATCGAAGGAAACGGCGGCAGGTTTGGCGAACAGTCGTTGTGGTCGCCAAGCGGCGTCGGCCCTGACCAGTGTCGCGCGTCAGGTTTGGTTCAGGTTGACGGGCGAGTATCGCCGGTAGGCCCATCCGGCTTCGGCTCGAAGCGGACTTGCCTTTAGCGCCCAGTCCGGCTGCCTCGGGGAATGCGGAGGGCGGGGCTGGACCCGTAGGGATCAGAAGTCATGACTAGCACTCAAGTAGCTTCGGACCGGGTGCGATCACGGGGTGCGCAAAGGCACTCCTTGGCGCGAAAGTTGGCCGCTTTCTCGATTTGGGCATCGATGGCGTGGGCGGTTTTCACGGCGCCAGTGTTCTGCCAGCCCGCGGATGTGAAGCCCTCCGGTGAAGCCGGATATGTATTGCCCGACGGTACGATCCAAATCGTTGGCTGGGAGGATCTATCGGGCCTGTTCGAGCAATTGAATGCCAACTACGTCAGATCCCATAGCAGCACGAAATTCAAGTTCGTGTCCGGTAACAATATGGCGACTCAGCATTCGCTGATTTACGACGAAACCGTTTTCGCGCCCATCGGAGCGGATTTCTCGACGGGCTTGAATTCGGCCTACAAAGCGTTGGTGAAGGCGCCGACGTTCCGAATTGCATTCGCTCATGGCTCTCTGAGCCCGAGTGCCAAGCTCAGTCCGCTCGCCATTGTCGTTCACAGGTCGAACCCGCTCGAGAGGCTGACACCCAATCAGCTCCTGCACATATTCACCGTGGGCGGCCGGGCGCCCGACATCAATTTCTGGAAACAGGCCGGCGTGAAGGGCGAGTTAGCCGAACAGGAAATCCACAGCTACGGACTGCCCGAATCCGACCACTATCCATCAGAGGATTTGGGCTTCGGCGCCTACCTGTTCCGCGACAAGTGGGGCATGAGCCACAACGCGCGCCACTACCGGATGCTCGAGACCTACGCCGATGTGACCGCCCAGGTCGCCAAGGATCCCTCGGGCATCGGCATCACTGCTCTCAATCGCGTGACCGGCGGCGTGAAGGTCGTAGGCATTGCCGCAGGCGAGTGGGGCAAGCCATTCACCGGCACGCGCGAGGAGGTGCTGAGCGGGCGCTATCCGTTCGACCGGCAACTCTACATCTACGTGCGACGCAAGGCCGGCGAGCCGTTGGACCCGTTCATAAAGGAGTACCTGCGCATGGTGCTTTCTCCGCAAGGGCAGGAAGTCATCGGCGCGAACGAAAAGGGCTATCTGCCGCTGAACGCGCACGAACTCGCCGCCGAACTCGGCAAGCTGGATTGAAGCCATGGGCAAGACAATGTCAGTATACTACGCGCTGCTGGGGCTCGCAGTGAGCTTCTTCTGCAGCAGCGTTCAAGCGGCAGAAGAGGGTGAGGCGGCCGCGGTTGCGGTTTATGTTTCCCAGCCCGTGCCGCCGCCGCCCGCAAATGCCAAATACCTGCAGCCCGATGGCTCGATCCTGATCGGCGGCAACGATCTCATGGCGCCCTACATGGAGCGGCTCATCGCCGTGTTCCAGAAGACCCATCCCGAGTTTAAATTCAAACTCGAGCTGCACACGTCTGGCCTCGCCATGAGCGGCATCAATTCGGGCAAGTCCGCCATGGGGCCGATCGCGCGGGACGCAAGCTTCCAGGAGTACGACGCTTTCACCTCGCGGCACGGCTACCCACCAACCGATATCCAGGTCGGCTGGGACAACACGCCCGATGCCGAGCACAATCCGCCGGGGAAGTTCCCACCGGGCGTGTGGGTCAACGTCAAGAACCCGACGCCGTGGCTCAGTCTCGATGACATCGCCCGCATTTTCACGACCGGAGGCGGCAAGGGGGATGTCACCTTCTGGGGGCAGCTCGAGGGCCACGAAGGCTGGATTGGCGGCAACGGCGCAGACTACGCCAAGCGCGAGATCCACGTCTACATGCCGAAGTTGGAACGGTTGCCGATCCTCTCGACCCAACGCATGGTGCTGGGCGGCCGGCCGTGGTCGCGACGCGTCGAGCACTTGCCGTCGATGGAGGACGTGGTCAACGCGGTCGCCAACGATCCGTTCGGCATCGGCCTCATTGGCTGGTGGCCGGTCGACGAAGGATGGGACCGGGCCGCGGAGCTCGGCGACAAGGTCAGGTTCCTGCCGCTCGCCCGTGACCAGCATTCGCGCGTGTCGCGTGGGCGGGTTGGCGACGTCTACCCGCTGGCCGGCGGTTTGCGATTCCTCGTCGACAAAGCTCCCGGAAAGCCGCTCGATCCGTGGATCAAAGAGTTCCTGGTACTTGCGCTGTCGAAGCAGGGCCGGGACCTGATGGAACAGATGACCGTTACTGACGGGTTCGTGCCGATCGATGCCAAGGTTATCGCGCGCGAACTCGCCAAACTCGACTGAGGACATGTCATGCTGCGATTATTGACGGTGGCTTGCTTGGCGCTGGGGGTGTTGGCGTTGAGGGCCGGCGCGGGGCGCGCGGCGGATTTCGACCTGGCCGGCCTGCCGCCCTACAAGTCAGAGCAGCCCGACGATCCCAAGCACTGCCACGGCGCGGTGTGCAACGGCGCGTGGGGCGTCATCCGCATCAATGGCACCGAGCTGACCCAGCACCTTATCCACCTATGGGAAGACAACTTCCTGAAGCTGCATCCCAATATCCGTTTCAAGGACTATTTCGTGCCGAGCGGCTTTGCCGGCCTATGCGCCGAGACCGCCGATATTGCCGTCATGGGTCACACCGCGTGGCGCTCCGATATCATGGCGTTCCGGGGCGTCTTCGGCTACGACCCGACCGAGATCACATTCGCGACCGGCGGGTTCAACGAGCGTAAGGGCAATACCCCTGGCGTGATCATCTTCGTTCACAAGGACAATCCGCTGACGGGCCTGACGCTCAAGCAGATCGACGGCATATTCGGTGCTGAGCGCACGGGCGGCTGGAGGGGTGCTACGTGGTCGACTGTGGCCGCACGTGGGTCCGAAGGTAACATCCGCACCTGGGGGCAGCTCGGCCTGACCGGCGAGTGGGCCGACAAGCCGATCCAGCCGTTCGGCCTCGACGCGACGCTCAGCAACTGGTCGGAGTTGATCCAGCGGCTTGCTTTCGGTGGGGGCGACAAGTGGAGTCCGGCAATGCAAGAGATCGTGCGCGGCGGCACCGAGGTTCCGGCCGACGCGCAGATCGTCAGGGCCGTGGCCGCCGACAAGTACGCAATAGGCTTCAACCTGATGCGCGTCGTCGAGAAGGAACCGAACGTCAAGGCACTTCCAATCGCGACGGGTAACGAAGGAACGTTCGTTCCGCCCACGAAGTTGACGATGTATGACCGCTCCTATCCGCTGAGCAATGCCGTCTACATCTATTTGAACCGCCCGCCGGGGAAACCGCTCTCGCCGCGGCTCAAGGAGTTTCTTTCCTACATCCTGAGCCGCGAGGGGCAGCAAGATGTCGTAGCTGACGGGATGTACATTCCCCTGGAATCCAAGCTCGCGCGGGAACAGAGGGATAAACTGCGTGACTGACCGCGTATACCCATTTCCGGCGTGGCCGCGGGGCCTTGCGGCCTTGGCGGTGATGGTCGCGCTTGCGTGTCCGTCCGGCGCTGCGGCCCAGGAGCTGTCGGGCCTGCCAGACTACAAGCCTGAGCGGCAGATCTCTGGGGTCATCCGCAGCTGGGGAACGCCCGCGATGGGCCGGATGATGAAGATCTGGCAGAAGGGGTTTCGGGGGTTTCAGCCCGATATCTCATTCGAGGACAAGTTAAAGGGTTCGGCGTCGGCGCAGTTCGGACTGCACGAGAACGTCGCCGACCTGGCGCTCAGCGGGCGCCAGATCTTTCCCTACGAGTACTACGGCATCTATCGGCGCTCGCAGTTGCGGCCCATCGAGATCGAGGTTGCGACCGGAAGTGTCGACATGAAGGGAAAGTCGACCGCGCTCGCCGTGTTCGTTCACAAGGACAACCCGCTCGCGCGGTTGAGTTTGAAGCAGCTCGACGGCATTTATGGCGCTCAGCGTACCGGCGGCTGGCAACAGCTCGAATGGGTTGCAAGTTCGGCGCGCGGGGCGGAGGGAAACATCCGCACGTGGGGTCAGCTCGGCCTCACCGGTGAATGGGCGGACAAGCCGATCCATGTTTATGGACCGCCGGGATTGTACCCCGGTGGGGTTTCGTTCTTTCAAACGCGGGTGATGGGTGGCGCCGACACGTGGAGCGAGGCGTTGCGGGAATTCGACGACCGGCACTTGATGATGGCGACGCTCGGCAGCGATCGCTACGGCATCGCCTACTCGACGCTCGCATACCGTACGCCCGGTACAAAGGCGCTGGCGCTCTCCGAAAAGGACGGCGGCCCCTATGTCGAGCTTGGCCGGGAGAGCGTGGGCAATCGGACCTATCCGCTCTATCGCGCGGCCTATATCTATTTCGCGCCAGACCGTCCGACCGGCGATCCGGCTGACCCCAAGGTCGATCCGAAAATGCTCGAGTTCCTGCTTTATATCTTGAGCCGACAAGGCCAGGAGGATGTCGCGCGCGAGGGTGACTACCTGCCGCTGCCGGCCCCCGTCATTGAGAGCCAGAGGGCGAAGCTAAGGTAGCTAACCAGCTTGCCCGTATCGGCCTGGAGCTGTTTGTGAATACGGCCCGATACTGCTTGATGTTGTCCGCGACAGCCGGCGTGAACGACAGCGTCGTGCTCGTTGCTCCAGTGACGTTCGTGAACGTCGCACCGCCGTCTGCGCTTGCCGGCCATTGAACCGTCGGAGGAGGCGCCGGTCTGCATCGTGTCCATGGCGACCTCGAGCGGCGAGGAGCTGCCGCGCAATATCGAATTCCTGTTCTCGGTTAACCGGCTCAACGTCGCGATCAGCAGGGCGCAGGCGCTTTCCATCGTGATCGCCAGCCCGCGCCTGCTCGGCATCCAGTGCCACACGATCGAGCAGATGCGGCTCGTCAACGCGCTCTTCGCGGTGGCCGAGTATGCGACGGGGCGCCGTGACTTCGTGTGTGCGGCCTCATCCTCCATGGTTCCGTGAACGGCTCGCGGTGCATGCCCGAGTTGTGCACCAACCCGATCGACGATTGTCCGAATTTGAACGCGAGCGAGGTAAGATCAAAGAGCCACTCAGCAAATGGGAGCGCCTTTGGCAATTCATTTGTTGCTTGAACGGGCACATGGGTTCTCGCAGCCGTGCGAGAATCATTTTAGAGGGTGACACGCGCGCGAGCGCGGAACGCGAACGAACGGGCGCTGTGAAGGATGGGACTGGTTGCGGGGCGGGTGGCTACCGGTCAGAAGCCAATGAATGTCGCAGCCGAGGATCGGGACGAAGGCTGCCAAGTCGGCCGCGTTCATGGCCACCTCGCCACTTTCCCAAGTCGAGACAGCTACAAAACGTCTGCCCATGGCGCGAGCCAAAGCTTCCTGACTGAGACCCGCTTTGAGCCTGATCAGTCGAAGGCGAAGTCCAATGTCTGACAGTATTGAGTTCCTAGTCATATCTGAGTTCCTTTGCTGTTTCTCCGCATTCAATGCGGGATGAGCTCAGGATATAAAAATGGAGAACCTCTATCAGGGGTTATCGCATTTTTCAAAACGCATACAGGACATCTCAATTGTCAGCTGCATCGCATGCAGGGTTCAATGACGCCGGTTTGGTATTTGAATTCGTCAAGACCGGACGGACATAGGCCGCAATTGGCGCCAAGCTCAAGTCTGACGAGATGCCCAAGTACACCGGAGTCGAAAAGACGCAGCGAAAAGAGCGGCCCTCACGCGTAAAACAGGACCGTCGCCGGAAAGGTCTCGTTGCCCGGATGGACAATTGATCCCGCACATCACTGGTTCCTGCCAAAGTTGCCTGCGGCTGCAATCAGTCTTTCCGCCTCGGTTTGCTGAGACGTCGCTGCCGCCCACACCTATGACGTGCGCGGCAACCTGGCGTCGCTGGCGGAGCTGACCGCGACCAAGACCTACAGCTACGACGCGCTCGAACGCCTGACCGCGGTCGCAAGCCAGACCGGCACCGCCGCCGCGACACCGTCGGAAGCCTACACCTACGACGGCGAAGGTAACCGCACGACCGCGCAGCCCGGCGCCGCACCAGCGCTCGCCGTCACCGTCGATGCCCTCAATCGCGTTGTCGACGACGGGGTGAATACCTACGCCTGGACGCCCAGCAACGCGCTGGCCACCCGCACGCCCAAGGCCTCCGGCACGAGCGCGACGACGTTCTATACGTCGTGGCAGGGCGCCTATAACCAGATGCGGGTCGATACCGTCAACGCGCCAACGGGCAACGTCTCGCTCTACTACGATCCCGAGAACCGCCTCGTCGGCTACCGTTCCCCTGCAACCAACGCCCAATACGACGACCGCTACTACGACGGCGCCGACATGGTGCTGCAG
>Ga0075030_100002176_pt1 | contig 17811 bp, 22 predicted proteins | sample LitLauG_LLR_2012_FD_71393 | JGI IMG/M metagenome (GOLD analysis project Ga0075030, IMG submission 71393) | Freshwater sediment microbial communities from Pennsylvania, USA - Little Laurel Run_MetaG_LLR_2012 | ecosystem: Environmental > Aquatic > Freshwater > Creek > Sediment | place: USA... | reverse complement strand
ACTAGTCCATACCGTGACGGTGAAAACCGCCCAAGCAGCGGGACCGGCCCCCAGCCGGACTTCCCTAAAGAGAAGTGGTAGCACAGGAGCAGAAGATTAGAACTCGCGAACCTTTACAAGGATACAGGAGCTTGGGGAAGTTGTCAAATGGGTGGGTCACCTGCGCAGGAGCGCCGCCCGTTCCTCGGCACTGACCGTGCGGAGCTTTCTTAGGAGATCACGCAATTCAGAGACGCTCTTGCGAGCCAGCGCGGTCGCTTCCGTTGACGTGCTGTCTGGCCTTCGCTCCCTGACCGGCACGGCCTTTTCGCACTTGCTGCGGCTTTGTTGTACTTTTCGTATCGTCCGAAGCAAAACCATGGTAAGAATCATCCCTCTGCAATTCAATAATTGCCTTAGTTAATAGACGATCTTGGCTCTCAGAAAGTCGCTCCACTGGCAACCCTAGCTCCAAAACCTCTTCAAAATCGATACAAAACTCATGGGACGGGTAATCCCAGACGATCCGTTTCACGATTCTTGCCGCATTCGGGTTGCCAGTCAGCGCAATCATCCGACTTGCGTATTCTTCGCTGATGGCCAAGGCCCGCCGGTGCTCTCCCATTCCCAGCGGCTCAACCTGCTCGAACATGGGCCGCATCAAACTGGAGACAAGCGGGACGCTGTCCTTGAGCGCCTCTTTCAAGCTAAGACCATATTGGGCATTCATCACGACGGCATAGTAATCCATCCACTCGATAGCCTGCTCCCGCATAAACTCTATCGACTTGAATTCATTGAGGGGAGAGAAGTTTTTTGCCCCGTGTCGGACTTGATCATCGATCTGGATGTCGATCGGTCCGAGTTCAGCGAACTCACCCATGTAAATCTTGTCAGCAGCGAGGCACATGAGGGTCGCCGCGCTCTTTGCAACCACCGGAACGATGACGTTGACCTCCGAAAAGCGGCGGCGAATGAACTTCATCGCCTTGTACGCAATGTCGGGGTGCCCCCCGGGTGAGTGCAGGAGTATTTCGATTTTCTTTCCCCTGCCGATCTTGTCTCGCTCCTCAAACAGAGAATACATGGTGGGTCCACAAATGTGGTCGCGTCCGTTATGGACTATGCACCAAATCTTAGAGTCGCGCTCTCGCTCCATGGCTCGGACAGCCGTTAAAAACTGGGCCAATCTATCGCTGACTCGGGTCGCCATCTGCTGGACTCTCCAGGATGCCCTATATTAGGCCTTACCGCTAGTCATGTCAATCGGCAGTGGCACTGATTTGCTCTACCCCCTGGGAGGTCGCTCCGTCAGTGAATCCCACTCACAAGTCGATACTGTCGCGCTAGCTCAACCTCAGTCATGCCCGCCACGCAATCGACCACCACTCGAACCCGATCAGCATCCGTCCCGTCCGCTCTCTGCAAAAGATCCTCGCGAAAACTCGCCGGGAAAAACCGCCACCGGTCTTTGCTCCGGCTTGCCTTATGGAAATGCCAGAACAGAGCGCGGATCATCCGAACCTGCCCGGCCTGCTCATTGTTGACGTCATGGCGCAGAATGACATAGCGCCAGGTGATTTGCTTGAGGACCTCGACCTGAAACTGTGCTTCTGGCTCGATCCGAACCGTCCTGGGGTCGCCCTCGTCAGGAGTCCTGAGCTCGATAGAGTTTACAAACCGCGTAATGAGCCTAGTCGTGGCGCGCCAAATGTCAGTTTTTCGCGCGAACGTGTCCTGGTAGGGCTCAACGATCGCCAGGAGATCGTGGCCGCACAGACCGTCGAAGCCAGCTTCGGCACGCCTGGGATCACCGGCGAGCTTGGGCGAGCGCTCGAACGCCGACCGAAAGAAGTCGTCCATTTCACTCGGCTTCTGTAACACCAGGCGATCGAGTGGAACCAAGCCGGCCCTGTAAAAATCAAACAGGTCGTGGACCGCGAAAGTTATATCATCCGCCCAGTCCATGATCTCGGCCTCGGCACTCTTGATTCTGGAGGGCCTAAGCTGATGCTCCCTCGCCCACTCGAAAACCTCGGAGTCTTCCTCATAAGCGCCCCACTTCTTTCGATTGCCGGGGTTTCCGCCATGCCGCCAGGGATACTTTAGCAAACCGTTCAGGGTCGCTCTGGTTAAATTCAACCCTTCGATCGCATCATTGCCCTCCGCGTCGGCAACGCCGTCGCCAGTGGCTAAGCGCGTCGCGATTCGGAAAGATTGCGCATTCCCTTCAAAGCCGTCCTCGCAGCCCGCTAGTCTGGCTAATCGGTCGAGTTCTGTTTCCGCGGCATGCCCGAATGGCGGATGTCCGAGGTCGTGCCCCAGAGCTGCGGCTTCAGCTGTGTCAGGGCATACGCCGCCTATGGAATCGGCGATACTCCCCTGCTCCTGCTTGAGTTTCTCGGCAAGGCGGCGAGCCAACTGAGCTACCTTCAGGGAATGAGTGAGGCGGTTATGAAAAATATGACCGCGATCCGACGGAACAACCTGGGTAACCTCAGCCAACCGTGCGAAGGCTGTGGAATACAAAATCCGATCCCGATCCGTCTGCGCGGGAGTTCTGGGATCGCTGTTCTTCTTTTCCTTGAAGAAGCGCGACTCCGACTCAGAGGTCATTTTTTGAGAGTGTACTTGAGCACCCTCTGATTTGGATCCTGTGCAATTCGCACTACTCCATTGTCAAGGAGGCGGACCACATACCGACGCAGGTCATCATTGCGAACGGAAGAGATACTCGTCGAAAGATCCGTGAGGGTCATGCCGGTTGGAGCGTCCCGCAATAACTGCACAATCTTGCCCTCACTGGCAACCGGATCGCCGCTTCCTGAAAAGAACGTTTTTCGGGCTAGTTGTTTTGTCGTCTTTTCTAGCATTGCCACAGTCTATCAAATTCCCTTCTACTTGGATGCGCCGCCCGCGCCTGAGGCACCACTGGGCCTCTTGTTTGCCTGATGGATATTCACCGTCAAATGCTCCCACTTATACCCCCAAGGGGCCGGGACGCACATTTCCAGGCTTCCCGCTCTGGCCAGGGTCAGGAACAGCCGCTTGTCTTCATTCGCGACCGTCGGCCACATCTGGCCTTGGGACTTTTTATTGCAGATCGGCTTATCGGCGAACATCAGGACCAGCAGCGCGGCGGAGAGCATGGCTGAGTATCGCGTCCGCGCCGCTCCCAGACAAGCGGTGACCGTACCGTAGCGCACGCGGTACGATGGTCCTTCATGCGCTTCCTGAGCCGCAAGCCTAAGACCCGCCGCGACAGCCTGCTGGGCATTATGGAGCAGGCTCGATCCATGGGCATCGCCCCGGCCTCCGTCATCGATGCCGGAGCCGCCAACGGCACCCAGGAACTGTACCTCACCTTTCCCCAAGCCCGGCATCTTCTCATCGAACCGCTGCGCGAATTCGAGCCTGCCCTTGACGCCCTGAAGAAGCGGATTCCGCAGCTCGAATACGTCATCGCCGCCGCCGGGCCCCAGGCCGGCGAAACCACCATCCACGTGCATCCCGACCTCTACGGCTCCTCCACCCGCCTGGAAGACGAGGGGACCGACGTCAACGGCACGCCGCGCGTGGTCCCCGTGGCGCGCCTCGACGACCTATGCAAGGATCTGCCTGCGCCGTATCTTCTGAAAATCGACGTCCAGGGCGGCGAACTGGACGTGCTCACCGGCGCAGCTAACGTGCTGCGCCACACAGAGATGGTGGTTCTGGAGACGCTGCTGTTCGAGACCTACCGCGACGCGCCCCAGTTCCGCGATGTAGTGGAGTTCATGCACCAGCGTGGGTTCGTTTTGTACGACATCGCCGACCTTCTTCACAGGCCGCTGGACAACGCGCTGCTGCAGATCGACGTGGCGTTCGTTCCCGCCTCCAGCCCTCTGCGCAAGTTCCATTCCTACGCAACTCCGGAGCAAAGGGCGCGTCAGACCGAGGAGCTCAACAAAATCCTACTGTTGAATAAGGTTCGCAAAGGTAGTTGAGACGTCCAGGCTCGATTTGCCCAGCACCGTGCGGACGGCCTCTGCGCTTTCCTTATTGATGCGGCCGTCGGTGGAATACATCGGCTTGGCGAGGCGAATTGCTTCCAGTTCCGCGGCGCGGTCGCCGGGCGAAGGCACCTTTGCCAGGATCTCTTCGGGCGAATGCTCGCGCAGCCATTGGAGCGCTCTCAGTTCCGCACGGGCCATCTTCTTCGCGTCGTCCAGGTGCGCGTCCAGCCATTGCCTGTTGGCCAATAAGCAGGACGCTGGATACTCGGTGACGTGAAATGCTGCCTGCAAACCCTCCGGCGTGCGCGTATCGGCCAGAATCGCGGCGTCCGGATGGCGGCTTGTATAGGCCGTGATCGCGCTGCCGAACAAGACGGCGGCGTCGACCTGCGCGTGTTCGATCGCTGCCATGGCCGTCGCCCCCATGCCGACCGCCGCGGTCGAGACTTTGGACGGATCAACGCCGTTCTGTGTCAGCAAATAGTTCAAGTAGGTCTGCGAAGGCGATCCGACGCTGCTCACGCCCACCGTTTTCCCCGCCAAATCCGCCAGCGTCTTGACCCCAGGAGAGCCGACAATCGCGAAGTTCGGAGATTTGACCAACAAAACGAACCCAACCACGTCCTTCCCCTCGGCCTTCATCTGCAGCGTCTGTTCGTACACGCCTCCGCCGACGTCCGCGCTGCCCGCGACCACGGCCTCTAGCACCTTGGCGGCTCCGGCGATCTGCGAAATGCTCACATTCAGGCCTTCATCCTTGAAATAACCAAGCGATTGCGCGAAATAGCTGGGGTAATTATTGGTCGAAGGAGGCTGCAGAGCGAGGCGCACTTCGCTCGCGGGCCGGTGGCACGCGCTTAGCAGGAAAGTGGCGAAAAGAACGCGCTTCACTGCTTCCAGCGTAGCAGCCAGCGCTCCAGCCGGTTGACGCCCCAGCCGACCAGCAGCACCGACGCGCTTAAAACCGCCATGCCCGCGAACACGCCAGTGGTATCGAACACGCCTTCGGCCTGCGAAATGAGGTAGCCGACGCCCTTCGACGAGCCGAGATATTCGCCGACCACCACTGCGATCACCGCGAAGCCGATGCTGATGTGCAGGCTCGAAAACACCCACGTCAGCGCGCTGGGGATCAGCACATGGCGCGTCAACTGCCATTCCGATGCGCCGAGCATCCGCGCGTTATTCACCACCGATTTATCCACATCGCGCACGCCCTGGTGCGTATTGAAAAAGACGATAAAGAACACCACCGTCACGCCGAGCGCCACTTTCGACCAGATGCCCAGCCCAAACCAGAGCAGAAAAATCGGCGCGAGGACCACGCGCGGCAAGGCATTCAAGACGCGGATGAACGGATCGGCCAGCGCGCCCAGCCTCGGCGAACGCGCCAAGCCGAATCCGCAGACGATCCCTGCGCCCGCGCCCAATGCAAACGCCAGAGCGGCTTCCTCCAACGTGACGAGCAAATGCGGCCAGATGGAGCCGGCCTGGAGCCACGTCCAGATGCGTTGGGCGATGTCGCTGGGGCGGCTGAAGAAGAACTTGTCGATTTTGCCCGCCGTCACCAGCGTCTGCCAGATGGACAGGAATGCGACAGCAAGCAGGATCTGGCTGGCGAGCAGGGACACTTTACCGCGCATAGCTGGTCAGCACCTCCTGCTTCAGTTGCGCCCAAATTTCGCGATACAACTCGGCAAAACGTGGCTCCGTGCGGATGTCCATCAAATCGCGCGGACGCGGCAGATCGACCAGGTGCCTCGCCACGATACGGCTAGCCGGCCCCGCGGACAGCACCACCACTTCGTCGGCCAGCGAAAGGGCCTCTTCCAGATCGTGCGTCACGAACAGCACAGTCTTGGGCGATCCCGTCCACAATTCAAGGAGCTCCGTCTCCATGCGCATACGGGTGTGGATGTCGAGAGCGCTGAACGGCTCATCCATTAAGAGGATGTCGGGATCGACAATCCAGCACTGCGCCATGGCGACGCGCTTGCGCATACCTCCGCTCAACTGAGCGGGGAATTTGTCGGCGAAGGCGCCCAGGCCGACGCGCTCCACCCACTCACGAGCGATGGCATCGGAGAACGTCCCGCGAAACCGCAGCCCCAGCCCGACATTTTCGAGCACTGTTTTCCAGGGCAGCAGTGCGTCCTGCTGAAACATATACGCCGCGCGGCGATTCAAGCCTCTCAACGGTGCACCGAAAATAGAGACCGATCCGCTGGAGGGCGCGATCAGTCCGGCCGCTAGGTTCAGCACGGTCGATTTGCCGCAGCCGCTGGGTCCGACCACGGCCACAAACTTCCCGACGTCCACGGAAAGAGAGATGCCGTCGACGGCAGTGTATCCGCCGAACGATTTCGTGACGTTCTCAAGGCTGATCGCGGAGGGCAATGAGAAAGTGTAAACGATTTCCCTTCCCGTTGGCCTACCGGCTGGCTTCGTTTTTACGCCTTCCTCAGTCTTTCAGGAATCCATGATGCGATTGCGGTAATCTCTATAGGCATAGGAGAAATATCGATGTCACTTCGAATCAACGACACTGCGCCGGATTTCACGGCGGAAACCACCCAAGGCACCATCCATTTTCACGAATGGATCGGCGACGGCTGGGCCGTCCTGTTCTCTCACCCTAAGGACTTTACGCCGGTCTGCACCACCGAATTGGGCTACATGGCGGGACTGGCGGGTGAGTTCGCCAAACGCAACTGCAAGATCATTGGCCTGAGTGTGGATAAAGTGGACAATCACTCCAAATGGGCCGCCGACATTCAGGAAACGCAGGGCCACGCCGTGACGTATCCGATGATCGGCGACCCCGAATTGGAGATCGCGAAGCTCTACGACATGCTGCCCGCGGACGCGGGCGATACTGCCGAAGGCCGCACTGCGGCTAACAACGCCACTGTCCGCACGGTGTTCGTGATCGGGCCGGATAAGAAGATCAAGCTGATGCTGATCTATCCCATGAGCACCGGGCGCAACTTCAACGAGGTGCTGCGGGTGCTGGATTCTATTCAGTTGACCGCCAAGCACCAGGTGGCGACGCCCGTGAACTGGGTGCCGGGCGAGGACGTGATTATCGTGCCCGCCGTCTCCGACGAGGACGCGAAGAAGAAGTACCCGGAGGGCTGGAAGACGGTGAAACCCTACCTGCGCGTCGTAAAGCAGCCGCAATAAAGCTGCGCCGGATCGCACATTATCGCCTCGCCCGGTGGGCAAGCTTCTGATTCTTCACGAAGACGCCGTGGCTCGCCAATTGCTCCACCGGTAGCGAGGAGGATTCTGTGAAACCGATCCTGGTCATTTTTGCGACGCGGGAGGGACAGGCCTGCCGCGTTGCCGAACACGTCGCAGAGACGCTGCGGTCGCAGGGGCGCACGGTAGAAGTCGCGGACGTAGCCACTCTCCCTGAAGGCTTCTCTCTGGCGAATTATTCGGCGGCGATGGTGACAGCATCCGTTCACCTGGGAAGACACGAAGCGGAGATGCTGCGGTTCGTCAAACGCCACCGCGCGGAACTGGAGCGGATGCCGTCGGCGTTTCTCTCGGTTTGCCTGGCTCAGGCGGGCGCGGAGAACGAAGCGCTGCCTCCAGACAAGCGCGAAGAATCCCGGCGAAGTGCACAAAGGCAGATCGACGCTTTTCTGGACGCCTGCGGGTGGCATCCATCTCTGGCGCGACCCGTCGCAGGAGCGCTGATGTACCGCAAATACAACTTCGCCGTCCGGTTCATGATGAAGCACATCGCGCACAGGAGCGGGGGCTCGACGGACACCTCGAACAACCACGAGTTCACGAACTGGACGAGCCTGGACGAAATGGCGAGCGAACTTCTGCGAAGCTCCGCCGTCAGGGAGCTGGCGTAGCCTTCGTCAAAATCAAAATGTGCTGGCGCGGAAGCGTTTCGATGACTTGGCTCAGGTGGAAGCCTTCTGCCTCCACCTCCAGCTTCACTTCCTGCACGCTCATCTTGTGCTCCGGGCGGATGGGAATGGACGAGTCCTCTTTCCTATATTCGAGGAGGACAAGCCGGCCGTTATCCTTCAGCGCTTCGCGCATTTTGCGCAGCATTTTTTGCGGCTGCGAAAATTCGTGATACACATCGACGAGTAGAATTAAGTCCAGCGTATTGGCAGGCAGCTTCGGATCGGCCTCCGAGCCAAGCACCGTCTGAACATTGGCCAACTTCGCTTCGGCGGCGTTCCGGCGCAGGCGGCGCAGCATCTCCGGCTGCACATCTTCTGCATATACCTTGCCGGACGGACCCACGCGGCGCGCCATTTTCAACGACATATAGCCCGTGCCAGCGCCTACGTCGCCGACGGCCATCCCCGGCTTCAATTGCAAAGCGTCTAAAGCGCCATCGGGATTCTCTTCCGATTCGCGTTCAGAACGGTCCAGCCAGTCCGCTCCGCCGACGCCCATCACCGGAGCGATTTTTCGCCCACTTAGAGGATGTTCGGATTGGAACCCAACCAGAGGGCAAATACATGCAAGAATGAGGACGAAGACAAAACCGGGGATTTGCCTTCTCCGCCAATACGATTTAGATTGTGGAGTGGTCATGATAAAAACACGCGCTTCGTTGCCTTGCGTCGCAACCTTATTCTGCTGCCTTTTCTTGCTTGGATGCCACAACTCGACGGGCAGCCGCACGGAATATCAGATCGGAGAGAAGATCGCCGCCGGTCCACTCACCTACACTGTCGTTGAAAAAACGTGGCGAAGTCAATTGGGCGAAGGATTTCAGATTCGCGAACCGCAGCACCGCTTCCTGCTGATCGCCATCTCTGCCACCAACGGCGGGGGAAGCGAGGTGTCGGTGCCGATGCTCCAACTGGAAGGCTCGGATGGCAAGCTCTACTCGGAAGTAGAGAATGGAGAGGGCGTGGATAACTGGTTCGGCCTGCTGCGGACGATACAGCCCGCACAGACCCTGCAGGGCAGGCTTATTTTCGACGTGCCGTTGAGCACCTACCGCTTGCGGTTGTCGGACGGCGATGCCTCCAGTGGACATTTTGCGTATGTTCAGATTCCCGTACAGATCGACGCGGACCCGGTGGTGGAGCCTCCGGTGGGCAAGCAATAACCCGGTGAAGTTGCTGGTTCCCTTCCTGCTGGCCGCGCTGTTATTGCCAGCCGCTGAAAAGCTGGAGATCGAGAAATTCGCACTTCGCCAGTACGAAGATGGAGCCGCGCTCGGCCCCAACCACGAATTTCTGCCCGGCGAAACGGTCTTCTGGAGCTTCCGCATCAAGGGCTTCCGCGTGTCGAAAACGGAAACCGAAGCGGGCGACGAGGAGTTGCGCGTGAAGCTGGCCTGGACCGTCCGCGCCACCGATCCCAAAGGCGTGTTGATCGACAAGGAGCGCGCGGGCCGCATCGAAACCAAGGTGTTCGAGCAGGATAAGGACTGGACACCGCGCGCCGCCGACAGCTTTTCCATTCCACCGTTGGCTCCGGCGGGCGTATATCGCGCCGCGGTATCGGTGAAGGACGAAACCGGGGAGACGTCACAAACGCTGGAGTTTAAGGTCCGCGGCGATTCGATAGAGCCCAGCGACACGCTGACTGGCCGCGACGTACGTTTTTTGCGCGCGCAGAACGACCCCGAGGCGCTGAAAAGCCCCAGCTATCGCGCAGGCGAAACGCTATGGGTGCGCTTCGACATCACCGGTTATAAATTCGGTGAAAAGAACCGCTACGACGTCGAATACGGCCTGAAAATCCTCGGCGTGAACGGGGAGACGATGTTCAACCAGCCAGTGGCCGCCAAGGAAACCGCCGAGTCCTTTTATCCACAGCATTACCTGCCGGGGCTCCTCAGCCTCGGCTTAAATAAGGACCTGCCGCCCGGCGCGTACACGCTGGTTCTGTCGATGCACGACAAGATCGGCGATCAGAACTGGGAGCATCGCGCGCGCTTCGAAGTGCAGTGACAATGCGAGCCGCCAAGCGTCACAGGCTGCGGAAGAAGCACCTGACAGGCGGAACCGCCTGTCCTACCTGCCCGTAAATGCTTGATATGCCGTGGTAGGGCAGGCGGTTCCGCCTGCCAAACGCCACGTAAAACGACTTTTCCCGCAGCCTGGTCAGCATGCGGGCTGGCTGCGGCTTATCCCTCGCCTGATAAGGGCGGGGACAACGCAATGTCCTAAATGTGGCACTGCGAAAGGCCGCGCTTTTCGAGGTACTGCTGATGATATTCCTCGGCGCGCCAGAACTCGGTGGCCGGGGCGATTTCGGTGACGATCGGCCTCGGGAAACGCTTCTGCGCTTCGTCGCGGGAAGCGCGCGCGGCGGCTTCCTGCTCCGGCGAATGCGTGAAAATCGCCGAGCGGTATTGCGTACCCACGTCCGGCCCCTGGCGGTTCAGCGTGGTGGGATTGTGGTTGTCCCAGAAGACATTCAGAATGTCGTGGTAGCTGATCACGTCAGGGTCGAACGTGACTTCCAGCACCTCGGCGTGGCCCGTGCGGTCCGTGCACACGTCGTGATAGGTGGGGTTTTTCATCGCACCGCCCATATAGCCAACTTGCGTAGACTTCACGCCGGCCAGCCTGCGGTAGGTCGCTTCCACGCCCCAAAAACATCCTGCGCCAAGAGTCGCTTTTTCCAACATCATAACTTCATTATGCTACGCTGACTGCTTGCCTAAACTTCGCGTGAAAAACGTTACCCGCGGCACAATGCTGGCCGATCGCGCCGGCATCGCGGATACCAGCGCCAAACGCAACACTGGCCTGCTGAAGCACACCACCCTGGAACCCGGCGAGGGACTGTGGATTGTACCCTGCCAGAGCATCCACATGTTCTTCATGAAGTTCGCCATCGACGTCATTTTTTTGACCAAGCACAAGAAGGTACTAACGGTCCGCCGGGCGCTTGGGAAGTGGCGGATCGCCGTCAGCCTCATGGCTCATTCCGTGCTGGAGCTGCCCGCCGGTACACTCGCGGCAACGGGGACGGTGAAGGGCGATCAGTTGGAGTTCGAGAAGTACGATTAGGTAGTTGCGGCGCTTGGCGCCGCCCCCATGCTACCTCGCCAGTCGGCGGTGATCCTTCAATATGCAGCGATCCATCACGACCTCCAGCCCTGCCTTGCGCGCCACTTCCGCTGCCGCTTCATCTACGACGCCTTCCTGCATCCAGATTGCCTTCGCACCGATCCGAATGGCGGACTCGACCACGCCGCGCACGAACTGGGAGCGGCGGAAAATGTTGACGATGTCAACCTTTTCGGGAACATCCTCCAACCGAGCGTAGGCCTTCTCGCCTAACACTTCGGTTTCGTTTGGATTCACCGGAATAACCCGGTATCCTGCGCTCTGCATATACGCCGCCACGCCGTGGCTGGGGCGAAATTCGTCGCTCGACAGGCCGACCACGGCGATGGTCTTGGCCGCGTGCAGCATGGCCGCGATATCACTCATGCTTTTTCGGGAAACGCTTGCGGATCACGGACCGTTTCTTCTTCGCTGCAGCCACAAACTTCACCGCTGACGCTGGTTTGTCCAGGAGGCTCTTCAAATGCTCGACTTCTTTAGGCGTCAGCGAACGATACTGAGCCACTGGCACATCAAGCTCCAGGAACGCGATTTTCACGCGGCGCAATTTTTCCACCAACCGGCCGAAGTGCGAGAACATCAGGCGGATTTGATTCTGGCGGCCTTCGTGAATCTTCACTTCGTACCAGGGATTGTCGCCCGGCTTGATCATTTTGATCTCAGCCGGCGACGTCTTGCGCCCATGGACGCTGACGCCCGCGCGGAACGTGCGCTCCTGCTCCTCGGTCAGCGGACCGGTCACCTTCACCACGTACGTTTTGGTCACATGGCTGGCGGGCGCGGTCAGCTTATGCGCGAAGTCTCCGTCATTCGTCAGCAGCAGCAGGCCTTCGCTGTTGTAATCCAAACGGCCGACCGGGAACACGCGCTCGCGCACGCCCTTCAACAGATGCATCACCGTCTCGCGGCCCTCCGGATCGGAAACCGTGGTCACACAGCCGCGCGGCTTGTTCATCGCGATGTAGGTGTAATGTTTTGGAGCGTGCAGCAGGCGGCCATCCACCTTGATGTGGTCGCTCTCAAAATCCGCCTTTGAGCCAAGTTCGGTGACCGTCTCGCCATTTACGGTGACGCGTCCGGCAGTGATCAATTCTTCAGCCTTGCGCCGGCTAGCGACGCCTGCCTGCGCGAGGATTTTCTGCAACCGCTGCTCAGCCATTTTGCACTTCTGGCGCCGCTGGCGCTTCCGCTGCAGCAGGCGCGGGGTCCTCGGCCGGGGCCAATTCTGGTTCAGCGATCTCCAGGCGTCCCAGCTCTTCGAACTCCTTCAGCGTGGGTAGCTCGGTCAGGTCTTTCAATCCGAACTGCACCAGGAACTCCTTCGTGGTCTTGTAGAGAATGGGCTTGCCGACCACGTTTTTGCGGCCCGATTCGGCGATCAGCTTGCGGTCCAGCAGCGTCTTCAACACGCCGACGCCCTGCACGCCGCGAATTTCCATGATTTCCGGCGCGGTCACCGGTTGTTTGTATGCGATCACCGCCAGCGTCTCAAGCGCCGCCAGCGACAGCTTCAGCGGAGGCGTCAGCTTCTTCACAAACGCGCGCACCGCTTCATGATGCTCCGGCTTGGTGGCCATTTTATAGCCGCCCGCGACCTCGCGAATCGCCAGGCCGTGCTCCGTTTTGGCGAACTCGGCGACGATTTCGTCCAGCAGCTTCTTGATCCGGTCGATCGGTTGTTGCAATGCCGCGGCCATTTGCTGGGCCGATAGAGGCTCGTCGGTGATGTACACCACGGCCTCCAAAATCGCCTTAAGTTCCGCGTCCTGGCTTTGTTCGGCACTGGCTGGCCTTTCTTCGGCCAGTTGAGTAACATCCATTTCCTCGGGCATTTCTTCCACTTAAATATATCCTTCGTCAATTGCGGCCATTTGCTCGCCGGAGGTAAAGGCCGTTTCGAATCCCTTCAGGCGCTTCAGGCCGATCTCGCCGAAGCCCTCCTGCTGCACAAGGCCAATCGCCTGAATTTTCACCAGTTCGAGCATGGCGAGGAACAGGCAGATCATGGCACGGCGGCTCTTCTGCCGCTCGAACAGATCACGCGCGGAGATGGCCTCGCTCTTGCCGCCTTCCTCAAACACGTGATGCAAATACCGGATCATGTCCGGAACCGATACGTCTTCCTTGTCGATTTCGTAGGTGGGACGCTGCTTGATGCGCTCCAGCACGCCTTGAAACGTCTTCACCAGGTCAAACAGGGAAACCGAAATGCCGGGCTCCATGCCCTCTTCGCTCAGGAACTCCTGGATCTGCGGATTGGACCAGACGGCCTCTTCTACCACGCGCTTCTGATGCAGCATCTCGGCTGCGCTTTTGAAACGCTCGTGCTCCAGCAGGCGGTCCACCAGTTCCTTGCGGGGGTCCTCTTCGGGGATCAGTTCCGCCAGAGCCGGATCGCGCGGCAGCAGCATCTTGGACTTGATGTGGATGAGCGTCGCGGCCATGTAGATGAACTCGGCGCTGAGCTCCACGTCCATCTCCGCGGCGCGGTTCATGTAATCGAGATATTGAGCGGTGATCTGAGAGATCGGAATGTTATAGATGTCGATCTCCTGCTTGCGGATAAGGTCCAGCAGCAGGTCGAGCGGCCCGTCGTAGTGTTCCAGATGAAAATTGAGCGGCGAAGACACTTCTTTTCAGGATAACACCCGGGGCCAAGAAGCTCTCCCCCGAACTGCGCCTTACCTGGTGGGCGCACCAATCTCACAAAGGGGAATCATGGGGAAACAAAGCATTATCATCATGTTAGCGGCCGTGACGGCAGCCTGCGGGCTGGGCTCCGCGTCGCCGCTGACGTTTCTATCGCGAACCTACACCTTGGGTTCGTTTAACCAGAAAAACGCGGCCACCTGGGAGTACGTCACGGGCGGCGAAACGGTGAATAACTGGACCACGCTCATCACCCTGATCGACCGTCCGGACGCTAAAACCATGCTGGAACTGGACCGCCTGGCGCAGGGCGTCATGGAAACGTATCAATCCCATGGCGGACGCGTCCTGGTGGCGCGAACGATGAAGGACACCTCTGGCACGAACTTCAACTACATGGTCGCGGCGTTCGACGAACCCGCTAAACAGCGCATGGAGCTGAACTTCGTGCGCATCGCCATGGGGCCGAAAAACGCGCGGATGGCGATTTACGGCGTCCGGGTCAACGACGCCAAGCAGCTTCTTACCCAGTACTCGTCGGAAATCGGGCAGGCGCTCGAAATGCTGAAGCTCCTCGACTTGGCTTCCCTGCCGCGCAAGGAATTTTAAAGCAGCTATGCGAAAATAGGAGCAATGTCGGAAAGCCCGCGCGTTGCGCTGATCACAGGAATCACCGGACAGGATGGATCGTACCTGGCCGAGTTGCTTCTTTCCAAAGGCTATATCGTTCACGGAATTGTGCGTCGGGCTTCCACGTTCAATACAGAGCGGCTGAGTGCGATTTATGCCGATCCGCACGAAAGCGGCGCGCACCTTTATCTCCACTACGGCGATCTGGCCGATGGCGCGTCGCTGCGCAAAATTCTGGAGCAAGCCAAGCCGGTTGAGGTCTATAACCTGGCGGCGCAATCGCACGTGCGCGTCAGCTTCGACCAAGCGCAATATACCGCGGACGTCGTCGGCACGGGAACGCTGCGGCTGCTGGAAGCGGTGCGCGAATATGCGGGCAGCGGCAGGGATGTCCGCTTTTATCAGGCTGGATCGTCGGAGATGTTCGGCGCGTCGGCGCCTCCGCAGAACGAAGACACGCCGTTTTATCCGCGCAGTCCGTACGCGGTGGCAAAGGTAGCCGCGCACTGGTACGCGAAAAATTATCGCGAGGCCTATCGGCTGTATATCTGCAACGGAATCCTGTTCAATCACGAATCACCGCGGCGCGGGGAGACCTTCGTCACCCGGAAAATCACACGCGCGCTGACCCGCATCAAGATCGGCTTGCAAGAGAAGCTGTACATGGGCTACCTGGATTCCAGCCGCGACTGGGGCTTCGCCGGCGACTACGTGGAGGCGATGTGGCGCATGCTGCAGCAGCCCGAGCCGGACGATTACGTGGTGGCCACCGGGGAATCCCACACGGTGCGGGAATTTCTGGACGTGTCAGCGGGGCTACTGGGGCTCGACTGGAAGAAGCACGTCGAAAACGATCCCCGCTACCTTCGCCCGACCGAGGTGGATGCGCTGTGCGGCGATGCATCGAAGGCGCGCAAAAAGCTTGGCTGGGCCCCGAAGGTGAACTTCACCGGGCTAGTGGAGATGATGGTGGAGCACGACCTCGAACTCGCCCGCCAGGAGCGGACGTTGGCCGAGGCGGGCCACAAAGTGTTGACGCGCGGCTTGACTCATGGATAAAGCGGCGCGGATTTTTGTCGCCGGTCACCGCGGCATGGCGGGATCGGCCATTGCGCGGCGTCTTCAGGCCGAAGGCTACGCGAATCTTCTGCTGCGTACGCGCGCCGAACTGGACCTGACGCGCCAGGCCGCGGTCGAACAGTTTTTCGCCGCCGAGAAGCCCGAGTATGTGTTCCTGGCCGCGGCGAAAGTGGGCGGTATTCTGGCCAACTCCACGCGGCCCGCCGAATTCATCGGGGAAAACCTGGCGATTCAGACTAACATCATCGACGCCGCGTATCGCAATGGCGCGAAGAAGTTGCTGTTTTTGGGATCGTCGTGTATTTATCCGAAGTTCGCACCCCAGCCGATCCGCGAAGAATCGCTGCTCGAAGGTGCGCTGGAGCCGACCAACGAATGGTACGCCGTCGCCAAAATCGCGGGCATCAAGATGGCGCAGGCCTATCGCGCGCAGTATGGATTTCCCGCCATTTCGCTGATGCCGACCAACCTGTATGGGCCGGGCGACAATTTCGATTTGCAGTCGTCGCACGTCGCGCCGGCGATGATCCGTAAGTTTCATGACGCGAAAGTGTCCGGCGCGCCGCACGTCACGTTGTGGGGCTCGGGCACGCCGCGCCGCGAGTTCCTGCACGTGGACGATCTGGCCGGCGCTGCCTTGTTCGCCATGGAGCATTACGATGCGCCGGGAATCCTCAACGCCGGGACGGGCCAGGATGTAACCATCGCGGAACTGGCGGAAATCATCCGGTCTATCACGGGCTTCACGGGCGGCATCGTGTGGGACACGTCGAAGCCGGACGGCACGCCGCGCAAGCTGCTGGACGTATCGAGGCTTGCTGCGCTGGGCTGGCGCGCCAGTACGCCTTTGGCGGAAGGGCTCGAATCGGCCTATCGATGGTTTCTGGCCAAAGGCCTCTAAAAAATGGAATCTCTCTCGATCGTGATCCCCGCGTACAACGAACAGGCGCGTCTGCCCGCGACGCTGGACCGCATCGCCGCCTGGGCCGGCCAATCCGCGATGCCTGTCCTTGAAGTGATCGTGGTGGACGACGGTTCGCGCGATGCGACGGCGTCGATTGTCGAACAGCGCGCGGAGGCTTTATTCCGGCTGGTGAAAAATCCGGGCAATCGCGGCAAGGGCTTCGCCGTCCGCAACGGGGCGCTTTCGGCCCAAGGCGATTGGATTTTGTCCACCGACGCGGACCTGTCCGCGCCGATCGCGGAATCGGCCAAGCTGATCGAGGCCGCGCGGCGGGAAAACGCAGTGTTGGCCATCGGCTCGCGCGCGCTGAACCGGCAACTGGTGAAGGTGCATCAGCCACTGGCGCGCGAGGTCTCCGGCAGGGCATTTAATCTGGTCATGCGCCTGATCACCGGATTGCCTTTTCGCGATACGCAGTGCGGATTCAAGCTGTTCCGCAAGGACGCGGCGAGAGAGATTTTCTCCCGACAGATCGAAGAAGGCTTCAGCTTTGACGTGGAGGACCTGGTAATCGCGCGCGCGCTGGGCCTCGCGTCGGTGGAGGTGCCCGTCGAATGGAGCAACGTGGAAGGCACCAAAGTAAGTCTTGCCCAAGGTATAAAATCCTTCGCCGACTTGGCCCGGATTCGCGCCCGCGCGCTCCGCGGCGCTTACAAATAGAAAAGGCTACATCGACCCGCCACACCTGGTCTTAATGTCCTTGGAGGAGCGTCAAAACCTGCTGCGGGGCGGAGTTCGCCTGCGCCAGAGCGGCGATGCCGGCCTGGAGCTGAATCTGCGATTTGGTCAGATTGGCGGACTCTGCCGCCATGTTGGCGTCGCGAATACTGGATTCGGAGGCGGCCAGGTTGGTGAGCTGTGACGACGCCAGAGAGATGGCGTAGGTCAGTACGTTTTCTCCATTGCCCACCGAGGCCTGCGCAGTGCCGAGGATTGTGACGGCGCTGGCCAGAGCGGCAACCGCGGCGGTGGCTGTGGCGATATTACTGATATCCGCCGTAGAGCCCGTTCCGTTGGCGCCGGAGTTGATCACTGCGCCGCCGCTGGCTCCCGTGGTTCCGTCGGCGATACCGGCGCTGACACTAGGAGTGGAACTGGCCGGAGACGCGCCGAGACTGACTTTGAACGGCGCTCCGGCGCTCATGAACGTGATGCCCTCCACACCGTTGACATTGCCCGTCGAGCCTTCCTGCTTAAATGCGCCGATCTGCTGCAGTGACGCATCGTTGGAGGCGAGGATCGCCGAGTTAATGGTGGCGAGCGCCTGGTCGAGCGTGGCGGCGTTGGTCGAATTAAGGTTGACGTTCAGGGAGTGCGCGGTACCGCTCGAATCCACCGCGCTGAGCGTGACGGTCTGCGCGTCGCCGGCGTTGGTGAGCGGAGTGAACTGAAATACAGGATTTTGCGATGCGTTCTTGGTCTGCTGCGCGCCAGCGGAATC
>Ga0075030_100002174_pt1 | contig 17813 bp, 13 predicted proteins | sample LitLauG_LLR_2012_FD_71393 | JGI IMG/M metagenome (GOLD analysis project Ga0075030, IMG submission 71393) | Freshwater sediment microbial communities from Pennsylvania, USA - Little Laurel Run_MetaG_LLR_2012 | ecosystem: Environmental > Aquatic > Freshwater > Creek > Sediment | place: USA... | reverse complement strand
GAGCAATTGCAGGCCCGGCGGGAGAGGAAGGTGACCAAACCGCGCGAGCAGGCCGAGAACGGCTACAGTGGCATACAGGTTCAAGCCTGCAGCGAAGCCGACGGCTACCAGCAGGGCGAATAGTTCACTGAGCGGAATTTTGAGAACGTCGAGCATGGCCTGCTGCGAATTGCAACGTCTCAACGTCGAGAGGAACCCGGAAATAGCGAAGCGTCCAGAAATAGAAGGGGTCGCTCGCCTAAATCATTAGGGAGCGACCCTCAAAGCGTTACCACGCCGTTGCTTGTCACATCTGGCTTAGAGCGTAGACTCGATCTCGAAGCCCCAGGCTTCTAAAAGAGGCTCGGGGATGTACTTCGAATTCTTGTTGCGGCGCGCCCACTCTCGCAGACGAGTCGATCGCAGGTACTGATCGGGGGACAACTTGTACTCGCGCACAACCTGCTCAAATTCGGTGATGGTAGGGGTAATCGGCCCGATCGGCTCGGGCTTGCCCCAGTTCGGATTTCCGCGTCGCTTCGCCATGAAAAGTGCCTTTCCACCTCAGGGGGAAATAAACCGCCAACTCTTTAACTATATGATTCTCCGTATCGACTTCAGGATGCAGGAACAACCACCAACTCGCCGTGGACAAACCAACACCGATGACCCACAGGCGAGCCCAAAGCTGATCGGAGACTTAGTATCTTACGGTGAAATTGCCCTTAAAGTCAATGGGAATCTCACCGGGAGGGCATTAGTAAATGTGTTCTAAGTGGTTGTGAATAATACATTTACAGTCTGGTTAACATCTTGTAGATCCAGTTGCAGGACGGGTTCCCGCCCCTTGCCTTCCCCGTTCCCGGCTAAAGCTCGATGAAGGGAACGTGCGAGATTACGCAGGTAACCCGTTCTCGCGGACAACCGTTGATCCCGAATAGAACAAGGACATACAGTTCAAGCAGAGTCCCCGAGGATGCGATTCCGGGTCGGCTCTACATTTTTCCTGGAACGGGTGATTGTTCGGCACCCTTGGAGTGCGGCTTCCCGAAGACGGCCTGCTCATGAGTCTGAAGTCATTGTTGCTGTGTTCGGACGAGAAAATCGTGCGGGTATTGCGCCGAGTACTGGGCGATCTGGATATCGCAGTCGATTTGTGCAGCGATGCAGACGCCGCGTTGCGCAAGTTGACCCGCCAGCGGTTTGAAGCGATCATCGTCGACATTGTCAACGACGGGGCCTCTGATGTTCTCCGCAGTGCCCGCAGCGCTCCCTGCAATAAGCAAGCCGTCGCGGTCGCCATCGTCGAGCCCATCATAGGACTGAAGGTGGTGTTCGAGATTGGCGCTCATTTCGTGTTGTACAAGCCGGTTTCGAGCGAGCGGGCTAAGTCCAGTTTTCGAGCAGCCCGGGCCCTGATGAAGAGCGAACGCAGGCGCAACACGCGCGTGGCAGTGCAGATCCCTGTTGTGATGCGGAACCTGACGGGCGGCACGAATATCAAGGTGACGACCACCGACCTGAGCGAAGGCGGCATGGCCGTTCGCGTAGCAAGCCAGTGTCGTCCCACGGGAAGGTGGCAAATCGTATTTGCCTTGCCCGGCACGGGAACCTCTCTGGAAATCCCGGCCGAATTCGCTTGGGAAGGAACCGGATCCCAGGCAGGGCTGCGCTTCTCGCAGATCCCACCGGAGGCCGCGCGCCACTTGCGCGAATGGCTGAAGCAGAATTCTCCCGACGCCGAACAGGATGATCCACCGATCCGCTGCCAACTCACCGATCTGAGCCTGGGTGGATGCTACCTCGAGATTTCTTCGCCCTTCCCCGTATCCAGCCGGGTGATGCTCTCCATGCGGGCAGGGGCGGTGGAAGTTCGCGCCCAAGGAGTGGTGCGGGTCATGCATCCGGATAAGGGCATGGGTGTGGAGTTCACGCAGACCACGCCGGAACATCGTGCAGCGGTGGAAAGATTCCTGGGAGTGCTCAGCGACAACCGCAAGCTGCTGCCCGAATTGCTGGTCGAACCGGAAGGACTGGAGTCCGACCCCGGTTCAGCGCGACCGCATACCGCTGACACGGACGATCCCTTGCTCCACTTGTTTTACGGCGAGACGCTCACTACGGAGTTGTTCCACGAGGCGCTTCGCAGCCAGCGAGCAACCACGCCCTCCGAGAGCAGTGGCGCGGCTGCCGCAGCCCACGCCTAAGTTGAAACCCAAATCCTTCGGTTTGAGTCCTGGCCTCGCCCGGTCTCCAAGGTAGAATGATCGCGAGCCGGGATGGCGAAATAGCCAGACGCACGGGACTTAAAAGCGGACCGTGCTCTATTATAGAGAGGAAGTCAGACGGCTGCGCGCGGGCGTGGCGGAATGGCAGACGCAGCGGACTTGAGAAAAACTTGAGTGCTCGCCGGGAAACCGGCGATGCAGAACTGCTCAAAGTCGGGGAAACCTCCTCATCAGTGGCAACCCCGAGCCAAGCCCGGCGAGAAGACAGCCGGGAAGGTGTAGAGACTAGACGGGCAGCACCTAAGCCTCGGATCGTCCGGGAGAGGGTGAAGGGATAGTCCAGACCGCAAACCGGACACGAAGCTTCGTACGGCATCCGGGCGGCGAAAGCCGTAGACGGCATGAAAATCCGCAGGGCTTAAAAGGCCTGTGAGGGTTCGACTCCCTCCGCCCGCACCACGTGTTGTTCGGCCTCTAACCTGCCCAGAACCCACACGCGCGAGGTCGCCCTCAGTCACCTGCGAACACGCGCATCGTCTTACTTGAGAGGGGAACGCCTGCAGGGTAGGTTGACCGCAGACATCTAGCGAGCAAGTTACGCAGGGTTTCTGTCACTGGAGCTTTGCGTATTCCAATTGGGCCTGCTTCAACAAGGGCTGGTTGGGGTCAGCGTTTTTCCAAAGTTCGATGAAATCCCGGTAGCTGCTGCGTGCCGAATTCGTGTCACCTTCGAGCGAATACACGCGCGCCAAGCCCAGTACGGCCAGTGCCACCGCGGGATCTGCGGGGAACCCTTTCCGCAGAGCCACTAAACGGCGGAATTCGTCTACTGCTTCGTTTGCATGCTTCCCGCGCAACAAGGCATTCGCTCGCGCCAGCATAGAATCCAGGTTTCCGCGGTCGTATGGGATGCCGACTGCTAGAAGATGGATTGCCCCGTCGGAGTCTCCGTGCCGAAGGAGCGCAATGGCGTGGATCATCGGCACCCACACAAACTGAACTGATGTGTCGTCGGGCCGGCGCTTGGCCAGACTGTCAATCAGACTCTGCGATTGCTTCTCGTCTCCCGCTACCGCCAACGCGACCGCTACCGGTTCGATGGTGTCAGATATCCGCGAGAGTTTGAGCGCCGCGGCGGCGCTTTCCTTTGCCCGTGCCGGTTGGCCCAGATAGGCCTCGTACACTGAACGCAACCCGAGAGCAAAAGACGCATTGTCTTTGAGGCCAAGCTTCAGAGCGAGTTGGCTCGCTTGGGTATACAGGTCTTCGGATTCATGCAGCCTGCCCCGTGCCGCGGCCAAGGCGGCATCGCGGTACAGCAAATCGAGATTTCCCCCCGGGGTTGAACGGAGAGCTACGTCCTCCCGGTTGCGAGTTACCGCGTCACTCTGCGCCACAGCGATATTCGAGAGAAGCAAGTGCAGCCTTGTGCTGTCTGGAGACAGCTCCAAGGCCCGGGTGACCTCTTGCCTGGCCTTATCGAGTCGGCCAAGAGCGGCGTAAGACGCGCCTGCAGCTCCCAGCAACTGGATGTTATCCGGCGACAAGCGCAGCCCGATCAAAGCGTGCTCCAGAGCTTTGTCGTACCTGCCGAGAATGCTGTATTCATTGACGAGATTGATTTGGGGTACTGCGTCCTGCGGATAAAGCTGGCTATAGGTCTCGTAAGTCTGCGCGACTTTTTCCCTCTGACCGATCAACAGATAGTAGTGCGCAGTGATGTAGAGCTTTTCCCTTTCGCTGACCCGGTCGGCCAGCGCCATGGCCTTCTTCTCGTGTTCTTCGGAGAGCTGCAGCTGCTCCAGGTTCAGGTAGGCAGTTCCCAGGCTGGCGTGGGCCAGCGCAAAATCCGGGTCCAGTTGAATGGCACGCTCGAAAAAAGAAACCGAAGCCAGTTCTCCTTCGTTGGCGCGCTTCTGCGCGCCCAACGTGTAGAGTTGCAGTGCCTCCAGCGACGAAGTCGTGGCCTCTGGCAGAGGCTTGCCGAATTGCCGGATCGACGATAACGATTCTCCGAGATTCTCCCGGAGCTTTTCGTTGGACTTGCCCAATGCGCTCAGGATTTCGTCCTTCGCCGCTGCCTGCACCCGCTCTTGCGCCAGCACGTTTCCGGAACCGACATTAATCACTTCCAGCGTCAGCAAATATTGATTGCCCACGCTGGCGAGTGAGCCGGAGAGCATGGCCTTGATGGCATTTCGCTGGCAGATTTCTCGTCCGATGTCGGGTGTGACGCGGGTGTCGGGTGACTTGCCCATCAGGCGGAGAGTCTGATGGATATTGTCGTCGCCCACAATGTTCAGGAAAGGCGACTGGCTGAGATCGATCGACACGGCCTTTCTCAAGGTGGCATCGAAAACCGGATCGCCAGTCTGGTTCGAAAACTCGGTCACCAGCAAGTAGTCCCGCGGAGTCAAGGTACGATGGCTGCGCGCGCGGACTGACAGGACGATGCTGACGATACTTACGCCCAGCAAGCTAAGAACAAGAGCCCCCCTCCAAGTGCGAAAGTGCGAAGAAGGAGTGCTCGGGCCGTCAATGAGCGGCTGGGTTGGGTTCACCGGGGCCGGCGTCTCGACTGTCGCGACGAAACGATACCCCTTCCGAGGAATCGTTTCTATGTAGTGTGGACTTTGTGCGTCGTCAGCCAGGATCGTCCGGATCTGCCGGATGCAGTAATTCAGGCCTTGTTCGAAATCGACGAAGGTCTCGGTTCCCCATAACTCCCGGCGCAACTCATCCCGAGCGACGATACGCCCGGCCGAGGAAACTAAAACCGCTAAAACTTTGAAGGGCTGTGGCTGGATGCGGAGTGGGGCTCCACCCTTGCGAAGTTGCTGGGTTTCGAGGTCCAGTTCGAAAAGACCAAACCGCAGGACCTTGCTGGGAGGCGGCGAGCCCATTCCGGAGCATGCCTCGGACTCTTTAGTGGCGGGGATTATACCACCTCCCGCCCCAGGCTCTCCTCCTCATTTGTCCTTACAAAGTCTGGGAGATCAACGCGATAGGCCCTCACACCGACTTCATCCAGAACTCATTTGCCTTGCCCGTGGGTCCAACCTACGATCGCGCCGTTTTCGAGCGGAGGTAAACGCCAATGCTCTGCGACAAATGTGGAGTCGAGATGGTACCCGGTTCGGCATTCTGCGCCAGTTGCGGACGCCCGGTTAGTTTAGTAGCCGAAGCCAAATCTACTGCCGCCGCGGTCTCCGGGTTGTCACCCAACGTCGCTGGCGCCCTGTGTTACCTGGCCGGGGCCATCACGGGAATCCTGTTTCTGATCTTGGAGCCTTACCGGCGAGACCGTTTTGTCCGCTTCCACGCGCTTCAGTCCATTTTTTTCAACATCGGGTGGATCGGTTTGTATCTGGTCCAGGCAATGGTTCAGCCGTTCCTGCCGTGGACGATGTGGCGCTTGATGACCAGTATTTCCTCGCTAGTGTCGCTGGCGCTCCTCTGCGGCGTGGTGTGGCTGATGTATCGGGCCTACAACAACGAGCGCTTCAAGTTGCCGGTGATCGGAGACATCGCAGAAAACCGGGCCTAGAAAAATGAGAAACGAGCGTCCACAACAGGGAACAAGAGAAAGGGAAAAAACATGAGAGATCCAGCTATCACGATCCGCGTTGCGCTTCTATTATTCGGGGCCCTGCTCACCACTTCGTGTCAGAGCTATAAAGGACCAGGAGCGGGGAATATGGCTTCTCCTGCGATGGGGATCACGAACAACGCCGTGACCGATTACAAGAAGCCGTACCTCACCGACGACAAGATGCAGCGGTTCATTGCCTCCATGAAAGAAGAACACAACCCGATGGAACTCATCTTCAAGCAGGGCGGACAGACGCAGAATCCGGCGTCGATGAGCAAACGCATTGACGAGTTCAATGGATTTTCCCGCAAATACGGTTTTCAGGACTATCAGGACTACACCGCTGTCTGGGGACGGATCATGGCCGGCCAGATGCAGATGATGGGCGAGGAAGCGTTCAAAGGGATGATCAGCGGCGCGCAAGCCGAACTGAAGAAACCAGACTTGGCTCCGGAGATGCGCAAGGTCTACGAAGATCAGATCGCCAGTGCACAAAAGAGCCTCGATGACATGAACAAGAAAGACTCGCGCTCCTCTCTAAACCCAGAGGATATGGAATTGGTGAAGAAATACAAAGACCAGATCGACGCAGCAGAAAAGAAATACAACGCAAAACCATAAGCTCCAGGCGAGAAAGGAAATGGAATGATGAAAAAGCTTGTCGTCTTCGGCCTCGTGCTGTTCTCAGCCAGTTTCGTAATGGCATATCCGCCAGATGTCGCGGGAAGCAAAGACCATCCGCTCATTTCCCGCTATCCCGGCTCGGTCATCGATGAATACTCGCAGAAGGCATACGAAGAGTACCAGCTTGCGCTGGGGAAGATGGGAGACGATCCGGTAAAGAGCCAGCGCCTGGCAGGTAAGGTCACGCGTATCCACTACGCCCTTCCTATGGGACGCTCGGCATTGGAGGTGCTGCGCAACTATCAGGATGCGTTGCAGCGCGCTGGGTTTCAGACTCTGTTCTCCTGTGCCCTGGCGCAGTGCGGAACGGGCAGCATTGAAGGCCAGACCGGCTGGTGCGGTGGGTGCTCGGCTCGTCAAATCAGCGCCAAGCTCGCGCGCAGCGAAGGCGACGTGTACGTAAGCCTCCACGTGGAACAGGACAACGACAACGTTCCTGCATGGGCCGAGATAGTAGTCGTGGAGATGAAGCCGATGGAAACAGGACTGGTTACGATAAACGCCGCGAGCCTCCTGGGTGACATCAGCCGAACCGGGCACGCTTCCGTATACGGCATCTACTTCGACACGGGCAAGGCTGATGTGAAGCCGGAATCAGACGCGACTCTGAAAGAAATCGCCGAGCTGCTGCAGCAGAATCCTAGCTTGAAGCTGTACGTCGTCGGCCATACCGACAATCAGGGCAACTTCGATTCGAATATGGAGCTTTCGCGCAAACGTGCCGACGCCGTACTGGCCGCGCTCACGACGAAATATGGCGCATCCGCTGTGAAACTGCGGGCTGCCGGAGATGGCCCGACCTCGCCGGTTGCTTCCAACGACAGCGAAGGCGGACGCGCCAAGAATCGCCGGGTGGAACTGGTCAAGCAGTGATAATGGAACACGAAACCGTCGACGAGCGAGCGGGGTTTGCCGCTTGCCGTTCCTGGTCGGGCTGTTTGATCAGCACGAGCCGCAGGTTCTGATAGGGGGAGCCAGTGAAATTCGTTTCACGCGACGCGAGCATCGTTTTCTGCCTACGCAAGCCACTGATGCTGGCCGGTACCCTGAGCTTGTTGCTTCTGCCCGCGGCCGACACCCAGAAGCCCGAAGAACTTGCCGAACATTTGCATGTCACCTGGGTTGCGAACTATGAACTTCACAGTGCGGACCTCAACAGCAATAGCGAATTGAAGGACAACATCACCGTTGAACTTAACGAGACGGCGCGTGGCACGGCGCCAGCCGGAACCCCGCCAGCGCATATCAGCACCACCCTAACGGACTGTCATTACACAGTAAGCGGCGGTGGCTCCATCGAAACCTCCACGAAGGATGGGGGACGGACGAAAGGTTCGTGGACCTGGGGGTTGGTGGGAACCCCGACTTGTAATCCGTCAATCATGGTGCTCGACGATGGGGCGTTCTCATTTGCGCCGTTTGGCATAGACGACAGCCTGATTGGTGCAAGCGGGGAGGTAAAGATCAGCGAGAAGGGGATGCCTCCTCAGACTATTCCAGCGGCCGGCGTGGCCTCCGGCTCGGGCCTTGTTGCTCTGGGGATCGTCAATACCATGGTTACTACCAAAGCGTTCTACGATCAACTCAGTGGCACGTTCGATCCGAAGGCCAACGCCTTCACCAAAGCCGGCAAGACATCAGTACCCTATGACGGTCCCTTCTCTGAAGGCAGGACCCGCGGATCGGTAACGGCTGAGTATTCCGTGAGCTTCAACCAGGAGCCCCAGGAGCTGGAGGCGATCCTGATTCCGGAGAAGGGGTATGAAGGTTGGATGCCGGAGGGGAGTCGCACGGGCGGAGAGGATTCGACCGGGAGTCTGTTTGGGGTGACCGTGAAGTTGCGCGACAAGTACGACCCCAAAAAGGCAGTGAGTCAGAAAGCCACCTTCACCTTCCAACTCGAAGGCATCTCGTCGGAGCCGGGGGTGAATCTGAACTTTCCTCCCGAAGACCAGGTCAAGGGAACCCCCGATCTGGCCTTCGAACAGAAATACAACCCCGACCTGAACGTCACTGCTTCCTGGCAGTCGCAAGCCGGGAATGCGGGCGACAAGGCGACATCGAGAGAAAAAGGCTCGGAATCACAGGCGTTTGTCTCCACCTTCGACTACGGGGCCTTTGGCACGTTGAGAGTCTATGCCGACTTGGAAGACGGCCGGCATCTGACGGCGCATCTGCAGGACCAGCCGGGTGTGGAAGACCTGGAGCTGCCCAAAGACGACAACAACAACCATATCGCCGACGCCTGGGAGAAGAAGTACAAGCTGACCGGCACGGTCGCCGATGCCGATGACGACGCTAGTCCTACAGGCGACGGAAGTGCTGGCGATGGCCTGTCACTGTATGAGGAATATCGCGGCTTCATGGTGCTGATCGACGGCGACACGAAGGCGCAGAGAACGGATCCGACGCGAAAGACGTTGTTCGTGGACGATCAGGTTGGGGGAGTGGCAGGAGTCGAACTGTTTGCCGCGGCCAGCCGACTGGAGGTTTACGAGATTGAAGACGACGGGATGAACCAAGGGCATGTGGTGAACTTCAATTCCAAGACGGCGCACGGGGTGAACCAGCACGGACTGTGGATGACAGGTTGGGAATCAGAGGAGTGGGGAGGGCAAGCTGCCATCGGGCCGCCGAAGAACGTCACCAAGGTGCAGATTGCAGAAGTGACTCCGGCGGTGATTGCGCACGAACTCGGTCATGCCGCGGGGATGCCCCATCACGGTCACGGAGACTACAGCTGTGGGGGCAAGGCCAAGTGCCGAGATCAAATCGGGTCACGCTCGGCGAACGGAAAGGTGGCGGTGCAGGGAGGGCAATCCAGTGGCGGGGAATCCTGCCTCATGCGCTATCCGTACGGGGACAGGGACCTGATTGAGAGAAAAGAGGGTGGACAGCCCAGCTACGTTCCCTATTACCGAAAAGGAGAGAAGTGGGCGGGTCCGCAGAACAGGTTCTGCCGCTCTGACAAAGGCACGGGAGTGAATGCGGCCGGGTATGCGCCGGACGGGCCCAAGGCGGGACCGGCGACGAAGGACTGCGGCAACAGCCTGGGCTACATCCGTATTTCGGATCGCTACGACACACGCGCCTCGGAGCTGGCCGCTAAGGGCTGCCTGGAGCGTTAATTGAGAGAATAACGATGCAGGGAAACGAACAACACGATTTCTCCTCCGACGGTTCTTCGCCCGCCCTGGCCTCGGAAACCGGCAAATCCAGAGTGGGCTATGCGATTGTGTCCCTATGTCTTTTTGGCCTGCTGATCGATGCGGTTGTTGAGACCTTCCTAAGTGAATCTTCGCTTCGCTGGTACCTGGCAGCACTCGTTGCTTTGTACCTGGTATTGAACGGCGTGCTATGGCGCAGGCTGCATCGGGCGACTATGGCGGCGGGATCGGTTCTCGCGATTGTGGTCACAGTTGCCGTGAGCGCCTGGCTGCCAGGCGGAATGAGCAGCGGGCTCGTCGCCTTGGGCCAGCCAACCGACACAGTTCTCTCGTTCATCACGATCACTGCTATGGCGTTTGCGCTATTCGGTATTTTACGAATGCAATTCATACCGCGCGGAGTCACAATTGCGATTGCGATTCTGGGTCTGTATGGAATCGCCGCCCTAGCGCTCGGATTAGTGAGGCGCGTCCAGTACTCCGATCTTTTTCACGGAAGCAGTTTCTGGCTCCGTCTTCCCTTCTGGCTGCAAGGAGCGTTTGTTGGTTCCACTGTCGTCGTTTCCCTGACCCTTGCGGCGCATGTAGTTCTCGGCACCTGGAAAGTTCGCGGCAGGCAACTGCGAATGTGGGCGTTCCAGGCCGTGATCATGAGAGCGGGACTTGCCATAGCGTTGGCTGGCTTGCGCGGGCCGCGGGAGCCGCTCCCCGCTTCACTCAGTGGCCCGCCCCCCATCTTGCCGGACCGCGACAAGCCGGAACAACACAAGCTGCAACCCGAGTTGAATCTCGTGGTGAACGGTGCGCGTCACGTGAAGGTGCCGCCGGGCGCACCGTTGATTTTCACGCTGACCCTTAGGAACGGTGAAGCGGCTCGATCGGCTCTCGCAGCAGATCAGCGAGAACAACTACGGCAGGAGTTGGAGGAGCAGATTGCTTCCGGTGAGGTCACGCGCCAGCAAGCCGACGAAACGCTCCAGCAAGAGCCGAGTGCTCTTCCGGTCGTGCCTGATATTTCGCTGACCATCGTGCCCACTGGTTTCTCGTTCGCAGCCCAGACAGGTGGGAAAACAGAACTGCCCTGGGACCCGAGAATGGTTGGTCCTGCTGTTCCGTTGACGGCAGTCCTGGACGGCACACAAGAAGTCACACTCATTTTCCTGGTGGCACCGGAGAAGACAGCATCAACCCCCATCGGTGCCTTGAAGGTGCGGGCGACCTTCGAGAACCACGCAACCGGTCAGTGGCAAGGGACAGCCACTTCGAACCGCGTCACCATTGAAGTGCAGGGCCCGCCAGCGGCGCCTAGCGTCGATCAGCAGAAGGTGCAACAAGCACTTCTGGGCGAGTATTACCTCGCCGCCAGGGACTATGAACACGCTCTGGATGCGGTGCACTCCGAACTCAGACTAGATTCAGGAGCGGTTGACGGACTGGCAATGCTGGGCAAGATCCTGGAGGGCCAGCAGGATTATCGCGGTGCGCTGGATGCATACGAAAAGGCGCTCGCCCAGTCCGAAGCGCGGTATCCGCATGCGGACTTCCCTCCTTTTGGGTTGAGGCAGAGTGTCGAACGGATGCGAGCGCGCACCGGCGCCTAAGTGCTCGCGACTCGCGAGCGGGAGGGCAAATGCCATAAGGTTTACCAGACCGAGCCCAACACGGATCAGCACCGCAAGAAAATCCCGATCAAAACCTCCTGGGCGGGTCAATAAGTGATAAGTCGATATTTCAGCTGTTACGCAGCGGGTCATCATCACCCCGCTGACTCCGACCGGCCTTCTCATGGAAGGCGATTCCACCACTTACCCCGAACGCCCACTATGCGATAGCCTCTAGACTCGCGTGAAGATCCTCTACGTCTCACAATATTTTCCGCCGGAGATGGGAGCGCCCGCCGCTCGTGGCGCCGAACTCGCGCATCATTGGGCGCAGGCCGGCCACGAAGTCTCGGTGCTGACAGGATTCCCCAACCATCCGACCGGCGTGGTTCCCGCCGAATGGCGTCCGCGATTACGCCGCCTGATCTGCCATGAAAGAGTCGGCCGCGTGGATGTATTCCGCACCTGGTTGTGGCCCTTGCCCAATCGCAAGGCGCACGAGCGCATGCGCAACTATGCCTCCTTCTGTGTCTCGGCCGGGCTGCGCGGCCTGACCATTCCGCGTCCGGATGTGATCATCGCGACCTCCCCGCAACTGTTGGTCGGTGTCTCCGGATGGTGGCTGGCGTTCGCGCGGCAAGTGCCGTTTGTTTTCGAAGTGCGCGACCTCTGGCCGGAATCGCTGACCGCCGTAGGCATGGGCAACGAAGATTCCTTGTTGCATCACGGACTGGCGGCGGTGGCGCGCTTCCTGTACGAGCGATCCGACCGCATCGTCGTCGTCACGCCGGCTTTCAAAGAACATCTGATCCAACGCTGGCGCGTGCCGGAAGAAATAATCTCCGTCGTAGAAAACGGCGTCGAGACTGATCTTTTTGCCCCGCAGCCGCTAGCCGCCAACCGCACACTACGCCAGCAACTCGGCGTGGAAGGGAAGTTTCTGGTCTGCTACGCCGGCACCATGGGCATGGCGCATGGCCTCGAAACCTTGCTCGACGCCGCAACCCGCCTGCAGCACCAGAATCCGGACGTCATGTTTCTCCTGGTCGGCGAAGGCGCAGAAAAAGAGCGCATCAAAGGGCTCGCGCAAACCCTGGGACTAGCCAACGTTCGTTTTCTCGACCAGCAGCCCCGCGAAAAAATCCCGGCGTTCATCTCCGCTTCCGACGTCTGCCTCGTTCTTCTCAAGAAGACCGATGTGTTCAAAACAGTCATTCCCACCAAGATGCTCGAGTTCATGTCCTGCTCGCGCCCGGTGATCGTAGGCGTAGACGGTCAGACGCGGCAGATCGTCGAAGAAGCCGGAGGCGGTATCGTGATCGAACCGGAGAACGCCGCGGAACTAGCGCAGGCAATCAACCAACTCGACGCGAATCGCGCTCTCGGTGCGGCTCTGGGGCAAAAAGGAAGGGAACACATCCTGCGACACTTCTCCCGCCAGCTGACTGCGGAGAAGTACATCGAGATTCTTGAAATCCTGGCGGGAGCTGGCGAAACAAAAGTGGGCTGATAGCGCCGGAAGGCTCCGCCGCCCATGCCTTTCCTCTAGGGATGCACGGTATAGACGGTGACCGCCGTGGCCGCTGCCATGGCGACGTCAAAGGTCTTGCCCGCCAGAACTCGGCCTCCACTGACCGGGATGAAGAGGATGTCGTCCGCCTGCAGAGTAACGTCGGGAGTCTTCGCTTCCAGCATCTTCTTCAACTGAATCTTGGTTTCGGTCATGCCCCCAGGCGTCTTACGGATCAGTCGCGCGCCGCTCATCTTTGCAGTATGGTTCGTGCCGCCAGCGAGAGCCAAAGCTTGAAGAACGGTCAGCGTGCCATTATCCACCAGTAGGCCACTGGGCCGGCCCACGTCCCCTACCACATAAATGATGGGTGCCTTCGGCACCGTGATCGTGTCGCCGGGCAATATTTCGACATTGCCGCTTAAGTCATCGCCCAGGTTCCGGGGAAGATCAACATGAATCGCCTCCGGTTGGTTCCGGCGGATAATAGCAATCTTGCGCGATGCCGCCTGGCTGAATCCACCGGCCTGGGAGATGACCTGATAGAGCCGACGGTCCACCGTGTCGGGGTAGATTCCGGGCCTGCCCACTTCCCCCAGAACGGTTACGCCCTGAGAAGCGGCCTCGTCTACAAAGATCGTTACATGCGGGTTGCGAACGAATCCCCCGTCCGTCAGCCGCTTCTGGATCAGGGCCTGAGCCTCCTCTAGTGTCAAGCCCTCAACGTGAACGTAATCAATCAGCGGGAGATACAAATCACCAGAATTGCTGACCCGCGCCTTGGTCGCCAGTTCCGGAACGTTGTATACGCCCACCTCGATCAGGTCCCCAGGCCCCAGCCTTACTCTCATCGACTCGTCGGAGGTGTCTTTTGTTGCGTCGACCTTTGCCTGAGGGGTCGAGGCTGTTCCGGACGCACTCAGAGCCGCCGCTGCGGCTGGTTGCGCAGCCGGAAGCTCTGCCGGAGTGCCGCCCTGACCGCCTCGGCCAGACACTTGCTGAGCTACTACGGCACTAATGCTGACGAAGAATGAGAACCCAATAAGCAGAAAAACCCTGCTGCGGCAGGTGAAACTCGGCGTGCCCGACAGCATCAGCAGACCCCTGAAGTAATAATTGAGAATTTGACCAGCAGTTTAGCACAGCAGGATACGTTGCGTGCCCGCGACTTGCCCCTCTGGGTCTTAGTTTTCCACAGTTTTTTCAGCCGCAGTGATTGAACTTCCCATTATGGGACTGCTACAGTCCGGACATCCTTAATGCCAACAGGAATCTGATCACTTACTACTAAACGAGTAGCCGTAGGACCATACTCTCCTGAAGGGGAGCCGACAAATTGCACTGGGCCTTGGGTCGCATGCAGAGGTGGGTTAGTTGACCGTCTTTTGTTTGGGGCTGTTCCTTTTAGCGTTGACCTCTGCCTTCGTGCTGACCCGGTTCGTGCGCGACTTCGCTACTTCCCGCGGCTGGTTGGCAAGCCCCACGCAAGAGCGGCACCTGCATTCCAGCCCATTGCCGCGTCTCGGCGGCGTGGCTATTTTTCTCTCCTTTGCGGCCTGCATGGCTGTGGCCGCGTTCTGGGCGGTGCGCCATCGCGGGCTGCAATCTCCCTTCTTTTTGCGGACGATGGTCACGATTCTGGTGCCCGCTGCACTCGTTTTTCTGCTCGGCGTTTACGACGACCTGCGCGGCGTTGGTCCTTACATTAAATTCTCGGTGCAGGGGATCGCCGCCACCATGTTGTTCATGGGCGGACTGCGAATCGTTAACATCCCCGTGCTGTTTGGCGATCGCACTCTTCCCTCGTATGTCGGGCTACCCTTCACCGTGCTGTGGGTCCTGGCCATCACCAATGCGTTCAACCTGATTGACGGTCTCGACGGCCTGGCGGCCGGATCGGCCTTGTTCTCGACCTTGGTAGCCTTCGTAGTGGCGCTGCTGAACGGTCCTTCGCTGGTCACGTTTATGACCATCGCTTTGGCAGGCGCGATTCTCGGTTTCCTGCGCTACAACTTCAATCCCGCCACGATCTTCCTGGGCGACTCGGGCAGCCTGTTCATTGGCTTTGTGCTGAGCGCTTTGGCGCTGGCTGGAGCGCAAAAGGCGCCCACCATCGTCGCGGTGGCGATTCCGGTCGTCTCCTTCGGACTGCCGATCCTGGAGACGGCACTTTCGATCATCCGGCGTCTGATCAGCGGACGCCCGGTATTTACCGCCGACCGCGAGCACATCCACCATAAGTTGCTGCAACACGGCATGACGCATCGCCAGGTTGTGATTCTGCTGTATGGCGTTTCGGCCATATTTGCCTTGTTGAGCTTGTTCCTCCTGTGGCCGACCGGGAGTTCTCTTGGCCTGGTGCTTGCCGTGCTCGGCATCGGCATCTGGATTGGCGTGCAGCATCTTGGCTACCTGGAGTTTGGCGAGTTGGCCCGCGTCGCCCAGCGCACCCTCGATCAGCCGCAGATCTTCGTGAACAATCTGGCGATTCGCCGTGCCACGGAAGAACTTAAGGTCGCGCGCGACTACGAGCAGGTGCGACGGATTCTTCTAGCCGCATTCGGCAGCAACGACTTCGACAGCTTCGAACTGAAGGTTGATCTTCTGCCCGGAGAACAGGTTGCTGTTGCCGCGGACTCGCGTCGCAACGGCCCCTCGTTCCGCTGGAGCAAGGCCGGAATCCCCAAAATCCTCGACGGAGCGCCCGTATGGACCGTGGCCTTGGATCTGCTTAGTTCCGCCCACCGGTGCCGGGGCCAACTGATGGTCCACCGCCTCTATTCCCCGCGAAATCTGCAGATCGACATCAATCTGCTGACCACAGCGTTTCCTACTGCCCTGGCCGACGCCCTCGACCGAACCCTCGCTCACTCGGCCCATGTAATTCCGCTGCCGGGGCAGGATGCTTCGTTGATTGCCGCGCAAGCTGGGTAGCACGAGGCTTACGCGAACCAAACAACTCCTGGCCGCCTGTGGTGCAAGTAAGATTTGTATCGAGGCACGCATTCATGCGAGCCGTTAATGCCGCATTATCAGATGGCCCCAGATGCTTCTTACCCTGATCGTTACGGTAGTGTCCTAAGGAACCTCTGATCAAGTCCGCGCCGCACCAATCGCTGATTTTCTCGGCGACCTTTGCGGTTTTCTTAGCGCCCTTCGCGGTTCAGGCTTCTAAAGGCCTAGCGACGTCAACTTATTCAGAGGTTCACTGAGTGCTACGACACTACCGATCGTACCTAGTCCGAGGGGTTGCTAGCGGGTCGGGAGCCCAGGCCCTAGCCGCGCAGCGGTGACACGTGAAAGCCCGGCACGCAGTCCGGGGACCCCACAACCCGAGTCCGCCTTAGCGGACGGCACCAGTTTCGCAACAGCCTCGTACGCCGCCGCTCCCCTTGAACAGCTACAATCTGGCTTTCACTGCATCTGAGCGCATGCACATTCTTCACGTCGTTGGAGCTCGTCCAAACTTCATCAAGGCAGCGCCCCTTCTGCGCGCGCTCGGAGCCCCCGCCGGAGCCCGCCATGCGTTATTTCGCCAAACTCTGGTCCACACTGGGCAGCACTACGACGCCGCTATGTCCGATGTTTTTTTCCAGCAACTGGAAGTGCCGCCGCCGGACTTCAACCTCGGAGTAGGCTCAGGATCGCACGCCCAGCAGACCGCCGGCGTGATGCTTGCACTCGAACCGGTCCTGTTGGAGCAGAAGCCCGATCTCGTCCTCGTCTATGGCGATGTGAACTCGACGGTCGCCGCCGCGCTGGTATGTTCGAAGCTCGGCATTCGCCTGGGCCACGTCGAAGCTGGACTGCGCTCCCGCGATCGCAGCATGCCGGAAGAAATCAACCGCCTCGTGACCGACCAACTCTCCGATTTGCTTTTTACGCCGTCCGCCGACGGCGACGAAAATCTCTTGCGCGAGGGCATCGACCCGGCCAAAATCCATCGCGTCGGCAACGTCATGATTGACACGCTGGTGCGACTGCTTCCCCTCACCGACGCACACCTGTCAGCGCAGTTGTCAACGCCTTACGCGCTCGTCACCCTTCACCGTCCATCCAATGTGGACGATATCCCTTGGTTGCGCGAGTTGCTGGCTACGCTCGCGGATTTAAGCAGCCAGCTCCAAGTTGTTTTCCCCGTTCATCCGCGCACCCGCCAACGCCTCGACGGCTTCGGCCCCGAGCCCGGCCTGGGTTCGCGTCTGAGACTGCTTGCACCTCTGCCTTATCTGGAGTTTCTGGCATTGCAGCGCTATGCGGCAATCGTAATTACTGACTCCGGCGGAATTCAGGAGGAAAGTACGTTCCTCGGCGTGCCTTGCCTCACGGTTCGCGAGAACACGGAGCGCCCGATCACTATCAGTCACGGGACGAATCAGCTTGTTGGAAGGGATCTTCAGCGGCTTCGCGCCGCCGCCTTAGAAGTGATCAAGGGCAACTCAATTCTGCAAAAAAGGGAAGAAGCCAGCCATCATCGCGTGCCCCTGTGGGACGGGCACGCAGCCGAACGGATCGCAGAAATCATTCTGCGAGGCGCGGCGTAAGAGGGAGTAATACGTCGAGTGTCGCTTAGAGCTTCGCGCTGGCGTAGGAATTGATTTCGCAGTTCAGGCAAATCTCTTCAAAAGCGGGTGCGGTCCATTCCATGGTTTCCCCCAGTCATAGTTCCGGCGAGTTCACCCGGATATTGTACCAAGCATAGTCGACACGCAGACTGAAATCAAATCGGCCGAAAACCGGGTAGTGGCTCAATTTGAATTAAGCCACTACCGAAAACCGGCTTGTGGGTTGGTTTCGGAATAGCCGACGATCCAGCCGGAATTCCCTCGAGTGTCGGCGCGTGATCCTTATCCGGAAATATGGTTCGCTCCCTTATCGGTCAAGTTAGCAGTCAACCGGCCAGATTCGCAAATCCTTCAATCTCTGAAATTCCGTGATCTTGCCAGACGGCCACTCAAAACGAATCATCTGAAAATAGTTTTCGTGGGGATGTAGCTCCAGCGTTCGAAAGACTTGGACGGTCTGAAACGAATCCGCAGTTTCCGCGACCTT
>Ga0075030_100002172_pt1 | contig 17814 bp, 15 predicted proteins | sample LitLauG_LLR_2012_FD_71393 | JGI IMG/M metagenome (GOLD analysis project Ga0075030, IMG submission 71393) | Freshwater sediment microbial communities from Pennsylvania, USA - Little Laurel Run_MetaG_LLR_2012 | ecosystem: Environmental > Aquatic > Freshwater > Creek > Sediment | place: USA... | reverse complement strand
GGGAACTTCCCGGTTGTGGGCGCGGAATGCAGATGGCTCAGGTCGTATTGTCCGGATTGGCGCAATGGGTGCAACGTCCTGCACGAATTACGACAAGGCAGCTTGATCTGGGATAAGACCTTGCTGCGTACCGACAGCAAATGGCGAGGGCAATAGCTCGCCACTACGGGATTTTCGTCCAGTGCAGTAAACTCGGCCGGCCCCGATTATCTGGATCCGATCATGCCGTCTGATGCCACTGTCCCAGAAATGCCCGATGTCGATCGCGAGCGGCGTGCCGCGCTCGTAGCCACCGTTGCGGTCGGCGGCGCCGGCTGCGCTGCCGCCGCTGTTCCCTACATCGCATCCTGGGGCCCGTCGGAGCGCGAAAAGGCGGCAGGGTCGCCGGTGGACGTGGACATTTCCGCCTTGCCGCCGGGCAAGATGCAGGTTGCCGAGTGGCGCGGCAAACCCATCTGGATCCTGCGCCGAACGCCTGAAATGGTGGCGGGCCTGCGCCAGGACACCGAGCGCCTGGCCGACCCCGAATCCAAGCGCAACGCCTACCCGACGCCCGAATACGTGATGCGCGACCCGGCCACCCGTTCCATCAAGCCCGAGGTGCTGGTCCTCGTCGGCATCTGCACGCACCTGGGCTGCTCGCCCAACGGGCCCTTTCCGGTGGGCGAAAACGTCCAGCTGGGCGAGGACGCGGGTTTTGTCTGCCCCTGCCATGGATCGACATTCGACCTGGCCGGGCGGGTGTTCAAGAACAAGCCCGCCGCCGACAATCTGGCAGTGCCGCCGTATCGGTACCTGTCGGACAACCTGATCCGCATCGGCGAGGATACGAAAGCCTGATGCCGGGCGCCGCCAGGCGCCGTGGCCGGGCCAGGCACAGTCCCGCCCGGGCGGCGGGACCGGCAAGAATGCGATATTTACTTGGAGGGAGCGTTCATGGGTTTGCATGAAACACGATACCGGGGGCTGCTGGGCTGGTTCGACAGCCGCATGCCCTCCGTCATGAATGCATTCCGCGACCACATGTCGGAGTACTACGCTCCGAAGAACTTCAACTTCTGGTACTTCTTCGGTTCGCTCGCGCTGGTGGTGCTGGTCATCCAGCTGGTCAGCGGCGCGTTCCTGGCCATGCACTACAAGCCCGATGCCGCCACCGCCTTCTATTCGGTGGAATTCATCATGCGCGAGGTCTCGGGCGGCTGGTTCATCCGCTACATGCACTCCACGGGCGCTTCGTTCTTCTTCATCGTGGTGTACCTGCACATCTTCCGCGGCATGCTCTACGGCAGCTACAAGAAGCCGCGCGAGGTCGTCTGGCTGGTGGGTTCGTGCATCTTCCTGGCGCTGATGGCCGAGTCCTTCTTCGGCTACCTGCTTCCCTGGGGTCAGATGAGCTTCTGGGGCGCACAGGTCATCATCAACCTGTTCGATTCCATCCCGGTGATCGGCCCCGATCTCTCGACGTGGATCCGCGGCGACTTCGTCATCGGCGACGCCACCCTCAATCGCTTCTTTGCCATGCACACCATGATGATTCCCACCATCCTCATGGGGCTCATGGGCGCACACATCTTCGCGCTGCATGATGTCGGTTCCAACAATCCCGATGGCATCGAGATCAAGGACCACCTCGGGCCTGACGGCAAGCCCCTCGACGGCATTCCCTTTCATCCGTACTACACCGTCCACGACATGTACGGCATTGCCGTGTTCCTGATCGCCTTCTTCGCGGTGGTCTTTTTCGCGCCGGAGATGGGTGGTGTGTTCCTGGAGGGCAACAATTTCATACCCGCCGACCCGTTCCAGACGCCGCTGCATATCGCGCCCCTGTGGTACTTCACGCCGTATTACTCCATCCTGCGCGCCACCACGGCCGGATTCCTCATCTGGATAGCCCTGGGCGTCGCCGGCTACGGCGTGCTCATGTACCTGAGCGTGCGGGCCATGGGCAGGCGCATCGCCATCGCCGCGGCCACCGCGGTGCTGCTTGCGCTCCTGGTCGGCCCCACGCACCTCGACGCCAAGCTGTGGGGCGTAGCGCTCATGGGGCTGTCGACCACGATACTGTTCGGACTGCCGTGGCTGGACCGGTCGCCGGTGCGGTCGATGCGGTTCCGGCCCACATGGCACCGCGGGGTGCTGGGCCTCTTCATCGTGGCATTTTTCGTGCTCGGCGTCCTGGGAATGTTGCCGCCCAGTCCGGGTCGCACCGTGGTGTCGCAGATCTGCACCGGCATCTACTTCGGGTACTTCGCGCTGATGCCCTGGTGGAGCCGGATGGGATCCTTCCTGCCGGTACCCGACCGTATCCGTTTCGCTGCGCACTGAGGACGTTGCGATGAGAATTTCCGCCCCTTCACGAACGACACTTTGGCGCGCCGGATTGCCCGGAATGGCGCGCCGGCTGCGTGCCTTTGCGGCCAGCTGTGCGGCCGCCGCCTGCGCCTTCCTCGCGGTGGCCCTGCTTCCCGGATGGGTCCACGCCGAGGAAATGGCACTGGATCACTGGCCCTCCGAGCGGGCCCAGGACCCGGCTGCCCTGCAGCGCGGCGTGCGGCTCTTTGCAAGCTATTGCCTGAACTGCCATGGCGCGCGGCAGATGCGCTGGAACCGGCTGCACGATATCGGCATCGATGATGTGCAGATCAAGCAACTGCTCATCTTTGGCGACCAGAAGGTCGGCGACGTGATGTCCGTCGCGCTCAATGCGCACGACGCGAAGGTCTGGTTCGGAAAGTCGCCGCCCGACCTCTCCGTCATCATCCGCGCCCGCAATACCGAGGAGCACAGCGGTACGGACTACGTCTACACGCTGCTGCGCAGCTTCTACCGCGACCGCTCCACGCTTACCGGATGGAACAATGCGGTCTATCCGCACATTGCCATGCCCAATATCCTCTGGCAGCGCCAGGGGCCGCGGGTGGCCACGATCACCCGCGTGGAATGGGAGGACCGACCCGCGGCCGATCCGAAGCAGGCGCCGGTTCATGAACTCACGCAATCGGTCAACGTCTACGATACCGACGGGTATCTGCAGACCACCAAGACCGTGCTCGAAAGCGGTTCTCCCGGCACCCAGGTCAGCTTTGCACCGGTCGATCCCAAGGCGGCCGCTGCGGTCGATGATGAGGTTGCGGACCTCGTTGCCTACCTGAACTGGATGTCCGAGCCCGGAGCGGCCAGCCGCTATCGCATCGGCATCTGGGTAATGGGTTTTCTCGTGATCTTTCTCCTGGTCGTGCGCTGGCTCAACAAGGTCTACTGGCGCGACATCACGTAATGGCCGCAGTGGGCCGCGATCTCGCGCCGGTTCCAGCGGACCCGGCGCGAGACGCGGGGCCGGTAAATTGCCGCTGCAGTTCGTGGGCGGAACGCGCTTTTCTCTTCGTGAAATCATGGTGCGCTGCGCAATGCATTTGTGTGCATCGCGTGTTCGAGCGACCACCTGCGGAGCAGCATTTCCATGCATAATCGGTTCGCACTTGCGGCTGCTTAATGCAACGAGTCCCGGCTGGAATATCTAGAACTCGTGCAGCTCGCGTGCAGGAATTTGCAGGCCCGTAGGCAAAATTTCACAACAAGAACTTATGGGCGGCCGCCGTACTGGCGATGAACGCCCGAGGCGTTTGGCAATTTTTTGTCAGGCGCAGCGTGAAGTGCTTGCCCGCAGGATGGCGTGCCGGCGCGCCGAAGGCGCGTTCCGGGGCGGGAGATTTTCACTGGCGATGGAGGAGCACAAAGCCAAATGAAGATGTACAACGTGCGCGTCGGGTCCACGAATACGGGTCGAATTCGTGGTTCCCTGGGTACGGTGCTGCGGCGCCTTGCCGTTGTGGCCGGTGCGATTTTCGCGGCCACGCTCGCCGGAGCGGCCTATGCCGGCGACAAGGTCGAACAGCCCATCGAGTTCCCGCACGACATACATGCCGGGAAAATGGGCATCAACTGCATGTACTGCCATACCTACGCACGGCGCAGCAGGGTCGCGGGCATCCCTCCGCTGCGCAAGTGCATGGGTTGCCATGAGTCCATCGAGTCGGTCAAGGACAAGCCCCGCATCAAGCAGTTGTTCGCCTATTGGGAAAAGAAAGAAGCCATCCCCTTCAAGAAGGTCCATGACCTGCCCGATTTCGTCCGGTTCACGCATGAACGTCATATCCAGCGCTTCTATTTCCAACTCGGCCGCCCCGTTGAAGAGGTTTGCGGGTATTGCCATGGCAATGTAAAGGGCATGACGGTTGCCGAGAAAGTCGAACCGCTGAGCATGGGCTGGTGCAACGCCTGCCACCAGAAAGATCACCCCAATACGGCAGTAGGCGCCCTGACGGCAGCGGCCAAGCCGTTCCCCCGCATGGGTTTGCCGGCCAGTCCCGCGGTGGGTGAGAACGCCGATACCTCCCATGGTGCGAACGACTGCTGGCAGTGCCACAAATAGGAAATCGAACGGTGAGACAAGACTCGAAAGATTCCGTGCGCCCTGCGGCGAACATTCCGGTCGTAACCTCCGGGGAGCCGGCAACCCGTGCTTCGGGCGGTGACGCCGCTGCAATGGACAACGAACAGCGCCGCAACTTCCTGCGCGTGCTGGGCTGGGGAGGCGCCTCGGTAAGCGCCTCGGTCTCCCTCGGGGCTTGCGGATTCACGTCGGTCGATTCGGGCGTTGAAACCGTCAAGTCCTACGTGGCGCCCGAGGATTTCAACATACCCGGCGTGGGTATCTACTACGCGTCCACCTGCACCCAGTGCGAAGCGCTGTGCGGGGTGGTGGGCAGGGTGCGCGACGGTCGCGTACTCAAGCTCGAGGGCAATGCGGGCTCTGTCATGAACAAGGGCAAGCTCTGCGGCCTGGGCCAGGCGAGCGTGCAGCACCATTACAATCCCGACCGCTTGCAGTCGCCGCGGCTGCGCAAGAACGGCGCGCTCACGGAAATCACGTGGGACGAAGCCAACGCCGTGCTGGCCGAGAAGGTGGCGGCCACTGCGGGCGGTCGCTTTGCCTGCCTCACCGGACCGGTGAGCGGCCACCTCAAGGTACTGGTGCGCAATACGGCCGACAGCTTTGGCGGCGGCCAGCATTTCGTCTACGACGCGCTTTCCACGCGCGTCAACCGTGCGGCCGCCGAGCAGGTCTTCGGCGCAGCCGCGCCGCGCCTGCTGCTCGACCAGGCGCAGCTCATCGTGTCCTTCGGCGCCGACTTCCTCGATACCTGGATCTCGCCCGTGCATTTTGCCGGACAGTACGCGCGCTTTCGCCGCGCCACCGACAGCAAGCCGCGCGGCGTGCTGGTCCAGATCGAGCCGCGCATGACGCTCACCGGCGCCAATGCCGACCGCTGGATCGGCATCCGCCCCGGCACGGAAGGCGTGCTGGCCCTTGGGCTGGCCAATTCGCTGCTTGCCGGCAAGCCGCATGCCCCCGGATCGGTGCCGCCGGCGGTGGTCACTGCCGCCGCTGCCTTTGACAAGGCCCGCGTGCTGGCCGACACGGGCGTCAGCGAAGAGGTCTACGACAAGCTGGTCCGCCTGCTCCAGGAGCGCACGCCCAGCGTGGTCCTGTCCGGACCGTCGGCCGAAGGGCATGTCCACGGCTCGGCCAATGCGCAGGCCATACTGGCGCTCAACTGGGTGCTGGGCAATGTGGGCAAGACCGTGCTGCCGGCGGCGCGGCTCCCGTTCCCGCAACTGGCAGCGGAGTCGGGCGATACCGCGTCGCTGCGCCAATTCTCCGATGCGCTGGCGGCGGGCAAGTTCGATACGGTGTTCGTTCACGATGTGAACCCCGTGTATACGGCGCCGGCTTTCCTCAAGTTCAAGGACGCCTTTGCCAAGGCCGGATTCAAGGTCGTTTTTGCCCAGTACCTGGATGAAACCGCCCGCGAGGCCGACCTCGTGCTGCCTGTCGATTCCGCCCTGGAAGACTGGGGCACGCACGTGGCGCCATACCAACCCGAAGGGGTTGAGGTAGGTCTGCAGCAGCCGCTCATGGAGCGCCTGTATTCCAAGGGCACGCGCTCAACGGGCGACGTGCTGCTCGACGTGCTCAAGCAGCGCCGTCCCAAGGACTACAAGGGTTTCGAGGACTATTACGCCTACCTGAGGACGGCCGTGGTCAGCAACAAGGCGGCGTTCTCGGCCGGGCCGGTCGAAGATGAACAGTTCTGGACCGAGGCGCTCAGCCGCGGCCTGCTGCACGTCAAGGCGCCGGAGGCCGGGCCCGCTGCCAAGCCGGGCAATATCGATTTCGATTTTGCCGGCTCCTCGCACGCCGCCGACCCGCAGTTTCCCTTCCGCCTGGTTCCAGTGGTGCGTTCGAGCCTGCGCGATGGCCGCCATGCCAACCTGCCGTGGTTGCAGGAGACGCCCGACTCGCTCACCACCATCGTCTGGGATTCATGGGCCGAGGTCCACCCCAAGACCGCCAAGAACCTGGGCATCGTCGACGGCGACATTCTCGAAGTCACTTCGGCCAGCGGCACCATCCAGGAAGTGCAGGCCTACATATTTCCGGGGGTTCATCCCGACGTCATCGCCATTCCGCTGGGGCAGGGCCACGATGCTGGCATGGGCCGCTATGCCGTGAACAGCCCCACGGTGAATCCGTTCCGCATCCTGGATCCCGCCTTCGACCGCAAGACCGGCGAGGTCGCCATGTACGGCACGCATGTCAAGGTCGCCAAGACCGGCAAGCGCGTCAACATCGTGCGCGACGAGGGCTGGAAGTCCGGCAATCTCAAGACCCAGGCGGGCCGCAAGCTGGTGGTGACGCTGGCTGCGGACAAGGCCAAATTGTCCGAGGAGGTGTAGGTCCCATGAGCCTTGATCAGACTCTCAATGACTGGACGCGACTGCGCCAGACCCACCCGCTGCCGGGCTCCCACCCCGACCTGAAATGGGCCATGGCCATCGACCTTGATGCCTGCACGGGTTGCAATGCCTGCGTGGTCGCATGCTATGCGGAGAACAACCTGCCGGTGGTGGGCAAGGAAAAATTCGCCGCTGGCCAGGCCATGCACTGGATGCGCATCGAGCGCTACTGGAACGATTCGGACGAGAATTCGCCCGACCAGGGCGCGCAGTTCCTGCCCATGATGTGCCAGCAGTGCGAGGCGGCTCCCTGCGAAACGGTGTGTCCGGTGGGCGCGACCAACCACACGCCCGACGGTCTCAATTCCCAGGTCTACAACCGCTGCATCGGCTCACGCTACTGCTCGGCCAACTGCCCGTACAAGGTCCGCTATTTCAACTGGTACAACTACCCGGAGCAGGAAAAGGCGTGGCCCGAGCCGCTGCCCATGCAGCTCAATCCCGACATGACCGTGCGCACCAAGGGCGTGATGGAAAAGTGCACCTTCTGCATCCAGCGCCTGGCCGACGCCAAGAACACGGCACGCAATGAAGGGCGGCAGGTCCACGACGGCGACGTCACGACGGCCTGCGCGCAGGCCTGCCCAACCAGCGCCATCACCTTCGGCAACCTGGCCGATTCGCACTCCGAGGTGGCGCAAAAGTGGCGCCTGCAGCGCGTGGAGCTTGAGAAGGACAGGCAACTCAAGGACATCGACGGCTCGCACCCCGGGCTGCGCGGCTACCGGATCTTCGAGGATCTGCGGCCCTATCCGTCGGTGATGTATCTCGAGCGCGTTCGTGACACGCAGGCCTGAGCGCCGCAGCCGGAGAGAAAAATGAGCAGCATTACCTTGAATGGTGTGTCACTGGCGGGCGTGACGGAGGAAAAAGAGAAGGACATCCGCGAGGACATCGCCTGGGCGCAGATCAACCGCGACGTGCTGGCGAGCCTGGAGCGGCCGCGCGCAACCTACTGGGCGCTTTTTGCCCTGGCCTTCTGCATGTTCCTGGTGGGCGTGAGCTGCGAGTACTACCAGTACAACACCGGCCTGGGCGTCTCGAACATGAACAACCCCGACGTCTGGGGGCTTTACATCGCCACCTTCATCTTCTGGATCGGCATGAGCCACTCCGGAACGCTGCTCTCGGCCATCCTGCACATCATCCATGCCGACTGGCGCAAGCCGATTTACCGGTTCGCCGAGGCCATGACCACGTTTTCGCTGATGACGGCGGGCCTGTTCGTGGCGGTGCACCTGGGCCGGTTGTGGCAGATCTACTACGCGCTGCCGTACCCGAATGAACGCTGGGCCTGGCCCAATTTCCAGTCGCCCCTGCTCTGGGACGCCATGGCCATCTTCACGTACCTGTCATCGTCGATCCTGTTCCTCTACGTGGGAGCCATTCCGGATTTCGCCATCTGCCGCGACAACGCCACCGGCTGGCGCAAGGGCTTCTACCACGCCCTGTCTTTGGGGTGGATGGGCACCGACCGGCAATGGCGCAATTTCCGCGTGGCCTATCTGGTCATTGCCTGTTTCCTCATACCGCTGGCCGTTTCCGTGCACTCCATCGTTGCGTCGGACTTCGCCATGTCGCAGCAGCCCGGCTGGCACATCACCTCGTTTCCGCCGTACTTCGTGGCGGGCGCGCTGTATTCGGGTTGCGCTGCCATCATCACGCTGTTCATCATGCTGCGTCATACGTTCCGATTCGAGGAATACATGACCATGCCCATCCTGGACAAGACGGCGCGGCTGACCTTCGTCATCGCCATGGTATGGACCTACCTCAACCTCATCGAGTACTCGACGGTCTGGTACGGCGACAATGCGGTGGCGAAGGAAACCCTCATCCAGCGCGCCACCGGGCCCTATTCCTTCTACTGGTGGTCGATGAACTTCCTCGGCTCCGTGGTGCCGTTCACGCTGATCTTCAAGCGGCTGCGCGCCAACCTCACCGCCATGATGATCGTCTCGCTGCTGCTCAACCTGGGCATGTGGCTTGAGCGCTGGATGATCGTCACGCCCACGTTCTCCCATGGTTACGAGCCCTGGACCTGGAACCACGCCTTCTTCCCGTCCTTGGTCCAATGGGGCATTGTCTTCGGCAGCTTCGGCTGGTTCGGCATGCTGTTCATGCTCTTTTGCAAGCTGGTGCCCTGCGTCTCGATGTACGAGGTCAAGGAAATGATCTACCACCGCAAGCTTGCCAAACTCCATGCGAGGGAAGCATGACCGTCAAACGCATACTGGGCCTGTTCAACGACTTCGATCAGGCAACCGCTGCGCTGCGCGAGCTGCGCGGCGCCAACCTGCCGCACCTCGACTGGAACGACGTCACGATCAAGTCGCCCATCGAGCACCCCGATGTCGAGGAGGTCCTGGGCGTGCGGCCCATCGCGGTTCGCAAGTGGACGCTGGTCGGCGCCATCTTGGGCGGCAGCCTTGGGTTCCTGGGAATCGCCACTTCGCAGGGCAATTTCTATTCCCAATTGAAGGGCGGCAAGCCAATCATTCCGCTGCCACCGGACTTCGTGCTCACCTATGAAATGCTGATCCTGGGCGGTGTCTACATCACGGTGCTGGGTTTCCTCGTCTGCGCCGGGCTGCCCACGCGCCTCAAGAGCGATCTCTACAACACGGCCGTCTCCGAGGACCAGATCGGCGTCATGGTCAAGTCGAACATCCATTGCATTGCCGAGGTGCGCAAGATATTCGAAGCACACAACGTGCTGTCGGTGCAGGAGGAGGTGGTGACATCATGAGGCGCAACCTACCTGCCCGTGCCATCGGCCCGCAACCCGCTCGTGGCCTGGGCGGCGCGCTCGCGGTGTCTGCCTGCCTCGGTCTGGCGGCTGCCCTGCTGCCCGGACCGGCGTCCGCGTGGCCGTGGTCGCGCGACATGACCGACGGCATTGCCATCAAGCCCCAGAAGCAGCCCATGCCATTTCCGCACCGGTCGGTGCCGGTGCCCGAGACTGCCACGGTGCATGTCGCGGATCGCGAAGAGGCTACCAAGCTGATCAACCCCATTCCGGCCACGCCCGATTCGGTGAACAAGGGCAAGGCGCTGTTCACCATCTATTGCACGCCCTGCCATGGCGTGTCGGGTACGGGCGACGGCCTGGTCGGTGAAAAGCTGGTGCTGCGCCCCTTCAACCTGACCAGCCCCTCGGTACAGTCCATTCCCGACGGACTGATCTTCGGTTACATCACCTTTGGCGGTGCTGTCATGCCCATTTACGGCAATGACCTGTCGCCCTCCGAACGCTGGCATGTGGTCAATTACGTGCGCGTGCAGTTCGGCGGCCGTCCGACCGTCACTTCTGCGCCCGCGCCGTCCGCCGCACCGGCGCCTTCCGTAAAGACCGCCAGTGCCGCCGGGGCCCTGCCGGCCGGTCAGGCCACCAAGAGCACGCTCAAATGAATTCCATACTACCTTCGTCGTTTGCGAACTGGTCGGTACTCACCGCCAGCTTCCTGCTGGTTCTGCACCTTACGATCGGCGGCGTGACGCTGGCGGCAATACTGCACCTGGCCAGCGCCAAGTGGCGCTACAAGGTGCGCGACATGGCCGTGTCGCTCTTCGGCCTCTATCCGCTGGCGTTCGCGCTGCTGGTCATCCTGCTGCTCGCCCAGCACAACGTCTTCGCCTGGATGGGTGTGGAAGCCGCGCAGGACGAGCACCCGCTCAACGCCTGGCACAACCCGATATTCCTGGCGGTACGCGAGCTTGGCGGCATGGTGATCATCGGCCTGCTCTACAGCCGCTTCATCCGGTTGCAGGCCATCAGCGAGCGCAGCGAGGCCGACTGGGACCGCTTCAAGATGACCGCCAATTTCATTCCCGTCGCCCACGTGCTTTACGGCACCATGGTGGCCTGGGATTTCGAGATGACAATGGTGCCGATGTGGGAGAGTTCGGTCTACGGGATGTACCACTTCGTGAGCAATTTCGGCATGATGCTCTCCACCATGGTGGTGCTGTGCTACACGCTCAACCGTTCGGGCAGCCTGCGCACGCGCATCCCCGACTACATATTCAACTACTTCGGCCAGATGATGCTGGCATTCACCATCCTATGGACCTACCTGTTCTTCGCCCAGTACCTGACCATCTGGTACGGCAATATTCCCGAGGAGCGCAACCGCATCGACAGCATGGTGACCGGCGACTATTCCTGGCTGTGGTGGACCTTCTTCGGCATGAAGTTCCTCACGCCGTTCCTGTTCCTCATCTTCACGTATTTCCGCCACAGCCCGGTATCGATCTTCCGCATAGCCGTTGTGATCATCGTCGGGACCTGGATCGAGCGGTTCACCTGGATAGCCGGTTCGGTGCCTGTCGGACCTTTCGAGCAGTCGCACTACCCGCTGACCAGCGCATTCGATGTGATCGTGGTGGTGGCGGTTTTTGTGGCCGTCGTGCTGCTGCTGCGCCGCTCGCTCGGTCGCAACGGCGTTACCAAGGACCCGCTGGCCACTTCCCGGGTGCAGGCAGCCTGAGGCCCGGCCGACGCGCGGGCGGCTGCAGAGGAATCAAAGGGATATGCTGGAAATCATCCTGGGATTGCTGCTGCTGACGGCGATCTTCTTCATTTCACGCAAGTAGCCTGGCGGGCGCTTTCGCCCCCACGTGAGGCTATCGGGGGGGGCCGTACGGACCTCCCCGCGCGGCGATCAGCGCGAGGGTCCCGAGGCCATGTCACCCACCGCAGCCGGTTGCGCCCGCGCTCCGCGCATCGTCAGTGCGATGTTGACCAGATAGCAGAAGAATCCTGCAGCCATGACGGTGCCGCAAAGGGCCACCGTGGGACCGTAGTAATGATGAATGGCGCTGATCTGGTCGCGGTCGGAGTTCCAGAGCAGTCCTTCGGAAATGCCAAAGCCCATTTGCGTCACGTAGAACCCGTACGCGCCCACCGATGTGAGCCAGAAGGTGAGGTCGGTCAGCCGGCGTGAACGGATGGGCTTGCCAGTGAACAGCGGTAGCAGGTAGTAGGTGACCCCCATGGCCAGCAGCACAACGCCGCCGACCAGGTTCATGTGCGCATGGGCCAGCGGATCGATCATGTGCCCGGGGCCGCCATAGGGGCTGCCGATGGTGTCGAGCCAGTGGCGAACCTGCGGCATGACCTGCACCATGCCGTGCAGCGTGCCGATAAAGAACGACACGACAGAAAGCACGAGGAACTTCGTGAGGGGATTTCCGGGATCGCTGGTTCTGGGCTTCAAGGCTGGTGCTCCTTGCCCCGCAGGGCGTGCAGGCAGGCGACAGGCTCCGTAGAAAAAAGGCCCGAAGATTCTCGGGCCTTTTCCACGTGCTCAGCGCAAACCGCAGTTGCTACTTGTTCTTCTGGTTTGCCTCGACAAGTTGCACCGCCGCCGAACTGGCGAAGTGCGAAATGACCATTCCAACAACAAAGATACCGATGGGGACCAGGATTTCGATGGGCATTGCAGCTTCCTTCCAGAGTAAACAGCGTAAACGGTTCAGGCCGGCTTACGGACGCTTGGAGAAACCGCTGCACCAACCGCCTTTTGGCACCATCTTGTTGAACAGGTCGCACTTGGCCGTCTCGGCGCCGGGAACCGTGAAATGCAGGCACTTGGCGCACATCTGGTCGTTGCTGTGCTTGGGGTACTTGGCCTGATCAGCCTTGTCCGTGTGCAGGCGAAAGCCCATGGCAACTGCCATCTTGTTGTCTTCGGTCAGGGCTTCTACTTCCGCACCGAGGGCGACCCGGGGCAGCACCACCGCTGCGCCCGCCATGGGAACAAACTTCAAAACGAAATCGCGACGATTTGTCATTAACGTGACTCCTATCAGCTATTCAGTGTCTTTTAACCAACGCGGTCCAACGCGAATGGCTCGTTGCAGGTGGTGTAGCCACCGGCTGAACCGTTCCCGGAATTCCTTACTCCGGCGAACTGTCCGACGCGGGAACGACATGGATCTAACGTGTGGACCCGAGGATTGGACGACACGATAACGCCGACCATCCAGATATTTTCCCGCACGGCTGCCAAACGCGAAGATTATAGCGAGGTATTTGGACCATATCGGCCCGGCGCACGAAAAAGCGTACGAAACCATCTGGCGGCATCCCGCGGCTTCACCGGCACTGCGTGCCGGAGCGCCGGCCGAATTTCGGTAAAAGCGCAACTACGGCGCGAGCGTAACGGGAAATTCCAGCACCGATTGTGCATCTGCACGCTGCACGCGAACCTGTAACGACGCGGCCGGGCCATGGCTGAATAACACCGCGCGGCGATACACCCCGACATGCCCGTCCTCGATGGCCTGCACCCAGGGCTGTTCGGGATCGGCGCGCACCGCGACCAGGGCGTCGTATACCGGCCGATGGTGCTCGCCCGTGATTATTACGACAACTTCATTGTGGCCCCGGCGCGGCGGCGCCGGCCGGACTTCAACGGCGACGTCGAAGGTACCCCACTGGCGCACACCGATTTGCGAGGCATCCTGACTGCTGTTGCAGGCGGCCAGTGTCAATGCCAGCGCCCCAAGCTGCAACGCAGCAGAAGCCCGCAATGCCGACTGACGGACTGTTGGTCGCTTCGATCCTGAGCGGTGCGTAAGCATTGGCCGGTTGTGCGGCCGGCTATTCGTGCTTGCCTGCCGGCTTGCCATCGGGGCCCGGTCGGTGGCTCTCGCTCTGTGGATCGCTGTCGAGCCGGCCGGCGCGCTCCGAGCCATAGAGGTTGGTCATGAAGTAGACGAAGGTGCCGGCGCCGGCGACGTAGAAGATTGCCGCGACGAAACCCCAATTGAACCATTCGACCTTCGCACCGGGCCGTTGCCCCCAGAACGGGAAACCCAGGCCTACGGCAACCAGCAGGACGATCACCACCACGGCGATGAACCAGTACGGGACGCGCCGCTGCGAGGCTGGAATCTTCGTGACCAGTTCCCAATCCTCCATGCCGCGGCGCGCCAGGCGTTCCTCGTCGGAGGCATAGCCGAAATGGTCGGACGGGTTGCTACCCCATTGCGTCTCGACGGCCTTGTCGCCGGGCTCGCTTGCAAGACCCAGGTGCTCGTAGCCGGTGGGCACGGGCCGTTGCGTGGACGGCGCTGCCAAGCCAGCGGCAACATTCATGGAACCCTTGTTCTGCGTAGGCGTGCTCATGATGTCCACCCTCCTGCGTTCCGATGGCGCCGCGCGCATGCAGGATGCGGCATTGCCCAGCGCCTAATCGGCAAAGTGTTGAAAGTTGAAACGGCCCAGCCATCCGTCCTGCGACTGCACCTCCACCTGCACCGGGTGTATGCCGTGGCGAATCTGCGGCGATACGGACAGTATGAGCGACTGGCGCTGCACCGCGCCCAGCGTCACCGTGTCGTTGCTCAGACGGTACTCGGCCGGGTCCAGGCCGCTGACCCGAACGCGCAGCGTCGCGTCGTGGTACTCCTTGTTGGCAATCGAGATCTGGTAATCGGTGACCGCCTGGCCCGGTGCCCCGCGGCCGTGATCTACCGACAGATGATAGGGCTCATAGTTCCACAATCCCCAGCAGAACATCGCCAGCCCGAGGGCGGTGAAGGGCAGGGCCCATCGCGAGCGGCCCAGCAGGGAGTATTCGTTGTTGCGGCGGAGCGGGGCATTGCCGGCGGGCGCCCGCGCGCCGAACTCGAAGCGCAAGAGTCCGGGGGTGCCTTCCTTCTGGTGCATGCGATGGCAGGCGTCCACGCATTCACCACAGTTGATGCAGCTGTCGAAAACGTCGGTGCTGCGGGGATCGAGGTCGATGAAGCACTGGGTGACGCAGTAACTGCAGCCTTCGCAATCGCTCGAGCGGCTGCTGTCATAGGCGATGTGCAAGGTCTGGCGGGTCTTGAAGGAGTGCTGCCACACGCGGTACACACAGATGAAGCGGCACCAGAAATGGCGCAGTACGGTGATGTCGAGCAGCACGATGAGGACGAAGACCCCGTATATCCAGTAGAGCGATCCGGCCAGCTGCGGATCGGGGCGCAGCGCGACGAAGGAGCCGACGGCACGGGCCGGATAGAAATACAGCATGGGCACCAGCGCCACCACCATTGCAGCGCCCGTGAAACACAGCCCAAGCACCAGCCAGTTGCGCGCCCGGTCCTTGGATGCCGTCACGCGCACGGGAGCACCGTCGAGGCTGACCTCGGCGCGTTTGCCCAGGAATTTGCGCGTCATGAAATTGGCCCATTCCGCGACGGTATTCTGCGGGCATACCCAGCCGCAGAAAACCGTTCCGGCCACGGAATAGAGGAAGACCATCACTGTCGCGAGGACTATCCAGAGGCCAAATACCAGGAAAAAATCCGCAAACCAGATCTGCCGGTCCAGTACCACCATGGCGCCAGCAATGGCATCGATGCGGAAAAGGCCGCTGAGCGGAATGAGAATTATGAGCGCCAGCGCAAGCAGCTGGACGATGCGGCGACGGCGGTGGTAAACCGCCTCCTGTGGCCCGGCAGCGGGGGCCGCAGGAGGCGCGCCGATCACCCGGACCGGAATGCCGCGCAGACGATTTTGTGTGGAGCTCGACATCAGGGCAAGCGTACCCCATTAGCGTCGGCCTCGTTGTCCAGGGGCGCAGCCATTTGCAGTCGCGCCAGGGCCGCCGGCGCGTCCGGCAAGCGTGCCGAACGTTGGCGTTTCCATAGGGCGCGCAATGCGCCGACATGGGCGGGGTAGATGCGCAGAATGCGCTCAAGGGTACCGGCCTGCGCCAGGCTGCCGTCGGCGCGGGCGACCTCGAACAGGTCGTCGGCAAGATCGCTGGCGATCCAGCGGTCCCGCGGATTGGCTTCATAGCCCAGACGCACGAACTGGCGCGCGCGCTGCGTATCCGCGCTGAGCTCGGCCAGCCACGATTGCACCGACAATTCGCTCGCGGCATAAGCGCTGGCAAATGCCGGCTGCTCCGGTTCCGTCACGCCCAGCGCCCGGGCGGCGTGGGCCGCGTCGGGACGCTGGCGCAACAGTTCCAGGAGGATGTCGGCCAGGGGCGAAGCCGGCTGCTCCGCCGCCGCAGTGCCGGCGCCCTCATATCGCAGCCGCGGCAGGCGGAATTCGATCACCGGGCGGGTTTCGCTCTGTACCACGCCCACGCCCGCGGCAATCGGACCCCAGTACCGGCCCAACCAGGTGGCCGTGCCCTCGCCGCCGCTGGCCGCATCGTCTGGTGACGCGGGCGCCGCGCGCATGGACGCGGCGCCGGAAATCGCGCGCGGCGAACCCACCATTGCCAGGTGGGCACCATCGAGGTAGATCTGCGCATCGGGAAAGACCAGCGCGAAACTGCGCAGCACAATATGCAGCGACTCGCGATCGAACTGGTTGAGCGCCAGCCATTGCGCAAAAATTCCGCCGTCGGTGAGGCGGTCGCGCGCGCGCCGGAACTGTTCGACCGAGAGCAGATTGCTCATGCCCGCCAGATCGGGATGGAAGAGATCGCCGACAATCACATCGTAGCGCTCCGGCGTTGCCGCCAGGAAATGGCGCGCGTCGTCGTGCACGACACTGAGTTGGCGCAGTACTCCTGCGTTGACCGGTGCGAACCAGTTCGCCGCCGCGGCTACTGCCCCCGGCGAAATCTCCACCGCGGTGCGCCGCAACGAATGCCACGGCAGCGATCCGCTTGCCGAGATTCCGGTTCCCAGGCCCAGGAACAGCACGCTGCGCGGGTCCGGGTGCAGCAAGAGCGGCAGTCGCGCCTGGTCGGCCTGAAGCGCGACGGCGCCGGGTTCGGAGGATGCGTCCATGTGCTGCAAGTCGGTGAGCAGCGTACGCTGGCCATCGGGCGCGGCGATGACGTGGTTGAGCGTGAGGGCATCTTCATATTCGAACAGCACGCTGCTGCCCGCTGCCAGGCCGGCGCCCAGTTGCGCCGGAGCGGGCAGCGTGTGCAGCACCCAGGCGGCGGCAAGCGCCAGCGGCAGCGCGGCCAGCAGTACGCGCCGGATCCGTGCTTGTGCCTGCAGGTCGTGCGGCGCAGGGTTCGGCGAAGCCGGGATTGCAAGCACCAGCCCGAGCGCCAGTATGAGCACCGCTGCCAGGCCGATGCAGCCCGCGGTACCGAATGCGGGGATAGCAACGATCACCGTAAAAACGGCGCCCACGGCGCCACCGACGCAATTGGCGCCATAGAGCATTGCCGTGGCCTCGGCGGACCGCTGGCCACCCGGCGCGCGCCGCGCAAGCGCGGGCAGCCACGCCCCGAGCGCCGCGGTGGCAGGCAGGGTGCAGACAGCCAGCGCCAGTGCCTGGAAGGCCAGCGCGCCTGCCAGCGAATCGAAGTTCTGCTGCTGCATCCAGCGCGAAAAGGGGGCAAGTGACCAAAGGCCGGCCAGCGTACAGGCGCAGGCCGTGAGCGGCACGGCTAGCCCCAGCGACCGGTGCGTGCGCGCGGCCAGGGCGCTGCCCAGCGCCGTGCCGAGCAGGTAAACCGCCAGAACGATGGCCAGCACGTATTCCGTGCGCAGCAGCACCATGCCGTAAAGGCGCGTCCAGCCGATCTCGAGCATGAGTGCGCACGCACCCGTGCCGCCATAGGCCAGCAGCTGGCGCGCCGTTATGCCCTGCGCGGGTGCCCGTGCGTCGGGGGTGCTTGCGTCGGTGGCCGCAGGCGCGGCGCGGCTGAGCACAAATGCGAAACCGGCCGCTGCCGCGCCCGCGAGCGCGACGACCCGCATTGCACCGGACCAGCCCAGTGCGGCGAGCAGCGCCAGGCTGAGGAGGGCGCCGGCCGCCGCGCCGGCGGTGTTGACGGCATATACGCGTCCAGTCAGCGCCGGCGACCAGGGCAAGGCGTGCAATACCAGCGGGAAACTCGCGCCTATGGCCGCTGCCGGCAGGCCCAGCAGGCATAGCGCCACCATGCCCTGCAGCGTGCACCAGCCCGACCAGGCCAGATGCGCGGCAGCCGCGTCGATCAGCGGCGACGCCGCTGCATTGATCCACGG
>Ga0075030_100002171_pt1 | contig 17820 bp, 11 predicted proteins | sample LitLauG_LLR_2012_FD_71393 | JGI IMG/M metagenome (GOLD analysis project Ga0075030, IMG submission 71393) | Freshwater sediment microbial communities from Pennsylvania, USA - Little Laurel Run_MetaG_LLR_2012 | ecosystem: Environmental > Aquatic > Freshwater > Creek > Sediment | place: USA... | reverse complement strand
CGAGGGCTCTTTGCCCGGGGGAGCCTGGGAGACTTCACCGAGAGCAATCCACTTCGTTTTGGCCTCGTCAATCTCCAGGTGCTGTTCTACACATTCGCACCTGATCGGGCAGAAGCGAACGCGGCGGCACTCGTGGTCGCGGGTTCTTTGGGCTTGTTGTGGCTGCTCCTGCTGCGGCGCCGTGCTGACGGCCAGGATGAGTTGCTGGCGTTGGCAGCCCTGACCGTCCTCAGTTTATTGCCGGTGTATCACCGGATGTACGACGCCTCTTTGCTGATCTTTCCTTTGGCCTGGAGCCTGACCGAGTTATCCGGACCTCGGAAGCGGTTGGCGAAGGGAACGCTCCTTCTAATATTGGTTTTTCTGGTGCCGGGTGGAACCGCACTGGAGCAATTCCAGCTCACGAATCACCTGGTGACACTCCAACGCTCGTGGGGTTGGGCTCACTTTGTCATGCCTCATCAGGTTTGGGCTCTCCTGTTTTTGAGTGTGTTGTTGCTTTTGGCCATGCGGCCCGGTGCGGCGAACGGACGGGTCCCTCCCGGCGACCCCGCCTGACGTCTGCTTTCACAGATTTTCGCTGCGCCCCAGCAAGTGCCGCAGCGCGACGCGCTGAAAAGCCGGGTCGCGCAATCGCCGCAGCACGAAGTACTCGTTGACGGGATGATCATCCTGCAGTGGGGGAAAGCTGGGAGCCTGCTGAATCAGGGCGTCGAGCGATACTTCACGGCTCAGCACGAGGTCGAATTGCTCCTGAGGACTGGCTGTCGGTCCCCATTCCATCAGGTCACGAGCCGCATCGGCGGGCAGCTTTTCCGCTAGCTCGGAAGCGGAGAGATAAGGGATGGGAGTCATGCTGGCCAGAAAGTGAATTCCCCAGCCTTCCACCGAATGAAAGGCTCGAACATGGGGAAAGGACTCCTTGAGGGCCCGCGCGACCGATGCGACCACGGCCGAATCTCCCTGGGGAAGCCATTGCTGGAGAATGCCGTCCGGGCGCAGGTGGCGTCGCGCAGTGCGGTAGAACTCCTTGGAGTAGAGCAGACTCGATCCCGCTGCCTCCACGGGAGGTGGAGGGTCGATGGTGATCACGTCGTACTGCTCGGAAGAGCGGTCCAGATAGAAACGCCCGTCATCAATTACGACGTGCGATAGCGGGGATTGCATCAGCCGAGCCGCATTCGGATGAAAGAACGTTACCAGGCCAGGGACGCTGGGCACCAATTCGACGGCGGTCGACTCAATCCCCCATGACAGCATCGACAGGTGCGTCGTTCCCATCCCAAAACACAGGACCAGCCCGCTGCGGGGCGGGTGCGGCAGGAACGCGTTGGGCAAATGCACCATCATCTTGGTGATGGGCGTCAGATTGGTGATTCCTACGCCGTTGACCAGAAGCCGCTTGCCCTCTCGGCTGGCGCCGGTGGCGACGATGGTAGCGGTGCTGTCCCGCCGGACCACTCGCGGCTGATATTGCTCTTCAAATCCCTGTGTCCAGAAAGCCACTGCCACTGATGCCAGTATGAGGAGGCAGGAACTCAGCGCATAAGGAGAAGCGAGCACGTTGCGGAGAGAAAAAACGAATCTGGGCCGGTACTTGAACCCGGCGACGAACCAGGGCAGAGCGAAGGTGCACAAGGCGAGCCGCTCCCCGAACAGCGGTAGCAAGAGAAAACCCGCCACTAGGGGGCCCAGGACACAGCCCACGATGTTGACCGCATACGCCGTGCCGGCACGATCAGGATCGCCCCGGGAGAAGCGATCCACTATCGCCGGCGTGATGAATCCCACCAGGCATGAAAACGGCATAACGCCCAGCACAACTCGCAGAATCGCGGGAACCCGCACTCTGGGATCGGCAGTCAGAAAAGCCACGAGGACAGACGCGCCGAGGACAATCCAAAGCAGTCCGCTCTCGAGGATGTCATTCCTGTTCAATCGCCGGTAAATCCATGACCCGAAATCCATCGCGATCAGGTACAGGGCAAGAATAGCGGCAAACGCGTAGACCACGGTGCTCAACGAGGGAGTATAAAGACGCACCCAGATGACCTCCGCCCCCATACTGGTCAGGCCAGTGCCGAACAGGAGCCACAGTAAAGCCTTGCCGGAGAAAAAATCGGACTCCGGGGACTTGAGTGTCGCGCGAGTTTCGTTGGCGGCCTCGACTGTCGGTGAAGACTTGCGTACCAGGGTCAGGCAGAAGGCAGTCGCGGCCAACAACAGGTTCAGGACAGCGCTGATATGCAGGGTGCGCTGGAATCCAAAAAGCTCAATGAGGAACAGAGGAATCGTGGCGCCAGCCGTTGCGCCCAGCACGTTCGCCAAGTAGAGATAGCTGAATGATCGCGCTGCTTTCGGATTGCGATCCTGCCGGATTGCGGCCATCGCGAAAGGGAAGGTCGCTCCCATGCAAGTGCACCAGGGCACTAAGGTGATCGCGATCCAGATTCCCGACGGCAAGTAATAAGCAGACGACGAGAGCGACATGCTCCCCGTTTTCAACAGTAGCTCACGGCCCCAAACCAACTGGTGAGGCGCAGTGATCGCAGAAAGTCCGATCAGCAACTCCATGAGGGCGTAGAACCTTAACGCGGGGAATTGGGCCCCGGCGCCATATTTACGGACGACGATCCCAGAAACCCAGGAGCCAAGGCCTAATCCAACCATGAAGGCGGACAGCACTAGCGAAACCATGGCGGTCGTTACTCCGAATTGCGCCATAGCAATCCGGAGCCAGACGATCTCATAAAGAATGCTGCAGAACCCGGAGGCCAGAAAAAAACAGAAATACCATTGCACGAAAGGGGTTCCCCCAGAGGCTTGAAGACGCTGGCTCATTGCAACAAGAAACTCTTCAGGGGTCAATCTGAAACGTTCTGATGCGATTGAAGGTCCACTCCTCGCACCAACGGCTGCTAAGCTTGTACAATCAGTGCCTTCAAAGACAGGCAAGGGACTGAGAACCGGCCTCATCTGCAAACTCCCTGTGGATTCAAGGCCTTGGATTTGTACCGCTAGGAAGCTCAATGCGCGAACGCATCTGCCAAATCTCAACCGGGAGGCCGCCTCGGGTATCGTCGACGCCGATTCGAGAAGAGGCGGAATTCGTTCTCGTTGCTAAGCTGACCCTTTGCCTGCTGTGGTGCGTTCCGAGCCTGTTTGCCCAAGCCCCACCGGTCACCCCGGTGCCAGGGCCCACTCCTCATCAGGCAGCGCAGCCGCACCGAACCGCTCCCGGCAAAGCGCCGGCCAATACGGTGCCGCCGGCCGCATCGGCGATCGAATTTGAGAACGTCATCGAACAATCGAATATCAAGTTCAAGCTCAGGAACAGCGTCAGTCCCCAGCGGTACACGTTTGAAACCATGGCGGGCGGAGTCGCGCTCTTCGACTACAACAACGACGGTTTGCTGGACATCTTCTTTACCAATGGCGCGGCCATCCCGTCGCTGGAAAAGAGTGATCCCAGTTACGCAAACCGGCTCTTCCGCAACAACGGGGACGGCACCTTCACCGATGTTACCGAGAAAGCCGGCCTGCAGGGTATCGGCTATTCGATGGGAGTCGCCGCCGGCGACTACGACAACGATGGATTCGTCGATCTTTATGTCACCGGCGTCAACCGCAATCAGCTTTTCCACAACAACGGGGACGGCACCTTCACCGACGTGACGGAGAAGGCGGGAGTCGGCGGTATGGTCCCAAAGATCGGCAAAGCCTGGTCGGTAGCCGCAGGATGGTTCGACTACAACAACGATGGGCGGCTCGACCTTTTTGTGGTGAATTACCTCAATTACAGCATTAAGAATGCAGCTCTCTGTGTTCAGCAAGGTCTCCCGGTCTATTGTTCGCCAGTCGATTTTCTGGGAACGCCGAACATCCTTTATCGCAACAATGGCGACGGCACTTTTACCGACGTCTCCGAACAGTCCCACATTTCCCAGTACGTCGGCAAGGGGATGGGTTTGGCGTTTGCCGATTATGACAACGACGGATTTACCGATATCTTCGTGTCCAACGACACGTTCGAAAATTATCTGCTGCACAACAACGGAGATGGGACCTTTACCAATGTCGCGGTGCTGGCCGGAGTTGCGTACAACGCATTCGGCAAAGCCATCGCCGGCATGGGCGCGGATTTTCGGGATATCGACAACGATGGGAAGCCGGACATTTTTGAAACGGCGATGTTCGGGGAGGGCTTTCCCCTCTATAGGAATCTGGGGGATGGTCAGTTTCAGGATGCCAGCGGGGCGGCTGGGCTGAGCCCCCTGACCAGCCGCTTAACGGCCTGGGGCGTGGGGATTTTCGACTTCGACAACGACGGGAACAAGGACCTGTTCACGGCCAACGCCGACATCCTGGACAATGCCATGGAACTGGCGCACCGGCCCTTTGCGCTTCCCAATCGAGTGTTCCGCAACAAAGGCGGACTGGCGTTCGAGGATGTGAGCGCAAAGGCCGGAACGTCGTTCGCAGTGCCAGCTGCGCACCGGGGCGCGGCCTTCGGGGATCTGAACAACGACGGCAAGATCGATGCCGTTGTGACCGTTTTGAATGGTCCGCCAGAGATCTGGATGAACCGTTCCGGTATCCAGAACGGCGGCAACCGAAACCACTGGATCACCCTGAAACTGGTGGGCATCAAATCAAACCGCGACGGTCTGGGAACCAAGGTCAAGGTAACAACTTCTCTGGGCACACAATACAACCACGCGACCACCGCATGTAGCTACAACTCTTCGTGCGATAAGCGCGTACACTTCGGGCTGGGCTCGGCGGCCGTCGTAGAAAGCATTGAGCTCACATGGCCGAACGGCATCAAGCAGGTTCTGAAAAACGTCATGGCGGATCAGATCCTCACGGTGACGGAGAGGGCGCCCTGAGGTGCGCTTGTCTGTGATAGCCAAGATTTGATCTTGCACACATCCTGTCGGAGGGGTTGCTACCGTCAGGCAGAGTGTTGGCAGGGGTTTTGAGCGCTATCGCCTGGTTTCAACAGTTTACGGAGTTTCTTTCTCCACAGCTTTAGAACCGGACTTGCTGGAACTACTTGATAACGGCGGCGGAACACTGTCATTTATCCATTTCCGAAGACCAGTTAAGCAGGACGGAGAGGGGCGCAGGGTTGGCTTCGTCCATCTTAGTTATCACCAGGAATTTCTGTCCGTCGGGACTCACATCATAGGAGAAGTGGTCCTGTGAGGAATACGGCTGGCGGCGGTGTGTCTGAAACAGGGCGACGGGTGTGCCAGATTTGAAGGTCGCGCCGGCATTCACTGCCGCCGCCATCATCTTGCCGTCGGCGTCGATGTAGAACAGTTCCTTGCCGTCCTGGCGCCATCTCGGTTCTTGTCCTCCGGCGGTTGACACTTGCCATTTCCCGTTGGCATTCGGGAAGGGGGAGACGTAGATCTCCAGGGTCCCGTTCTCGTTGGAGGCATAGGCGATCCATCGACCGTCGGGGGAAAACTGTGCGTTGCGCACCGTCCACGGGGCTTGGAAGATGGGTGTGGCAACGCGGTCCGGCCAGGAGAGGGCCCACAGCTCGTTTTGCTTCCTGAAGAGGATGTGCTTGCCATCGCACGACCAGTCCCAAGCGTTGCCGGACGAGGCACCGCCGAGGCTTGCCACCTCTTCTTCGGAGCCCGAGCCATCGGCGTTCTTCACATAAATCCGCATGCCGAGGGTCTGATTGACATCGAAGATGATCTGCTTGCCATCGGGGCTCCAGATCGGCGCCTGGGGCAGCCACAAGCCGAAAGTCAGCCGCGCCGCTCCACCCTCGCCCAGGTCATGGATCCAGATATCAATTTTTTGTCCGTCCGGGTCGGTCTGGTCGGTGGCGACCCTGCGCCCGTCTGGCGAGAGCCGAATATTGTTGTAAGACCCGGGAGTCCCAACACCGCCGGCCGGTTTTCCGCTGCGATCGAACCAGGCCAATTGGGAATGAACTGCGCCTTTTCCCGTTTGGGTAACCAGAACTTCACCATTCGAGGCAGTGAAAACGGCCCGGTCGACAAGAGGCAGGTAAAGAACTTCATCGCTCAAAGCGTGCGGCTCGCCACTCAAAAGGTAGTGTCGGTCAAGTGATTGTGCCACCAGCGTCTTGTTGTCTTGCAGGTAAAGCAAGTAGCCCGGATCGGCGTATGCTGCATTTGCGCTTGTGCTGACGAGCAAGCGTCTTTCCTGTGAGTCTAGCGAGCCAACAAATATCGCGTTCTTGTCCAACTGCCCGCTGAAATTCGCTCCGAGATAAAGAAAATGCTTATCGTCCGGAAGGAAGACTGGCCAACGGTGGCTGGTTTCAACTCGTGAAGCGTCCGGCTTGGTCAGTTCAACCGGGGAGCCGCCCGAGGAAGAAACTCGAAACAACCCTCCGAGCGAATTGGGAGTGAAGAGGATCACACCTTCGCGGCTCCAGGTGCCGCCGCGTCCGTTGGGGGCATCGCACAGGACGCGGACTTGTCCACTTGAAACTTCTACTTCTTCAGCTTGCCGTCAGCGAAGAACCCGATGAATTTATTGTCGGGTGACCAGAAGGGATAAGACGCCCCCTGGGTTCCATCGAGCGCATTGGTTCGCTGTCCACCGACTTCATGGGTCCAGAGCACGTAGTTGTTGGTCTGTGCCGAATAGGCGACCATTGCTAGCGTCCGTCCGTTTGGCGACAGAGCCATGTCGTTTGCAGCGAATGGCACGGACACGTGGAAATACATCGGACGCGAGCGCTTGCTGGTGGCCTGCCACCACGCGACGCCAGCGATCAGCGCCAAGAGAAAAAACGTCGCGGTCAAAGGGCGACTCGGCTGATACCAAAGCCTGCGCGCGGCCGGGACACGCGCGGCAACTGCCGTCTGCGAGGCGGACTCACCGATCCACTTCAGTTCGCTTCCGAGATCGCTGGCACTCTGCCAACGTTCATCGGGGTGCTTGGCCAGGCATTTCTTGACGATGTGGTCGAGCGCCGGCGGCGCCGTGGGTTTCGCTGCGCTGATGGGCTCTGGCTCTTTTTCAAGAATCGCGGAGGCCACGCTTAAGCGATTACGCCCGGGAAATGCCGGCTTTCCGGTGACCATTTCGTAGAGCACAGCGCCAAAGGCAAAGATATCGCTGCGGCCGTCGAGTTCTTTTCCTTCGACTTGCTCGGGCGACATGTATGTAAAGGTCCCGACGATTGTGCCTTCTTCGGTCACCGGTGTCGGTTGCGCTGCGGTCAATGCGTCGGCGCTCGTCAACCCTGTCGTTGGTTTCGCCAGGCCGAAATCGAGCAGCTTGGCGCCCGCTGGAGCCAACATAACGTTGCCGGGCTTCAAGTCGCGATGCACGACACCGCTGCGGTGCGCTTTGTCAAGGGCGTCGGCAATCTGGGTTCCGTACTTGAGAACTTGGTCGAGCGGCAGCGCGCCGCGTTCGAGGCGGCGGGCGAGGGTTTCGCCCTCGATGCACTCCATGACGAGATAATCGACGCCGTCTTGATGACCTATATCGTGGAGGGTGCAGATATTAGGATGGTTGAGGCTTGAAACAACTTTGGCCTCACGTTCGAAACGTTGGCGGCGGACGGAATCCGTGGCGAACTGAGTGGGAAGAACTTTAATCGCGACGGTGCGGTCTAGGCGAGTGTCGCGAGCCCGGTACACCTCGCCCATGCCGCCTTCGCCCAACGGCGACTGGATCTCGTAGGGTCCGAGGCTAGTGCCAGGGGAGAGGGCCATCCGTGCGCGCCATTATAACCCTGATCCGCAACTTGATTGGGACCATCGCGGGCGAAAAATCCCGATAGCGCTCAAGATCCCCAAGTGCGTCGGGCAAAATGGGCAGCCGGGAGGGGGATGGGATGCTTTGTACGACACGCTGGAACTGGCCAGCGGTGTCCGCAAGGTCGACTACTTACAGCTATCTCTATTTCTGCGCGAGATTGGATGATAAACGCTGTGCGAGCTCCGATTGCCCATTGCGGACGAGAAGGTCGTTGAGTTCTCCCATGAGTTCGGGCTGCTTTCTCCCGTACGCCGCCATGGTTTCGGCAGTCAAGTTGGCATCCGACACTTTGCCTGTGCGGAAGTAAGAGTCGCAGAGCAGGTACAGCAACTCCGGAGTCATGGTTCTGGACCGCGCCAGCTGTTCCGCCGCCTCGGACCAGAGTCCCTGGCGGTAGCGGACCTCGCCGATTTCGGCAATTGCCAACTGGTAATTCGGGTCGTTTGCGAGTTCCGCCTTAAACTCATTTTCGGCGCGGCTCAGGTCGCCCAGTTTCAGCGCCAGGATTCCCTCATAGGTGTGAGCGCCTCGCACGGTGGGCTTAATTTCCAGCGCATGATGAAGACATCGCAGGCCATCTTCTTTATCGTCCATGGCGAGATACAGCTTTCCCACAAACACATACGCATCGGCCGTCCCGAGGACAGTTCCCTGGAAGCGTTTCTGATACAGCTGCAACGCATCCTCTTCGCGATGCTCGGCCAGCAATTGATAGGCCTGAGCCCTGATGGGGCTTTCGCTGCCTTCGCTCTCCACGGAGCGGACGAAGGTCATCTGTTCCATCATGAGCTGATGCAGGGCCGCCTCGTGCTGCGCGTCCGCGGTCCTGCCCATTCCGGCATACGCCCGCGACAGGTAGAAATGCGCCAAGAGCCGCGTGGGGACGAGCCGTAACACCAATTGCAATTTCTCGAGGGCGGCGGGATAGTTCTTCAGTTCCAGTTCGCATTGTCCGAGCCCAAACAGCGAATCCACATCGTCGGGCTTGGATGCGAGGATGCGTTCAAATGCCTGCTTGGCCTCTGGCCATTTGGCAAGCTTCGTATCCACGTCAGCCAGCAGTTGCAAGGCTGGCACATCGCTCGGCTGGGATTCAACTGCACGCGCGGCATACTGCGCGGCCGCGGCAAGCTCCATCAACTTCAGATCGGTCACCGCAAGATCATAATCGATCCGTGGCAGGGTAGCATCCGAGTGCTGTGCTTTGAGCAGCCACTGGAGCCCCGCGTCGCAATCTCCCGTGACGCACAGCAGTTCTCCATACTTTTGCCACACCGATGGATTGTCCGGCTCGGCCTTCAAACTCAGCCGGATGGCGCCGAGCGCCAGGTCGTTCTGACCATTCAGGTGATAGGCCTGGGCAAGATAATATTGTGCGTCTCCGTCGCGGGGAAGAATCCGGAGGCAATGCTGCAGCAACTGGATGGCTTCTTCCTTTTGGCCCGCAGTCAGTTTGTATTTGCCTACTTCCAGCAAGAGATCCGCGTCGTTGGGAGCGAGCTTCAGAGCCGCTTCAAAGGCGGCCCCCGCCTCGGAGGTGCGGCCTGCCTCCTCCAGCAACATTCCCTTCAGCTTGATCGCCTGCGCAAAATCTGGATGCTGCTCGAGCAAGCGCAGGACAAGGTTCATTGCCCCCTGCCGGTCGCCGTGCTCGGCAAGACTGAGCGCCTGATGGAGTTGCTTCATCCGGGGAGACTCCGGACGACCCGTGTTCTGCGCCCGAACCGCGGCTCCTCCGGCAGCAAACAGCGCCACCAGAAGCAGGACTGCACAGAGACGATGCGCAGGCCAGACGGCAGGGTCCTTGGGCACGAATACAACAGCAGACGGGCCTGATTTCCCCCCAACCCTCCAGCCTCGGTCGCGCAGGAACTTCATGAAGCAGGCTCCGATGAAAACTCCGAACCACAAATTCGCACACATTCTTCAGCTGGTCAACGCCGATAGTCTTCTGAATCGGCGCGTTCGTCTCTTCGTGGAAGGCTTTGTCTATCGCTCGACCGATGCGTCGGAAGGGGAGTTTACGCAGCTGGCGACTGCACTTCGCGCAGCCGCCGTTCGAGATAGCGGCGCTCGCTGTCATTGGTGACCAGCGCCAGCGCGCGCTGGTAGCTCTTCGCGGCTTCCTCTGAAGATCCGATCCGGCGCAACAGGTCCGCACGTGTGGCATGCAGCAGGTGATAGCCGTCGAGATTGCCGGCCGCGGCCAGTGCGTCGATGATCGCGAGGGCCGGGTGAGGGCCCTCCGCCATTGCGACCGCCACTGCCCGGTTCAGCGCGATCACGGGAGATGGTTGCAGGCGCTCGAGAAGGTCGTAGAGGCCGACGATCTGGGGCCAGTCCGTATCTTCGGCACGCACGGCCTGGCAGTGTGCGGCAGCGATCGCCGCCTGGAGGGCGAACGGAGCTGCGCCGCCACGAAGGGCATCTTCGACCAGCGGCAACGCTTCAGCAATCTGGCGGTGGTCCCAGCGGCTGCGATCTTGCGCTTCGAGGGTGACGAGATCGCCGGCGTCGTCGATGCGGGCAGCGCGCCGCGCGTCGTGAAGCAGCATCAGCGCGAGCAAGCCACTTACTTCGGCCGGAGGTTGCGGCGACATCAACGTCCTCACCAGGCGCGCCAGGCGAATGGCCTCGGCACAGAGGCCGGTCCTCACCAGCGGGCCGCCCCGGGTGGCCGCATAACCTTCGTTGAAAACCAGATAGATCACCGTCAGGACGGCCTCGATCCTGGCCGCCATCTCCTGCGTTTCGGGCACGATATACGGAATTCCGGCGTCGCGAATCTTGTGTTTCGCACGCACCAGTCTTTGGGCCATCGTCGTCACCGGCACCAGGAACGCGCGTGCAATCTCATCTGTCTCCAGGCCGCAGAGCGTGCGGAGGGTGAGAGCGACCTGGGCCTCGAGCGCGAGCGCCGGGTGGCAGCAGGTGAAGATCAACCGAAGGCGATCGTCTGGAATTTCGCTGGTGTCGTAATCGGGCTCTTCAACGGTGCGGACGAATCCGCTGTTGGTGTACGACTCAAGCTTTTGTTCGAAACTTGCCTTGCGCCGTATGCGGTCAATGGCCTTGTGCCGGGCGGTCTGGATAATCCAGGCCCGCGGAAATTCCGGGATCCCGGAAGTTTGCCATTGCTCAACCGCCGCTGTGAAGGCTTCCTGGGCAGACTCTTCGGCCAGATCGAAGTCACCCACTAACCCGATCAGGGCCGCGACAATCCGCCCCCAATCCGAGCGATAGACTGCTTCAACCGCCTCGACCGCGTCCGGCGACATCCACAGATTGTAAATATTTCTTGGCCAGGGTGTCGATTCCGGGAATCCCGGTTCGATTTACAGATACAGGCATCCAAATGAGGTGCCCCAACCCAAAGGAGACAGAACAATGCGATTCATGGTGATCGTGAAAGCCAACAAGGACTCGGAGGCGGGAGTTCTCCCAGGCAAGGAACTCCTTACCGAGATGGGAAAGTTCAACGAACAACTGGTGAAGGCCGGCGTGATGCTGGCGGCCGAGGGACTCCAGGCGAGTTCCAAGGGCGCGCGCGTCAAGTTCTCTGGAACCAAACGCACTGTGATCGACGGGCCCTTTGCCGAGACCAAGGAACTGATCGCCGGATTCTGGCTATGGAAAGTGAAGTCGAAGGAAGAGGCAATCGAATGGCTCAAGCGCGCTCCGTTTGATGGGGGCACCGAAGTCGAAATTCGCCAGGTGTTTGAAGCCGAGGACCTCGGTCCGGCCGCAACACCTGAACTCCGGGACCAAGAGGCGCGTCTGCGCGCCCAAGTGGCCGGGCAGAAAGTGGCCGGAAAGTAAGTTAAGGACATGCCGGACCGTGAATATTTCGTATTGGGTGTCGATTTGAACGTCCGCCGTTCGACTTACTAATGGAGGCAGAGAGATGAAATACATGTTGCTCATTTACGCCGACGAACAGGCTTGGACCGAGGCCGAGCGGAAAGAGTGTTATGGAGAGTCGACCCAGTTGGCACATACGCTCAAGTCAGCGGGACAGTATCTGGCAGCCAACCCTCTCCAGTCGGTGTCGACAGCGACCAGCGTGCAAGTGCGCAACGGCAAGCGGCTGGTGACCGACGGTCCGTTCGCGGAGACGCGCGAACAGCTGGGCGGCTACTTTCTGGTAGACGCCAAGAATCTCGACGAGGCGATCGAGATTGCGGGACGGATTCCCGGCGCACGCAAGGGAACAGTGGAGATCCGGCCGCTGGTGGACCTGCCGAACCTGCCGGGAGATTAAGAGACGAGGTCCAGTCCTCACGAAACACTGGTGTTTTTTGAAACGGCAGCACGAAGCGAATTAGCCCGAATCCTTCCACGTAAGTCGTGAATCAAATCTGATCATTGGACTTATCAGGCGCGGGGCGTGGGCGGTTGAGCTTGATCGCCGGTCATGGCGCTAAGGGGAAGTTATGGCGAAAAGAATGGTCCTGACGCTGGGCGTGATAGTGGTACTTCTCACGGCCTTGGGCTTCATAAAGTTTAAACAGGTTGAAACAGCCGTGCACGCTGCCGCATTTCAGCCACCTCCTGAAGCCGTTACCAGTATTGTGGCGCAGCGGGAGCAATGGCCAGCGACGATGGGGGTAATCGGCACCATGGAGGCCGTCCACGGCGTCACGGTCAGTGCGGACCTTCCCGGTATCGTCGCGCGAATCCTGTTTGACTCAGGGCAGTCCGTCAGGGCAGGAGACGTGCTGGTCGAGCTCGATACGCGGCAGGAACGGGCCCAACTGGCTGCGCTCGAGGCGCAGCGTGATCTGGCGCGTGTGAACTATGGCCGGACGGAGCGACTGGTGAATGCGGGCGTCGTCTCTCGGGCGGATTACGACCAGGCCACGGCGCAGCAAAAAGCTACCGAAGCGAATGTGGCGGAGATCCGCGCCACGATCGAGCGCAAGACGATCCGCGCTCCATTCTCCGGAATTCTCGGGATCCGCAAGGTTAACCTCGGGCAGTACCTCTCCGCGGGCAGCGCGGTGGTCCCGCTCCAGTCTCTCAACCCGATTTACGTGGACTTCGGCATACCGCAGCAGACCGCCCGCCAGGTGCGAGCCGGCAGCAACCTGCGCGTCACCTCCGAAGATCTTGTGGGGCAGGTATTCGCGGGCCGCGTTACGGCGCTCGACTCGGTGGTGGACGAGACCACCCGGAATATTCAGGTACAGGCGACCCTCTCCAATCCGGAAGGTAAACTGCGCCCCGGTATGTTCGTTCAGGTGGGCGTGGGCGTGGGCACGAGCCGCTCCGTGGTCACCCTACCGGCATCTGCGATCAGTTACGCCCCGTACGGCGATTCAGTGTTCATCATCACCGATATGAAGGACCCGAACGGCAAGACTTACCGCGGTGTGCGCCAGCAGTTCGTCAAGGTTGAGGGATCGCGCGGCGATCAGGTGGCAATTATCTCGGGGGTGAACCCGGGCGATGAAGTCGTGACGTCGGGCGTGTTCAAGTTGCGCAACGGCGCCGCCGTCCAGGTCAACAACAAAGTACAGCCCGGAAATAATCCGGCTCCCAAGCCTGAGGACAGCTAAATGAAGTTCACTGACCTCTTTATCAAGCGGCCGGTCCTGGCGATCGTCGTCAATCTGGTGATCCTGATCGCTGGCCTGCAGGCGATCCGCTCGTTGAGCGTGCGCCAGTACCCGCGCAGCGATATCGCCGTGGTGCAGGTATCGACCACTTACGTGGGCGCGAACGCGGATCTGGTACGCGGATTCATCACCACTCCGCTGGAGCGAGTCATTGCCAGCGCCGATGGCATCGACTACATGGAATCGTCGAGCGCTCAGGGACTCAGCACGATCACGGTGCACCTGAAGCTCAACTACGATACCAACGCGGCGCTTACGCAGATTCAGGCGAAGGTGGCCCAGGTCCGCAATGATCTGCCGCCCGAAGCCGAGGCGCCGGTGATCGACCTGCAAACGGCAGACAACCAGTTTGCCGCGATGTACTTGGGCTTCTCATCGGCTGATCTCGATCAGAATCAGATCACCGATTATCTGACTCGTGTTGTGCAGCCCAAACTGAGTGCCATCAGCGGCGTCCAGCGCGCCGATATCCTCGGCGACCGCACCTTCGCCATGCGGATCTGGCTGAAGCCGGACAAGATGGCAGCGCTCGGCATTGCGCCCTCTGCCGTCCATGACGCATTGGCGAAAAACAACTACCTCTCCGCGCTCGGCAGCACCAAGGGCTCGATGGTTTCGGTGAACCTGGTCGCAAACACCAACTTGACCACGGCCGAGGAGTTCCGTCAGCTCGTGGTGAAGCAGGACAAGGGGGTAGTCGTCCGCTTGGGAGAGATCGCCGATGTTGTGCTGGGCGCCCAGAACTACGACTCGGAAGTCCGTTTCAATGGCGAGGGTGCGACCTTTATGGGAGTCTGGGTGCTCCCAACCGCCAACTCGCTGGAAGTGATCAAGAACGTACGCGCTGCGATCCCCGGTATTCGGGCTCAGTTGCCGACGGGGATGAAGGTGGGCATTCCGTACGATTCGACCGCGTACATCCAGGACGCCATCAACGAGGTGCTCCGGACTCTCACCGAGACCTTGCTCATCGTCATCGTGGTCATCTTCCTGTTCCTGGGTTCGTTCCGTTCGGTGCTGATCCCGGTCGTCGCCATTCCGATTTCGCTGATTGGCGCGGTCTTCCTGATGCTCGTAGCCGGCTTCACCATCAACTTGCTGACCCTGCTGGCCATCGTGCTCTCGGTCGGACTGGTGGTGGATGACGCCATCGTCATGGTGGAGAACGTCGAGCGGCACATTCATCTGGGCAGGTCTCCGTTCCAGGCTGCACTCGATGCCGCCCGCGAGTTGGTGGGTCCGATCATCTCGATGACCATCACGCTCGCAGCCGTGTATGCGCCGATCGGCATTCAGGGAGGATTGACCGGCGCACTCTTCCGCGAATTCGCGTTCACGCTTGCGGGCGCTGTCACCGTGTCCGGAATCGTAGCTCTGACACTTTCTCCAATGATGGGCTCGAGGCTGTTGCGTGCCGGGGCCAGCGAGCGCGGCTTCGCCGGCGTGGTCAATCGGCGCTTTGAAAGCGTTCGTCAGTTTTACACCCGCAACCTGGCAAGCACGCTTCGCTATCAGCCCGTAATTCTGACGGTGTGGGCGATTGTCGTCCTGCTGATTGTTCCGTTCTACATGTTCTCGCAGCGGGAGTTGGCGCCAGCCGAGGATCAAGGCGTGGTTTTCGGAGTCATCCAAGCTTCGCCCAACTCGACCATCGATCAGACGAACCTGTACACGAACCAGGTGTACGACGTCTACCGCTCTTTCCCGGAGAGCCAGAGCATCTTTCAGATCACGTCTCCGACCGGCGGCTTCGGCGGCATGGTGACGAAACCATGGAGCGAGCGGAAAAAGACCGCACAACAACTTCTGATGGAATCCACCGGGCCGCTCTCGAAGATCGCCGGCATCCGCGTGATTCCGTTGACTCCGCCAGCCTTGCCCGGCGGCGGGAATTTCCCGGTTGATTTCGTGATCGCATCACCGGCCGAGCCGCAGCAACTGCTCGAGTTTGCAAAGCAATTGGTAGGGAAGGCCTTTGCCAGCGGTCTGTTCATCTACGCCGACTCCGACGTGAAGTTTGACCAACCGCAGGCCGAAGTCGTGTTCGACCGCGACAAGCTTCGTTCCCAGGGAGTGGACCTGAGCCAGGCGGGGCAGGATCTGTCGACTCTACTCGGCGGGAATTACGTCAACCGGTTCAGCATTCAGGGGCGGAGCTACAAAGTGATTCCGCAGATCAAGCGCGCGGAGCGGTTGACGCCCGAGCAACTCTCGCAGATCTACATCACAGGATCGCAGAACAAACTTGTGCCGCTGTCCACCTTCGCCAGCCTCCGCACTACGACCGAGCCGCGGGAACTGAAGAAATTTCAGCAGCTTAATGCTGTACGCATCCAGGGAGTCATCCCTCCGGGTGTTCCCCTGGACAAGGCGCTTCGCACGCTGGAAGACGAAGCGAAGACGATCCTTCCGCAGGGCTTCACGGTTGACTACGCGGGCGAATCGCGCCAGCTGCGGGTTGAGGGCAGCAAGTTTCTCGGCACCTTCCTGTTGTCGGGGATCCTGATCTATCTGGTGCTGGCGGCGCAGTTCGAGAGCTTCCGCGATCCGTTCATCATTCTGGCGGGCTCGGTCCCACTGGCCATTTCCGGGTCGCTGATGTTCTCCTTCCTGGGGCTGACGACCCTCAACATATACAGCCAGGTCGGCTTGATCACTCTGGTGGGTTTGGTATCGAAAAACGGCATCCTGATTGTGGAGTTCGCGAACCACCTACAGGAAACAGGGAAAAACAAGCTGGACGCGATTATCGAGGCGGCGGGCACACGGCTTAGGCCAATCCTGATGACTACGGCCGCCACCGTGATCGGCCACTTCCCACTGGTGCTCGCGAAGGGCCCGGGAGCAGGAGCGCGAAACAGCATCGGCATCATGCTGGTCAGCGGAATGATCATCGGGACAGCGTTTACTTTATTCGTGGTGCCGTCCATCTATATGCTGGTGGCTCGGACGCGGGAGCGCGTAGCAGAAAGCGGCGTGGAATCAGAAGTCCTGATTTCTGAACCGGCAGACGCTGTAGCCTAAAGAATCATCGCTGGTATTTGGCCTGCGGGGTTACACGCTGGTTTTTACCGTGGCGGAGTGGTAGCGTTTCCTATTTCTCGTATCGGGCTGCCATGAAAATGCAACGTTGCGTCGCTCTCCTCTGCTTGTTCCTCTGTTCATATGCGGTGACTGCCCAACCGCAGTCTGTTTCGACGCTCAAAGGCTCAGGCGCTCCTCTCGTCCGCAAAGTCGAGCCTCCCAACTGGTGGGCCAACTTCACTCCCGAGCTTACTCTGCTGCTCACCGGCCAGAATCTTTCCGAGGCGCGCGTGGCGAGCGCTTCGAAGGCCGTGGCAGTCCTGGGGTCGGGCGCTTCGTCGAACGGGCACTATCTCTTCGTGCGGCTGAAGGTTGCGTCTTCGCGCGCCGCGACGGCGGAACTGAAGGTGAGCACCAATTCCGGGTCGAGCACCGTGCAGTTTCCGCTCCTGGCACGAAAGGAGACTGCCGGCCGATTCGAAGGCTTCTCGCGCGACGACGTCATCTACCTGATCATGCCGGACCGCTTCGCGGATGGTGACCCGTCTAACAACCAGCCTCTAGGCTCGACCGGTGTGTACAACCGCAGCAAGCCCATGGCGTACCACGGGGGCGATTTGCGCGGGATCCGTGAGCATCTTGGATATCTGCACGACCTCGGAGTCACTACCCTGTGGCTCACTCCGATCTGGAAAAACACGGATTCCGATTACCACGGCTACCATGTCGTGGATTTTTTTGCGGTCGACGATCACATGGGCTCGCTGGCGGAATATCAGGGCCTGGTCTCCGATGCTCACAAGCTGGGCATGAAGGTCCTGATGGACTTCGTCGCCAACCATACCGGGCCCAAGAACAGCTGGGCTGACGACCCGCCGACGCCGACGTGGTTTCACGGAACCCCCGCCCACCATCTTGAGCCCGCCTACGTGTTTTCGGGGCTGGTGGATCCGCATGCTCCACCGCGCCTGTATCGCCAGACGCTTGAAGGCTGGTTTGCGGGCAAGTTGCCGGATCTCAATCCTGACGATCCAAAACTCGGGACGTACCTGGCGCAGAATGCTCTGTGGTGGGCGGAAATCGCACAGCTGGATGGCTTTCGAATTGATACCTTCCCCTATTCCTCGCGCCAGTTCTGGAGCGGGTGGGACAAAGCGGTGCAGGACGTCTATCCTCACCTGGATAGCGTGGGCGAAGTTGCGAATCCTGATTCGACTATCACGGCGTTCTTTGAGGGCGGGCGTAAGCAGTTTGATGGCATCGACTCAGGTCTGGCCACCGTATTCGACTTCCCGCTTCGCGACGCGCTTCGCGACGTAATCAATCGAGGCCGGCCGATCGAGAGGATCGTCACGGTACTGCAGCATGATTCCCTGTATCCGCATCCCGAGATGCTGGTCACCTTCTTCGG
>Ga0075030_100002169_pt1 | contig 17829 bp, 11 predicted proteins | sample LitLauG_LLR_2012_FD_71393 | JGI IMG/M metagenome (GOLD analysis project Ga0075030, IMG submission 71393) | Freshwater sediment microbial communities from Pennsylvania, USA - Little Laurel Run_MetaG_LLR_2012 | ecosystem: Environmental > Aquatic > Freshwater > Creek > Sediment | place: USA... | reverse complement strand
CCTTCGGACTCCTCGCCCTCTGAGCAATTGCGCAAATCGAGAATCAGCTTTTTCGCACCCTGTTTCTGAAGAGCTTTGACCTTATTTGCGATCTCTTGCGACTTTCCTTTGGGGAACGCGTCGACTTTCAGGACGGCAATCTCGCCATCCAGCATCTTGTCGCTGACGGGAGGGAAGTTCTCGATGTCGCGGGTGATCACAATCTTCTGTGGCTCTGCCCGCCGCGGACGCACTACTGATACCGTAACGTTCGAGCCAGGCTGCCCGGAAAGCAGGCTGCGAATCTCGGCGAGGGACAACTCGCGGGTACTCTTACCCTCGATCGCTTCGAAGATGTCAGAACCTTCGATACCTGCTTTATCGGCGGGGCCACCCGGCAAGACCGAGATCACGGTCGCATAGCCGAAGCGCTTTGAGACGCCGGCGCCAATGTCGGCACGATTATCGGCGTGGTGGGCCTTGTATTCCTTGTATTCCGCGGTGGTCAGGAAGCTGGAATTGGCATCGAGAGACTCGAGCAGCCCATGCAGAGCGCCGTCGGTAACGTTCGGGATATTGGGTTCTTCGACATACTCGTTATGAACGCGGGAAAGCACCTCGCTGTAAACCTCGAGCTGCCGGTAGGCACCGTCGTTGGAAGAGGCGCTGACGCCCCCCACTTGGCCGACCACCATAAACATCAAAATGGCAAGAGATGCCACAAGAACGGCGAACTTAGTCTTCATTGACATCAGATATGAGTCTCTCTGCTGGGAAGGTCACTTTCTGGCAAACTGCCGTAATTATATCCCTATTGATGTGCGTTTCCGGCCAAAAGCTTCCTCGAAATTAGACCTCCGTAACCAAGCCCGGCAAGCGTTCCACTGGACAGTCCGAAGGTGTTAGCAATGGGGACATGGGGCCCCGGCGAAAGCATGGTCCGGCCTTCCCTTTCTGCATCGCAGCCGAGCCAGCTTGCACAAGAAAAAGGACTTAAGTTGATTCCGGAGCCCTGTGTGCCGGGTGTAGTATTCGTCCGGATTCCAACGGACGATTCAGGGCGAGAGGAAAGGACTTATGAGTAAACATGAGTGGTCCCGCCGCGAATTCCTGCAAACCAGTGCTGGCGCAGCCAGTGTACTGGCAGCAACTAAGACCGTGCTGCTTGAGCCGACTCCGGCGTTCGCGTCCGCGAATCCGATGCCCGCAAGTGACCGGGTGCGGTTCGGGATGATCGGAATTGGCATGCAGGGATCAGGCCTGCTGAAATCATCCATCGAACTTCCCGGCGTGGAGTGTGTTGCGGCCTGCGATCTTTATGACGGTCGTCATACTTTGTCAAGAGAGATCGTCAGACCGAACCTGCCGACGACGCGGCGCTACCAGGAATTGCTGGCAAATAAAGATATCGACTGCATCGTGGCGGCGGTTCCGGACCACTGGCACAAGCAGATCGTGGTGGATACCGTGAGTGCCGGCAAGGATATTTACTGTGAGAAGCCCATGTCACACTCGGTGGCCGACGGTGTGGCGATGGTCGCGGCCGCGCAGAAGACAGGAAGAATCGTCCAGATAGGCTCCCAGCGCGTTAGTTCGGTGGTGTGCGCCAAGGCGCGCGAGCTCTTTGCCAAAGGAATCATCGGCGATCTGACGTTAGTGGAAGGTTCGCTCGGACGCAACGATCCCACCGGCACCTGGGAGTATCCGCCTCCGACGGATCTTTCTCCGCAAACGCTCGACTGGGATACCTGGCAGGGCGCAGTTCCCAAGCGCGCGTTCGATCCTCTGATTTTTGCGCGCTGGCGCTGCTGGAAGGAATATGGAACAGGCTTGGCGGGGGACCTGCTGGTTCACCTGATCAGCGGCATGATGTACATCCTGGGCATCAACGAGCCGCCAAAACGCGCCATGGCGATGGGCGGCATCCTGCGCTGGAAAGACGGGCGCAACATGCCTGATGTCCACAGCACTCTGTTCGAATACGGCAATGTTCCGGTCTATATGCGCCTGAATCTGGGAGGAGAGACCCCTGAGCTTTATCGTTTTATGGGCTCTAAGGGAATTCTCGAAGTCACCGAGTATTCCGTGACGTACTACCCACAAACCGGGAAGGATACCGAGCCCAGCTACTACGCTTCCGGATTTCCAAGAGCCATGCGCGAGGAGTATTTCATGAAATGGCGCGAGGAGCACACTCCGCCGCCGGGTCAGGAGCCGACACTCGATGGCGTGACTTATCGCAGTGTGTCATGGGACGAATTAAAACCGCATTTGTGGACATTCTTCCAGGCGGTTCGCACGCGCAAACCGGTGACGGAGGACGTGGTGTTCGGGCATCACGCGGCGCTGGCTTGCCACATGGCAAATGAATCCTATTTCCGAAAGAGCGGTGTTTATTACGACGCTGCCTCCAGCATCATCAAGGCCTAGAGGGGCCGGACACGAGCGACGAGATGGACGTTTCCGTGCGGTCGAGGTTCATGCCGAGTGAAGGCAGCTTGAAGTCCACCGTGATGTAGGTCTGCGTCTCCACGGCCTGTCCGTTCATGTAATAAGGCTTGAAGCGCCACTGCTTAACCGCGTCGAATGCAGCGCGGCCAAGAACGAAGTAGCCACGGACCAGCTTGAGGTTCTGAATGCTGCCGTCCTTGGCGATCCACGCCTGCAGAACGACCGCCCCCTGCACCCCGGCGCGAAGAGCTTCCTCCGGGTAGACGGGGCGGCTATCGCTGATCAGGAATTTCCGGGCGACTTCCTCCGAAAGAACGATCGGCTGCAGCAGGGAAGAATAGGCACGCTGTGCAGGTGGACCGCTAGGCGGCGGAGGTGCAATCGAGGTATTAGGGGTCTTGAGGCTCGCGGGAAGCTCGGCTCGGGAGCGCGTGATGACCTTCGGCCCTTCATCTTCGTTAAGAGCGGCTCGACTCAGAGTGGGCGGAGCGGCGGGAGTATGAACTTCAGGCTCCGCAGTTTGCTCAGCGACAGGCTCCGGATCTTTTGTGACCTGCGCTCCGGGCTGCGGAACGGGGTAGATGGGAGTCACCTGGATGTTTTCGGGGTGTTCGATAGCTTCTGACACTGGGGCTTCCGCTGCCGGCGAATTGGCAATCTCAATGTGCCGGTTGACGGCAGCTCTTCTCGATGGAGCTACAAGCGGAGCAGGCGGCGAAAAGCGCGCCATCATTTGCGCTGCATTTTCGCGGTTTTCGGCGAGTGACGCCAGGAAGTCAGTGCAACGCTCACCTAAGACAGCGACAGGTACGAAGGCGTAAATCACAGTCGCCGCCAAGAGCAAGCAGCTCGCCCCAAGCATAGGCTTCCCCAGCTTCCATTCCCTCTTGGAAGGCTCAGGACGCACCGACATGGAATGGAAAATGGCTCGGATCTTGTCTGCATCATCCAGTGAGCTGGCCTGCATCAGAGAAGGCATCACGGGCGCCGGCGCAGATTGCTCGTTCTCTGCCGGTGCGGATTGCGTTTCGTGGCTGACAACACTGCCCTCGGCGATCGGCTCGGCGGCCAGCGCCAGGACTTCGATTTGCTGGTCGTCTGTGCGTCGCGGAAGAATGCGCGCTTGCGCTGCCGGTCGCACCAGCGGCACGACATTGCTTGTCAGGCTGGCCGGAAGGCCCTGCCGTTGGGACCGGATCAATTCACAAACTGTGCGCAGAGTCTCGCGAGCCTCCGCGGGGATAATCGGTTTCCGGAGAATGCCGTGTGCGCCGGCCTGCAGTCCATTATTAATAGGCACGCCGGGTGGCATGATCGCCAGGGTTAGAGATTCACGGTTGTTCTTGAGCTCTTTCGCGGTCTTCAGCAGGAAGGCAGCCTCAACGTCGTTGGTGCAGTCGACAATGATTGCGTCGAAGGTGTCCTGCGTAGCTTTCTCAACCGCACCGAAAATCTCAGAGCTGAACTCGACTTCAACATGGAGTTCGGAGAGAACGTGGCCAAGAACAAGCGCAGCCTTGGCGTCCGGCGAAAACAGGAGGAGGTGGAGGGCCATCGCGTTCAAGGTTATGTCGGCTCTGCAGCATGAACAAGTTACGGAGGTTGCGCGAACTTGCGGGGTTGGCCCTAAGGCGAGGGGTGTCCAGTGGGACAGGTAACGTTACCTGGTTTTGACAGTACTACGTGCTCTGGCGATGGATCAGGCGGCGGTGATCAATGAGCTTTTGCCGGGATTCCTGGAGTCTGGCTTCCAGTTCCTCGTTTCTTTCCCCAACCGAGGATTGCTTCTCCTGTTGCATCAACAATTCTCCGATTTCGGCGGCCAGCCGGTCGCATATGTTGCAGATCATGAGAGCACCTCTTCTACCCATTGCAGAGGTGCGCCCGTCACCTGGCTAAGACCGAGAAAATGAACGTGGCCTTTGGGGCAGTAGAAGCGAAAATTTGATGGCAACATTTCAGGCTGCAGTTGCTCGTCTTCCCGAATGCGAGAGGTAGTAACGCGTTCGCCACATTGGCACACGCGCCCCCGGCACAGGTATCGGGTCGAAATGGCGGTAGCTGGACTCATTTGCTGGACCCAGTTTCTACGGATGGGGCGGGGGCGACAATGGCCCTTGCTGGTCATTACACGTGTAATTCGCGAAAAGTGACTCGCGTGTGCATACAGCCTTGGTTGTATAGAAATTGGTCTGCGCGCTAGCGCAACGAGCGCTTCTCCTTGATAGACAGGGGTTTGGGTGTTGTGTGAACTGCGCGAGCTGGAGTGAGGCTGGGCATGCTGAAGTCCTTGGTGTCGGAAAAATTGACGAAAGAATACGCTCAGAAGTAATGTTCGGCCATTACCAACGACTGAGCGCGCAGGGATGCGGCCCTTTAGGGAAGCCTCCTCTTTTGGTCTTTTCTTCAGCTACTGGTTCAGCTTCTTAATCGCGACCTCCTTGAAGAACACTACGTCGTTGTCGCTGTGGTTTTGCAGGCCCATGTAACCTTCGTTGGGGCGTTGGCCGCGCTGGGGTTCGAAATTGAATTTTTTGTCGGGTACCGGATCGCCTTCAGTGTAGTCGGTGACCTTCACGCCGTTCAGGACGACGACTGTATGCGTGCCATCCAGCGTGATTTCCATGGTGTTCCACTCGGGTCCCGGCTTGCCCGGTTTGGCCAGAGGCTTGGTCAGCGAATAAAGCGTGCCGGTGATGTGGTAATCGTCTTCGCCCGACGTTTCCGGGTGATTGTCGATCTGCACTTCATAGCCGTAGTGCACCGGCATCCATTCCTCGCGCGGCTCGATGGGAATACGAACGAAGACGCCCGAATTGTCGTTCGCATCGCGCATCTTGTAAACCACGCGAATCACACAATTGCCCACCTTGCCGCCTGTCCAGTAGAGCAGGCCCATCCCGCCGTGAGTGCGAATCAGACCGTCTTCAACGGTGTCGCCGCCGGGTCCAACGTGCTTCCAACCGGAAAGATCCTTGCCGTTGAAGAGCTGTTGCCACGCGCCAGTCTGAGCCTGCATGACGACCGTAGATAGAATCAAAAGGAAAGAGAAGAAGAACAAGACCTCTCGAACCCGACTCTTTGTGTTTTCCATTCGATAACTCCCTTCAGCGGGATTTGCGTTCTGATCTTCGCAGGAAATGATTCCGGTGAGTCTGTTCTCCTTCAGCGGCCTGCGAGAGTACAGCAGAATCAGGATTTTAGGTTGTAGCACCATAAGCCGGCACGTCTTCGCTCAGGTCAGCGGCGAAAAAGGAGCCGCCCGCTGTGAGGCTCTTGGTAAGCGGACGAAAGGTCTTCGCCTCTTCCAGGGTGACGCGCTGCTTCCTTTTGTAAGAAAGATTGGCCATATGCGCTGCAACCGCCGAACGGTAGCCGATGTCTACCGGCGCGTTTGGTGCGGCCCGCGTGCGGATGCAATCGATCCAGTTAGCCATGTGATTCCGGTCACGAGTCGAACCGGGTAGCATCGTTCCATTCGGACGATTCACCTTCTCCGGATAGTAGGAAATCTTTTCGCCCGACTCGGTCTTCACCATGTCTGACTCACCCCAGGTATGCTCGATGGTGCCGTTGCTGCCGAGAATGTGTTCGCCCAATCCATAGTGCCGGTTGCTGAACGTTGATTGCCAGGTCACCACAATGTCTTCGGGAAAGTCGAACGTGACAGCAATCGTGTCGGGAACTTCGCGCCCGTCTTTCTCGGAGAATATTCCTCCCGACATGTAGGCCGCGCTGGGGAGGGACAGGTTAAGCGCAGTCATGATCCAGGCGATCTGGTGCACCATGTTTTCGGTCACGTTGCCGCCGGAAAACTCCCAGAACAAACGCCAGTTAATCAGGCGGAAGGCGTCGAAAGGCCGGTCGTCGCGGCCATTGAGAAACGCGCTCCAGTTGACGTTTTGCGCGGTGCAATCGGAAGGGATCGGCCGCACCCACTGCCCCTTGCCGTGAGGCGTGTTGCGGCTCATCCAGGACTCGACTTGTGTGACCTTACCCACCGTGCCGTCGCTGATCCATTGGCGGGTGTCGGCTAACGATCCCGAACTCTGGAACTGCAATCCGATCTGGATAACCCGGCCGGAACTCTTCGCCGCCGCCAGGCACTCCTCGGCTTCGGGGATTGACCAGGTCATGGTCTTTTCAGAATAGAGATCCTTGCCCGCGGCGATGGTGTCGAGAAAATGCCGGGCGTGGGTGTGCAACGGGCTAGCCACGATCACGGCATCGACGTCCTTCATCTCGAGTAGCCGGCGATGGTCGTCGAACACTTGAATGCCGGGCGCGATCTTCGCGGCCTCGTCGCGGCGGCGGCTGTAAACGTCGGCGGCAGCGACCAGCTGAACGTTGGGAACATCCATTACCTGACGGAGGAGATCCTGGCCGCGGCTTCCCGGGCCAATGATGCCGACGCGAACACGATCGTTCGCGCCGAGCACCCGCGCAGTCGGGTACGCCAGAAAGCTTGCGGTTCCGAGAGCAGCGGTGCCTAATGCGGCCTGCTTAAGAAAGTCGCGCCTTGTTTTGTCCGACATGAAATGACCTCGAAGAGAAACGTTCTACAGCGCTTCGGCTTTTTGCAGGATGGCTTCCATCCCTGCCCAGCTCTGGCGTGATGATTCTTCCGGTGAGCCGCCACCGCGCCAGTGCGTTTCAAGGCTGACAGCGTAGCGATAGCCATCGCGCTTGAGTGCGCGAAACTGCCCCACCCAGTCAACAATCCCCCGTCCCATTGCTTCCCACTCATAGTTCTCTTTGCCCCGCTGGATCGTATCTTTGCAATGGCAGTGACCAATGCGTTCTTTCGGCAGAAGATTGTAACCGTCAGGGTAAGCTTTCTCACCCGAAGCCGCGGCATTGCCGGGATCCCAATTCAACATCAGGCTCGGAGAAGTCACCGCGGCAAGAACCCGCGCGGCCTCCGCTCCCGTCGCGGTGTTGCAGGCCCCTTCATTTTCGAGAAGGAGGATGATGCCGTGCTTGCCGGCTTTCTCGGCTGCGGCCTTGAGCTTTTGATTGATTGCGGCACGGTATGGGGCCTGGTCCGGAAGCCGCCAGAAATCGAAGCAGCGCACGCGGTCGGTACCGAAGGTCCTTGCAAGCTCGATGGAACGCTCCAGCACTTCTTCCTGCTGCTGGAAGTTGAAGTCCGCTTTGAAGTCGTGACGTTCGCTGTATTTCGACTGGGGTGCGCCAGGGAAGTCGACTTTGAACAGCGGGCTGGCGATGTCGGTGACGCGAAGCTTGTATTTGTCGAGTATGCGCCGGGCCTCGGCGATTTCTTTGGGATCAAGATTGAGAATGTTCTTATTCCACATGCCGCGCAATTCGATCCACTGCATTCCGAACTCGCGCGACGCAACTTCGCAGGAGCGGCCAAAATCCTGCGAAATTTCGTCGTTGATCACGGCGATGCGGAAGGGGGATTTCGCAGTAGAAGATTCGCTTTTCCTGTCAGGCGTGTCTTGCGCGGACTTGTTCTGTGGAAGGGCAGCGTCGTCTCGCAGCATCGACCCGAGGGGCTGAGGCAACGCGAGCCCTTCAAGCATCGGGGCAGTGCTTACGCTCGCCGCAGCCAGAGCTCCAATTCCAGCCAGGAATTCACGACGAGGAATCCGCGCGCTCATTTATTACTCCCGCTTCAAGGGAACCTCGTGATCACAGACACGGGCATGCCAAGGGAACCGTCGGTTCACGTGAGGCTCTCCAATTTACTCTAATCGTTGAGATCTGGCTGGCGAGCGAATTTGTGTAGCGGGTCAATTTGCCAGACCCCGCGCCAGATCCCTCGCCCCACTGGAGAATACGCGGGGCTTCGGGATGACAATGGATAGAACGATAACCAACTGACCCACGGTCCGAATCTGATTTTCGGCAGAACGACGAAATCGAGGGAAGGGTGTCGCTAGCGCGGAGGTTGGGCTTCAGTCTCCGTAGTATCCTTCGCGAGCCTGCACCGTGACACTCTTCTGCTTGGCTGCGACCTGGATCTTGTGGTAGCCCGACTCCGGCGCCGTCCCTCGATCGGGAGTGTAGCCCAGGCTGTACTGGTTACGCAGTTCCTCCGCGATCTGGGAGTAAATCTGGTCAATGGGCTCTTTCTTCGACACTTCAAACATTCGCCCGCCGGTTTCTTTCGAAATCCGCTCCAGAATTTTTTTCCCATCCGGACGCTGCTCCTGAGGGTACGGCCGTCCACCTCCACCCCCGCCGCGGCCGCGCCCCATGCCGGGACCGCCCATCCCAGGGATACCGATGCTGGGATGGCCGAAACCTCCGCCACGGTTTCCATAAGCCTCGTCATCTTTAAACAGCACCGAGTAAACCACGGTATTGGCGCGCTGCGCCGACTCGATGGCGTAGTCGAGCGACTCCTTGCTGCCGTTGTCGACTCCGTCGGAGAGGACGATGAGCGCCTTGCGGCCCTCCTGCTTCTTCATCAATTCGTCGGAAGCGAGGAAGACAGCGTCATAGAGCAGCGTGCCTCCTCCGCGATGGCGGCCTGAGCCGCGCCCCGATGATCCTGATCCCGAGTCCGGGTCGGGGTTGCCCCCACCGCTGGTCCGAGCAAGCTGCGGCGTTTCCAGCGAGCCGAGGGCGGCTTCGAGCTTCTGATGCGAGGAAGTGAGATCCTGCAGCAATTCGACTTCTCGATCAAAGTGGATGATGAATGCCTTGTCTTTGTCTTCGCGCACCATCTGGTCGAGGAAACTGTGGCTGGCACTGCGTTCCTGATCGAGGACGCGGCGCTGGCTCATGCTGGTATCGACGAGCAAGCCAAGGGTAAGAGGGATGTCAGTCTCTCGCGTGAAGTAATGGATGGATTGCGGGCGGCCGTCTTCGGTGACCGTGAAATCGTCCTTGGCGAGGTTGTTGATGATTTTTCCGTGCTTATCGCGCACGGTGGCGAACACATTGACCACCTTCACCTTGACGGACATCGTAGTGACTGGACCGGCGTCAGGAGTGGGATCGACCGGCTGCTCTTTTCGCAAGGTTGGCGAAGGGCTGGTTTGGGCAAGTACGCCGCCCGTGCCGACAACTATCGCGCTCAGCAAAGCGATGCGCGCAAAGGTAAATCGCAGAAACCGAGCTTCACCGAAAACCATGCAGCCTCTTTCGTCCGTGCAGATTTATCTGAGACCAATGTGTTGGAGACGATCCTATCCTTAATGATAAGAACATGCTGAGTGGCAGATAGGTTGTGGGATGGTTGGTAAAAGTTTGTAAAGACCGCGCGAATCTCACACGTCGCCGTAAACGGGGATCTCTGCCCCGTTGACGTCTTTGCCGGCATCGATCCGATGGTCTGGTCCGAGACTGAGAACTAGGGCTTTTTCTTTTTGAATAGACCGCCCAGCGCACTAGCCGGATTGACGCCTCCGGGCAGAGACGCGCCCGAGGCAACATTTCCCACGCAACCGAGCTGTGATTTGAGCATGCCCGCTGCAAGGCCGCCCACGTCCGGGACAAACTTCGGTTCCGAAGTCGTGCCCTGAATCATGAACGGTATCGTCGTGCCACTCTTGCAGCCACCGCCGCCGGTGGCCTTGCCGATGAGCCCCGCGGCCCCGGAGACTGGGCTTGCAACCGATCCCAGAGCGTTGGTAAGCGTGGCGGCCATCTTGAAGTCGAGCGCGTTCTTGGAATCGATTGTCCCGCCTCCAGCCAGATTTCCCATACTCGGGACCACAGCAACAAAATTGTCGGCCTTCAGGCCATCGGGCGCCATCCGAAGATTCGTGGTCAGCTTCTCGATATCGAGATCCTTGCCTGTTTTCACTCCCGCAAGCGACGAGACCGCGGACATTTTCGAACCCAGGTCGAAACCAGCCAGTTTCGCGCTGAAAAGACCAACGTTCCCGGTCGTGACCAGCTTGTTGGTGGGACCCGTCAGATTGAGGTTCGCGTTGAGTGTGCCCGCCTGGAGCGAAGCGCCCTTCGGCAGGTTGATTCCGAGCGCGGGGAGAAAAGATTCGAGATCCTTCGCCGGCATGTCTTTGGCGTCGAGCTTGATGTTGACCGCAGTGGCATCGCCGGCAGTTTCATACGTACCGTCGAGATGCGCAGCCGCGTTGCCGATCTTGAGGATGGATGGGTTCAGAACACCCGTGTTCTTGCGCAGATCGTACTTAGTGCTGAAGTCGACGGTGACAGGAACTGCGGCCGGTGAGCCTCCAGCGACCAGCAAGGCCTTGGACAGCTTTGCCGTTCCCTTCGTCTCTGCGCTTCCGTTCTGCGAAGCGAGATTGGCGTTGAGATCGAGCAGGCCGCCCAAGCCTGCGGAAGGATCGAGAACCCCAGTGGAGGCAAGATTCAACGAGCCGACTTCAAGTTTAGCGTCGACTGGGGTGAGAGAAGCGTCGGTCTGATCGACCGGGCCGATATTCCCGTCTAGCTTGAACGTTCCTCCACCCGGAAGATCGGCGGTTACGGTCAGCGGAAACTTGGAGGCCAGCGAGACGTTAGAGGCTTCAACGTCGACGTGATCGTAGACGCTGCGCTTCTGCGAATTCGTCGAGCCGACGGTGATGCGGCCGTCCTTCAGAGTGAGCTTCTGGACGGTAAATGCTTCGGGAGGAGAGCCCGCGGACTTCGGTCCCGCCTGGGCTTCGGGCTTAGACGATCCGCCAAGCGAAGAATAGTTCCACTGGTTTGCCGGATTGCGAAGCAGCGTCACCTCAGGATTTTCGATGGTCACACCGGTCACGTTGAGAGACTTCGAGAAGATCAGGGGCAGAATCTCGACTCCGACCTTCAGGGACTTCGCGGTGAGAAACGGCGCCTGGCTGAACTTGGGATCGTCGCCGATCGAGAGACTTTCAGCCGAGACTGAGCCGCCGATCAACGAGAGGCTTAAGTCGCCTACCGATACTTTCCGTCCCAGAGCTTGCGACGCTTTCTCTTCGATGGTGGGTCGGAACTGATTGATGGGGATCAAGAACGGAACGACGAATAAGAGGACGACCAAGACGCCGACGATGATGAGAGCAATGCGAAGTTTGCGGTTCATGGGAACCTCCAGATCAGCAGGGCTGGATTGTAACGCTGGGCCGGGCGCAAATCATAGCATAGGCGAAGATTAGGTTGTCAGCCCTGCGAACGGGTGCGGCGCCACATCCATTCCGGAACTGGATTGCGCCTCGAACCTTCGTGGGAGACTGTTCGTGACTAATTCGGCTGGATAGCGGTCATCTCGTTGTGGGGCCTGGAGGGCTCTGAAGGTCCGCCTTTGTAGCAGTTGAGCTGGGCGACACTCGCCTTGACACGCCGGTTGAGTGACTCCACTGCCTTGAGGTACTGAACCGAGTTGCTGTTGTACTGATCAATCTCCTTGGCGCTGACGTACTCCTCGGCCAGATCGTAAGTCGTGTCAACCAGCGAGCTGCCCCACTTCACGATGCTATCGACGTACGGCGTGTAGAGCAGTGCAGCCTTCACTTTCTTCTCCGAGAGTGCGGCCTGGATCAATTGTTTTACGCCCTCCATCTGACCCTTGGTCTGCTCAAGTTCCTCGGGCTTCGCGGTCCACTCGCGGAAGTCGCGCAAGCGGGCGCGTTCCTCCAGCTTGTCCTTGCCCTTCTCGAGGATTTCTTTTGCCAGCTTGAGGTTGTCGTTGCGCGTTGAGGCCTGCGCGATTTGAGAGCGAAGCGCGGTGAGTTTGGCGGGATCGGCTTCAGAGGCGGCGAGCTTTTGCAGATCCTCGACCTCGCGTCCGGATTGCCATATCCCCGACCGAACACCCACGATGGCTTTGTGCATGACGAAATCCACGGTCAGATCAAAAGCCTGCTTCTTGGCATCGTGTACGGCGTCATTGATCTGCTCGGTCGCATCCTCGCGCAAGTCTTCCTGAGTCTCGTGATCCTCCACGAGACGATGAATGGCTTCCTGCGCATCCTGCAGTTGCTCGCGCAATTGTTCGGGCGTGGGCAGAGCCGCATCAGCCGGAAGTGGATGTCCCGCCGCTGACGCGAGACAGGCGCCAAGATCCTGAACCGGAACGGACGCTGGTTTCGGAGCCGGATTCTCCGCGCGAACTGGCACCGCCACAATGGGAGCGCCGCCCGGTGTGGCCGACGTGAGGATGGCTGGCGTGGTCGAGCGCGTGTGGCTCAGGTCCACGGCCGCAGAACTGGCTGGGTAAGTGGGCGTCCTCGCAGGCGAATTCGCCGCGACCTTCAGGTTCGATGAAGCGCCACTCGCCGGGGCGAGCGCTCCGAGCGTAGTTGCCGCATTCGTACGACTGATGGCGAGCGTCGCGTTAGCGCCATCAAAGATTTTTTGTGCGGCCGCGGCTGCGTCCTCGTCCGAGTGGGCCGCGTCGAGCATCTTATTGAACGCTTCCTGCTGGGAAGCAGTAGCGTTGGCCGTATCTAACTTCGTGCGCGCCATCTCGACCAGGCTCTTATCGCCTTCTGCCCGCGACTGGGCGTCAGTCCAACCTTGTTGTGCAGTTTTCGCCGCGTCCGCAGCTTGATCGTATTGCTGGGCCGCCTGCTGAAATGCTTGCACCTTGGGGTCTTCGGAAGGCGAGGTCAGGGCAGGATTGCGCTGAGCAGCTTCAAGTGCAGTGTCCTGCGCGACAGTCTTCTCCTGCCCCGACAAGTTGTCGGCGGCTTGCGCAAGTTGCGCGGCCTGGTCAGGACGAACACCGTCCAGATAGATACCCGGCAAGCCCGGAATACCTTCACCTGTCCTGCCGGTCCCCGGGCCAGACGCAAGATTCGGATTGCCGCTGGAACCAGCTGCTCCGTCGCCTGATGTGGCGTCCGAGCCCGCAGGTCCACCCACGTAAATACCAGGCAAGCCCTTGAGTCCGTAGCTGGTCGCAGTGCTAGGGCCGAGCTTGAGCTTCAAGTCTTCGGGCCGCGAGGAGTTCATTCCCTTCAGTTCGAGGTCGGTATTCGAATTCATCGCTTTGAGCGTCAAGCCAAAGGGCAGGCCCTCCAGCTTCAGCTGCTGGTTGAGGCGGGCGAACATGGCGTCGATGCGCTGCTGTTCGGCGATGCGTCTACGTTCTTCCGCGATGCGCCTCTGCTCGGCGAGCTGCTGATCCATGATTTGGCGCTGGCGCTCGGCTTCCGCCTGGTTGTCAAAGACGGTTTGCAGAAAGCTGTTCGTGAAACTGGACATGAACTGGCCAACATAGGGGTTTTTTATATTGGAAACCATCATGTTGGCGCCCAGACTGACCATGTTCTGCTGAAGATTGTGGCCGACGGCGACTTGAGGGCCGCTGCCAGCGGTACCGCTCGCGCCACCTGCTGTGCAAGTGCAGGGCGACGAGCCGGAGGGAATGGCCGCCTTGCGTGCCGCCTCGCACTGTTCAAAGGTGATACCAGATTGGCTGCGCGTGCCGCTGTAGCCTCCCATGACGGCAGCGCACTGCGGCCCGCTGCAGTGGTAGGTGTACGAACAGGTGTCGGCCCATAGGGAGAGCGTAGCGGCCCACAGCACGATGCCCCAAAGCAAAGGTTGCAGGATCGTCCGGTTTAGTCGCGTTGAGCGAACAGTCATAAGTTCTGTGGTTCTTACCGTTAATTAGTTAGTGCAGCATCGCCGGGTGGCTTCAGAACGAGCTCGACGGACTATTGATCGGTGTCCGCCTGAAGCGCCGCGCGAAGACGAGAGGAAAGTTGAGTATCGGCGTAGGCGAACGACCTCATCAAGATTACCTTCGGAACCGCTTCGGAGTTCGGGCCATCGCAAAGGCGGCCTGGCTGGCAAGGTTACGAAGGGAACATCGATTCGTAGTTTCTCTTTGCATTCGGGGCCCCGAGAATCAAAGCTAGAACGGAAACTCAGACTCGGAGAGACTCTTCATGTATCGGCAAAATCTTTTTGTCCGAAGCGCCGGAACGATGCTGGTGGCGCTGTTCTTGCTGCTTCCCGTCAGCTCCTTTGCGAAAAAGGACCAGGGCCCCGCGGATCAGGCCGAAGCTCAAAAGTGGATCACCAATGCCACGAAGCGCATGTACAAGATCGACCAGTTGAACGCCCAATATCTGCTGTACTCGACGGCACGCGGGAACGTTCACTTCGGCGTCGCGCTGGCCCGAATCTCTTCGATTCGCGCGGGAGGAATTCGCGATGGCTACCCCACGGTGGCGTGGCGCGACTACACGCGTGATAAGGACGAAGACATACTGCTCTTCACGAGGGGCAGAGCCGAGTCTTTCGCGGCAGCGCTGGAATATCTAGCCACGCAGGCGCGCGCGCAGGTTGTCGCACAGCAGGAAGCCGAGCTGCAACAGTTCCGAGCGCAGGCGCAAGCCTGGCGCGGCGCCACTCCTAAGCCGACGATGCCTGAATCTGCCCGGGAACATCAGGTGCTTGCGGAATATGCATTTAAAGAACGTGAAACCGAAAAAGCTATCCACGAGTACGAGGCGGCGGTCGCTCTGTTCCCGACCTGGCCCGAGGGCCAGTTCAATCTGGCGACTCTCGCGGGAGAGCAGAAGGATTTCGACACCGCTATCCTCCACATGAAGGAGTACCTGGAGTTGGTTCCCGACTCGACGGATGCGCAAGCGGCCAAGGACAGCATCATTATCTGGAAGGACAGATTGAATTCTCTGTTTGCCTCTTCGGCGAACCCGTCCTCCGACGAGGGCAAGAAGGGTGCGTTTATGAGCGTGTCCCGCAAATCGAAATAGCGGGACAGGCAACAGCGTGCGATGTCGCAAGGCGCCCTCAGTCTGAGGGATTGGTGGCGGCGGTTGGACTCGAACCAACGACCTACGGATTATGAGTCCTAAACCGAGTGTTGAAAATACACTAGTTGCAGATTTTGACTCGGCAGATTGCGGCAAAATGCGGCAATACGCGCAACCTAGGCGCGACTAGAAAATCGTCGTGAGCGACTCTTGCCGGACCAAATCTCTCAGCGGCCGCCGAGCTTTCACTCTCGTCCAGAATTTCTCCGTGATCTTGCCATCGAGCTTATCTTCAGGAATCCGCTCCATTCGTGTTGCGATCACTGCCAGCCGCTTCCGAATTTGTCACGACTTCGCTTGTCTAAACGGGCAGGAATCGCGGTTCCCGTTTAAATGCGATGGTCAAAATTGACCATTTTGCTGCCGCCCAAACACGGATGATGCAGCTATGAGAGTAACCGAGCGACAAGCACTGTCGGTGAGGTGTCCCACATGTGGTGCGAAGGCGGGAGAGAAATGTGAGCTCAGTAGCGGGCAGCCGCGCACCGAACCCCATCGAGACCGGCGCCTGGCCGCTTCCGAGAAGTAACACTCTCGGAAAACGCAGAATCAGCCGGCTCCGAGCCTGCAAGTTAAATCTCGATGCGGTGCTTCGCCATTGGTTGTTTGCCGTATGAATCCATCGGCTCTTCACTTTGGGACTACAATAAAACCTGATGGGGTCTGCTGCAGCATTCAAGAAGAAACGCGCGTTTAGCCCTCGCACCTTCCTTGCGACAATCGGGCAGGGCAGGAAGAGCCTGACTGTAGCCAAGAAACAAGGGATCTTCACACAAGGGGAGCCGGCTGACGCTGTCTTCTACATCCAAAAAGGCAAGGTGCGGCTCACTGTCGTCTCGAAGGTCGGCAAAGAAGCCACGATCGGCATATTGAGCGAGGGAAAGTTTTTTGGGGAAGGCTCGCTGGCAGGCCAGACTGTCCGCATGGGATCCGCCGAGGCAATGACGGATTGCCAGCTTTTGCGTATCGAGAAGAGCGCCATGATGGAAGCCCTTCATCGGGAACATACCTTTTCCGATATGTTCGTGGCTTATCTGCTGGCGCGCAACATCCGCTACGAAGAGGATCTGGTCGACCAGCTATTCAATTCCAGCGAAAAAAGACTGGCGCGCGTCCTTCTTATGCTCGCGCATTTTGGCAAGGAAGGCGTGCCCGAGACCGTGGTTCCGAAGATCAGCCAGGAGACCCTGGCGGAGATGGTGGGCACCACTCGTTCGCGAGTGAGTTTTTTCATGAACCGTTTCAGGAAATTAGGGTTCATTCACTATGCCGGCGGGATAGAAGGCGGTCTACAGGTGCACAGTTCACTGCTAAACATAGTTCTGAACGATTGAACGGTTTCTGACTGCTCTTCTCCCCTTTAGCCAGCAACTCTGGCAGCCATTCTCAGACGTGAAGCGCCCAGACCTGGCCCGAACATTTCCTCGCTTCGCATACTGGTCAATTGTGACCAGAGATTCACCCCAGGTCTGTGGTAACAACATAACTATGCGTAAGCGAGAGTGCTTGGGATGCGGTGGTGAGCTGGTGATGGCGTTCCGTCCCAGCGAAAATGCCCGACTCAGCCCTGATGCGGGAAACCCAGTGATGCCAAACGCAAAGTGGAGATGTGGCACCTGTGGCCAGGCTTTCACTGCGGAGCAACTTCGGGCAGAAAAGCGGGCAAGTACGAAAGTGGTCGAGCAAACATGATATGACTCGATTTTCTATGTTGAGACGGTCCAACGAAAGCGGTTAAGGGGACCACGCGTTGCTCACTCGCGTGGAACTCGATCCAGTTCGACGCGGGTTGTGATGTCAGCCGGATTCAGTGCCTTGATGGATTGCCATTCGACAGGAGGGAATTGCCGGGTGACACCCGTCCCGCCAGCTTTGTTCTGTCCGTGGCCGCATGACAGGCAAATCGCTCCAATCTCACGTATATCACTCTCTTTTGATATCTCGTTCTCGCGCACTGCGAGCGAACCGCTGACTACCGGCCCTTGGCATTTATCACAACGATAAGCGGAGAGGTGAAGATACTGTTTTCTCATTTTCAATCGCCAATGCGGAAACCGCGCAATCCGGGGGAATCGAGTTTTCGTTCTCTTTTCGACTTTCTAAGCTGGCCTGAGCGACCTGCCGCATTCCAGGCAACATGTTTCGTGGCGTGCCGTGATGAGTCCACAGAATGGACACATCCGTTGTGAGGCGAAATCGCCGTCGCGCGGCACCATCCTCAACAGCTTCCTCAGCGAAGCAGCTATGTAAGCAAGCAGGCTACGAAGACCCACAAGAAATGGATGCATGACAGTGTCCCTTAGTAAATTCTTCGAATTCCCTGAATGCAGACAAACCGCGCCATCTGGTCAGGTCCGTTGGTCAGAAACCCAGGTTCATCATGACAGGTGCATCCCACCAATTCTGTGCAAGATTGCTCAGTTGCGCGCTGAGGCCGGAGCGTCTCAGGTTGGGACGGAAAGCGAAACAATTCAGAACAGCTATTCTTCTGCTCCTGGCCTCAGGCCTGGTTGCGTTTCATCAGCGGCTCAATCTCGTGATTGATTTCAAAACTCACCGGCATGCCACACAACTGGCAAGTGGTTTGGTGTAACCCGCCGTTCAAACCCATCGCGTCGAGTCTATTTGGACGCAGGCATTTGGGGCATGTGATGATCAGATACCCTGCGTTGTCCCTCGG
>Ga0075030_100002166_pt1 | contig 17837 bp, 23 predicted proteins | sample LitLauG_LLR_2012_FD_71393 | JGI IMG/M metagenome (GOLD analysis project Ga0075030, IMG submission 71393) | Freshwater sediment microbial communities from Pennsylvania, USA - Little Laurel Run_MetaG_LLR_2012 | ecosystem: Environmental > Aquatic > Freshwater > Creek > Sediment | place: USA... | reverse complement strand
GACACGGGAACGGCTTGGAAAAGCCCTTGGGGATTGCGGCATTGCTCCGGAACGCGTCGAAATGGCGGGTTTTGCGCCAAGTCTGGCCGGGCATCTGGCCGCCTACCACCGCGTGGACATTGCCCTGGACACCTTCCCCTACCACGGCACGACGACCACCTGCGAGGCGCTCTGGATGGGCGTGCCCGTCATCACACTTGCGGGCAACACCCACGCCTCGCGCGTGGGGGTGAGCCTGCTCGGCAACGTGGGCCTGCCGGAACTCATTTCCCAAACGCCCGAGGAGTATGTGAAGATCGCATCCGAGCTAGCCACCGATCTGCCGCGCCTTGCGCACCTGCGCGGCACGCTGCGGGAGCGGATGCAGGCCTCCCCGCTCATGGACGCCCCGCGCTTTGCCCGCAACGTGGAGGCCGCCTATCGCAAAATGTGGGCGGAGTGGTGCGCCAGTGCGGCAAGTGAATTGTCGGTTGCGAAAGGCACCGGACGGTCGTGAGGATTGCGTTCAGTGATTTTTGCGGCTGGGATTTCCATGCCGGGAGCGTGGATATCGCGCCAATGGGCGGGGCGCAATCCGCCGCGTGCCATCTCGCGCGTTCCCTCGTCCGCGAGGGACACGAGGTGATCCTGATGAGCAATACTTCCACGCCTGGTGAGCATGATGGTGTCACCTGCATTTCCTGGTTAGGCGACGATGCGACCACGCTGCTCCGGTCGCTGAAGCCCGACGTTTTCGTCTGTATTCTCTCTGCGGGCAACGGCGTGAACCTCCGCCAAATCCTCGGCCCCGGCACGATCCTTGTGCTGTGGAATCAGCACGCACACGACCAGCAGGGTGTCCGGGCATTGAGCGACGTGCGGGAGCGTGCGGCCTATGATGGATTCGCAATGGTGAGCGACTGGCAACTGGATCAATATAACCGCCACTTTGGCATCAACCGCTGGCGGATGGCCGTGCTGCGAAATGCAATCGCCCCGGCATTTGCCAATCTTTTTTCCGAACATGATTCCATCCTCGGCCGGAAGGCGGTGCCGCCGGTGCTGGCATATACCAGCACGCCGTTTCGCGGCCTGGACCTGCTTCTGGATGCATTTGGCGACATTCGCAGGGAGATTCCGGGCGTCCGGCTCCGCGTCTTTTCGAGCATGAAAGTCTATCACACCCCGGCCGCGCAGGACGAAGCCGAATACGGGGCGCTCTACCGGCGCTGCCGGGAAACGGAAGGGGTCGAATACGTGGGTTCGCTGCCCCAGCCAGAACTCGCCCGCGAGCTGAGCAGCGTGGGCATCCTTGCCTATCCCAATACATTTGCGGAGACCTCGTGCATCAGCGTGATGGAAGCGATGGCTGCCGGGTGCCGTGTCGTGACCAGCGAGCTGGGTGCATTGCCGGAGACGTGCGAGGGTTTCGGGCGGCTCATCCCCGGTGGGCAAAGCCGGGCGGACTATCTAAGGCAGTTCACGGAAAAAACCATCTCGGCCGTCCGGGAAATCGCCGGTCGCGACGGCGCAGTGGAATCGGAGCTTCGCCGGCAGGTCGCCCACATGAATCGCACCGCAGTCTGGCAGGTGAGAGCCCTCCAGTGGATCCGGTGGCTCGGAACACTCGCCGTTCAGCGCCGGACTTGAAGCCGGGAAAAAAAGTCCCTCCCTCCACAGTCGCACAACCTTGAAACATTGTTGCTTTGTTTGCCGTCCCGTCCCGATTCTCTCCCGCAGCATGAAACTCCTCGCAACCCTCCTCACCCTCTCCGCCGCCGCATCCCTCCACGCCACCGAACCGCTCACGCTCAAGCTCTGGCCCGGCGGCGCACCGGAGCCTGCGGGCTTCAAGATCGAGGCCGAAAAGGAAATCCCGAAGAAAAACGACGCCGACGTGAAGCGCGTGACGAATGTCTCCGAGCCGACCATCACGATTTACAAGGCGGAAAAGCCGAACGGAGCCGCTGTCATCGTCGCGCCGGGCGGCGGATACAGCATCCTCGCCATCGAGCATGAAGGCACGCAGGTCTGCGAATACCTCAATTCGCTCGGCGTCACGTGCGCGCTGCTGAAGTACCGCGTCCCCGCACGCGACAAGGCCGATCCGTCGAAGGAGCCGCTGCAGGACGCGCAGCGCGCCATCGGCCTCGTGCGGCACCACGCGGCGGAGTGGGGCGTGAAGCCGGACCGCGTGGGCATCCTCGGATTCTCCGCGGGCGGGCACCTCACGGTGATGGCAACGCTGCACGCCAACGATCGTACTTACACAACGGACGCAGCACTCGATGTCGAGGACGCGACTCCAAACTTCTCCGTGCCCGTCTATCCGGCCTACCTCGTCGCGAGCAGGGACGACACCTTCCACCTGCGCCCCGAGATCAAGGTCACGGAAAAATCCCCGCCGATGTGCCTTGTCCACGCGGGCGACGACAAGGGCATGACAAGCCCGAGCGGCAGCGCCCTGCTCTACCTCGAATACAAGAAGCTGAACCTTCCCGCAGAGCTGCACATCTATGCCAAGGGCGGCCACGGGTTCGGCATGAGAAAGACCGGCCTGCCAACCGCCGACTGGCTCGTGCGCGTTGGCGAATGGATGGGCAGCATGGGCTGGCTGAAGCCCTGAGTGCGCCGCGCGACAAACGCTCCGCTCCTGATGAATCGCCGTCGCACTATCGCGCCGTGACGCCGCTGAGCGGATGGTGCATGGCCGCATCCCAAGCCAATTCCTGCAGCAAACGGTTCAGCGCATCGGCATCGGCGGCGGGCAGCTTGAGATTCGCCAGCGCGGCCGGCACGGGCAGGCCGACGGGATTTTTGCGGTAAATCACCGCGTAGTGCGCGTAGGAAATCAGCACCTGCAGCGCGGGCTTTGGATGCCCGAGCGGATCGGTGAAAAGATCCTCCTGCGATTTCAGCCCCGGTGCCTGTCCAGCGATGATTTTCTCACGCAGCGCAATCACCGCCTGCCCCGCGTGCACAACGAGGACCACCGGCTTTCCCAGCTTCGTATTCACGTCGCGCACGAGCGCGTCCATCTCCCGAAAATAGCGTTCGTGCGTCGCCCGCAGCGTCGCGCCGGTCTGCGCATTGTGATTCACTTTGTCCGGATGCGGGATCTTCGGCGGATCGTAGTAGTGCGGCTCATACGCATCGTACGGCAGCCAGAATTCCTGCACGGTCACGCGGATGCCGGGATTTTTCTCCAGCCCCAGCCGGGCGAATTTTTCGGTGCCCTCATCGGGCAGATACACCGGCGTGAGCACGAGCACGTCCGTCGCGCCGGACTTTAGCGCATCCTTCGCCCTGTTGTCCCCGTCCTTGATGTTCCAGTGCTGGATTGCCTTCGATCCGCCGATGTACTTCGTGCCGACGAACACCTGATCCGCAAAGCCCGCCGACTTTGCGATCTCCGTGAGGATGGGCGGCACTTGTACGAAATAACTGTGGTGCGCAGCGTAGATGCGCTGGCCCTTCGTGATTGGCGCGGGCGACGCGACGCCCGCCTGCGGCGCTTCGTCACAAAAGGCACAACCTGCGAGAGCCAGAAGCAGGCAAATGAGCCGTGGGATTGTTGGCGTTGCCAGTTTCATGGAGGATAGATTTGGGGTGAAAGTCGCGGATGGCTAAGCGGATGCACGCGCCACGTGCAATCATTCGGTACCCTGCGTCCTCACATGAATCCTCCCCGCCTGCTGCGAACCGATGCGGCGCAGCTCGGAGCGCAGCAGTGCCCCGAGTTCGCGCGCGGATGGGAGCGCTTTGCCGACGACGAGAATGCGGTTGGTGAAATCATCGAAGCTCACGAGCCGCGCTGCGCCGAATGTTTCCGCCATCCACTCCACTTCGCGAATCCAGATGCCGCTGGGCGGGGGCATCAGATTGAAGACCGCGATGCCGCCCGGCACGAGCCGATCTCGAATCAGTTCCGGCAGCACCTCCCACGTGATCGCCGGCTTGAACACATCACCGTCGCTCGGCACGGAGAGATCTTCCACGAGCAGATCGAAATGTTTCGGCTGCGCGCACAGCCACTCCACGGCGTCGGTCTGCTGCCACTTCACACGCGCGATCCACGCGGGGCAATGCTCCCGGAAAAGTTCGAAGCTCGTGCGATCAAGGTCGACGGCATCAATCTCGGTGTTCACCCCCAATGCGCACAGCGGCGCTTGCATTCCTCCGCCGGCAAATCCCAGCACGCCGATGCGTCCTTCCGGCCTGAGCGTGCTGATGCACGCCGCGAGCACATCCGCAACGCTGTGCGTCGGTCCCGGCGAAGTGCGCAGTTCGCTGATGACGACTCCGTGCTGGCTCATCCGCAGGCCGTGCTTTGTCTTGGTGATGTCCATCTTATGAGTCGAATCGTCGTTCACTCGCCGTCGCATACGCGGATTCCCACGCCACGGCAATGCCCCTGCGACCCGCGAATCCATGCCACAGGGCGTGCCGCCACCGCTTTGGAGTGTATCCGGTGCCGGCTGTCCGCTACGGAGAATGCCGTGAAGAAACTGCCGCTCCTCTCCCTGCTCACTGCATTGCTGCTCACACTAGGCGGCTGTACAAATCATTCCGACTCCAGCGCTGGCGACGACAATCGCGCCCACGGCAGTGTCGGAGTCCGTTACCAATCGCGAGACACGTCCGGCTTTGCCCACGACAGCGCGCCATTGTAGGCTGTGGAAATCCAACGCCTCGCTTAGCGTTCCGATTCCACGCACGTGAGTCCGCATTTCAGTTCACGCCCTAAGAACCGCGGTGAAAAACGATCACCTGTAACTCATCCAACCCACAATGAACATCCGCCCCGTCCTCGCACTTACCTGCCTCATCACCTCCGCCGCCTTTGCAGCCGATGCGCCGAAGCTGCCCGCCATTCCCGCCAAGCCCATCGCGAAAAAGAAGGAGCTGCTTTTCTCCGACGACTTCAAGGGCACCGATCACGACAAGCGCTGGCACCGCGTGGTGGACACGTTCACCTTTGAAAAGGGCGCGCTCAAGGGCACGCAGACGCGCGACAAGGACATCCCAGCCGCCGACGGCAAGCCCGAGGTGAAGGCCCACGCCGCCGTCTTCGGCCTCGAACTCCCGACCAAGGACAGCGTCGTCGAGGTGAAGATCCGCTTTGCCGGTGCCACGCGCATGGACGTCGAGTTCGACGACCGCAAATTCACCGGCTCGCACTATGGCCACCTCTGCCGCGCCATCGTAGCCCTCAACGGCGTGACCATCATGGACGAGCGCGAGGGCAGCCAGAACGAAGCCATCAAGGCATTGCGGGCCGATCCCTCGAGGAAGGACGAAGTGAACAAGCTGATGGCCGGCAAGAGTGCCACCTTCCCCGGCAAGTACGAAGCGGGCAAGACCTACACTTTCACCGTCGAGACCGTCGGCGACGAGATGCGCGCGAGCATTGATGGTAAGCCCGTCGGCTACCTCAAGTCCCCCGGCATCGGCCACCCAACCAAATCAAAGATAGAACTCGGCGTCTCCGGCAAGGACGGCTATTTCGAGGACATCAAGGTCTGGAACGCGGAACCGACGAAGTAACGCCGGGCGGCAATTCGCCGCGCACAAAGAAGCATCCTCAAACGCACGCCTGCGCTTGCACCGCGGCGTGCGTTTCCTTTTTCTCCCGTGATGCAACGCAGTAACCACCCCCGCCTGCTCGACATCTCGCGCGAATTCCAAATCCACGGCGAAATCCTCCACGCGGAGCCGTGCAAGGTCGGGCACATCAACGAAACCTACACGGCGACTTACGACCAGGGTGGCACGCAGGTGCGCTACATCCACCAGCGCATCAACCACGAGGTGTTCAGGGATCCGGCGGGCGTGATGGACAATCTCATGCGCGTGACGGTGCATCTGCACCGCAAGCTCGCGGAGGCCGGCGTGAAGGATCTCACACGCCGCGCGCTGACGGTGGTGCCGACACATGATGGCGCGTCCTTTCACAAGACCCGCGAGGGGGAATACTGGCGGACGTTTGTATTCATCGAGCGCGTGCGGACGTTTGAGGCGGTGGAGTCGCCGGCGCAGGCGTTCGAGGCGGGGCGGGCGTTCGGGGAATTTCAGAGCCTGCTCGCAGACCTGCCGGGGAAGCGGCTCGCGGAGACGATCCCGAATTTTCACAACACGCGGCGGAGGTTCGAGGCGATGCTCGCCGCCGTGCAGTCTGACAAGGCGAACCGCGCCGCCGCCGCGAAGACGGAAATCGAATGCGCGCTGAAGCAGGAGCCGATCGTGGACACGGTGCTGGACGCGCTCGCGAAGAAGCGCATCCCGGAGCGAACCACGCATAATGACACGAAATTCAACAACGTGATGCTAGACACAGACACGCAGAAGGCGATGTGCGTGGTGGACCTCGATACGGTGATGCCCGGCAGCCCGCTCTACGATTTCGGCGACATGGTGCGCACGACCACGAGCCCAACGCTGGAGGACGAACTGGATCTTTCCAAAGTGCGCATGCAGATGCCGATGTTTAAGGCGCTGGCACGCGGCTACCTCGGCACGGCGGGAAAATTCCTCACGAAGAACGAGCGCGACCTCATCGCGATGAGCGGGCGGCTGATCACCCTCACGCTCGGGCTTCGCTTCCTCACCGACTTCCTGCAAGGCGACACCTATTTCCGTGTCCACCGCCCGCAGCACAATCTGGATCGGTGCCGGACGCAGTTCCGCCTCGTGGAGAGCATCGCGAAGCAGGAGGAGGCGATGCAGAAATTTGCGGACGGGGTGTGAGAACGGGAGGGGGTTTTTGAAACGCCCTCCGTGTTTCAAAAAACCAAAATGCCCTTTGACATCGCCGTGCAACGGGACTATCAACGCCACCCTTTTTCCAACCGCAAACCAACCGATTTTCGCCATGCCTACCACTGAAGTCATCCTCACCGCAAAAGTGCCGAACCTCGGCGCAGAAGCCGATCTCGTCAAAGTGAAGGCCGGTTACGCCCGCAATTTCCTCCTGCCGCAGGGCAAGGCGATCGAGAAATCGGCCGGTGCCGTGCACCGCATCAATGTGCTCAAGAAGAAGCGCGCGGAACGCGAGGCGGCTGAGCTGAACGAGGCGCAGGAACTCGCGCGCCGCATCGGCAAGCTGAAGATTTCATTCGAGTTGGAGACGGGCGAGCAAGGCAAGGCGTTCGGCTCGGTGACGGCGTCGGACATCGCGGACAAGATTCGTGCGGAACTCGGTGGCAACATCGAAATTGACCGCCACCGCATCGTGCTTCCCAAGGCGCTCAAGGATTCGGGCAAGCATGACGTGGAGATCAAGCTGCACCATGACATTACGGCGACAGTGACAGTGACCATCGCGCCGAAGAATGCGCCGGAGCACGAGAAGCCTGCAGCCGAGGAAGGACCGAAAACGGAGAAGACCGTGGGCGGCTACAAGGCGAAGGCCAAGGCCAAGCACAAGGAGAAGGAGTAGTCTCCGATGGCCGCGGGTCCCGCATCAGGGAATCCGGGTTCTGAGAAGAGCCGGGGCGACAAGCCTCGGAGTGACCTGAAGGGAAAGGTGAGTTATCCACCGGATTTTCACCGGGAATTCCCACAGGCCCCCGATGCCGAGCGCGGCGTGCTAAGTTCGATCCTGCTTGCGCCGAAGGAAGTGATCGGCCTCGCCGTGGAGAGCGGGGTAAGGAAGGAGAGCTTTTACATCCCGGCGCACGGGGAAATCTTCGAGGTGCTGCTGGAACTGTGGAATGCGAACAGGCCGATTGATTTCATCACCATCGCGCAATACCTGCGCGACCGGAACAGGCTGGACCAAGTTGGTGGCGCGGCGGCACTAAACGAGCTTTTTGTCTATCTGCCGACGGCGGCTAACGCGGGCTACTACATCGAGATCCTGCTGGAGAAATTCACGCTGCGGGAGATCATCAAAGTCTGCAACGAGTACTCGGCGCGCAGTTACGAGGAGCAGGACAATCCGGCCGGACTGCTCGACGAGGTGGAGACGAAAATTTTTGCCATCGCCAAGGAGCGCTTCAAGGACAAGGCGGCGAGTCTGAAGGAAATGGTCATGAAGGCCATCGGGGACATCAACAAGATCTACGAGAGCCGCGGACAAACCAGCGGACTCTCGACGGGCTTCAAGGAACTCGACAAGATGACCGACGGTCTGCACGGCGCGGAAATGTTCGTCATCGCGGCGCGGCCCTCGATGGGCAAGACAGCGTTCGCGATGAACATGGCCGAGCACATCGCCCTGAACACGGGCAAGCCGGTGGCGGTGTTCTCACTCGAAATGAGTTCGCAGCAGCTCGTGCAGCGGCTCCTGTGCTCCATCGCGCGCGTGAACCTTGCCTCAATCCGCAACGGCTTCCTGAGCGAGCGCGACTTCCCGGCCCTGACCGCGGGCGCACACCGGCTCGCGTCGGCGAAAATCTTCGTGGATGACACGAGCAGCCTGAGCATTCTCGAACTTCGCGCGAAGGCACGCCGGATGAAGAGCCAGCACGATATCGCGGCGATCTTCATTGATTACCTCCAGCTCCTCCGCAGCACGAGCAGCCGCGCCAAGGACAGCCGCCAGCTCGAAATCGCGGAAATCAGCGCGGGCCTAAAGGCTCTCTCAAAAGAGCTCAACGTCCCCATCATCGTGCTCGCGCAGCTCAACCGCAACCCCGAGCAGCGCACCGGCGACAGCAAGGGCCGCCCGCGCCTGAGCGACCTCCGCGAATCCGGCACCATCGAGCAGGACGCCGATGTGGTGGGCCTGCTCGTCCGCGAGGAATACTACGCCGACACCGACGAGGCGAAGGCCGAGGCCCTCGGCAAAGCGACGCTGATCATCGCCAAGCAGCGCAACGGCCCCACCGGCGATGTGCCGCTGTCGTTCATCAAGGAATACGCGCGCTTCGAGGACAGGGCTGAAGGGCCGGAGCCAGGGAACTGATTGGAGTCAGGCGTCGCGACACGCCATGAGCGAGTTCTATCAATCGTTGCCTTTCGTCGCAGCAATCTCTCTCTTGATCATCGGCGTTGTCAGGTTGCGGAGGTTTCCCTTCATCGCTTCGTTTCCAGTGCTGGTAGCTGCGTGTATTTTCGCCTTGGTCTCCGACGGTTCATCGGCGGCGTTCAGTTTCATGGGTGGTTTCGTTCTGATTTTCGGTCTCGCTTGCGTCGTACTGAGTCGTCGCTTAAAGCCACATGGTTTTGTTTCGCGCAACTGGCTGCGAGCTATCGGAACGTTTTTCTTCTTTCTCGGTTTGGCTGAGATGATGATTGTTTGAGTCAGAAGGCACACGTGGCCTCACGACCGCTGCCACTTTGGACGGTGCGTCATTTTTCCCGGAAAAGAAAACCCCCGGTGCCATGACGACACCGGGGGTTTCGAGATTTGTCCGGAAGCGTCCGACTTAGGCCTTCGAGTAAAGCTCGACAATGAGCTGCTCGTTGACGATGGGCGCGATCTCCTCGCGGGTCGGGATACGGGTGACGGTGCCGGTGAAGGCGTCCTTGTTCACCGTGAGCCAGTCCGGCACGGGGGCGATTTGCGTGAGTTCGAGGTTCTTCGTGGCGAGGCGGCGGGAGGCGGGCTTTTCCTTCACCGTGACGGTGTCGCCCGGCTTGCAGGAGTAGCTGCTGACGTCCACCTTGCGGCCGTTCACCTGCACGTGGCCGTGGCCGACCATCTGGCGCGCGGCGTTGCGGCTGTTTGCGAAGCCGAGGCGGTAGACGACATTGTCGAGGCGGCGCTCGAGAAGCTGGAGGAGGATTTCTCCGGTGACGCCGCGGGTGTTGCTGGCAGTCTCGAAAGTGAGGCGGAACTGTCGCTCGAGCAGGCCGTACTGGTAGCGGAGCTTCTGCTTCTCGGCGAGGGCGAGCGAATATTCGCTGGTTTTGCGGCGACTGCCCTTGGGGCCGTGCATGCCGGGCGGGTAGTTTTTCCGTTCAAGGTATTTGGTGGGGCCGAAAAGCGGCGTGCCGTAGCGGCGGGCGACTTTGTCTTTGGGTCCGGTGTAACGTGCCATTGGCGAGTTGAGAGGTGAAAGTTGAGTGTTCGGAGATTAGACGCGGCGGGCCTTGGGCGGACGGCAACCGTTGTGCGGCACCGGGGTCACGTCCTTGATGATGGAAATTTCCAAACCGACGGCCTGGATGGCGCGGATGGCGGATTCGCGGCCTGAGCCGGGACCCTTTACGCGGACTTCGACTTCACGCACGCCGTGGCCCATGGCCTGGCGGCAGGCGTCCTGCGCGACCATCTGCGCCGCGTAGGCCGTGCTCTTGCGCGAGCCCTTGAAGCCAACCTTGCCGGCGCTCGACCAGCCGAGGACGTTGCCTTTCTGATCGGTGATGCTGACGACGGTGTTGTTGAAAGACGCGAGGACGTGCGCGATGCCGACGGCGACGTTCTTGCTGCCCTTCGCCTTGACGACCTTGATCGGCTCGATGCCGGCGTTCAGGTCGAGCGAGAGATCCGCAGCCGCGGGAACCACGGCGGCAGGAGCGGCTGCGGCTACGGTCTCGGCACCTTCCTTCTTTTTCGGAGCGGTCTTTTTTGCGTTCTTGGGTTTCGCCTCGGCAGGTGCGGCAGCAGCGGGTGCAGCCGCTTCGGGCGCGGGTGCGGGTGTGTTTTCGGTGTCAGCCATGATTCAGATTTAGTTCGAGATTAAGCAGCGGGTTTCGCGGCATCCTTCGCGCGCTGAACGCCGACAGTCTTGCGCGGGCCCTTGCGGGTGCGGGCGTTCGTTTGCGTGCGCTGTCCGCGCACGGGCAGGCCGCGGCGATGACGCAGACCGCGGTAGCAATTGATCGCCTGAAGGCGCTTCAGGTTCATCTGGAGGTCGCGGCGGAGGTCGCCCTCAATCAAAATCTTCTGCGCGGAGATCGCGTGGATGATCGCGTTCAACTGCTCCGGCGAAAGATCCTTCGCCCGGAGATTCGGATCCACGTTGGCGGCTTCGAGCACTTTCTTCGCATTGCTCGGCCCGATGCCGTAGATATATGGGAGCGACACTTCGATTCGTTTGTCGCCTGGAATGTCAACGCCGAGAATTCGTGGCATGGGTGATGTGTGTTAGGGTGTTAGGGGTTAGCCTTGGCGCTGTTTGTGGCGCGGGTTTTTGCAAATGACGCGCACGACGCCTTTGCGCCGCACGACTCGGCAGGTTTCACACTGCCGTTTGACTGATGCTCTGACTTTCATAATGGTTTCGTTGGTTTCTTTCGAGAGGACAAAAAACCGCGCGGGGTGCCTGCATTTCGAGAGCAGGCGCCTCGTGCGCTAGATGGCTACTTGCACCGGTTTTTGACCGGTCTTCGGTGATGCCGTTCGCGCATCCGTATCAGAAATCCGCAGCGTGGCAAGTCGCGAATTCACGGAACTGGAAATATTTTCGGCGGCACGCTTGCTCATGTTATTTGGCAAGCATTTTCTCGCGCCACGTAAGGATCTGCGCCTCTCCTTTGGTAATCAAAACGGTGTGCTCAAAGTGCGCGCTTGGCGAGTGGTCCACTGTCACAACGGTCCACTGGTCCTCCAGCGTCCGCACTGCGGCACCGCCGAGGTTGACCATCGGCTCGATCGCCAAAGTCATGCCGGCTTTCAGGCGCGGACCGGTGCCCTTGCGCCCGAAATTCGGAATCTGTGGCTCTTCATGCAAATTGCGACCGACGCCGTGTCCGACAAACTCGCGAACGACATTGTAGCCATTGGCTACGACTTCGTCCTCGATGAATGCCGAGATGTCGCCGACGCGGTGCCCCGCTGTCGCGAGCGGAATGACGCGATCAAGAATGTCCTCGGTTACTGCGAGCAGGCGCGACCACGCGGGCTTGATAGCGCCGACCGGTACGGTCTTAGCAGTATCGCCAACCCAGCCGTTCTTGATTACGCCGACATCGAGTTTCACAATGTCGCCATACTGAATGCGGCGACTTCCACCAATTCCGTGGACGACCTCCTCATTCACCGAAATGCAAATGTTTCCGGGAAAATTCTTATAGCCAAGAAACGCACTGCGGCAGTTTTCATCTGACATGAAATCAGTCGCGGCTTCGTCAATCTCGCCGGTCGTGACACCCGGACGCACCAGCATTCCCAGTTTGTCCAGCACACTTGCGGCGCTCTTGCAGGCTTCCCTCATCTTTTCAATCTCACGCTCGGACTTGATGGGAATCATCCTGTGTTACGTGAAAGAGAACATGACCGACGGCAGAACGTGATGCGCTCAAGTTCCGGCTAATGTGCAAAACGGCTCATGAAAAACGCGACGACACCGGCGAGCACAAGAAGCGCGGCACCGACGGCGAGCCAGACTAGAGCGGTGTTGCCGATGGATTCGCCACGCTGCTCGGGCGAACGCTCGAAACGACCGCGGAGCTTTCCCTTCCGCAAAAAGCCATCGTAATGTCTCTGGAGCAAATGCGTCTCAATCTGCCGCATGGTATCAAGCACCACACCGACGACAATCAGAATGCTGGTGCCTCCGAAAAACTGAGCGGCCAATGCAGGCACACCCGCCTGACGGCTTAGCATCGCTGGCAGCAATGCGATTACCAGCAGGAACATGGCACCGGCAAACGTCAACCTCGTCATCGCCTTGTCGAGAAACTCCGCCGTCGGCTTGCCGGGCCGGACGCCCGGAATGTATCCGCCCGCTTTTTTAAGATCGTCCGCTATCTGCTGCGGCTGGAATTGCGTCGCCACCCAGAAATAGCTGAAGAAAAAAATGAGCAGGCTGTAGATGAAGTAATGCGGCCATCCCGAGTTCAGGGCTTCGGCGAATTTTTTTGCAGTGGCGTTGTCAGGCGCAATCATTGTGACCATCGTCGCCGGAAAAACCAGCAGTGCCTGACCGAAGATGATTGGCATGACTCCAGCATAGTTCACTTTCAGCGGCATGTACTGGGCCACGCCACCGTACACCTTCCGCCCCACCACACGCTTGGCATATTGAATGGTCACGCGCCGCTGCGCCTGCGTGAGACAAATCACCCCGGCGATCACCAGGACGAGGAACGCTAGCATCAGTACCAGCTTCATCGGGGCGACATTCGCCACGCCCGCCCCGGACGGGACGACCGTTTTCCAAGCCTGAACCAGCGCGGCGGGCAGACGTGCCACGATGCCGACGGCAATAATCAGTGACATGCCATTGCCAACGCCTCGATCAGTGATCTGGTCACCAAGCCACATCAAAAGCATCGTCCCAGCCGTGAGACTCACGACGCAAATCAACTCAAACCAAAACCCGGCTTCCGGCACCAACGGTCCGTAATGCGACATGGTCTCACGAATGCCCGGAAGAATGGAATCCGAAGGACTGACAAATTGCTTGGTCATCAGCAATCCTTGAAAGATGCAAAGAATGATTGTGACGTAACGGGTATACTGGCTGATTTTCTGCCGTCCCCCCTCCTCCTTGGCCAGTTTGCCGAGTTGCGGAACCACTGCCGTGAGCAACTGCATCATGATGCTCGCGCTAATATATGGCATCACGCCCAGCGAAAACACCGCGCATTGCTCAAGTGCCCCACCGCTGAAAATATTAAAGAGCGCAGCAGCGCCGCCCCCCTCCCCGCTGTTGCTCATGCGCTCCACGAAGTAATGCTTCAAGACGCTGGCATTGACACCAGGGCAGGTAATTGAACAGCCGATCCGGTAAAGCACCACCATCAGCAAAGTGAACAGTACCCGGTTCCGGAGCTCCGGGATTTTGCGGATGTTAAAAAAGGCGGATATCATTCGGCGGAATTTTCGTGAGCCTGCACTGGAAATAGCAACCCGGTGGCTGGATAGTGGAAACCATCCTCACGTGGGCTCCGCATACGTTCCTTACTTGATGGTCAGGGTTCCGCCCGCCTTTTCGATCGCCGCCTTTGCCGCGGCACTCGCATGGTTGGCCACGATGGAAAGGTTTTTAGTCAGATCGCCGTGGGCGAGAATCTTCACACCTTCAAATGGCCTCCGAATAACCCCCGCGCCAAGCAGCGTCTTTTGGTCAACTGTCGCACCGTTTTCAAAGCGGTTCAGCGATCCCAGATTTACGATTGCCCATCGTGTCTTAAATTGAGCGTTGTTGAATCCACGCTTTGGAACGCGGCGGATGAGGGGCATCTGCCCGCCCTCGAAACCGAGGCGAATGCTGCCACCGCTGCGGGCTTTCTGGCCCTTGTGTCCTTTGCCGGACGTCTTTCCATGGCCACTGCTTTCACCGCAGCCGACGCGTTTTACCCGGTGACGGGATCCGGGACGGGGTTTGAGATTGGAGAGGTTCATCGTTTGGTTTTCTCTGATTTGTTATCTCATGTCACTGGGTTTGGCATTCGTGACTCTCGAGATATCGTTGTTCGTGGCTAAGTCGCAGCCGGCACCTTCGGTGTGATTCCGCGGATTTTCATCACCTCGTCCCGTTGCCGCAGTTTGGCAAGCGCGTCGAGCGTGGCCTTCAGCACATTAGCGTGGTTGGAAGACCCAAGGCTCTTGGCCAGGATGTTCTTGATGCCGACCGCATCGCAAACAGCACGGACCGCCCCGCCCGCCTTGATTCCGGTGCCGGGGCTGGCAGGCTTGAGAATGACGTGACCACCACCATGATTGCCAACGACTTCATGAGGAATGGTCGAACTGCTGATTGCAAAGCGCTTGAGATTCCGGCGACCGCGGTCACCCGCCTTCCGAATCGCCTCGGAGACTTCGTTGGCCTTGCCAAATCCGACACCGACACGCCCCTGTTTGTCGCCGATGACTAGCAGTGCGCTGAAGCTGAAGCGCCGGCCACCTTTTACAACCTTGGCGCAACGGTTGATGAAGACGAGCTTTTCAATCAGTTCAGCCTGGGGTTGACCGGCGAACACGCCTTCGAGGACGGTGCCGCGATCAACGGGTTCGGTCGTGCGCGCCTGCTGCGGACGACGACCCCTCGGGCCTCTGGAATTGGAATCGGATTTGGGATGAGCAGCCATAGGATTAGAATTGCAAACCACCTTCGCGCGCGGCGTCAGCCAGCGCTTTCACTTTGCCATGATAGATAAAGCCGCCTCGATCAAAGACAACCTTATTGATGCTTTTGGCTTTCGCGCGCTCGGCGACAAGCTTGCCGATGGTCATGGCCGTGGCGGCATTGGCCTTTGGTTTCTGTGTTTTGAGACCGGCCTCAGTGGTATTGGCGCTGGCAATAGTTCTGCCGACACTGTCATCAATGACTTGGGCATAAATATGTTTGCCGCTGAAATGTACGGCGAGACGGGGGCGCTCCTGAGTGCCGCAGACAATCTTGCGAATGCGCTTGTGGCGCATTTGGATGCTTTCTTTTTTGATGTTCTTAGCCATGGCTTACTGGACGGTTTTGCCTTCCTTGCGAATGATCTTCTCGCCGACGTAACGGACCCCCTTACCCTTGTAGGGTTCCGGCGGATAATAGCTGCGCACATCGGCAGCCATCTGCCCGACGAGTTGGCGATCAATACCTTCGATGCGGACTTTCGTATTTTCGGTCACGGTGACTTTGATACCCTCGGGAATCGCGTGGTTGATTTCGTGCGAGTAGCCAAGGTTTAGCTGAAGCACCTTGCCCTTGACCGCAGCTTTGAATCCGACACCCTGAATTTCCAATTCCTTCACATAACCATTGGCCACACCGTTGACCATATTATTGATCAATGCACGGCTAAGACCATGAAGTGCGTTGGCGCTTGGTGTTTCACAGGCAACCGTCACTTTCGTGCCCTCGACTTTTCCAGAGACACCTGCAGGCAACATCCATGCGAGTTTGCCCTTCGGGCCTTCGACATTCACTTTGCCGTCAGCGCCGATCTTGACGCTTACTTTGGCCGGCAGTTCGATGATTTTTTTTCCGATTCGGGACATAGTCTTTACCAGACGAACGCCAGCAATTCACCGCCGACGTTTTGTTTCTTGGCTTCACGCCCGGACATCAGACCCTTTGATGTGGAAAGGATGCTTATTCCGATTCCGCCGAGGACGCGCGGGATGTCCGTCGAACCGACATAGCGTCGGAGGCCGGGCTTGGACACGCGCTTGAGGCCGGTGATGGCCGGGGCACGGTTGACGAATTTATTGACCACCTTTAACTGCGGCTGCGGTCCGGCACCCGTCTCGACTTCAAAGTTCGAGATGTAGCCTTCCTGCTTCAGGATACGGGCGATCTCCGCTTTCATTTTTGAGTAAGGGGCGAGGATTTCGGGCTTGCCCGCAGTGCAGGAATTGCGAAGGCGGGTGAGAAAATCTGCGATGGGATCGGTAAGTGCGCTCATGTCTGATTAAGCGGTCGGTTGCTCCTGCTGTTGCGCGCGCTTCAGGCGTGCCTTGTCTGAAAATGGCATGCCCATTTCGGTGAGGAGGCTCTTCGCCTCCGCATCAGTGCGGGCGGTGGTCACAATGGTTACATCAAAGCCGATGTTGCGCTTGATGCGGTCCAACTCGATTTCAGGGAAAATGGACTGGTCGGCGACACCCAATGTATAGTTCCCATTACCATCAAAGGCACGGGTGCTAACACCGCGGAAATCACGAATGCGCGGGAGCGCTGTCTTTATAAGACGTTCGAGAAACTCATACATCCGACGGCCACGCAACGTGACTTTGGCACCGATCGCCTGATCTTTGCGAAGCTTGAAATTGGAGATTGCCTTCTTCGAGCGCGTCTCAGCGGGCTTCTGACCGGTGATGGTCGCGAGTTCGTTTTTGGCGTCTTCGAGTGCCTGCTTCGCGTCACCCTGGTTAAGGTTCACGCAAGTGTTCACGACAACCTTCTCCACTTTGGGCACTTGGTTGACGTTTTTGTACCCATGTGCGGCCTTGAGGACCGGCACTACGCGGTTCTTGTATTCTTCCTGGATTTCAACGGGCATGGCTTACTTTTTCTTCTTGGACGACGCCTTCTTGGACTCCACCTGTTCGAGGAGCTTAACGTTGGAGACGTGGATGGGGCCTTCGCGTTCGATAATGGCCCCGGTCTGGTTTTCCTGGCTCTTGCGGGTGTGCTTCTTGATGATTCGCACGCCCTCGACAAGCACCTGCTGCTTCTTGGGCAGCACTGCGAGAATTTTGCCACTGGCACCCTTGTGGTTGCCACTGATTACGGTGACGTTGTCACCTTTTTTGACATGAAAGCTAAGACGACTGGACATTTCAGAGTACCTCCGGAGCAAGTGAGATGATCTTCATGAAGTTTTTCTCGCGAAGTTCACGGGCGACGGGGCCGAAAATACGGGTTCCCTTCGGATTCTCATCCTTGTCAATGATAACGATCGCATTGTTGTCAAAACGCAGGTAGCTGCCGTCCTCGCGACGGATGGGCTGCTTGGTTCGCACAACGACCGCACGCACGACCTCGCCTTTTTTGACCTGTCCTCCCGGCTGAGCCTCGCGGATGTGCGCGGTGATGACGTCGCCAATGTGCGCCGTGAGCGTCGGCTTGCCGATCACGCCAATCATTTTGGCCATACGGGCACCGGTGTTGTCGGCTACGTCGAGTCTGGAACGAATTTGAAGCATAGTAAAGTGTGCCGCCTAATACGGCTGCGGAATGTTTAGTGCTTGAGGATTTCAACAACGCGCCAGCACTTCAGCTTGCTGAGGGGACGGGTCTCCGCGATGCGGACGAGGTCTCCAACCTGCGCTTTTTGCTCCTCGTCGTGCGCGTAGAATTTTTTCACGCTCTTGATAATCTTGCCGAACTTCGGATGCGGCACGCGCATCGTCGTCTTTACGACCACGGTTTTTTGCATCTTGTTCGACACGACTTCTCCGACGCGGGTCTTGCGGAGACCGCGTTTAGGCGTTTCAACTGTTGCTGCTTCGCTCATGGAATATGTTTACTTGGCGGTGGTGGCCGCGGTCTTGTTCTTTTGGGTTAGCACGGTCTCAATGCGTG
>Ga0075030_100002163_pt1 | contig 17846 bp, 15 predicted proteins | sample LitLauG_LLR_2012_FD_71393 | JGI IMG/M metagenome (GOLD analysis project Ga0075030, IMG submission 71393) | Freshwater sediment microbial communities from Pennsylvania, USA - Little Laurel Run_MetaG_LLR_2012 | ecosystem: Environmental > Aquatic > Freshwater > Creek > Sediment | place: USA... | reverse complement strand
ATACACCTACGAATCGGGACAGTGGGGCACGGTTCAGAGCGCAGTCGACTCCAATCTGAACTACGACTCTGCGGGAGATCGAGTAATTTTCAATCCCTCCGGAACCAAGAACACCGGTAGCGATGTTATTGGCTTGGTCGCGACGAGCGGCCCAAATATGAACAACATCGTCGCCTATCAAGCTGTCAATCCCAGTGCTCAATACGTCGTGGCTCAATTTGGGACGATCGCAACCTCTAGCCGCAATACGCTGCAGACACCGGCTATCAACAATGTCGATATGACGATAGCCAAGCATATCGCGATCACTGAACGCTACAAGATTGACTTCATGGCTCAGGCGTTCAACATGTTCAATCATCCGCAGTGGGTGACTGGGTCCATCAACAACGTCAACTCGATCGGTGACGTTGGAGCGGCCAGGAACTACTTCATTCCTAATGCTCCCAACTTCAACAATGCCAAATTGACGTTCGCCAGCAATGCTCGCACTATGCAGTTGGCGTTGAAGTTCATCTTCTAGACCGAATCTAGTTCTCTACAACTCAGGGAGGCTCGAATTGAGCCTCCCTTTTTCTTTGCTCCTCAGAAGCGCTGGACTTGCAGCTCTCTGGGCTGGTCTTCGTTCCTGATAGTGGTGCGGTCTCGCTTCGCTTCGACGGACAGCCGAAGGCGGCTGTCCCCACATTCGAGTGTCCCCCGGGTTTGACGGGGAGAGATATACAGGGCGGGAAAATTCCTACACCCCCGACCTGCCACCACGGAACTGAACGGGGTTGACTTTGGCCGGGGCACACCCCGCGCGTGGGGCGCGTGCGTGCGTTCGCGCGTGCGTGCGAGGGGTAGAAATTCCCAGCAACAGACGCTCAGATGTGTAACTGAATCGAAAAAGAAAGTTGAAATTTGGAGTGCTAACGTCTCGTTTCGTAACGGAAGAAAACTCTGAGTCCGGAGGGCATCAGTTTGTCTTGCTCTTTTGCATAGGCTCGGTTGTTGTCTTGTACCAGTCAAGCCAAGCGCTGGGATTTCGACCGAGATCTCGTCCCACGATTTTGGAGAGGCAATACTGGGCTTCCCCTGCCAACTGATCAATGGCGTCGGCTGTAAACGGAGCTAACAATGGCACCGTTTCGGCGTATTTGTGCTGACAAAGCGCCCTCTCCGCCTCAAAGCCAAAGCTCGCCGTCCCGGCTTCACGCTTGGCTAGAAACTCCTTCAACATAACGTCGATAGCTTCTAGATTTGCTCTATCGGGCATATCTCTAAATGCATGAACTGCAGCTTCGTCGGTTTGCTGCAGATGGTACTTAGCAGCCCACACTGCCATCGCTCTAATGAATGGGAGATCATTTCGATCTTGAAATCTGGCGAGTCCATCCAACCCGTAGTACAACTCACCACTCGCGTTCAAGACGCTCTCGGGCATCGTACTCCGATCACTGTCTCCAGGGAGTTTTCCCAACGTTCTGACGTACTCTTCGTAAATATGCTGTTGCATGTCAAGATGCCTCTTCAGTTTGTCGTGAAGTTTCTCGCTGCCATACGCTCCTGCCTCCGGAAGCAGGGACATCCGATCGTTGTGCGACATCCCGTCGAGATGGTCGGCGAAGTACTCACCAGAAAACGGTGCAGCCTTGCGTAATTCTGCCTGCGTATGCTGAAGAAAACTTACCCCATACGTAGGTAGAGACAAAAAAGGCCAAAGTGAAGCTACACGCAGTTTCGGGTCTGGAATAGCAGCAGCTGTTTCCCACTGCCGTCTCAAGTCCACAACCCGCTCTGCCGCCCTTCTTAACAGACCCACGTCTTCAGTCCGCTGCACCCAGAAATACGAATCCTCAAAATGCGTGGGTTTCCACATCTTGGAGTCGTTCGCCTTCTGCAAAAGGAACAGGATTCTCGTATGCGGATCAATGGGCTCAATTGTGGGGGGACCATATTCGTGGTCAACGGAGAGTTTGAAGTCGCCAAGATCAATCGAATCACCTTTGTGCAACTCCCCAAGAAACACTTCTTGAATTCTAAAGATTCCAGGCTTTCCGCTGAGCGAAGGGCCCGCAATAACTACGAGTTCCGCGTCTAGGACGCCATCGAGCGGGTCTCTGTTCGGAACGATCCTTCCGAAAGCGGTCAGTGTGAGTAAACTTGCAAGGAAAGCTGCAATCGGACGCATCGCCAAATTCCCCTAGGCGGTTAACGAGTGCACCACAATCAAAAATCTGGCACTTCCACCGCCGGTATGTCAATCGACGATAAACCGCCAAAATACTCATCGTCCCGCTTGGGCGAGCTCCGGCGATTCGAGTTCAGGTACTTGCAACCGGTCGGGAGAGCTACCCAAACGCCGTATTAACAAGAGCACAGTCAAGAGAAACGCAAGTCCCTCATGATGCCTGTGGCGACGCTCATGCTGCTAAGAGTTAGTTGGGCCGAATTCGGGTCGGGCAGCGGAGTATCTAGGTTCGAAGGTTCGGATTTTGACGAAAACTTTCTTCGCCGCGCATTTCGTTCCTCGCGATGTTCACGTTCCCATTGGCGTTTGAGTTCTGGGTCTTTATAAGGCATGGTTTCCATTCTCCCATTTACTGAAGAATTCACGAGCCTTTGCAAGCGTGCTCGGTTTCACTCGCTCACCTTTGCTGATAAGCATGATCGTTTTGCTATCCGTATTTGTCGCGCGTGCAGTCTTTCGAATTCCAAATTCAAGAATTCGGTTTCTCAGTTCCTCATCGGCAACTGTTTTGCCATCGCTGTACTCTGCGCAGTGAAAATCCACTAGACTCGGGTCGTCTCCCTGTTCCCATTTCCGAGACGTTTCTTTCCCGATGTAGCGATGTTGATTCGCGACAATATGGCTTCGTCTTAACAAGCCGCGCGTCAGCTTGTTACATGGTTCCCCGTCCGACCCGAGGAATTTGGCTTCCGGATGTTCTCGATACGAACCAAGTACGTTTCCGTAGCACTTGACTTCGATCTTCTTCGTGCGTCCCTTGGGGTCGAGCAGAGAAATGGAATATTGTTCCCCGCTATGAGTGTCTATTGCTTTTGTCTTTAACCATTCTTCGCGATGTTTCGAAAATGGCATGATGAGGCTGAAATTGGACGGGTCCTTCCCAGCGGGATAGAGGTTTGGAAACAGAAGGGGGACGTGTACGAAGTTGAATGGTTTAGTAAAGCCCTTCAGCAATCCCAAAACGGCAGGAGTGCTAACGGTCATACGCATCATCGCTGGAACCTTGAACCACTCGGGGGCTGGACGAGGTGTTGCTACTTCGCCTTCTAGTACCCAGTGCCATGCCTGGAAAATCCAATCAGTTTCGGAGTCCCCTTCTACGAAATCTTGGGGCGGGTAAAGATAGCCCAATCCGTGCGCCTTGGCATCAACGATGACAATGTTCCCGTGCTTGTCATAACGGTAGAGGACATATCGTTTCGCACTCGTCGCGAGGCCAAAGAGGTCAATTTGCTTCCCGTCATCGAAGTTGACCTTCTCGATCTTTAAGATTGACCCTCGCACCTTCGTTCGGTCATAACAATTTAAAGATTCGAACCGCGCTGCGATCTCTTTCACGTCTTCCCATGAAAGGGACTTGATCGATGGTTCGTTCGGACATGCGACGTGTCCGCCAGTATTTGAAGCCACGATGCACATGGAATCGGTATCACAAAACAGGTAATGCCCACCCTTGTCTGTGATGCATCGTTCGAGCATCGCCAGGAACAGATGCGCTCCTCCAGTAATCAGCGACGCAATTGGAGGAAAGTACCATTCCCCCGGCTTTTCGATCGTCTCAGCGTATTGTTCATGGTCATGATCTCCGGAGTAAACATGCACTTTTACGGGCTTACGTTGTTTCTGCGGCGTCAACTCATAGAACATTCCGTAGCTGGTCGAGTTCGCGCAAATCTTTAAAAAATACGAAAGCGCCTCGTCCGTTTTCTTGTGCTCTTCCTTCTGCTCGACCATTCGACAAAACAAGTCGTCCGTTCTTGGATCAACCTCAACCATTCCGCGCAGGTTGATTGCACGTAGTCCCTTTTGTTGTCCATGCGGGACCATCCGAATGGCCTTCTCAATTGGTGGAGCTTTACCGGATAGCAACTTGGAAGCGATCAGGTCGGGCCCGCTAAGCCAGATTCGTTCGGAATCGGTCAGATAGTTAATCGCGATGTTCTTCGTTGCTCCGTCGTCGCTGTACTCGGCTCGAACCGGAAAGACATCGTTATCAGGTCGTACACGAGCGAAGAACTTCATTTGCTTCCATGTTTCCTGCTTGAAGCAATCCTCCAGAGTGATCTTCTGGAGAAGTGAACGGACCTCATTCGTGGCATCGTCAAAGGACAAGCGTTCAGCGATCAGAACTTCCGGATTTCCTAGTAGAGAATTAACGGTTGGATATTGGCTAGAGAAGTCAGTCAGCACAACTGGAAGGGGCGTATTCCGGATTCTGCACTCCGCACGACCTCCAAAATACGCTTGCGAAGCAATTCCCTGGATTTCATTCGAAACCTCATACTTCTGACTTGGCGGAACGATTCCCATCTCACGCAAATAAGCCTTGCCGATGCTAGCTGGCGAAACCGCTTTGTCCGGATGCAGTTTGATGGGATGGAGACCGAATTCATTTTTCAGCGCATTCAGTAGATCGACACTGCATCGAACATCTTGGCGAGCGTAACTTAGTTCTTCTTTCGAAACCGTCCCGGTCGGTTCGTAGTCAAGCTTCTGATTCTTCGTTCGCAGAACTTTGCAGGCACTCTTTAAAGAGTGCTGTTCGTTGAACAAAGCCCAAGCCAGTGTTCTCAAATCCAGAACGCGGCATATCATTCGTGTCTTGGTTCCCACGTTGTAGGTCGGCCATTCTTCCGGTCGTAGGGGCTTTGTCAGGCTGAAGAATGCTGCCTTCGAGTCTTTCGAAGTGACTCTCATACAAGGTCGTTCAGGGTTAGGCTCTAATACGGGCCCGCTCTGTTTAGCTGCTGCTACGTCTTCGGACAGGAGACGAAGTCCATCCAATTTCGCTTCCTCAATCGTGGGCTTCCATTTGCCGATGCAAGACCTGCCATTTGTGAAGACACTGGCCCTATAAGCAGCTCCATTCTGTTTGATCACTACGGTGTAGTACCCAGCATGAGTCTTCAAGTGTCCGTTCTTAGTGGTTTTCCATTTCCTCTTCAGCCACTTTTTCTTTAGTTTTGTGGGGTCAAATTCTCGTTGAGACAGAATCAGCGTCCATCCACGGTTGTTCGAAACGCGATACTGCACAGCCAACCGAGAAATATCCCAGGGAGCGTTAAAGGCAACGATGAGAGCCTTAAGCCGAATGACGTTGAAGAACACTTTCTCGATGAACTCGGATCGGCTGTATACGTGAATCCTTTCGTCGTAGTCCTCGTGTACGACCTCAGATGAAAAACTCCGCACATAACGAGAAATGGCTTCGCGAAATTCGGACGCGAGGTCGTCCGCATGAAGAATTCCTTCCTCAATACAGTGGTATGCGTTGTCTCGCAGTTGACATACCCGATAGAACCCAAACAGCAGAGACTGATCTTTCGGGTCGAGAGTGGTTTCGGTGTCGAACACTAGAACGTATTCGGGCCACTTTGGTTCGTTGTAGTCGTTGGCAAGTGGTTCCTTGGTATCGACCTCGACCACATGGCTGCGAAGGAAAATGTTCTTCGTGAGTTTCATAACCATTCCTGCATTTGTCTAAACTCTTCTGCTTTGCGACGGAGTGAAGCCGCCGTTTGTTCGTGATTCCTGGCAAGCAAAAGAAGGTATCTGTAAAGCGATTCTTGCGCTGTCTCTTTCTTGTGTTGGCCATTCGTCGTAAGCCCCGCCATGTCCCGCTTCCACTCCCGTTTACGATGACAGTTGCGGCAGACCACATCACTTAGTTCTGGATCACGATCCTCCCCGACCACATGATCTATCTCTAGACAGGCAATGTCTGTTTCACCGCAATCGAAACATTGCGGGTTAGGCCCAAGCGTTGCAAGTCGCTTTTTGATTCGCCATGCGGCCCTGAGAGGGTGAACGTTTTTCATACCGTGTCCTTCAGTGCCGCGTAGAGGGAATCGATCTGCAGTAGACCCGCGTCGCTCAAAGCCTTCAGTGTTCGTGAGGCTGTAACAAGTTCGAAATTCCCGACCTTCTTTCCATGGAACGATGCCAGTTCATAGGGCTTTTCGGTTCGGGCCCAGCGACTCAGGCTGGCGAGATAAGCAGAAGCAAACTGGGCTTCCTTAGAACCACGTGCTCGGACGATGACGGGTCCATGTGGCCCAGGCAATGAAAGCAATCGAACATAACGGTCGGACTTGGTTGCTACCCACCGACCAGATTTGGACCTGCGGAGAGCTGCGGGAAGATATTTCTTGATGGTCGCTGGAGTGGTGCCTTCATCGCGAGAAGCGGCTTCAATCGAAAGGTGGTCGTGACGCGTTCGAGCAACGGCATGGAAGGCCCGCTGCTTCGCCTCGTATGATCGGTCGGACATTCGGGACGAGCCGAGTCCCTGCTGTCTTGTGCGACCCTTCGACTTGGTGCCTCGCTTTGGCAAATCTGGCGCGACCTCTTTCGGACGTATAATCTTTTACAATCGTCGTTATACACCATAATTCTTGCAACGCACTGAATGCACAACAGTTGCATAACTTGAATGAAAATGATCTTCCGCGAAATTAGCGCCAAAAGCAGCCATCTATACGTATAATTAGAGTTAGGTATGCGGAACCGAGCACATAAATGAAAAAAGGCAAAAAGGTCCACGAAACAGCGAGAAATCCACTTGACAGGTTTTCGGGGAAGCGGGGTCGGGGACGCCCCGTGACGGTCGTTCCGTCTGCCGTCAGGGGACGTGCCGATAACTGGCGCGTCTCGCTGGCGAGGCTTTGGAGTGATCTAGAAGCTCCGCTGTTGGCAGCACAAACTGCGGATGACGTTGCAACCGCATTCGAAAAGGCTTTGCCGGGGAACAACGAATTCCCGCCTCATGCCCAGCTGTTCTTCCGGGTTCTGAAAGACCCAAAGTTTCCCAAGCGGAAGAAGGCGAGGATCAACTTTCTCGCAGACTCAACAGCGGGCGTAGGCTTAGTCACTCCCCGAAGGTCTCGTGATATCTGCACAGAAGAGAGGGCTGTCGACGCAGAGAGACACCAGATTCTTCGCTATGAATATTGGATCGAATGTTCTTGCGGTTATCAGGGCGTCTCGCAAGGTCACAGCTGTAAGGAGTGTGGCGCCGGAATTCCGTTTCCAATCTTAGGCTCTGGAATGTTCTAAACGGGCTCGTCGACTGTTACCAGCAGCCCGACAAGCCCTAACCACCATCGGAAGGTGCTCCAATGGCAGTTAGCAAAACCCTATCTCAACAACCGCAATCCCACAATTCCCGCAGTGATCTGCCGATTCCGCGACATGGCGTAGTGACTCTCTACGGTTACGGTATCAAGGTCTGCGTAGATCGTGGACATCTACTCCTTGAGGATGGCATCGGCGGCGACCGTCGTCGCTACCGCCTTCCGCGTGTCGGTCACGGGCTAAAACGATTAGTAGTGATCGGCTCCGATGGCATGGTGTCTCTTGCCGCGCTGCGTTGGCTGGCCGATCAGGACGCGAGTTTCGTAATGCTTGAACGCGATGGAACGGTCCTCGCGACCACTGGTCCTGTTCGTCCTTCCGAAGCAAAACTGCGACGTGCCCAGGCTCTCGCGCATTCATCCGGAGCAGCGTTGCGAATCGCCCAGGAACTCATCAGCCGAAAGATTGCAGGACAGGAGCAGGTCGCGCGACACAAGCTCCTGGACACCGGCACGGCGGACACGATTGCTAAGTTCGGCGCTGAACTGCCTACGGCCGACAGCATTACCACTATTCGGCTGATCGAGTCACAAGCAGCCCGAGCATACTGGTCAGCGTGGAGCACTTTGCCCATCACATTCCCGAAGAACGATCTAGTCCGAGTTCCCGACCACTGGTGCACTTTTGGAGCCCGCGTATCACCGCTCACAGGATCGCCCCGGCTCGCCGCGAATCCGCCGAACGCCATCCTGAACTACCTTTACTCAATCCTTGAATCAGAAGCTCGTCTCGCGGCAGCCGCATTGGGGCTTGATCCGGGTCTGGGTGTACTGCACGTCGATACATCAGCTCGGGACAGCTTGGCGTGTGACCTCATGGAGCCTGTGCGTCCTCAGGTGGACGCCTACCTGCTTGACTGGATTACCCGCCAACCACTCAGGCGGGAATGGCTTTTCGAGCAGGGGGACGGCAACTGTCGACTGTCGGGATCATTTGCTGTGCGCTTGTCAGAAACGGCTCCGATTTGGCGTCGGGCTGTGGCTCCGATTGCGGAGGTGGTTGCTCGTGCCTTCTGGTCAACGATAAAAAGACCCGATTCACCACTTGCAACAAGACTGACTCAGAACAACAAACGCGAAGCCAAGGGTGCACTCGCGCAATCGCAATGTATTAGGATGCCATCCCAACAGAACGTTTGCCTGGGATGCGGGGAAGAAGTAAACAGCGGGAGTACTCACTGCTTTTCGTGCTCAGTCCAACTCTCACGAAAGAAGATGGTCGAGATTGCCAAGCAAGGGCGGCTCGCTTCGAAGTCTCCGGAATCCAAAGCCCGGCTTGCAACGACGCAGCGACGCAACGCCTTTGCACGTTGGAATTGGGACCCAAGCAGCCAGCCAGATTGGCTGACCGAGGACTTCTACAGAAATCAGATTCAGCCGAAACTTGCCAACACTACGCTCTCCCAAATTGCGTCGGCAATCGGCGTTTCGATCCCATATGCATCGGACATCCGGCGGGGAAGACGAAAGCCGCACCCGCGCCACTGGCTCGCTTTGACAAAAATAGTAGGCTTTGCCTGAGAGTGAGTCTCGGCGCATTCTCAATCCATAAGTTTTTGTTACATATTCCGAACACCAAATTTGAGATGATGCGACTGCAACGCATTTTGAATCACTTCTGCTCAATTGATTTCTGAATGAACGGACTGACTCAGGGCCCCTCTTGCGCCTGCGACTAGTAATTTTGCTTTCAACAGATCGTTGTGTACACCGTTTATTTCCGCGAGAACAGCCGGAAAGACCCTTCGCTCTTTGGAGAAACTGGCAACAAGCGATGCCAACTCTTCCTCACCAACCACGGTGTATGCCATCTTGCCTGGATTCTCCTTAATATCCTCCCCGAATAGCAGTTCACCCAGATCGAACGCATTGCCGAATAATGCCAATGCGCGATCCCGTTTACCTTGGGACAAAGCAGACGTTGCCAGTGCTCCCATCAAGCTGAGCTTCACCTTTCCCGCCGGAAGGTGATCTAATTCTCGATTAGCCTCGTCTCCCCAACTGGCTGCCTTTTCGGAATCAATCCTACGGTAGGCCGAAATTAACGTGACGTGTGCAATAGCTCTACGACCGGGGTCCTGTATCGCCCCGGCGATTTCAGCAGCCTGTGCGGGATCGCTGTCCGCAAGCTGGGTTATTTGAAACAACCGATGGTCATCCATCGCGGCAGACACCTGCGGATCGGAGGGCGACATTTCAGATGAGAATGCAACTCCGGTGATCCGGTTTGCAGCCCCGCCCTCACTTTGAGCTGGGACGTATTTCAATATTTCATACTTGTCCTTAGTCTCCCTCGCCCATTCAGGATCAAGTCGATTAATGAGCGGTAACAATCGATATACGATGTATTCTGATTCTTGGCTAAACTGGACGGTTCCCTGCGAGTTTTTTACCTGAATCGTAAACTTCATTTGATCCGAGTCTGCCTTTTTCTTTTCAGCCTCAAGAGCCTCAAGTTCTGCCTGTATTGCTTTAGCCAACAATGACGGACGAACCTGATCCGCAACGCCGGTTATGAAAGTAGTGAACTCTCGGTGCTTGTTAAGAAACCTTGGATTCGTCTCGTAATAACCAATTGCGTCAGAGACAAGCCCTTCCGCCCTGGGTTGGTCGGCTTTAGCGACAGCATGGACGATGTTGATCATTGCGACGTAGGGATATTCGCCCGTTGAACCCATCCAGTCGGCAAATTCTTTAACCTTGGCGACGGACGACATTCCTGACTTTTCCCAAAGCTTTGGAAATAGAGCACGCGCTACCCAGGCGCGGTAATCTTCAACTCGCCCCTCCTGAGTCCACATATCGGGAGTGTCCTGATCTCGAAATAATCGAACGGTTTCTAAGACATCCACTTTAGTCAGATCTACTAGAGCGTTCTTTTGTATCGCCGCTCGGTATGGTCCGGGGCTCAATTGATCCTTGGAGATTGCGAATAGCTCCAAGCTCCACTTCTTACCATTTTCGGCTGAAGTGCCAGCTGGCGTATCGAGAATATCGAGCAAGAGGTCCGCGCGCTCCTCAGGTGAGAAATTGCGTGAAATGCTCTCCGCTTGCAAGATCAGGCGTTCACCTGGATCATTGGTTTCCTTGTGGGAGCCAGCTCTGGCTGTCGGATGACAAACGACAACCAGAGCCAATAACCAGAGGGCACCCAACGTAAGTTTCTTTGAGACAAAACTGACGTGTTCCACGACATCCTCACATTTCGGCACATCGATTTACTGAGCCGCTAATTCGAGCAATTCCGGTAATGCAGCGAATCGAATTGCCACTCGCTCATCCTTGCCTCTGCTTTGAAGCTTAAGCGTGAGAACCGCTCTGTCATTTGAATATTGAAGTGAAGATACTGTCGTATCCTTTGTTGCGACGAATCGATCCCCCGGTCTAATGCCTGCACTCTCAGCCGGTGAATGCCGAAGAACTGCGTCGACGGTGAAGAAAGCTCCATCCCTGCGAACCAACATGCCGGACAGATACGGTTCGGCTTTGAAGGTAGTTTCCTCAGAGAAGGAAACTGTTTTTACAGGGTTCGACAAAACTGGTAAACCAGCCAAGATGCTTTGGAGGTTCCTTGTTCGTATCTGCTTGACAAACGAGAAAGAACCTCGCCTGAGTTCGATTGTGTGAGATCGGGACTCCTGCCATACGGAATTGATATCCGCGAAAGGTACTGCTCGATCATCGATTCGCAGCAGAACATCGCCTATCCGTAGTCCAGCTAGGTACGCGGGTGAATTCGGTAGGACACCCGAAATCACCATTTTTCCAGCTTCGTATTCCGTGAAAAATCCTGGCATGAGACTCGTTGTTTGTGCTCGGGTCGCATTAGCGCAGTAGAATTCACAACCTGTCTCCCAGCATCCACCGTTTGGCCTATCGTTTAGCGTCACACAAAATTGCGCAAGAGCAATCGGCGCGACAAAAGCGACGAGGCATCCTAAGAGCAGAGTTTTCAGATACATCCTCATGTTTTTTACCTCCCACACGATAATCAACATATCCGCAGGCTACCTATCTGGACCGCAGGAAGGAAACAAGGAAATAAGAAGGAGGGGAAATGCGGTGCAACAAAAAGGAAACAATTCTTACGAGCCCAAAACTGATTCCTTACGTACGTGCACGGGTTTCAACTCCCAACTCACAGCTCCTTATTCGAAACGTGCACCCATCGATGCGGATTCCCAAACAGATGAGTCCGCTTGAGGCAAATGATCCTACCCCTCTTCGGTTCTTTACGGTGAAAGTTTTTTGTTTTGTTACAAAATACGAACTGGGGTCCCTACGGAGATGAGTGAAACATCAAATGATCGTGGCTACTGACCCTTCCAGCAGTGGAGGTACTTATCTGGAATGACCGCGGGAATCATCTTTCCTTCGTATCTCCGTTTCTGGTTCTCAGCCGCAATATCAGCCGCTTTCTCCAAGGGAAAGTTGAATGTCTTTTGAACGCCGTCTCGGTCAACTACTAGTTTCATAGTGGTGGGAGAATTGCTGCTGAAGAGCTTTTCGAGTTCGGCGATAGATTTCCCGCTCGGACTGACTCCATTTACAGACACCACGGAGTCTCCATAGTGAATCCCGGCTTTCTTCGCAGGACCAACTTCAATTCCGCCCACCATAATCGAATTCGGCGCATCCCAGACGAATAGTTCGAAACCGGGATAATAGAGGTCCATGTCGTTCGGATAATGGCCGACATTAAAGACCTTCTTATCGTGAGGTGGCTCGGACTCAATCTTGCTGACACGCTGCATCTCCAGCTCGGTAGCATCTGAAGGAAAAAGCGAACCATCCGGACCCTGTTTCAACCCTTGTTTCACAAAGATCTCGGAACCTTTAATTCGCCCGACCTCCACAGTGTAAGGACCTTTTTCGCCCTCTAATTCCACACTGCTGGGCTTCGCCTCTGTAGTCCGAAGGAGCGGCAGGGCTTGACGTATATCGATCTCCCGATGACCGTCAATGCCCAGTAAAACATCGCCCGGCTTGATGCCGACTTTAGCAGCTGGACTATCTGCCGCAACTGTCCAAACAATTGGCGGACAAGAGGCCCCCCCATTCGGCCTTCCTATCACCGTCATTCCGGTGACGTATTGATCCCAGTTGGACGTTTGAGCTAGGACTTTCTGTGTGCTGTTGAGATTCCAAACAATTAGCAGCGCAACTAGTCCAACTGACGAGTTCCGGATAACGAGCTCTCGGAGAATCAACACCTTGAAATTGCCAAGTATGTGCCGCCAGATCGAAGTCTCAAGCGAATCTTTCGAGAGTTTGGAACCTAGCATGTACATTCGCTTCAAAACTCCTTTAATGCCTCCATAGTAATGCATTTCTGCCAAAGTTGTTTAGAGACTGGATTTCCTCTCTCGCCGCACGCACGAGCCAGCCCCAGCCACGGAACTGTCCGGTGTTGAACCTTGGCCTGGGGCCCGCCCGCGCGTGGGAGGGCGGGGGTGTAGGAATTTTCCCGGCCTATATATCTATCCCCCCCCCGGGTTTGACCCTCTGCCCCCAAGCCCTTAAACTTAGGAGTGCTCTCCGCCTATCTTCATTGTTGGCCGGGCGTGCGGCCGTTCTGCGGGAGGGATTCCTGAGTCGTTTCCTGGCTGTTGGACTTCGAACATTTATCATTGCGGCCCTTGTCGGGCTGCTCGCGTTTTTCTGCCTGGCTGAGAACCAGACTCCTGCCACAGGCCAAGCGCCCGCGACAAACCAGAGTCCTGCCGCGACCCAGACTCCTGCGGCAAAACAGGCCCCTGCCGCAAACCAGCCTTCCGTCGCCAACCAGACTCCGATCACCCTCGATACCAGCGAGACACTGTTTGTCGTGCTCGCGGCGATGAACTCGTGCGGGTACGACGTCGACCTGAACGTCTCAGACGCGCAGCGGCTCAATGTGCGGGCCGAGGTGCAGAGGAATCTCAGGGAGTCGGAGGATGCGCAGGCGTCGCTGACTACCATGTGCGATTGGTATGTGGCGCACAAGGGGAAAGATGCGCAGCATGATCTGTCGCAGTTTGTATCGCTGGCGCTTTATATGCAGGGGCCTCCGCATTTTATGCCGCGGGTGAAGGAGGACGACATGCCTCCGGATGCGGTACCCATTGCCGGTTTCGGGGCGCTGCTCGAGCGCTTCTACGACAAGGCGGCACTGCACTCGATCTGGGAGGCGCACCGGGCGAATTACGCCGCGCTGGTGGCACGCTATCACGTGCCGCTGGCGAAGATGCTGTTCGATACCGATATTTACCTCAAGCTGCAATCGGGTGGATATCTGGGGCGAACGTTTACCATCCTGCTCGATTTCATGGGCGATCCGAATGAGGCGAACGCCCGCAACTACGGCACCGACTATTACGTCGTGGTATTCCCCTCGCCCGACCCGTCGACGCTCGACCCGTTGAAGATGCCGCAGATCCGGCACACGTACCTGCATTACCTGCTGGATCCGATGGCGGAAAAGCACTTCACAGCCATCAAGCGGCTGGAACCGTTGCTGCAGTCGATCAAGCTGGCGCCGCTGGACGAGAACTTCAAGAAGGACATCTCGTTGCTGGTGACAGAATGCTTGGTGCGGGCGATCGAAATACGGACCTCAGGCACGAAGCAGACTGCGGAAGCCATGCGGTTGCAGGCTGTCGATGATGCGCAGAAGCAGGGCTACATCCTGACCAAATATTTTTATAACGCGATCGTGAACTTCGAGAAGGATCCGGCTGGATTGAGGACAGCGTATTCCGAGATCCTCGACGCAATCGATATCAAGCAGCAGCAGAAGGCGGCGAGCGAGGTGCAGTTTGCGCGCAATACCGCGCCCGAACTCGTACAACTGTCGCGACTCGAAGATCGGCGAATGCTGGTGACGGCCGAAAAGCGGCTGGCGGCGGGCGATCCCAAGGGGGCGCAGGAACTGGCGCAGCAGGCGCTCGACCGGAAGATCGGGGACGAGGGACGGGCGCTCTTCATCCTGGCGCAGGTTGCGGTCGCGAATAAGAATCCGGATGGGGCTGCTGATAATTTCCATAAAGCCATCCAGGCAACGAAAGATCCAAAGGTTCTGGCGTGGTCGCACGTGTATCTAGGACGAATGCTGGATATGAAGGACCCGCCGGATCGCGAAGGTGCGTTGAACGAGTATCGGGCGGCACTGAGTGCAGGGGCAGAACTGCCTGAGGCAAAGGCGGCGGCCGAGCGTGGGTTGCAGGCGGCGTACGAACCTCCGGCTAAACCGAAGCCGCAGGAGTCGAGATAACGCTCCTCCGGCTATTTGACCGCGCGATTGCTGGTGAGACGCCGGCGCTGCGGCAGAGAAGAGAAAGTCAAAACTACACCCTGTCCCGCCCAAACAACGCGGGACAAGGATGGGGCACCCGTTCGTACTCAGGACGCACGCCGGGCGCTACCACTGCGATAGAATGCACGTTGCAGGATTCCAATGAAAATGAAGGACGTTTTGGGTCGAGGAGAACGTATGAAGCGCATAGCGACAATCGTGGCAGTGCTCGGAATCTGCGTTGGGAGTTGGGGACAGGACAAACCCGCTTCGCAGAATCCTCCCGCAGGGCAGACGGCCGGACCAGCGGCAGGCCAAGCGGCAGAACCGCAGGGAAAGCGTCCGCCGAAGGTGAACAGCCAGGAAGAATATGCAGCGTATCAGGCCGCGATCAAGGTAGCGGACCCCGCGGAGTGCGAGAAGGCAGCAAACGATTTTGCTGCGAAATACCCTGCGAGCGAGTTGCGTCCGCTCGTCTACAGAACGGCGATGCAGCGCTATCAACAGGCCAACAACGCCGGCAAGATGGTGGAATTCGCCAAGAAAATTCTGGCCGTCGATCCTGACGACCCTGAAGCGCTGGTGGCGGTGGCGCAGGTAGAGGTCGAGCAGACCAAGGACGACAGTCTGGATAAAGACCAGCGCCTGGCCCAAGCCAAGAAAGATGCGGAACGCGCACTGGTGACGGTGGACACGGACGTGCCGACGGCGGGATATCCGGAAGAGCAGATAAAGACCTACAAGAACTTTCTCCGGTCGCAGGCATACTTCGTCATTGGCACGGCCGCGTTCAAGGCCAGCAACTGGCCGGAAGCGGAGACGAATCTAAGAAAGTCAATCGACGCACTTCCGCAGCAGCCTGACGTCATTGCCGTGTACCGGCTGGCGCTATCACTCGACTTCCAGAACAAGATTCCAGAGGCCTTGAAGGCGGCGCAACAGGCGGTGGACCTGACGAAGGATAATCCCGATTCCGCGGCCGGAAAGGCAGCACGGCAGGAGCAGGATCGTCTGATGAAGTATTCGGCGGGCGGCACCTCCGGACAGGCTGGCACACCTCCGAAGAACTAGGCCGCCACCGGGACGTTCGCGCGAGACGTTCGAAGCAAGACGTTGCCAGCAACGTCTCTATCTATGAAGGAACGGGAAATCACGGCGCTCGAGCAAGGGCTCGGCTACCACTTTCGGCGGCGGGCGGTGATCGAGCAGGCGGTCACGCATAGTTCGCAGGCGCGCGAGATGGAAGCGCAGCAGGCAGGAGAGAGCAAGTATAAGGTCAGCGACAACGAGCAGTTGGAGTTCCTGGGAGACGCAGTGCTGGCACTGGTGACCAGTGAAGAATTGTTTCAGCGTTTCCCTCACTTTCGGGAAGGGGAACTTTCGAAGCTGCGGGCGCATCTGGTCAGTGAGCGGCATTTGATTCAAGTGGCGCAGCAGTTGGAGTTGGGCCACTATCTGCGCCTGGGCCGTGGCGAGGAAAAGAGCGGCGGACGCAGTAAGACGGCCCTGCTGGTGGATGCGTTGGAGGCCATTCTGGCGGCGATTTATCTCGATGGCGGGCTGGAAGTGGCGCGCGAGTTTGTTCTGCGGAATGTGATTGCGCCCGAGTTAGAGCGGATGGAGCGCGGCGGAGGAACGCTTCCCATTACGGATTTCAAGTCCGCGCTGCAGGAGGCGGTGCAGAGCCTTGGACTTCCGCAGCCAGCGTATGTACTGGTCGAGGAAGCGGGACCCGAGCACAGCAAGACCTTCACGGTTGAGGCCCGCCTGCATACCCGCGAGAGCCGTGCTCCGGAGTTTGTCGGACGCGCGCAAGGCTCGACCAAGAAGACGGCGGAACAAGATGCCGCCCGGCAATTGCTGACGCACCTGGCATCGCGGTCGAAGGATACGGACGGGAAAACGGCACGGTCTCCGCAGGCGGTGGATAAGTAGGATTCATGGATTCTGTCAACCAGCCCACCGTTTCCCAGACCGAGTCGGTGACTTTGCCGGGCCCGGCGGATCCGCCTGCTGAGGCCGCGCCTGCTATCGAGCCCTCACCCCCTCCGACGCAACCGGCACCAGTTTCTCCTCCCAAAGTCACAAGCACCTTTGGTTCGGACTTGATCGGTTCCCTGCAGTCGCTGATGGGCACGGTGGTGATTGCGATTTTTGTGATCACGTTTATCGTGCAGGCATTCCAGATCCCTTCGGAATCTATGGAGAACACGCTGCTGGTCGGCGATTACCTGCTGGTCAACAAGCTTTGCTATGGAGGAACTGGGCCAGGCGATCACCTGATGCCATATCAGAAGATCGCGCGCCGGGACATCATCGTCTTCCATTATCCGGTGGACCCGCAGCAGCATTTCGTCAAGCGAGTGATCGGGCTCCCCGGAGACCGGCTGCGGATGGTGAATAAAAAGGTTTTCATCAACGGCAAGCCAATGGAGGAGCCGTACGTACATTTCCTCGAGCCGGCCAACAATCTTTATCGGGACGACTTCCCCAGAACCGACATCCCTGCGGCAAACATGGAAGGCTCGTGGTGGCTGCAGATGCGGAAACTGGTGGAAGACGGGGAACTGATCGTCCCGCAGGGGCACTATTTCGTGATGGGTGATAACCGCGACGACAGCCAGGATAGCCGCTATTGGGGGTTCGTTCCGCAGGAGAATATCATTGGCAGGCCTCTCGTGATCTATTGGTCGGTGAAGAACTCGGAGCCTGGCCCACCTCCCGAGACATTCGGCGGACGATTGCAGCACCTGGTCTACGCGATGACCCACATCTTGCAGAACACGCGATGGAGCCGGACTCTGCGGCTGGTACACTGAATAGGCCCGGGACACAGAGGCTGAAGCCCTCGTGTTTTGACGGCTTTAACGGCACGGCTTAAGCCGTACCCTTCCCGGTACAACTCGAATCGCAGTATCTGGCGAAGGCAGAGGCATTCGAAAGTGGCGAAGAAAGAAGACAAGCTGGCCAAGGCGGAAGAGAACGGCGCGGAGGAGAAGCCGAAAGAGACTACGGTCGAGTTTCTTTCGTCGCTGGCCGCGGTGCTGGTGACCGGGCTTTTCATCATTACATTCGTCGTGCAGGCGTTTGAGATTCCATCGAGTTCGATGGAGAATACGCTGCTGATCGGCGACCACGTTTTCGTGAATCGTGTGCAATTCGCGCCCAAAAGTGGGTGGGTTGGGCCGCTGCTTCCCTATCGCGATGT
>Ga0075030_100002162_pt1 | contig 17848 bp, 16 predicted proteins | sample LitLauG_LLR_2012_FD_71393 | JGI IMG/M metagenome (GOLD analysis project Ga0075030, IMG submission 71393) | Freshwater sediment microbial communities from Pennsylvania, USA - Little Laurel Run_MetaG_LLR_2012 | ecosystem: Environmental > Aquatic > Freshwater > Creek > Sediment | place: USA... | reverse complement strand
GCGGTGGAGCACGAGGGGGTGCTGGCCCCGACGCGCGCCCTTTCCGGCGACACGACGCTTGTAATCGGCGGGGTCGAGATCAGGGCTCTTTACATGGGCGACTCGCACACAGACACCCTCTATGCCTTCCACATCCCGTCCGAGCGTCTCGTGTTCACGGCCGACCTGGGCCTCGTGCGGACCATGGCGCCCGACGGCGTTCCCGACCGCTACGCGCCTGGGTACCTAAAGGCGATGGACCGACTGATCGCGATCGACTTCGATACCTTCATCCCCTCGCACTTTGGCTACGGGAAGAAGCAGGACCTCGTGGACTGGCGCAACATGATGGAAGACGGGCGGCGCCTCGCGCGCGAGGCCGTGCGTCGCAATGGAACGCCGGGCGTAGGGGATGGCACAGCGCAGATGGCGCGCTACTTCGACCACGTGTATTACCCGATGCGCGACAAGTACGGCGCCTGGCACGGCTTTGACGAGATGTTCGTCCTTAATCTCGTGCGCGACGTGATTGGGGAGAGCCTGGGCTATTGATTGCGCAGGCTACACACCCAGTTCGCGCAGCATCTCGCGCCCCGCGGGCCAGGGGCCATGGCCCGTGGCAACATTGACGTGGCCCGCGGGCCCGATGTTCCGAAACTGGCAGCCCCAGGCCCGGGCGCAGGAAGAAGCAAATTCGAGGCTGCCATAAGGATCGTCCGAGCTTGCAACCACGATGCCCGGAAAGGGCAGTCGCCGCATCGGGACCGGAGCAAATCCCCGTGGTTCGGGCGGGAATGTCCCGGCGGAAGGGTCGGGCGGCGCAACGAGTAATGCCCCACGTACCCGCGCCGCGTGGGTACCCTGCAAGGCCCAATGGGCGACGAGCAGGCAGCCCAAGCTGTGGGCTACAAGAATGATGCCCCCTTCGCTCGCGGCAAGGGCGCCATCGAGTGTCCGGACCCAGTCGTCTTTCTTCGCATGGATCCAGTCCCGCTGCCGGATGCGTTCCAGGCGCGGGTCGGCGGACTGCCAGAGGCTTTGCCAGTGGTCCGCACCGGAATCTCCATAGCCCGGGAGGACGAAGGCGCGGGTCATTTCTGGAACATGTGCAAAAGCCACGCCTCAGGCTCCAATCTTCAGGTTGCGCTTGCGGCACGAATCGTGACAGGTCCGGCGGCCAGCATGGAGGGGGCTTGCTGCCTCGCCATCCATTGTGCCGGCGAGCGCCCCACCTGTCGCCGGAAAGCCCGTGCGAAGGATGCCGGGTTCGTGTCGCTCCCCGTGGTCGCAATGAATTTCAAAAGATATCCCTTCAGGGGTTTTGCCGAGGAAGATCGTGGATCCGGCCCTCCGTGGCCCAGTGGCGCGGAGCTATACGTTTTCCGGTTGCGGCACGGTAATTTACGATCGGCCGAGAAGGCGCGCAAAGCCAATATCGAAGGTCACGAAATCGCGCCGGTAATCGCCAGCGGCATCGAAAACGCCCGTGCATTGGTCGAGACCCGCAAGAAACCGGAAAGGACCATCGGCAGTAGTTCCATGCTGTCGCCGTACAGGCATTCGTCAATTGTGCTACTTCGCCACTCGCGCGCCTGCCGGTGGTGCGGGTGATCATCGCGTGCCGCGGCGATGAGTACATTGATGTCGGGGGCCCTCGCCCCCGATCGCTTCCAGGATTGATCGATTTGAAAGTGGGTCGATTCCCGGTCGCAGGCCGCCCTCGAGATGGAACCGCGGGATCTTCACCTCGTGGCCCAACGTGGAGGCTCTGCTGACGCGTAGCCGAAGCCGCAGCCCCTCTTCGATGAGGGCCGTCAGGCCCTTGCGCTCCCGTGTCGAAAGGGCCTTGGCGCGGACCAAAACTCGCCGCTTTGCGGCGCATTGCGACCTTCGCAATGCCGAGCTGCGAGCGGTCGCACTTCTTCGGTCGCAACCCGTTGCGGGTATCTCGGCTCGCCGAAACCGACAGAGCAATCAGCACGAAAGCGGCCAACGCCCTGCATCCGAAGGATCTGGGAAACGCATAGCTACTTCCATTGAAAGTTGAGCTTGCGATTCGCGGTGGCGCAGTCCCGAAGGTACAGATTTATCAGACTCTGATACGGAATCCCGACCTCCGCCGAAATCGCCTTGAAATAGGAGATTGAGTCTCCATCGAGGCGAATCGTGATCTGCTTCTTCAGTTGCGAAGCGTAGGGATTCTTCCTGGCTTTCGAGAAATCGTATTCCTTGCGCATGATCAGACTCCCGACGAATAGAACCGAGCTTCGGACTTCGTTGCCTTCCTGGCGGAGATGATGCGTATGACACCGCCGCCGCTTCGGTAGCAATGGCAGACGACAAGCACACGTAGGGAGGCACTCACGCCCAGCATGATGAAACGGGCCTCGCCTTCGGAATGATCGGGATCGCCAATCAACTTCGCGCGCTCATCGAAAAAGACCGTTCGCGCCTCCTCGAACGTGATCCCGTGCTTGCGCCGATTGGCGCTCGACTTGGAGGGATCCCACTCGAAACGAAGCTCAGCCATGCAATAATTATAATTATTGCGTAATTACAATGCAATGCCGAGGCAAGACCTCGAGCAGGCGGCGAATGTCCGCGATCCATTGAGTTCAAATGTAGCCGCGCTCGTCCGTTCCTGGCCGAGAAGGTCTTGCCGCCAGGTCCGTTCCGTCAATTTGCCATGGTCCGGTGTCCGGCGCAATGCCGTTATCCAATAGCCCGAACATCCGCTTCAAGCGGCATAGCCGAGGCGGCTGCCGTGCTCACCTTCCTCCTCACCGCCCAAGCAGCGGGCGGCTCGGAATTCCGGCCGTTTGAAACGGGCCCCTTTTTCCGGGCACGCCTTCAGGTTTCCAACCCTGAGCGCAATCTCGTGCACTTGCGGTCATCGAATCTGCTTGGTCTGCAGTGCAACTCATTCGGCAAAAATCTGTGCGCCGCGAACTGCCTTCGGGCTATCGACAACGGCGCGCAAAATCGCCCGTACGATTTTCTCACCACCCACGGAGGAGGGCTCTATCGGATTCGCGTAATCCGCCGGGGATATGCAAATGCATCGAAGGTCAATGACCTTCAAGGAAAACCTGGTTGCTGTGCGAATGATGACGTCGTTATAGGCGGTAATCCCTGCAACAACGATTCGCTGATAGCGAGGATCCGCGAAGTTCCCGTGGTAGACGGTACAGATCACCAGGGGCAAATGCAGTTGCAAGCACGCCTCAACGGCACGGCTGTATCTGACTTCGAAATCGCGAATCGCATCGGATATCAGCAACAATGCTTCGCCGCTCGTCCGAACGGGATCCTTTTCAGCTGCGTTAGTACATCATCCGTAAGTCGGCTACGTCGCACCAATACTGCGCATCTGCTCCAGTATCCGTGGCAAGGTTTCTTCCGCACGACCGTTAATTACAACTTCTGCCTGTTCGTCAAACGGCGTCGATTCGAGGTTGATGATGGCAAGCTTGGCTCCTCTGGACCAAGCCTTTTCGGCCCAGCCAGCTGCCGGGTAAACGACTGCGCTCGTGCCTATCAGGAGGAAGACCTCCGAGATCTTCGCAGCGTATTCGGCATTTGCGCAGAGGAGGGGATCGAGAGCCTCGCCAAACATCACAACGTCTGGCCGCACGTTTGAGGCACCACAAGCAGGGCAAGAACTTCCATTCTCCTTTGCGGAATGCTGGTCGACGGAGAAAATTGTCCGACACGCCGTGCACTTGTCCCGAGCTAAGCTGCCGTGAACCTCCATTACTGCTCGCGCTCCAGCTTTCGGCAGTAGCCCATCAATATTCTGGGTGATCAGCGTTAGTCCGGATTTCAGGTGCTGCAACTGGGCAAGAGCCAAATGTCCCGCATTGGGCTTCGCGGAGGCCATTTCCCTTCTGCGCTGCGCCCAGAATGCGTGAAAGCCTTGCGGGTCCCGTTGGAATTCATCTATCGAGCTGAATCGCGCGATGCCTTCCTGGGTCCACAGTCCCCCTTCATCTCGATAGGTTGGAATTCCGGAAGCCTTCGATAAGCCTGCTCCGCAAAGAACTGCAATGCGTTGGGCGTTGTGCAGCATCGAGGCAATCTTGCCAATTTGCATGGGAGAGCCCGTCTAGAGTTGGTGAGCCAGGAAATCCAGGCTAGGGTGGCACGCTAGTGCCGTTATCCAGGGTCGGTGCCAATCAACGATCTGGCGCCGGATCGACCCAAGGGTTGAAAAGCGCCGCACGGGTTCTTGCATAGTCCCCGGTGTCGCGCGATACGATGGTCAGACCGTATTGCAAGGCCGTTGCCGCGATGATCAGATCCGGCTGGGAATACGTATGGCCGGGCTTGCGGCCTTCCTCCACCAGCAAGCGCCATTTGACCATCACATCTTCCGTAACGGGCAAGACGCGCTGTTCGAACATCGGACGGATCTTGTGCGCCAGCCAGTCCTTGAGATCGGCGCGGTGGTGCGCGTCGGCGAGCAGTTCGATGCCAAATCGCAGCTCGGCAAACGTTACCGTGCTGATGTGCAGGGAATCGAGCGGCTGTGCGGCTACGAATGCCACGACGCGCGGTTCTGGTCGGGACCGGCGAAGTTCGGACAGGACGTTGGTGTCGAGGAGCCACGCACTCACAGCTCAACCTGGCGCACCGGCATGGGCGTCCGCTGGGGCGCTATGTCGGTGTCGCGATGCGGCGACGCCTGAAGGGCATCTATCAGTGCCTGTCCGGTCAGGCCGCCTTTGAGGCGGCGAAACTCCTCGGCGGCGATGACGACCACCTCGTCTCGTCCATGAACGGTCACGTGTTGCGGACCTTCGCTGTGTACAAGTCGCACCAGCTCGCTAAAACGCGCCTTGGCATCCTGCAGGAGCCAGTGCCCAGGTGCCTTGCGCGCCGGCTTGGATTTGCGCGGCTTGATGCCGGGCGTGGCTGTTTGTAATCTAGTCATACTGACCAGATTATAACGAAGGGAAGTTTACGGTAAGGGAGTCACAAGCCACACTTCTGGTAGCGGGTCAAAAAATTCCGTCAGGGGGAATATTTGTAACCGAATGGCGCCGCCAATTAAAAATTGGGTCGAAAAGTCCGCAAATCATTGATTTAATTGACATGTACACGGACGGCAAATCCGTGTACGCCGGTTCGATTCCGACCCCCGCCTCTGCATGTTCTACGGCTCCATGACCTAGGTGCGGCTGCACATGGGCGCCGAGCGCGATCGGCCAGTCGCACGTTCAGCGCCACCGTGCGGCCCTGCCTCAGCCGGACTTGGCCGCGACGGCATCCAGCACCCGCGCCGAATACACCAGCGCTGCCCCAGCGTTGACCGAAATGGCAACCCCAAGGGCTTCAATGATTTCTTCTTTGCTTGCCCCCGACTTGATCGCCGCACTGGCGTGGGTCGTTATACAGCCGTCGCACCGCAGACTTACCGCAACCGCTAGCGCAATCAATTCATGGGTCTTTGCATCAAGAGCGCCAATCTTGCCCGGCGCATCGCTCAGCGTGCGATAGCCCCGGACCGTGTCCGGACTGATGGAGCCGATCTGCCCAATCGTGTGCAGAAGCTGGCGCTGATAGTCGTTCCAGTCGATCATCATGGTGGCAATCCTTTCTCTCAAAGTGATACTTGCGCAAATACCCGATCCATCCAACAGAAATCGAATGCTAAAAGCTCACTGATTGACGCGCGACCGCGTGGACCCGGCACCATGCTGTGCGGCAAATTCGTCCAGGCAATTGCCGCGTATCCCCCGCCTGGTTCCGCCTATTGCGGGCTGGGGAGTTGAAGTATCCGCGCGAAGCACTCCGCGATGTCCCGGCTCTGCAGCGGTTTGCGCAGTACCTCGCGGATTCCGGCCACGCTCGCGCGTTCCTGGAGGCTGGCGCTGCTATATCCGCTCATCAGCACGACGGCCAGATCCGGCCGCAAGGAACGCATTTCGCGCGCGAGCTCCGTACCGGTCTTTTCCGGCATGGTTTCGTCGGTGAGCACGAGGTCGAACCGCGCCGGTGCTGCGACAAATGCCGCCAAGGCGGCAGCGCTTGACTGGAAGCCGACGGGTTCGTATCCCAATTGCGCGAGCGTCTCCTCGGCGAGCGCGACCAGCTGCGTTTCGTCGTCGACGATCATGACGGTTTGTCCCTGTCCGCGCGGCGCATCCAGTGCGGCCTCCGGCAGATCGGGCGCAGCCTCGCCGGAAACGGGCAGCCAGATGGAGAACTGCGTTCCGGCTCCGACAGTCGACTCGACGTTGATAGCACCGCCGAGATCTGCCACGATTCCGTGCACTAGCGAAAGCCCCAGCCCGGTGCCTTCGCCGACACCCTTGGTCGTGAAAAAGGGATCAAAGATGCGTTCCAGCACTTTCATCGAAATGCCATGCCCGGTATCGCTCACGCGCAGATGCACATACGGGCCCGGGGACAGCGACCCGTGCGAAAGGTTGCGCACCACGCTTGTCGAGTCGCGCTCCAGTTCCACGTTCAGAACGCCGCCGTCGGGCATCGCCTGCAGCGCATTGGTGCATAAGTTCATGACAACCTGATGCAATTGCGTTGCGTCCCCAATGATTGCCGACCGCTCGCCATGCAATCGCCGCACGAGACGAACACCCGGCGTCAGTGAAGCAGCGACAAGATCCAAGGCTTCTTCGATGACGGCCTGGACATTGACCGGCCCACGTTCGCCCACGCCGCTGCGGCTGAACGCCAGGATCCGTTCTACCAGTGCCTTGGCGCGGCTGCCCGCGTGCATGACATTGTCCAGGTAGCTGCGCGCCGCGCCAGTGTCGCCCACGGCCTTCTGAGCGAGCTCGCCATAGCCAAGTATCGCCCCGAGGATATTGTTGAAGTCGTGCGCAATTCCTCCGGCTAAGGTTCCGATTGCCTCGAGCTTTTGCGACTGCCGCAGCTGAGCCTCCAGGCGCTCGCGCTCCGCCGCTGCGCTCTTCTGGGCGCTTATGTCGATCGCCGAGCCGACAAAGCGCACCGCGGTCGTCCCCGTCGGATCCCGTATGCAACGGCCCCGCGCCTGAAGCCAATGCCACTGGCCATCGGCATGCCTGACGCGATATTCGGCCTCATAGTGTTCCGACCGACCCTGCAGGTGCTCGCGCCAAGCGCCTTCCACACGTGCAATATCGTCCGGATGGACCTCTATGCTGGCAAGCCATGCCTCGCGTGATCCGACGGGTGCGTCCGCGGAGCGGCCATGCAGGACCTTCATCCGCGGCGACAAAAAGCCGGTACTCTGGCGCAAATCCCAGTCGAAGTGCCCCTCATTGGCACCGGCCATCGCCAGTGCATAGCGCTCCTCGCTCAGTCGCAACGCTCCCTCACCGCGCTCAATCCGCACCAATTGCCGCACAACCACGATGATCGCCAGGGCGCTAAGGAGCATGATTCCGACAGTGCGGACCAGCACGTGGTAGGCGTCGATGCGCCACGGCGCAAGCGCGACGGCGCGTTCGCGAGATACCGCCAGAACCAATGGAAAGCCGGTCAAATGCACGACACCGACAAAGCGCGCGTTCCGGTCTACGGTGCTCACGACGAGCTTGTCGGCCACGGACGCGGCGGCGGCCAGCTCCGACAGGTTCTCCGCGCTCTGGGCCCGGCTGTCCACCGGCGGCTGGCGCACTATCAGCGCGCCGTTTTCGCGCAGCAGATGTATGGCGCTGCCCTCGCCAAGGTCGATAGCCTTGAATACCCGCTGGAATTCTTCAAGGTCAATGACGGCCTGGGCGATGCCGTCGAAGCTGCCGTCGCGCCGGTTCAGGCGCCGGGAAAGGATGATGGCCGGTCGATGATCCAGCAGCGTTACCAGCGGGTCGCTCAACAGTACACCGGCGCGCGGATTTTCGCGATGCGCAATAAAATAGTCCCGATTTGAAATATTGAATGTGCCGGGCAGCGCGACGCGCGATCGGAAGCGCACGGTACCTCTCTCGTCGATGATTGAAACCACCTGCACCTGTGACAGTCCGGCGGTGCGCGCGGCCAGCTTGTCCTGGGCACCCTGTCTCGACGTTGGATGTTCATTCTCGTACCAGCTGACGGTGTCGCGTAGCAACAGATCGGTCGTCTGCAGGGTGTCGCCGGTTTGCTCGGCCAGGACACTGGCCATGTTGCCCAGTTCCCTCTTGGTAGCGGCGATGGTGCGCTCGCGTGCCTGCCAGGCGTCGTAGGCGGAGGAGCCGGCAAAGGCGGCTATCACCAATGCACCGACGACGATGATCCACAAACGCAGACGCGCTGTGCCGTTGACCGCCGTGGATGCGCCGGCTTCGGTCGTGGCGTGCGCCATGGCGTCCTGGTGCGTCAAGGTGCGTCGTGGACCAGGCAATGAACGGCAGCCAGCAGGTCACTGCGCGTAAACGGCTTGGCGATGACGCGCTGCACGCCGAGCGCCGAGGCGGCGAGGAGCGAGCCGTCGAGGCCCGGCCGGAATTGACCGGACATGGCAAGTATCGGTGCCTGCGGAAATTGCGCTTGAATGGTCCGGAGCCGGGCGCAACCCCCGTGACGGGGTTTGGAAACGCCGACGATCACGAGGTCGGGGCCGCTGCCTGGATCCTGCAATCCACCGGGCGTGTGCGGCTGCACGCGATACCCTTGCGCGACGAGCCATTCGACCAGCAATTCCCGGATTGGCGCATCTTCCTCGATGACCAGGATGTTGGGCACGGTGGATCGTGCCGCATTGCCTTTGGAAGGAGTTGCAAGCGCCGGCCTATCGACTTCCGATTGCCGGCAATTTCCGCATTTGGACGAGGACATGGCAATGCTGGCGATCCCAATCGATTAGTGCAGGATTTCGACGCTTGCGTCGAAGAGATAGCCGGCGCCGCGTTCAGTCTTTATGTAGCGCGGTTGCGTGGGAGTGGCTTCGATCTTGCGCCGCAGCCGCAGGATCTGTACGTCGATGGAGCGGTCGTAGACTTCGGCTCCGTGCAGGCGCGAGAGGTCGAGAAGCTGGTCGCGGGAAAGCACCCGTCGCGGTGCCGCGCAAAAGGCAATCAGCAGGCTGAACTCGCCATTGCTCAAATCGACGCGTTTGCCACCCGGCCCTGTCAACCTGCGGGTGCGAAGGTTCACTTCCCAGCCGTCGAAACGGTAGGCACGCAACTTCCCATCGCGGTCAACGGCAAGTTCGCGGGTGAGTTTGTATCGGCGCAGCACGGCCCGGATGCGCGCGAGCAGCTCACGCGGACTGAACGGCTTGGTAAGGTAGTCGTCGGCCCCCAGCTCGAGACCCATGACGCGATCGGCCTCGTCCTTGACACCGCTCACGATGATGATCGGCACCTGGCTCTTCTCACGCAGTTTCCGCGCGTGCTGCATGCCGTCCTCGCCGGCCAGCCGCAAATCCAGTACGACGACATCGATCGCCTCTTCGGCCAGCACCTTTTCCATTTGCGCGCCGGTGGCGACGGCGGTCACGCGCAGCTCGTTTTCGCCGAGATAATCTGCGATCAACTGGCGCATGGCCGGGTCGTCGTCGATTGCCAGGACATGTGGCGGCAGGAGAGTGGATTCGGTCATGGGGCGTGCCGGTGTCAGGCGCCATGTCTATGCGGCGATTATGCTCCCGGCCGCCCGCGTCTCCGCGCCGATCGGTGCCGGTCGCAGTGGCCCATTGTGCTCGAGCCAAAGTGCCGGCAGGCCCACCATATCGGTCCGACCCTTGCCTTCATTGGACGTGCGATCGAGGCACTCCAGTGCGCGCCGTGCCAGGGGCAGGGTTCCCGGGCCCGAGCCAGCCTCGCGCAGCACGTATTGCAAATCCTTGCGCATCGTATCGACGTCGAAGTCCGGCGTCGCCGGCCCGCGACCGTTCAGGGCAGCGACGATCTGGTCCTTGCGCGCGCGCAAAATGCCCGCACCGATGTTCGAGTCCGCCAGCAGGTCGAGGATCGCGGACGCATCGAGGGCCGATTTCCCGGCCAAGCTCAATGCCTCGCCCAAGGTCAGCCAGAAGACGCCCAGAAGCAGGTTCGCGGCCAGTTTCATTCGTGCGCCCGCGCCATAGGGCCCTACGAGCTCAACGCGGCGCGAGAGTTGTTTTAGCAGCGGCAGCGCGCGCGCATAGACCTGGGCGGGACCGCCGGCGAACCCGACCAGGGTGCCCGATCGTGCCGCGGGGACCGAGCCGCTTACCGGGCATTCGAGAAACGCGGCGCCACGCGCCTGCAGCGCCGCCGCGACGTTCTCGGGCACGTTCGAGGCGACCGTGCTCATGTCGATAAAAAGTCGACCCTCGACGCGCCCAGCCAGGATTCCCCTTTCGCCCAGATAGACGCGTTCGACGGCCTTGTTGTCGTAGAGGAAGGATATGACGACCTCCGCGTCGCGCACCATGTCGCCGAGCAAAGGCGTCCATTTGGCGCCTGCCTCGAAGGCGTCGTGCGCCTTGTGGGCGCTTCGGTTCCACACCAGAACCTCGTGTCCCAGGTCGAGGAGCCGTTGGGCTATGCCCGTGCCCATGCGCCCCGTTCCAACAATTCCGATCTTCATGTTGATCTCCTAGGCGAGAAAAGATTGACGGCTGCGCGCTGGCGGCGCCATGAAATCCGGTCCCACCGGATCGCGCACCGCGATGCGCAAGGCCCGATCGATATGTGTAAATGCCGCGGCATCTAGCTTCCAGCCAAGCACCCGCGCAGCCGGATCCAGCTGATGAGGGCTGCGCGCGCCCCAGAGGGCGATGGTATTGCCGCGATCCAGCAGCCAGCGCACCGCCAGCTCCAACACGCCAACCTTGTAACGGCTTGCGGCATACGCGTCGAGAAACGAGACCGCGGTGAGGTATTGGGCTAGGCGCGGCTCCTGGAACTTGGGGTCGACCTTGCGAAGGTCGTCGCCCTGGAACTGGGTGCTAAGCGATATTCGACCCGAAAGCAGACCGCGGCACAGTGCGCCGTAGCACAGCACGGCTATGTTGTGCTGCTGTGCGTAAGGAATAACGTCCAGTTCGGCATCGCGCTCGAACAGGTTGTAGGGTGGTTGCACGGCGTGGATCGGGGCGGCCTGCCGAAATTGCGCCATCTGTGCGGCCGAAAAATTGGAGACGCCGATGGCGCGGATTTTGCCCTCTCGCAGCAGGCCATCGAGGACCTGTGCGGTTTCCTGCAATGGGACAAGAGGGTCCGGCCAATGGATCTGGTAGAGGTCGATGTAATCGGTGCCCAGTCGCCGCAGCGAGGCCTCGACCTCGGTGCGAATGCGCTCGGGCGATGAATCGCGCCACACCTTGCCGTCGCGCCAATCAAGCCCGGCTTTGGTTGCAACGATGGCATTGAGGCGCCTGCCACCGGCCAGCGCCTTGCCAACGATCTCCTCGGATACGCCGAACCCGTAAACCGGCGCCGTATCGATCAGCGTGATGCCGCGGTCGATAGCCGAGCGGATGGTTTCTGCGGACTGCTTCATGTCCGTTTGACCGCCCCACATCCAGCCGCCCATGGCCCACGTGCCCAAAGCGATGCGGGAGCTGGTAATGCCGGATGTGCCAATTGCGATGGTTTCCATGTTTCACCTCATCGATTAGTTGGGCGAATGGTGGTGCGCACCGATGAGCGGATGGTTTCGGAAGGGCGTGGCATGCATTTCGAATGAAATGCGCGTCGCCGATTGCAGATGAAACACGACCTTGGGCGAAGTGAAACCGGCTGGAAGCCGCCCTCGGCGACGATGACACTGCAGCAAACGGGGGCGGGCACCCAGGGCCTCTCGGCAGGGGTCCTGCGTGGTGCAGCCCTGGGAAACGCGCCCGCCCGGCCAAGGGCTAATTCCACGGGGGATCTGAAAAATGCAGGCAATCACGGCATTGCGCGGCCCGCTTCTGGCAGCGTCGAGCATTTTCACGATGGTCCTTGCGGCCTGTCGCGGTGACGTGCCGCCGGCGGCCGCGCCAGTACCGAAGGTTTCGGTGTTTACCGTTCACCCGGGAGCAGTCGCCGTGACCACGGAGCTTCCCGGTCGCACCTCGCCCTACCTCGTTGCCCAGGTGCGGGCCCGCGTCGACGGCATCGTTCAGAGCCGCAACTTCATCGAGGGTGCCGATCTGTCGGCCGGTCAGCGCCTTTATCAGATAGACCCGCGACCCTATCAGGCCGCCTTGGACAGCGCCCAGGCGGCGCTGCAAAAAGCCCTGGCGAACCTTGCCACAACGACCGTGCAGGCGGAGCGCTACAAGGTACTGGCCGCCGCAAGCGCCGTAAGCAAGCAGGACTACGACAATGCCGTCGCGGCGCAGGAGGAGGCGGCCGCCGACGTGTCTGCCGGCAAGGCTGCCGTGGCCCTGGCGCAGATCAATCTTGACTATACAAATGTCGCGGCGCCGATCTCGGGACGCATCGGGCCAGCGCTGGTTACGCAAGGTGCTTATGTGCAGGCCAGCACGGCAACGCTAATGGCGACGATCCAGTCCCTCGATCCCATCTATGTGGACCTGAGCCAGGCAAGCGTGGAAGGCTTGCGCCTGCGCCGCGATGCCGCAAGCGGCCGGCTTCGCCTCAACGGACCGCACCAAGCCAAGGTCCGCCTGATTCTCGAGGACGGGTCGACGTATTCCCATACCGGTACCTTGCAATTTAGCGACATCTCGGTGGACCAGACGACCGGGTCGGTCGTGGTCCGGGCGCTGTTTCCGAATCCGCGCGGGGTTCTGCTGCCGGGCATGTACGTACGCGCGCGCATCGACGAGGGGTCGGACGATAAATCGCTGCTGGTTCCCGAGGTCGGCGTGACGCACGACGCCAACGGTCAAGCCACGGCAATGGTGTTGGGGCTGGACAACAAGGTGGATCTGCGTTCGTTGCGCCTGGAAGGTACCAGCGGCGACCGGTGGGTCGTCCAAGACGGTCTTAAGGATGGAGACCGGGTCATCGTCTCCGGCTTGCAGAGAATTCACCAGGGCGAGCTCGTGGAAGCCGTCGAGGACACCGCGCCGACGGCGGCGACCGCCGGGCGAAGCGATCCGCAGGGAACCCTACGATCCGTCGATGTGCCGGCCGTCGTTGCGGCCGCAAACTAAGGTGTAGCCATGGCACGATTCTTCATCGAACGGCCGATCTTCGCGATTGTCATTGCGCTGCTCATCATGCTCGGCGGTGCGATTTGCATCGTCTCGATGCCAATCGAACAGTACCCGACGATTGCGCCGCCATCGATCCAGATCACCGCCAATTACCCGGGCGCCTCGGCGCAGACCGTCGAGAACACGGTTGTGCAGGTCATCGAGCAACAGATGAGCGGACTCGATCACCTGCTCTATCTATCGTCGAATGCCGACGATTCGGGCACGGCCACCACGACGCTGACCTTTGCGGCCGGGACCAATCCCGATATCGCCCAGGTGCAGGTGCAAAACAAGCTGCAGCTGGCAACCCCGCTGCTGCCCGCCCAGGTCCAGCAGGCTGGCCTGCGCGTCACCAAATCGAGCAACGGCTACCTGGTCATCGCCGGCTTCGTTTCCACCGACAACAGCATGTCGCGTTACGACATTGCCAACTACATTGCTTCAAACCTGCAGGATCCCATCAGCCGCATCGACGGCGTCGGCAATTTCAACGTATTCGGCTCGCAATATGCGATGCGCATTTGGCTCGACCCGGACAAGCTCAGCAGCTTCGCCCTTACGCCCGTGGACGTGGCCAATGCCATCCAGAGCCAAAACGTCCAGGTTGCCGGAGGCCAGTTGGGCGGAACGCCGGCACCGGCCGCCCAGCGCCTGACCGCCACCATCACGGAGGCGACGCTGCTGCGCACGCCGGCTGAATTCGAAAGCATTCTGTTGAAGGTCAATCCCGATGGTTCGCGGGTGCGGCTGCGCGATGTGGCGCGCATTACCCTGGGCGCGGAGAGTTATTTCATCGATTCGAAGTACAACGGCCAACCCTCATCCGGCATAGGAGTCCAGCTTGCTCCGGGCGCCAATGCGCTGGACACGGCCAGCACGGTGCGTGCACGCATCGACGCCTTGCGCCCCTATTTTCCACACGGGCTCAAGGTCGTGTATCCGTATGACATCACGCCGTTCGTGAAGATCTCCATCACGGAAGTCGTGAAAACGCTGTTCGAGGGCATTGCCCTGGTCTTTCTCGTGATGTACCTGTTCCTGCAGAACCTGCGCGCGACACTGATCCCCACCGTGTCGGTACCGGTTGTCCTGCTGGGGACATTCGGGGCGATGGCGGCTCTCGGATTCACGATCAACACGCTGACTATGTTCGGCCTCGTGCTGGCGATCGGCCTGCTCGTCGACGACGCGATCGTCGTTGTCGAGAACGTCGAACGCGTCATGACGGACGAGGGATTGCCGCCCAAGGAAGCCACGCGCCGGGCCATGGGGCAGATTACCGGCGCGCTGGTAGGGGTCGCGGTGGTGCTCAGCGCCGTCTTCGTCCCGATGGCATTTTCCGCGGGAACCGTGGGGGCGATATACCGGCAGTTTTCGCTGACGATCGTGACGGCGATGCTGCTGTCCGTCTTTGTGGCGCTATCGCTCACGCCGGCGCTGTGCGCCTTGATATTGCGCCCCACCGGGCATGCCATCGGAGCGGGCGGGCGCGGGGTTTTCGGCGCTTTCAATCGGGGTTTTGATCGCGGCCGCGACCGCTACCTGGGCGGCGCGCGCCACGTCATGCGCCGCGCTGGCCGCTGGTTGCTCATCTATGCTGCGCTTGTCCTAGCCGTCGGAATGCTCTTCGTGCACCTTCCGACCGGGTTTTTACCCGAAGAGGACCAGGGCATCGCCTATGTCCAGGTACAGACCCCGCCGGGCGCCACGCAAGGACGCACGCAGATCGCCCTGGACGAGGTCGCCAAGTACCTGTTGCATAGCGAGGCCGACGCCGTCAGCGGTGCGCTGGAGGTTACGGGCCTGAATTTTGCCGGCCGCGGCCAGACGCAGGGCATGGTATTCGTCCGCTTCAAGGACTGGTCCGAACGAAAGAAGGCGGATCTGTCGGTACAGGCGGTGCTTGCCCGGACGGCAAAGCACTTCGCCGCCTACCCGGACGCCCTCATCGTGCCGATAAATCCGCCGTCGATTCCGGCCCTGGGAACCGCAGCGGGTTTCGACCTGGAGTTGGAGGATCGCGCGGGGCTGGGGCATGCGCGCCTGATGCAGGCACGCGACCAACTGGTCGCGGCCGCCCGGCAGGATCCCCGCTTGGCACTGGTTCGGCCCAACGGACTCGATGACAATCCGACGTACAAGGTGGACATCGATCGGGAGAAGGCCGACGCGTTTGGAATCAATCTGAGCGATGTCGACCAAACTTTCTCCATTGCCTGGGGATCGCGTTACGTCAATAATTTTCTCGACACCGATGGCCGCATCAAGAAGGTCTACGTCCAGGCGGATGCGCCATTTCGCATGAATCCGGAGGATTTGCGCGCGCTCTATGTGCGCAACAGTGCCGGTGCCATGGTTCCCTTCACAGCCTTTGCAGCCGGATCCTGGAGTTACGGCTCGCCCAAACTGGAGCGCTACAACGGCGTGTCCTCGGTGGAAATCCAGGGGCAGCCGGCGGCGGGTCGCAGCACCGGCGAGGCAATGGCGGCGATGGAAAGTCTTGCCAAGGCGCTGCCGGCGGGCATCGGCTTCGAGTGGACGGGCATATCGCTGCAACAGGCCCAGTCGGGGTCGCAGGCGCCGCTGATCTATGGCCTGTCGGTCGTCGTCGTCTTCCTCAGCCTGGCCGCCTTGTATGAAAGCTGGTTGGTGCCAGTCTCGGTAATCATGGTGGTGCCGATCGGCGTGCTCGGAGCCTTGCTCGCGGCCCAGGCGATGCACCTGCAGAACGACGTCTTCTTCCAGGTAGGTCTGCTCACGACGATCGGCCTTTCATCGAAGAATGCCATCCTGATTGTCGAGTTCGCGCGCGACCTCGAGGCGCAGGGAAGGTCGGCAATGGACGCCGTAATGGAGGCGGCAAAGTTGCGCTTGCGGCCCATTTTGATGACATCGCTGGCGTTCGTGCTCGGCGTTTTGCCGCTGGCGATCGCGACCGGTGCCGGGTCCGCCAGCGAAAATGCGGTCGGGCGCGGCGTCATCGGCGGAATGCTGAGTTCGACCTTTCTTGCGCCGCTTCTGGTCCCGATGTTCTTCTTCGTCATCACGGAAAGGGTGTTTCGAAGGAGGCATGATTCTGCGGCGATTGTTGCGCCGGACGCGGCGCTGCTTACGGGTGGACCCGGGGAGGCGAAATGAACAAGTGCGCGCTTTTTTTCCGGGCAAGTCGATTGCGCCTGCGCCCGCACATCATGGCGGCGCTCCTTGCAGGGGCCGCGGGCAGCGCCTGTTCGCTGGCCCCTGTCTACCAGCGGCCGCCGCTGCCCGTTGCTGCCGCCTATCCGACGGGCGCGGCCTATGCCCAGGCGCGCCAGGATGCTGCGCGCGCTCAAGCAGCCGCGGACATCGGCTGGCGCGACTTTCTCACCGATCCACGCCTGCAGCGGCTGGTCGAGATCGGCCTGGCCAATAACCGGGACCTGCGCATCGCCGCGCTCAACGTGGCGCGCTTGCAGGGGCAATACCGCATCCAGGAAGCAGATCTGTTGCCGCAAATCGACGCCATGGCCACTGCGTTGCGCTCGCGAACCCCGGCGGCGGTGTCGACGACCGGTCATGCGGTTGAGCAGCGCGCCGTCATGGTTGGCGGCACCGTTTCCTGGGAGCTCGACTTCTTCGGGCGCCTCGCGAACCTGAGTCAGGTGGCGTTGCAGCAATATCTATCCACGGCGCAAGCCCGCAAGGCCGCGCAATTGCTATTGGTCGCGCAGATTGCCGATCAGTACATCACCTTGTTGGGCGACGACGAATTGGTCGCGGTGACTCAGCGCACGCTGGCCAGTGCGCAAGCCTCCTATCAATTGACCTTGCTGCAGCTCGATACGGGTACGGGAACGCAGCTCGCGCTGCGCGAGGCGCAGACGGTTGTCGAATCGGCAAAGGCGAATTACGCTGCGCAGATCCGCGATCGCGCCCAGGCACAAAACGCGCTCACGCTGCTTGTTGGGCAACCCGTGCCCGCCGAAATCGAAGCGCCGATTCCCTTGAATTCGCAGCAGATCATCGCCGACATCCCGCAGGGCCTGCCGGCGGACCTGCTGATGCGGCGCCCCGACATCATGCAGGCCGAGGCGGTACTGCGTGGGGCCAATGCCAATATCGGCGCGGCCCGTGCGGCCTTCTTTCCGAGGATCGACCTGACCGGCGATCTTGGCAATGCGAGTCCCGCACTGGGCGGGCTGTTCCAAAGCGGCTCCAAGGCCTGGAGTTTCACGCCGTCGATCGTGATTCCGATCTTCAATGGTGGCGCGCTGGAGGCTGACCTGGATGTGGCGCGGGTGGAGCAGGAGATCAGCGTGGCGCAATACGAAAAGAGCATCCAAACCGCGTTTCGCGAGGTGGCCGATGGCTTGGCCGCGCGGGGCACCTACGACGACCAGCTGGCCGCCATGCAGCGCTACACCCAGGCGCAGCAGAGCCGCCTTGACCTGTCGAATTTGCGGTACCAAAGTGGCGTCGACCCGTATTTGAGCGTTTTAACGGCACAGACGGATCTTTATAACGCTCAGCAAACCCTGGTCGGCGTGCGAGTGGCGCAACTGCGCAGTCGCGTGGACCTGTACCGCGCCCTTGGAGGCGGCTGGCTGGCTAGAACGGGCGAGGTGCCCCGCGCGCCCGAGGACATCGCGCAAGCACCGAGGGCAAACTGAAGATCGCTGCTGGCCCGCCGCGCGCTACTCGCGCGATCGCAATGCTTGCCGGCTACTGATCGACTCGAAACAGTACCTGGAGCGAATAGCCCGGCACCTTCGAAGAATGGTCGGTCCAGGGCCAGAAGCTCGGCGGCGACTTTCAATTCAA
>Ga0075030_100002160_pt1 | contig 17860 bp, 12 predicted proteins | sample LitLauG_LLR_2012_FD_71393 | JGI IMG/M metagenome (GOLD analysis project Ga0075030, IMG submission 71393) | Freshwater sediment microbial communities from Pennsylvania, USA - Little Laurel Run_MetaG_LLR_2012 | ecosystem: Environmental > Aquatic > Freshwater > Creek > Sediment | place: USA... | reverse complement strand
CGGCGCCACCGGCGGCTCCGAAATCTACCGCATCGCCCCCGACGGCGCCCCCACCCGCCTCTGGAGTTCGCGGGAAGATCTCGTGTACGCGCTCGGCTTTGATCAGCAAGGACGCCTGCTGGCCGGGTCCGGCAATCACGGCCACATCTTCGCCATCAACGGCATCGACGACTTCGCCGACCTGCTCAAAGCCAGCGCCACCCAGATCACCGCCTTCGCGCCCGCCCCGGGCGGCGGGCTCTACGCCTCCAGCAGCAACCTCGGCAAGATCTTTCTGCTCGGCCCCGGTCTTGAATCGGAAGGCACCTACGAAAGCGATGTCTTCGACGCTCACGTATTCTCCCGCTTCGGACGCTCCACCACCCGTTCCTCCGGCAGCGTGGAAATCCTCGCGCGCAGCGGCAACGTCGATAATCCCGACCGCAACTGGAGCCCGTGGACACGCGCTGACCTCAGTGGCGCCGAACTCAAGATTCCACCCGCGCGTTTCGTGCAGTGGAAGTCGGTTCTCCATACCGGGAATCCGGCCCCGCGCGTCGACAGCGTTCTGCTTTACTACCTGCCCAAGAATGTTGCACCCGCCATTGACGACATCACGGTGCAGCCTGGGACCCGTTTCACTTCCGTGCCGCGTATGCCCGGCGCCGAGCAGCCCCAGCCCGGACAACCCCACTTCGAGCCTCCGCCGCCCAGCACGCACGACCGTGACCAGATCGGCATCCGCTGGTCGGCGCACGACGACAACGACGACCAGCTCGTCTACTCCATCTATTACCGCGGCGACGGAGAATCCCGCTGGCTCCTGCTCAAGGGCAATCTCTCGGACCGCTTCTACTCCTTCGACGCCAGCCTTCTGCCCGATGGCGGATACACCGTGAAGATCGTCGCCTCCGACGCGCCCTCGCATTCCCCCGGCGATGCCCTCTATGCCGAGCGCGAAAGCACCCGCTTCGAGGTTGACACCACGCCGCCCGTTATCGAAAAACTGGCCGCCGCGATCGATGGCAAACAGATCCATGTCCGTTTCCACGCCGTCGATTCCTATTCTTCCATCAAGCGCGCGGAGTATTCCCTCGACGGCGGGGACTGGCAATTCGTAGAGCCCACTGGCCAACTCTCCGATTCCAAGAACGAAGACTACGATTTCCGGATTCCGATTCCGCAACCGGACGCGACTCCGCCTCCCGTCGCCGCCACCGCCGCCAACGATCACGTAGTCGTAGTCCGAGCCTACGACCGCTTCGACAACCAGGCCAACGCCAAAACCGTGCTGCGAGGAAAATAGATATCCGAACCTGTCATCCCGCGTGGAGTTGAAGAACCTTGTGTTCTCCCCTCTATGACCTCTGTGTTCTCTGTGGTTAAGATGGCATGCTGCGGGTGCCGAAGTGAGTGTCCGCATCAGTTATAGTATCGTGATACGATATATATAGATCGTACTCCGATTGAATCTGCCCTATGAACACCTTAACCCCGTCGGATTATCAATCGCTCGCCGAGTTTCGCTACCAGATCCGCAAGTTCCTGCACTTCAGCGAGCACGTCGCACGCAAGGCCAACATGGAGCCACGCCAGCATCAGCTCCTGCTGGCCGTGAAAGGGCTTCCGCAGCATCTGAGCCCGCGGATCGGAGTGTTGGCGGAGCGGCTGCAGCTGCGGCATCACAGCACGGTCGAGCTCGCCAACCGCTTGGCCCAAGGCGGCCACATTCGCCGCCAGCGCGATCGTGAAGACCGCCGTGAGGTTCTGCTGAAGCTGACCGCCAAAGGAGAGAAGGTCCTCCGCGACATTTCCCTCTACAACCGGCAGGAGCTGCGGACGGCTGGCCCCGACCTCATGGCCGCGCTGCAGCGCGTGCTGGGAGCACGCAAACGTCGCCGCCAGAGCAAGCCCTGAACCGGTGCCTATGCGGTCCGAGAATCGAGCCCCGGAGGGGCGCCCCAGCTTAGCCCAGCGCTTCAGCGCTGGGAAAAGCGGAAGAGATAATTCAAGTCCCGGAGGTACGACCCAGCTTTAGAAACGCGCGGTCGGCAAAAACAGAAAGGACATTGGATGTCATCACCTGAAACTGGCGCCCCGCGCCCAAACCCGCTCCACGAGCCCGCCCAGTTCCGCATGGTCCTGATCTCCTCCCTCGCCGCTGGAGTAGGGCTGCTGGCCGGTGTGGTCGCCTACCTCCTCTACCGCCTCATCGGTTTCTTCACGAACCTATTTTTCTTTCACCGCCTCTCCGCCGACTTCACCAGCGCCCGCCTCAACCACCTCGGCCTCTGGGTCATCGTGATTCCCGTCGTCGGCGGAATCGTCATCGGCTTCATGGCCAAGTACGGCAGCTCCAAGATCAAAGGACACGGCATCCCCGAAGCCATGGAAGCCGTGCTTACCAACCGCAGCCGCATTCAGCCGCGCGTGGCCATCCTGAAGCCCATCTCCGCCGCCATCGCCATCGGAACCGGCGGCCCCTTCGGCGCCGAAGGCCCCATCATCCAGACCGGAGGCGCACTAGGCTCGCTCGTCGGCCAGATCGTGCACACCACCGCCGCCGAACGCAAAGTCCTGCTCGCGTGTGGCGCCGCCGCCGGAATGTCCGCCACCTTCAACACGCCCATCGCCGGAGTCATCCTGGCCATCGAACTTCTGCTGTTTGAATTCAAGTCGCGCTCCTTCATTCCGCTTGTGATCGCCAGCACGCTCGCCACCGCCGTACATCTCCAGTTGCTGGGCAGCGGTCCTATGTTTGAAGTGGCAGCCATGGACTTCGGCATCCCTCATGCCCTTCCCTTCTATCTGCTATTAGGAGGTGTCTGCGGCCTGGCCGCGGTCGCCTTTTCAAAAGCGCTCTACTGGACGGAAGATCAATTCGAGAAGCTTCCGATCGACGAACTCTGGTGGCCCGCCATCGGCGCACTCGCCCTGGGTATCACCGGATACTTCGTCCCCCGCGTTCTGGGCGTCGGTTACGACACCATCACCGACATCCTGAACCCACGCCTGGCCCTCGGCCTGTTGTTGGTTGTCCTGTTCGCCAAGGCCGTGGCCCTGGTCGTCTCGCTCGGATCAGGCACCTCCGGAGGCCTGCTCGCCCCCATGTTCATGTCGAGCGCCGCCCTGGGCGGGGCGTTCGCAATGCTGCTGAACCGCATCTTCCCCGGCGCCCATCTTTCTCCCGGAGCATTCGCGCTGGTCGCGATGGGTGCCGTTTTCGGAGCGGCATCGCGCGCCACTTTCACCTTCATCATCTTCGCCTTCGAAATTACCCGCGACTACAACGCGGTGCTTCCGCTCATGCTGGTCAGCGTCCTCGCCGACGGCCTCGCCATGCTCCTGATGCCGCACGCCTCCATCATGACCGAGAAGCTGGCGCGCCGCGGCCTCCGCATCCATCAGGACTACGAAACCGACATCCTCCACCACGTCCGGGTCGAAGAGATGATGGATCCGACGCCGCCCATCATCGCCGCCCGCACCACGGTCGGCGAACTCGCCGCGCGCATCGCCCGCCGCGAGCCCGAAGTCAGCCGCCACCAGGCAATGCTCGTGGTCGATGATCATGGCAGTCTCGCATCCATCATCACGCGGGGCGACATCCTCCGCGCCCTCGACCGCGAGCCCAGTGGGACCGCTACCGTGCAAGAATGCGGACCTGCGAAGCTCGTCGTGACCTATCCCGACGAACTCATTTCCGAGGCCGCCGACAAGATCCTCCGCCACAACATCGGACGTCTCCCCGTAGTCGCACGCCAGAATCCAAAGCAAATTGTCGGATACCTCGGCCGCCCCAACATCATGGCCGCCCGACTCCGCCGCCTCGAAGAAGAACACATCCGAGAGCCGGGATGGCTCGCCCCCGCTAAAACAACAGAACACTCGCCGTCTGTGTCTTGATGAGCCAAACTCCAGATTGCCCCGTACCACTGGCGGGCTAGTCGCCCTTGCAGTAGGATCAATGCCGCTGTTAACGGCGAGTTCAAGGAAAGATGATCATGCGAACCCTCGCAACTCTTGCTCTGGCGCTGGCCATGATGGCCCCAGCAGCCGCGCAAACTAAGGTGCCAGCGGCGGCTGACGCACTACCCACCCTCAACCACTTCGATCCTGACGTCGTGGACCGCAACCTCGATCCCTGCAACGATTTCTACAAGTTCGTATGTTCGAAGTGGCAGACGGCCAATCCCATTCCGGGCGACCAGTCCAGTTGGGGTACCGGTTCGCAACTGCTGCTGTGGAACGAGAGTGTGCTGCGCAACACCATGGCGCAGGCGGCGAATCCGGATTCCGGCCGCTCCGTCGTCGACCAGAAGATCGGAGACTATTGGCATTCCTGCATGAACGAGGCCGCCATCGACAAAAGTGGCCTGGCCCCTCTCCAGCCCCAACTCGATCTCATTCGCGCTCTTCAGGACAAGCCGCAAATCGCCGGAGGGCTGGCGCAGATTCACTTGAAGATGCCGGATTCATGGTCAGCCGACGACAACGAAACCCTCGCTCCCATGCTCGGCGTCAGTTCCACCATCGACTACAACAACGCAAAACTGGTGGTGGTGGGTGTCGATCAGGGTGGCTTTGCCATGGGCGGACGCGATTTCTACTTGTCGGACAACGCCCACCTCGCGGAGGTACGCAGTAAGTATCTTGACCACGTGCAGAGAATTCTCGCGCTCGCCGGCGAGAGCGAGGCCCGGGCCAAGGCGGACGCAGCGACCGTCCTGCGCATCGAAACCGCGCTCGCCGCCGCCGCTATGGATCCGGTGAAACGCCGCGACCCGAAGAACGTAAACAACGTGATGAACCTGCAGCAAGTGCAGACGTTGACCCCCTCGTTCCGCTGGAGCGATTACCTCGCCGCCGTACACGCTCCCTCGCCCGACCACTACATCGTCTCGGCGCCGGACTTCTTCCGCAAGCTCGATACGCTCCTTCAGAGTGAATCGCTCGAAAACTGGAAGACCTACCTGACCTACTGGGTCGTCGACCGCAATGCCCGCTATCTGAGCCAGCCATTCCAGGAAGCGAATTTCGATTTCTGGAACAAGACCATGCTCGGTCAGCGCGAGATCTTGCCGCGCTGGCGGCGCTGCGTCCGCTGGGCCGACCGCGATCTGGGCGAAGCTCTAGGCCAGGCCTATGTCGCCAAGGCCTTTCCGCCCGAGAGCAAAGCACGCACCGAGAAGATGGTGGATGCGATCGAAACCGCCATGGGGCAGGACATTCAGCAGGTCGACTGGATGGCGCCGGAGACCAAGCAGAAGGCGCAACTCAAGCTGCACGCGGTGTTGGACAAGATCGGTTATCCTGACCAGTGGCGTGACTATTCCGGTGTTACGATTGGCCGCGACAATTTCGTGGCCAACGTGCAAGCTGCGGCGGTCTTTGAACATCGCCGCCAGTTCGACAAAATCGGGAAACCTGCTGATCGCATGGAATGGGGGATGACGCCCCCGACCATCAACGCCTATGAAGACCCGCAGACCAACACCATCAACTTTCCGGCTGGAATTCTGCAGCCTCCCTTCTTCGATGCCGCGGCCGATGACCCCGTGAACTACGGCGCAATTGGAATGGTTGTGGGACATGAGCTGACGCACGGCTTTGACGATCAGGGGCGCAAGTTCGATGCGGAAGGTAATCTCAAAGACTGGTGGACCGAGCAGGATAGCAAGGCGTACGAACAGCGGGGAAAGTGCATCTCCGACCAGTACACGCAGGAAGTACCTGAGCTCGGAGTAAAGACCAATGGGCTGTTGACGCAGGGTGAAGACACTGCCGACAACGGAGGCTTGCGTCTGGCCTACCGCGCGCTCGAACAACGCTATCGCGAACTGGGAAAGTCGCTCGACGAGAAAGGCGCGGACGGCTTCACGGCCCGGCAGCGCTTCTTCCTGTCGCACTCCTATGCATGGTGCCGGAACTGGCGGCCGGAACTGGCGCGGAACATCATCACCACCAACCCGCACTCCATGCCGCAATTTCGTGTGAACAACGTGGAATCGAATATGCCGGAGTTTCAGCAGGCCTTTGGCTGCAAGACTGGCCAGCCCATGGTGCGCGCCAACGCCTGCCGGGTGTGGTAGCCGGGCAAGAACTCGCTTCGTTTCAATCGGAATCCGGGCCCGAGAGAAATGCGAGGTTCCGCAGGATCGTCGCGCTTCACTGCTGCGCGAAAATCACGGACGGATTCGGGTTCGACGGATCCACGTCGATCATCTCGAAATGCGAAGTATCCGTCGCGTAGATGACATAGCTGGCCGCCGCCGGCGCCGTCAGCAAAATCGTGCCCGTGCCGCTGACGCTCAGCGTATACGTTCCGGTCACTGCCCCGTTCTGCAGCCCCGATACCCAGGTATACTGCGTCCCGCCCACGTTGTAGACCTGATTGCCCGGAGACGTCAGCAGCAGATTCGCCACCGTCGGGACAACCCCGCTGGTCGCGTTGCTTACCGTCCCCACCGCGTACGTGCCCGGCAATTCCGAAGGTGCAAACGTGATGTTGTTATTCTGCGGATCCATGGCCCCGGTCATGACCGCCGCGCTCGACTGATCGAGTAAGAACCCACGATTCGCCCCGCTAGCATAGAACACAAACGGAACTCCCCCTGTGCAGCTGCTGCCACTGCCCAGAAGGGTGACCACGTAGCGCCCGCCCGTTCCGGTCGTATAGGTGCAGCTGCTGTTTTGAGCCGCGGCCGCCACAATCGTGCCCGCATTATTGGCGTCAAAGTTCTCGCTGAGGTTGCCGTTCATGTCTCCCGTTGACAAAACCAGCGATACCCGCGTGTTCATGCCGGTGCTGTCCACTCCCGTAAGGTGCGCCACGGCGGGCGCGCTCAAGCCAGTCTTGTCATACGTCGTGCCCGGATCCTGAAACACCATCCTGCCCGAAAGCGTGCGATAACTCGCATCCGTCGAGATCGCGTACAGCGCCAAAGGGCTCTTAGTGCCCGTGGCCGTCTGCCCAGACCCTACAAAGAAGTCGAAATGCTGCGTGATGCCCGTGGTCAGCGTCATATGCCACAATCCGCTGATGAGTGCGTCAGGTTGGTACGACCCCGTAACGGCGCAGGGCGGGACGCCACACACGTTCGCCGTGATCCCGTTGTCGTTGGGGTCAAGCAGGCCACCGCTGATACTCCCTTGGGTCGTGGTGGTCGCCGTTCCGTCCATCGGAAGCAGCCCGGCATAACCAACCCGTTTCCCACTCAAATCGACTCCCGTAAATCCGAAGACGAACTTTTGCGCGGCGGTGTTGAATTGCCCCGCCGCTGATTTCTCCATCGAGCCCGATCCGGTCCCGTTCCCATCCGACTCGATCATCCGCAGGTTGCCCGCCGAATCGAGAACCGCGGCGAAGGTACTCGGCGTGGTCGCAGGTGCGCCGCTCCCGTTCAACGTGAGCGTGCCCGCGTTGTTGGTATTGCTATCGCCTGATGTACTCGGAGCGAACGAACCCGACACCGTCGTGTATTGGTGATAGACGCCGTTGACCACCACATCCTCCACCCCGGAGGCGATCGTGCCGTTGGCTAGAAACGTCACGCTCCCCGCGATCTCCACGGGCTGAGCGGGACTTGAAGTGTCGTGGCCTGAGAAGCGCAGCACGTACGTGCTCGCCGTAATCCGTGAGGGCAAAACCGTCACCTTTGCCGTTCCGATTCCCGTCGGGTCGATCGTCGAGGTTGCCGTCACCTGCACGTTGGTTGGAGGAACCGCCGGCGCTTTATAGACCGCCAGCCCGGAAACACTCGGGTCCGGCATCAGGGTTCCGCAGGCCGCTCCCCCCTGTGTACAGGCGAGGGCCCACGTGAATTGCTGGGGCGCATTGTCCGGTACCGCCACGGCAGCGAATTGCTGCACCAGTCCCTGCCCCACATTCACAGGCGTGGGCGTAACGCTCACTTTCACCTGTTTGACCGTGATCTGCACTGTTCCCTTGCCGGAGACATCGGCTTGTGAGGTTGCGGTGATGGTCACCAAAGCCGACGGAGTTGGGGCGGTGGCCGGCGCCTGGTACGTTGCGGTCGTCGCGGTGGTCGCCGTGAACTGGCCGCAAGGATTCCCGTTCCCCGTGCATGCCGAGCCACTCAGACTCCAGTTGACGGCCGTGTTGCTGGTCCCCGACACCGCGGCCGAAAGCTGTAACGTCTGGGTTACCGGGACTATCGATACGTTCGGAGGGTTCGTCGTCACGATCACCGACGGCGTGCTGCCCAGACCCTTCGCACAGCCCATCCAGAGCGCCATGCTCGCCAAAACCGCTGCGAATAAGAACTGTTTCGTCATGATGGAGTCTCGTAGGAACTCGTTTGTAAAGCCGCGGAAGAGCGACGCACGAACGTCGCGTAGACAGTCAGTTTACCGAGCGGCCCGCATGGAGAGCAATGAACAGAAGGGACGATAGGTGACGAGTGTAACTCTCCCAACCCTGAATTCGGCCAGAGAGGCTACCGGCTGGCAACCGTTTGTTTGGCGGCTTCCACCAGGGGCACCAGCTCCGAGGCAGAGATGCCCAGCGTACCGCCCGAGAAGCCGTCGATATACGCGGAATTAATTCCAACCACTTCGCCGCGCCGGTTGAGCACCGGGCCGCCGCTGCCGCCGCGCGCGGTGGGTGCGTCGTAAATCAATTTGTCGCCGGTTACGTCCCCGATGTGCCCAAAGGTAGCCGAGGGCCGGATCAGGGACAGGGCCGCCAGTTCGCCCGCCGTAGCGCCGTCGTCCTCATGCGACGAAAGCCGCTCGTAAACCACTGCCGGGGATTTCGCCACCATCGCCGTCACGCCCATCGGGTACGCCAGCACACTCACCGCTTCGCCTACCTGAGGCTTCGTTTGCGCGAGTGTCAGCGGACGAAGTTTCTCCGTGAACTGGCTCTTTTCAATCTTCAGCACCGCCAAATCGCCGCGCTTCGCGACCACGGATGGCCGCAACTCCACCGGCAACGGAGATCCAGGGAAATACGCCACCAGCTTTTCCAGGGTTGCCGACCCGCCCTGCCGTAATGCCGACGCCGCGTCCCGGTCGCCATACCAGGGCTCAGCCACATGACGATTCGTGGCCAGCAATAACGGGCCTACGACAAACCCCGTCCCCCCCACGCGCGCCCGGAAATTCTGTCTCCCGATTTTGCTCGAGACGTGATAGACCCCGTAGATGTAGGCCACCGATTCGCGCGCGTCATCGATCGAGGCCATGGAAAGCGACTGCTGATTCTGCAAAGCCTCTACTTGCTGGGATAGTGCGTGCACCTGCCGGGCGAGATCCGCGTCCCCGGGTTGCCCGGGCGCATAGTAGTGGGCCATGACCAGAGCGCCCGCGAACGCGAGCACGCCCAGCAACCCCTGTGCAAACCGCTGCCAGGTCTCGACGACCACGATGTCCTTATTCTCAGAATCGAGCATGAAACGTCCCGCCCGAAGAGAGGGAGGCTCCGGGGTAGCCCCTATCCTGACGCAATCCGGCACCTCCGTGTAGGGTACCGAAGACAAATGGTCCCCGAACGAAGGTAACCGGGTTACTCGCCGCCGAGTGGCGCCTTATGTTCCACGTGGAACATTGTACTGGCGATACTATACGCATCATGATATATGTACAATGAGGCTTAAATGAAACAACGGAAACGAGTTACGAAGCGGCCGAAGGCTGCCACGCTGCGGGCCTCGGCCGGCGAGAGCAAGCGTCCGCGTTATCTGCCTTCCGACCTGGCGGGGTTCTACAAGCCCATCAAGAAGCCCGTCACCCTGCGTGTGGACGCCGACGTCCTGGCCTGGTTCCAGCGGGCCGGGCGGGGCTACCAGACGCGGATCAATCGGGCATTGCGGAAATTGATGATGGAGGAGCGCCGACTGTAGTCAGTATCCAGTAGTCGGTATCCAGTGGCACCGCTCTCTCACGAATGGTTTTGGGAAGGGCACGGCTTCAGCCGTGCCGCAAAGCGCACCAAGAATGTGGGCTTCAGCCCCTGAGGGTTGCCTGCCTGGCTGCGGCAAAGCTCGTCTTCACACCCGCTCCAGTTCGCGCACGGTCATCTGGTTCTCGACGTTGCCGGTGTTCAAGGTCGTGGCCGGCTCGAATAACAGAAGCCAGCACTCTTCCTCCGCCACGGGACGGTGCTCGACGCCGCGCGGCACCACGATGAACTCGCCTTCCTCGATCCACTCGTGGCGGTCACGGAACTCCATGCGGAACCGGCCTTTGACCACCAGGAACATTTCGTCTTCGTGGTCGTGATGGTGGAAGATGAATTCGCCCTTGAGCTTGTCGAACTTCACATACTGCCCGTTGAGTTCGGCGCCGACGTAGGGCTTCCAGTATTCGGTGATCTTCGAGAACTTTTCGGCGATGTTGACTTTGGACATGGGTGCCTCCCTCCGGTGTAATTTTGGATTGCTTGCGGGCGATAAAGGTCGCAAGGAATCGCTGCTACTTAGACACTCGCGAAGGCCCGCACCGGAAACGTCCCAAACCCCTTCACTTTCACCGGCACCGCGAAGAACCTGAAATCCGCCGGGGGCACTGCGGCCAGGTTGGTCATGTGCTCCACGATCGGAATTTCCCGGTTCAGAAGAATGCTGTGAACCGGCCGCCGCAGGTCCTGGACGTCGTCGATATTGTGCGAATCAATGCCGACCAGCGCTACTCCTGAGTCGGCCAGAAAACGTGCCGCATCCTCCGTCAGGAACGGATGCCCCTCGAAATACTGAGCCGTGTTCCAATGCCTGGACCATCCCGTCTCCACCAGCACAGCCTTGCCCTCCAGATCACCACCGCGCGGAAAGCACGAGATATCGATCGCCTGCTTGTGCCGGGCCGCCACCTTGACCGCAGGGAGATTCGCCAACTTCTCCAGCTCCAGTTCCGACAGGTCCTTGCCCTCCGCATAGCGATGAAAGGGAGAGTCCAGGTAGGTCCCGGTATTCGCCACCATCTCGATCTTGCCGATCTGAAACTCGGTTCCCGGCGCGTAGTGTTTGCGCGACGCTTCCCGGCTCAGATAGTCGCAGATGATGGGCGCGGGCAGGCCTTTGTAGGTCACGAGGCCGTGCTCCACGGTGTGACTCAAATCAATCAAGGTGGGGCGATCAGCCATAGGCGTTGTCACTATTCTGCCACACTGCCGCAGACGACCTGAGTCAAGCCACAATCAAGGCAAGAGGGACGTGCGTGCCATCTCCAGCAGCCAGCAATCTTCCAACTTTCCTTCGTGAAGTTCTTTCTCGGGCAGTAACTTCACTTTGCGGAAACCACACTTTTCGTAGCAGCGGAGAGCGCGTGGGTTCCGTGCTTGTGGATCGATCACGATTTTTCGCGCCGCTTTGTGCCGGAACAGGTACTCGACCAGCAGCGACACCGCCCGTGTCCCCAGCCCCTGGTTCCAGCGTTCCGGGTCGCCGATGAATTGGTCGAAGGCGTAGAGACCGTCGGCGTCAGCGTCCGCCGCGAGCCCGTACTCGCTTTTGCCCTCGTCGCACACGGGATAGTACTGGAGGTAGCCGACCGGCTCGTCTTGCAGAACCAGCAAGCAAGGCGTCACACCATCGGCCCCGAGCGTCCTGGGAGAATATTTCTCGATCGCACCCGCCAGAGAGAGGGGACGGTCCCGCCCATCGTAACACTCCAGCACCCGGGGGTCGGACAGCCAACGGGCTATGCATGCGTAGTCCGCCAGTTCATCCCGCATTAGGCGGATGGCCAGGTTGTGGTCGCGAATCAGTTCGTTCATGGCGCGAATCAGTCTACTTGACACAATGAGCGATCCGGCAGATTAACCTAAGCGATTAGGTTTCTGTTAGGATGGTGTCGTGCCGACAGTGCTGAGGCGTGGGCGGCTACGAATCGTAATTTATCCGGCTGATCACAGGCCCGCGCACGTCCCCGCAATCGGACCGGACGGCGAGGTGGTCTTCAATCTCAATTGTCCGGCGGGTCCGAGTGAACTGCGGGAGAACTACGGACTCAAGCGGCGAGCGCTGGCGGCAGTCGAACGCTTGATCAACGGGCGCGTAAACGAGCTTGGTCGAGCATGGGAGGAGATTCATGGTATCGCACAGTAGCATCGAGTCGGCAAACAAAAGAGGAGAGCAGTTGCGGAGGGAATTCCCTCACGCTGTTTCTGCCCGGTATGACCGGGCCAGCAGGAAGGTTGTGGTTGAGCTGAGTTCGAAACTGACCCTGAGTTTTTCGCCGCAAGATGCGCAAGGCCTGGAAAATGCCACGCCGGCGCAACTCGAGGAAATTGAGCTGAGCCCGTCAGGCTTTGGAGTGCACTTTCCGAAGCTTGACGCGGACCTGTACGTTCCGGGACTGCTGGAAGGGTTTATGGGATCGAAGAAATGGATGGCGGCACGTCTTGGGCAGGTTGGCGGACAGTCGCGAAGCCGGGCTAAGAAGGCGGCGTCGCGGGCGAATGGCTTGAAGGGCGGACGGCCGCGGCGGAAAGAAGTTGCTGCAGGGGATTAGTGAGATGGAGTCGATGAACCCACAACTAACGCGCTGCCGAGTTTTGTTCGGCTGAACAGCCGGGGGCGGCTGTCCCTACCCAACCCTGGACGGGCGAGGTCGCCCGTCCCCACACAATCACAAAACAAAAGCCGCCAGCTTTCGCTGACGGCTGATCGCTGATGGCTAAGCGCTAGCTCTCGTACAGCAGCACGCCTTCGGCCTTCTCCGCGTCCACCGGGCGGTAGTACAGCTTGTTGTCCTCGAGGAAGACCTCGATGAACGCCGGGCGGGTGGTGATGGTGCCCTGGATCAGAGCTTCCGAGAGCGGGTCCTCGATGTACTTCTGCAGCGCGCGCCGCAGCGGACGCGCTCCGTAGCTGCGGTCGGTCAGGGTCTGGTTCAGGATCCACTTCTTGGCTTCGTCGGCCACTGTGACCGTGATCGAGCGCTGCGCCAGGTTCTGGTTCAGTTGCGTGACCATGAGTTCGAGAATCTGAATCAGGTCCTGCTCGCTGAGCGCCATAAACAGGATGACTTCATCCACGCGGTTCAGGAATTCAGGATTGAAGGTGCGCTTGACCTCACCCTTGACCAGGTCTTCGATCTTTTCGGAAACCATCTCGTCCTTCGAGGACTGGAAGCCTAAGCCTTCGCGCTTCATCAGGTGCCGCGCGCCGATGTTCGACGTCATGATCAGAATCGTGTTCTTGAAGTCGACCGTGTTGCCTAATCCGTCGGTCAACTGGCCGTCTTCAAATACCTGCAGCAGGATGTTGAACACATCCGGGTGTGCCTTCTCGATTTCGTCGAGCAGCACGACAGAATATGGCGCCCGCTTGACACGTTCTGTCAGCTGGCCGCCCTCTTCGTAGCCCACGTATCCGGGAGGCGAACCGATCAGCTTCGAGACCGAGTGCTTCTCCATGAATTCCGACATGTCGAAACGGACCAGAGCCTTCTCGCTGCCAAACATGAACTGCGCCAGGGTGCGGGCGACTTCCGTCTTGCCCACGCCCGTGGGCCCGAGGAACAGGAACGAGCCGATCGGGCGGTTGGGGCTCTTCAGTCCGGCGCGTGAGCGGCGGATGGCCCGAGCGAGGGCGCTGATCGCTTTGTCCTGCGAGATGATGCGCTTGTGCAGCTCTTCTTCAATGCGCAGCAGCTTCTGTGTTTCTTCCTCTTTAATCGACGTGATGGGCACGCCGGTCCAGCGCGATACCACGTCCTCGATGTCCTCCCGACCGACTACGCCGGTGGAGGATTCATCGAGGTGGTATTTTTCGCGAAGAGCGCGCAGGTTTTCGCGCTCCTTGCGTTCTTCGTCCGAGTAGAAGCGCGCCTTCTCGAACTCGTGGTTCGCGATGGCGTTCTCCATACGGTGGACGATGAACTTGATGCGTTTCTGGACTTCGGTCAACTCTTCGGGCAGCGACGTCTGGCGCAGCTTGACGCGGGCCCCGGCTTCATCGATCAGGTCAATCGCCTTGTCCGGAAGGAAGCGGTCCGGGATGTAGCGATTGGAGTGCGAGACGGAGAAGTTGATCGCGTCGTCAGTGTAGGTGACCGCGTGGAACTTCTCGTAGCGCTCCTTGATGCCGAACAGAATCTTGATGGCGTCGACTTCGTTGGGCGGCGGAACTTTCACGGCCTGGAAGCGGCGTTCGAGCGAGCGATCTTTTTCGATCGACTTGCGGTATTCCGCCGGCGTCGTGGCGCCGATACACTGGATCTCGCCGCGCGACAGGGCGGGCTTCAGGATGTTGGCGGCATCGAGCGAGCCTTCGGCAGATCCAGCGCCTACCAGCGTATGCAACTCATCAATGAAGATGATGGAATTTTGCGACTCCATCAGTTCCTTCATGATGGTCTTGAGGCGCTCTTCGAACTGGCCGCGATACTTGGTTCCGGCGACGATCAAAGAAAGGTCGAGCGCCAGGATGCGCTTGTCGGCCAGAAACGACGGAACTTCACCGTCGGCAATGCGCTGCGCCAGACCCTCGACGATGGCGGTCTTGCCCACGCCGGGCTCTCCGATCAGCACCGGGTTGTTCTTGGTGCGGCGGCAGAGAATCTGGACCACGCGCTCCACTTCGCCTTCGCGTCCGACGAGCGGATCGAGCTGGCTGTCCATGGCGGCCTGCGTCAGGTCGCGGGAAAACTCCGCCAGCAAAGACGACTCGCGCTGTCCGCGCTGGGGCTGGGCTTTTTCCTGGCTGGTACGGGCCAGTTCTTCGCGGATGGTTGAAAGCCGCAATCCGCGTTCGTGCAGGATCTCAGCGGCAAAGCATTTCTCTTCCCGCAGCAATCCGAGCAGCAGGTGTTCGGTTCCAATGTGTTTGTGCGAGAGGCGCTCAGCTTCTTCGGCGGCGTAGGCGAGAACGCGCTTGCATTCGTTGCTGAGGGGCAGATCAACCGAGGTGGAAACTTTTTCGCGGATGGTGGTGTGGCCTTCGATCTGTTTGCGGATCGATTCCACTGACGCGTGGGAGCGCAGGAAACGGTTGGTCAGAGCTTTATCTTCGCGCAGCAATCCGAGCAGCAAGTGTTCGGTCTCGATGTAAGGAGAACCGAACTGGCTGGCCTCATACCGCGCAAAAAAGATGACGCGCCTGGCTTTCTCCGTGTAGCGTTCGAACATATCCAACTCCCCCTTGGCTCCTGCGGCAAACCCACCCGACTCGCTCGGCCCACAGCTGCCAAACCCCCGGTCTCACCCTTTACTAATTATGCATATATATCGCCCAACTGCCCAAGCAACAGCAGCATTTCAGTAACCAGAGTACGCGCAACCGGGTACTTCCGTTTCTCTGGTATCCGCCGGAGCCGTACCGGCGGCCCCATTTCTGCCCTTCCTCACGCCGGAAGCGAATCCGGCGCCACCTCTTCTATTGTGCCCTGATTCAAGCGTAAAACCCTATGGCACCGTCGTGCAAATCCCAGGTTGTGCGTGGCAATCAGGGAGGTTAGCTGGTGTTCGCGGTGCAGTCTCGCAACTAGAGCAAAGACCACCTCGGCCGTGCCGCCATCCAGATCACCGGTTGGCTCATCGGCTAGAAGCAGCTGCGGCCTGGTGATCAGCGCACGGGCCAACGCCAGGCGCTGCTGTTCGCCCCCGGAAAGCTCGCCCGATCGATGATGGGCCCGCTGCTCCAGTCCGACCTGGCGCAACCAGCCGGATGCCTCGTGTTCCGCCTCGGAACGGCCCTGGCCGCGTGTCAACAGCGGCATAGCGACGTTTTCGAGCGCGGTGAATTCCGGCAGCAGATAATGAAACTGCCAGACGTAGCCGACCTCGCGGTTGCGGAACTCGGCGGCGGCATCTTCAGACAAGGCATGCACCTGGGAATTGGCGCAGTATACGGCACCGCTCGAAGGACGATCAAGCGCCCCGAGGATGTGCAACAAGGTACTCTTGCCCGAGCCGGACTGTCCCACGATCGCGAGCATCTCCCCTTTATTCACTCGGAAAGACAGATTCTCAAAGAGCAGAAGGTCGGTTTCGCCTGAGCGAAACACTTTCTTCAAACTTTCAACCCGCAACAGCGGATCTTGTTTCGTTAGATGCAAACCACCCCTCCTCCGGCTCAGGGTGGGCTGTCGGCAACGCGCTTGCATCATGCCCCTCATCGCCACATAGTGCGATCAGGAAGGCAGCCGTTGCACCGAGCCTCGCATCCATTAGACCACGAGGAGGAACGCCTGGCTCCCGCGATTCTGCCGTGGGAGCGCGGTATGCCAAAAACTCTATACCCGGCGGGAACAAATGCAATGTGACCGTAGTCACAAGAGAGTGGAAGCGCAGACACCTTGGGAAAGTGGGGTTCCCTGTGTTCCCCCGTGCCCTCTGTGGTAAATGCTCTTACGCCGTTTGCAGGGCCTCGCACTCAGCCGCGTTCTCCGGCGCGAGACGGGCATTCATGCTCACAGGGACCCAGTTGCGGCGCTCGACGAACGTCGGCGGTTCGTAAGTCTTGCCGGCAGCGACGCGGCGTTCTTCGCGACGGGTAGTCCAGAGCAGGACGGGGCCGATGAGGTTAGCGGCCAGTCGCGATATGGTTCCGAATTCCTGGGCGATCTGGCGGCGGAGTTCGTGAATCTGCTCGCTGACTTCGCGGTTCACTTTGCGGAAGTAGTGCTCGGACGCCCAAAGAGCGGCGCTGTAGGCCGTACGCAGTTTGACGTTCTCGCGCTGGAAACGCTCGCGCACCCGCAGGTCGGGATAGTTCTTGTAGCGCTGCCATCCCTGCAGCATGGTCTGGCACATGCGGTAGAGGCTGGGGCCGTTGCGCTCGAAGTCGCGCCAGAAGGCCCAGTCGAGAAAACGCTTGGAATCGTCGCGCGAGATAGCGGCGTGGCGGAAGTTGAATTTGTCCTGGCCGTGAATGTCGGCGTACTCGATGCCTTCCAGCATGCGCCCCTGCTCGAACATTTCTTTATAGAGTGGCGTGCCGGGGACAGGCGTGTAGAGCATGAACTGGTGGAAGTCGGTGCCGTGCTCGACGGCGTACTCGATTTCTTCGCGGATATTCTGGGGCGTGTGGTGCTCGAGCCCAATGATGGTGGAGCCCTGCACGCGGATGCCGTGCTCACGGAGCGTGCGCGTGAGTTCGCGCGAGTCGGTGCCGCGCAGCTTGCTGTAGTTCGAGTGCGGAGATTCCAGGCCCATCCAGATCCAGGAGACGCCGAGCTCAACCAGTTCCTCGACCTTATATTTGCGGATGGCGTTGGCGGAGGCGAAGACCGCCATGCCCCAGGCTTTGTTGTCGGCCTTCATGCGGGCGAGCAGTTGCATGGCGCGCTCGCGATGGAGGAGGAAATTTTCGTCCATGACGAAGAAAGTCTGCACGCCCATCGAGGACTCGGCATGGCACATGACGTCGTAGAGCTGGTCACCGGTCTCGTAGAAGTTGATGAACTTGCCTTTGCCGCCGAAAAATGCCGAGGTCGTGCAGAAGTTGCAGCCCATGGGGCAACCGACCGACGGAATGATGGTGGCGGCCGTGCCGCCTTTTTTCTCCGGGAGGTTGATGCCCAGGATGCGCGTCTTAAGGCCGGAGACAATATCCGGGTGGCGGATGGGAGCGTTCACATCCTCGCCCAGATATTGCCGCATCCATGCGATGCCTTCGCCGCGGACAATGTGGTCGGCTTCGATCATGTGCTCAAGTCCGGGAGTGGCGGCAACATGGCCGCCGATAACGATGACGGAGTCAGGCGAAAGCTCACGCACCATGCGGCACATCTCACGCACTTTGGTGAAATTCACGATGATCGAGGAGATGCCCACGATGTCGTAGTGGTTCGCCTTGAGTTCGCGGGCGAAAGCGTCGCGCGTGGGGAAATCGAGCAGCGTGCACGGCGCGGAAATATTCTGCTGGATCATCATGATCCCCCACGACCGGTGAAACATGCGCAGCGAAAATCC
>Ga0075030_100002156_pt1 | contig 17884 bp, 14 predicted proteins | sample LitLauG_LLR_2012_FD_71393 | JGI IMG/M metagenome (GOLD analysis project Ga0075030, IMG submission 71393) | Freshwater sediment microbial communities from Pennsylvania, USA - Little Laurel Run_MetaG_LLR_2012 | ecosystem: Environmental > Aquatic > Freshwater > Creek > Sediment | place: USA... | reverse complement strand
GCCAAGCGCGGCGACGATAAAGCGTTCGAGGAATTGGTTCGACGCTATGATCGCAACGTATTTCGTATCGCACAGCACATTACGCAGAATCGCGAGGACGCCGAAGACGTAGTTCAGGATGCGTTCCTCAAAGCGTATGGCAACCTGGCTCAGTTCCAGGAACAGTCCAAGTTTTATACCTGGCTGGTGCGCATTGCGGTCAACGAAGCGCTGATGAAGTTGCGCCGGAGAAGGCCAGAACGCATGGTCTCTCTGGACGAGGACGTAAAAACTGAAGATGACTCGCTGCCCCGCGAGGTTGCGGATTGGAGCCCCAATCCAGAACAAATGTATAAACAAGCGGAGCTGCGGGAGATTTTGACTCGCACGATCCAGGGATTGCCAGCTGGGTTCCGGACCGTTTTCGTGCTGCGGGATGTCGAAGGTCTTTCGACGGAAGAAACGGCCCAGGCACTGGAATTAAGTATTCCGGCCGTGAAGTCGCGACTGTTGCGCGCCCGGCTGCAATTGCGGGAGCGGCTCAGCCGTTACTTTCAGAAACGTGCGAGTGGAGATGGCGACCAGTGAAGTGTTCTGAGTTCCTTAACGAGTTAACCAACTACCTGGATGGCGCGCTGGATGATCGGACTAAGTCCGAGTTGGAAGACCATCTCGCCTGGTGCCACAACTGCTACGTCGTTTGCGACACAACCCGCAAGACCATCGAAATCTACCGCAATTCCGAGCTCTACGAATTGCCCGACGATCTGCGGGGCCGACTGCGCTCGGCCATCATGAGCAAGTGCTCGCAGCACAAAAAGCCCGGCCCGCAAGGCGCTTGATCAATCTGAGACATTACTTTCCCGGTTCTCCCATCCTGCTGATTCGCGGGTAGCTACGGCCCCAGACGCGCGCCAGATCTGCCTAAGTCGAACCTTTTTCCCAGGAAATGAATCTAACTTTGTAACAAACGTGGAGTGAGCTGGATCACTGAAACGGTTGACCGAGTTGGGTCACAATTAGAAGGTGGAATCAGGTTTCACAGGTTCTCTGGGGGAATGAAAATGCTGTCCAGGATGGTTGATGCACTCTTCGGCTGTTGGCATTCTCACTATAGTTTTCCCATCACGGTTCGGGCGGGCTCGCGGCGCAATGGCGCGGCGGCTCGAGCGGGTACCTACGTGGTGTGCCTCGACTGCGGCAAGGAATTGGCCTATGACTGGCGCGAGATGAAGGTCGTGGAGTGGCAGCGGAACGAGTCCGCGCACTCCCTGGTAACTAAAGAAGCCGCATAACTGCGCCTTTCGCTTTCTTGCAGCCGCCGCGAATCCCGTGGCGGCTTTTGCTTTTTCCACCCATTGTCTTTCGTCCCCTTTTGGGACGCTGTCCGCCTCGTTTCAAATATTCACTGCCCAATCCCGCACGCTGGGCGGATAATGGGAACCAGAGCTGAACCGCAGATCGTGCTTTGGCAGTTTCCTACGAAGCCTCCTTGAATGCGGCTCGGCCGGGAGGTAACTGTGCCTCTTTCCATGCTCCGGGAATTTCTGGATCGCAACCAAATCAAGTACCTTGTGATCTCCCACTCCGTGGCTTACACGGCGCAGGGGATTGCCGCCTTAACGCATACGCCGGGCAAAGAGTTGGCCAAAACGGTGATGGTCATGGTGGATGGCAAACTCGCCATGGCGGTAGTACCGGCTTCTTACCGGGTGGATTTGTTCAAGCTGAAACGGTATCTGGGCGCCAGCACGGTCGAACTTGCCAGCGAAAACGAATTTCGCGACCGCTTCCCGGATTGCGAAACCGGATCCATGCCGCCGTTCGGCAATCTCTATGGCATGGATGTTTTCGCGGACGAGAGACTGGCCGAAGACAAGGAAATCGCCTTCAACGCCGGATCGCACCGGGAACTGGTGAGGATGACCTACAACGATTTCCGCGACCTGGTAAAACCGGTCGTCATCGCGCTGACCGCGGGCAAGGCGGGCGCCAGAGCCGCCTGAGGGGCGGTCCACCGAGCCCGATCTGGCCGGAGGGCTCCGCCTAGAGGGACGCTTGCGAGTATTCGGGGAATTTTTGTCTTTTTAATACAATCTTCACAAATTGCTGTGTTAGATTTTTCCTTCCCGGTCAACGTGGACTTTTCTCTCTGGAGGAAAATGAATTGGGCAAGGACATGGTCCCGAAGCGGATCTTCTTCACCAAGGGTGTGGGAAAGCACCGCGAGCGTCTGACATCCTTTGAGCTTGCCCTGCGCGATGCAGGCATTGCGGCACAAAACCTGGTGCGGGTCTCGTCCATCTTTCCGCCCAACTGCAAACTGATTCCCCGCTCTCAGGGTCTGAAGTATCTGCACCCGGGAGAAGTTGTCTTCGCGGTGGTCGCGGAAAACTCGACCCACGAACCGCACCGCCTGCTGGCGTCGTCGATCGGCGTGGCGATTCCAGCAGACCGCAACACCTACGGATATCTCAGCGAACACCATTCTTTCGGAGAAACCGAAGATGCGGCCGGTGACTACGCTGAAGAACTCGCCGCCGAGATGCTGGCCACTACGCTGAACGTGGAGTTCGACTCCGACCGTTCCTGGGACGAGAAGAAAGAAATCTACCGCATCTCGAACAAAATCGTCCGCACCGCGAACGTTACCCAGTCTGCCGTGGGCGATAAGCGTGGGCTTTGGACCACGGTGATTGCGTCGGCGGTAACGATCTTCGACTGATTGTCTAGGATTGGTGTTGGGACTGACTGTGTGGGGCGGGCGCCCTCGCCCGTCCAGGCCGAGTACCAGCTGGGCAACTATCCATCGAGAGGCGGCCAGCCGCGTCTCTATTTTTTTGCCGTCGTCACAAGCGCTTTCTTCTCAGCCGGTTTCTTCTTCAGCCGCTCCAACACCGCAGCCACGATCAGCGGCAACCCGACCGTCGCATCGACAAACACTTCCCCGAACTTCCCGCCTTCAGCCGGGGGCACAAATTTTCCCCAGGATACCGCCTCGCTGTAAGGACTGCCCGAGAGCCCGCCCCAGTACACCGGTTCCGGGCAAATACGCAGTCCGTAGTGATAGCGCTTCAGCGGCAGGTTTTCCCCGCCCCGCCGATGGCGCAGTTCGATGAACGGCCCAAACTGTTGCGACCAGTTGCGCGGAACGCCTCCGCCAATAGTGAAAATGCCCAGTCGTTTCTGACTGAGGAGGGTGGCCGCAAAGAATTCGAGATCTTCAAAGGGATCAAATCGGAAACGTGCCTTCCCTTCTTTGTCGCGTTCGCGGTTGGTGAGGGCGTAGTCGAGGCCGAGTTCGGAGTCGGAAAATGCTGGGACGAATACAGGAACATTGTTTTCGTAAGCCGATTTCAGAATGCCGCGCTGCCCTCTTGCATGCTTCGACAAGTGCGCTCCGATCGCCCGGTTGAGTTTGTAGGAACACATCACCTCGTTTGCGTCCCAGCCTTTGAACACCGCGGCCATCACGCGTTCCACGTCGTCAAGGTTTTGCTCAGGTTCAAGCGTGTCGTAAACCCGGTTATAACCAGCCTCGTAGAGTTCCTCATCGCTGAAGTCGGGATTGTGGCGGAAGTGCGCGCGCCCGGTCGCTTCGACCAGGCCGTGCGCCATAAGCGCCCCGGTCGATACGATGGCGTTGACGATTCCACGCTCGATCAACTCGGCGATGATCAGACCCTGCTTGGCAACGGTCATGGCGCCGGCGAGCGTCATCACGACAAAGGCGTCTTTATCGCGGGCCATGGCTTCGAGCACATCTGCGGCCTCGCCCAGTTGGCGGCCGGTAAACGCCGTCTTAGACATCGCACGCACCAGGTCGTCGATCGACTTCACTTCGGCAAGATCGAGTGGGGCAAGCGGAATCAGGCGATCTTCGACCGGGTCGTGCAGCTTGCGGTCGATGCCAGCGCCCTCCTGATGATTGCCGTGTTTCGAACCATTCTTTTGCTTCAAGGACCAGACCTCCGGAATGAAAACAACTTTTGATGGAAGAAACAATTTACTAGAACTGAGGCCGATGCGGCGAGCTTCGCCCAGTGGACAATGGCTTTGGTATGCTGGATCGCTGCTTCTTTGAACAGGAGATCCCGTGAACGAAAAGTTCACTGTCGCCTTGGTGCAGATGTCGTGCGGGCCCGAGCCCGCGGACAACATGGCCAAGGCGCTCGATCGCGTGGCGGACGCCGCTCGCAGTGGCGCGCACGTGGTCTGCCTGCCCGAATTGTTCCAGACCCAGTATTTCTGCCAGCGTGAAGACTCCGCCCTCTTCGATCTGGCCGAGCCCATTCCCGGCCCGGGCACAGAAAAACTGTCGGCCGCAGCCCGGCAGAATAAAGTGGTCCTGGTGGCGTCGCTGTTCGAGAAGCGCGCGCCTGGCGTCTATCACAATACAGCGGCGGTTTTCGATTCCGACGGCGCGCTGCGCGGAATTTACCGCAAGATGCACATCCCGGACGATCCGCTCTACTACGAAAAGTTTTATTTCACTCCCGGCGATTTGGGCTTCAAGGCTTTTGACACGGCGGCTGGCCGCCTGGGCACGCTGGTCTGCTGGGACCAGTGGTACCCCGAGGGCGCTCGGCTTACGGCGCTGCAAGGCGCAAGCATTCTGTTTTATCCCACGGCAATTGGATGGCATCCGGCGGAGAAAGCCGAGTTTGGCGTGGCACAGCACGATGCTTGGCGAACGATCCAGCGCGCGCACGCCATCGCCAATGGTGTGTATGTCGGAGTGGTGAACCGGGTCGGATTCGAAACCGGCAACATTCGCGGCAATGCCGCTCCGGGCAAGGGGCTGGAGTTCTGGGGAGGCTCGTTTCTGTGTGATCCGTTTGGCCGGGTTCTCGCGGAAGCTTCGCACGACAAAGAAGAGATCCTGATCGGAGAAGTCGATTTGCGCCACATGGAAGATATCCGGCGCAACTGGCCGTTTCTGCGCGACCGCCGCATCGACAGCTACGCCCCCATCACCAGCCGCATGATTGATGGAAAATGAAACTATGGCTCTGTGTTTCCTCTGTGACCTCTGTGACCTCTGTGTCCTCTGCGGTTTAGGGTTTTCTTTGCACCGGAAATGACAGCACGACGCCCATCCCGCGCTAAGCTCCCCTCTGCCCACGGCTACCGCATGCCCGCCGAGTGGGAACCACATGAATCCACCTGGCTGGCCTGGCCGCATTTTCGCGGGGACTGGCCCGGAAAGTTTGAGCCCATTCCCTGGGTGTACGCCGAGATCATCCGCAACCTCGCGCGCCATGAGCGTGTGAATCTGATCGTCAACAGTGAGCGTGAGGAAAAACGCGCCCGCGCGGTGCTGGAGCGGGCCGATGCCCTCTCCGACAATGTCTGCTTTCATCACTGGCGCACGGACCGCGTCTGGACGCGCGATTCCGGCTGCATCTTCCTCGCATGTGGCTCACCCGTCTCAACCCGCGAGAATCGGGAAGGGCACGAGTTTACTCGTGCCGCAGACGCTCCTGAGAAACAAGGGGTTTTAGCCCCTGAGGGCACACTTCTCGCCCTCCATTTCCAGTTCAACGCCTGGGCGAAGTATGACAACTACAAGCGCGACGCGAAACTTGGAGCCCGAATGGCGAAGGCGGCCGGCGCCCACATCGTCCACCCGCTCCACCGGGATGAACGAGTCGTGCTCGAAGGCGGTGCGATCGACGTCAACGGCTGCGGCACGCTGCTTACCACCGAGGAGTGCCTGCTCTCGACCACGCAGCAACGCAATCCATCCATGGACCGTGCTGCCTACGAGCAGATGTTTGCCGACTATTTCGGGATTCAGACAGTGATCTGGCTGGGCGAAGGCATCGAGGGCGACGACACGCACGGTCACGTCGACGACCTGACCCGCTTCGTAGCGCCCGGCACAGTTGTCACCATGGTCGAGTCCAATGCGCAGCGCGAGAACTATTCGGATTTGCAACACAACCTCGGCCGCCTGAAAGCAGCGCGCGATCAGGATGGCAAGCATCTGACCGTGGTTGAAATCCCGATGCCGAGACCCGTGGTATTCGAAAGCCGAGTGCTTCCGGCCAGTTATGCCAACTTCTACATTGCGAATGAAGTTGTTCTGGTGCCGGCCTTCAACGATCCAAACGACCGCATGGCGCTGAACACGCTGGCGGAGGTGTTCCCTGCCCGCGAAATTGTTCCGATTTACTCCGGCGATCTGATCTGGGGATTTGGGGCGTTGCATTGTATGACGCAGCAACAGCCGGTAGTCGGTAGTCAGGGGTCGGCAAAGCCTTCGTAGCGCCGGCGCCTCGCCGGCTGTCGTGGGAGCGTCTCGCTCCCACTTCACGGCACCGACGTCCCATCTCAAAACAACACCGTCAAGTCGCCAGCAGCCAGTAGCTACTAGCTCTGGCATCGCTGACGACCGGCTACTGACTACTGACTACTTCATTTACACTTCTACCGGTGAACGCCGAGATCATCGCCGTTGGGTCCGAGCTTCTCACGCCCCATCGGCAGGACACCAACTCGCTCTACATCACCGAGAAGCTGAACGACCTGGGTGTTGAAGTCCGCTACAAGTCCATTGTGGGGGACGACCGCGCGGGACTGGCCGCCGCCGCCAATCTAGCCATGCGGCGTTCTGAGATCATCATCTTCATGGGCGGACTTGGGCCTACCGAAGACGATCTGACCCGCGAAGCGGTGGCCGAAGCGCTGGGCTTGAAATTGAACCGCGATCCCGGGATCCTGGCCAAACTCGAAGAACGTTTTGCCAAACGCGGTTTCAAATTCACGCCCAACAATATGAAGCAGGCCGATATTCTCTCCAGCGCCACTCCCCTGCCCAATCCGGTCGGCACCGCACCGGGCCAGTGGATCAGCGGCAAGTACGATGGCCAGGAACGCATCCTGATGTTGCTTCCCGGACCTCCGCACGAACTGAAGGCACTGTTCGAGGCGGAGTGCCTCTCGCGTCTGCGCGCCAAGGTTCCGCCGCAACACATCGCCACCCGCGTTCTGAAGATGGCCATGATGCCGGAATCGCAGGTCGATGCCCGGGTCGCCCCCATCTACAAGGCCTACACGGATGTGGAAACTACCATCCTTGCAGGAGCGGGTGAGATTCAGCTTCATTTTCGTTGTCGAAAAGAATCTCAGGCCGAGGCCGAGGCGCGCGTGGAAGAACTCGCTGGGAAAATCGAAGACGAGTTGGGCGATGCAATCTTTTCGCGCAAGGGTGAAAGCATCGAGCAGATCGTCAGCTACCTGCTGCAAATGCGCGGCCTGACGCTGGCGGTGGCCGAGTCCTGCACGGGCGGCTTGCTGGCGGAACGCATTACGTCGCTAAGCGGGAGTTCGCGGTACTTTCTGGGCGGCGCCGTCGTGTATTCGAATGAACTCAAGTCCCAATTCGCCAATGTCCCGAAGGCGCTGATCGACAAGCACGGCGCCGTAAGCCGCGAGGTGGCAACCGCTATGGCCGAGGGCATCCGGAAGCGCTGCCTGTCGAGTTACGGAGTGGGCATCACAGGCGTGGCCGGGCCAACCGGTGGAACCGAGCAGAAGCCGGTCGGCCTGGTGTACATCGCTTTGTCAGGAGACGACGGCACGCAAGTTGTCGAGCGCAATTTTCCAGGTGACCGCAAACACATTCGGACGTTTGCGTCCCTGCAGGCGCTGGAAATGATCCGGCGGGCGCTGATTTGAGCAAGTGTTCGTTCTTCTCTGTGCGGCTCTGTGTCCTCTGTGGTTAAGACTCTCGGACTTTTCTTCACCACAGAGGACACAGAGGGCACAGAGCTTTCACTATGGAATTCCGAAGCATGCGCATCTTCATCGGCATCGATCTCGAGGACGAAATCCGCACGAAGATCGCGCGCTTTCTGGAGGGCGTGCGAGGCTTCGCGCCCGATGCCCGCTGGGTGCGCCCGGAGTCGCTGCACATCACCATGAAGTTCATCGGCGAGCAGAAGCCCGAGCAGGTGGAAGCTATTTCACAACGCCTGGGGCGGGTGGAAGGCAGCGCGATGGAGATTCGTCTGAGCGGGCACGGTTTCTTCCCGACCGTGAAATCTCCGCGCGTATTCTGGATCGGAATTCAGGCCGGCCCGGAACTGGCGGCATTAGCCACGAACATCGATGCAGCTGTCTCGGAACTGGGCGTCCCGCGCGAAGACCGCGCATTCAGCCCGCACCTGACGCTTGCCCGGGGAGGTGGCCGATCGGGCTCGCCAAAATGCCGGAAAGATGACGCTCCAAACCCCACGTTCGCAGCGCTCGAAAAACGGCTGACGGCGATGGGCGATCTCGATTTCGGGACAATGACGGCCCGGGAGTTTATCCTGTACCAAAGCCAGCTTTCGCCGAAGGGATCGAAGTACACCAAGCTGCACCGCTTTCCTTTAAAGTAGCCAGAGCACGATGCACGGATCGACGCCGATGAGTGTCTACCTGACGACCGCCGTGGCGAGCTATCTGCTCGGAACGATCCCGTTCGGATACATCCTGGTGCGCATCTTCCGCGGCGAGGACGTGCGTTCCAGCGGCAGCGGGAACATTGGAGCAACGAATGTCGCCCGCAAGTCTCCGGCGCTCGGTGTGGCGACGCTGATTCTCGACGCCGGCAAGGGCTTGGGGGCAGTGGCGCTTGCGCGTGCTCTGTCAGGCGGCGGCCACCAGAGCCTGGTGATGACGATCGCGGCCTTCTTTGCGATCGTCGGCCATCTCTTCCCAGTGTGGCTGAAATTCCGCGGCGGCAAGGGCGTTGCCACTAGTCTTGGATCCTTCGCTCTGATCGCGCCGAAATCGATCGTGTGCATGGTAGGGCTGTTCTTGCTCATCGTAGCTGCGACCCGCTATGTATCGATGGGCTCGGTGGTGTCGGCCGCCGCCTTTCCCGTGCTCGTCTGGGCACTCCACGAATACGTCCAGCCCGTGCAGCTGATTCTGATTGCGGCCGCTTCCCTGCTCATTATCTGGAAGCATCGGCAAAATATCGGGCGGCTAGTCGCGGGAACCGAATCGAAGCTTGGAGTAAAGCACGGATGAGCCGGATTGCCATCATCGGAGCGGGAGCGTGGGGCACGGCCCTGGCCATCGTGCTGGGACGCAAGGGAGCACACACTGTTCACCTCTGGGCCCGCGAACAAGAAGTCTACGACAGCATTACGAAAGAACGGATCAATCAGCATTTTCTCCCCGGCTTCACGCTGCCCGATACGATCGAACCGGCCACCGACCTGAACGCGGCCATCGAGGGCGCGGAGATGATCGTGAGCGTGATGCCCTCGCCCCATTGCCGGGCACTGTTTGAACGGATGGCACAAACGCTGCCTCCGGAAGCCACTCTGGTTAGCTGCACCAAGGGATTGGAAGACGGGACGCTGTTGCGCATGACCCAGGTGATTGCCGATGTGCTGGCCAGCCGCAAGATCCGCCCTCGCATCGGAGCGCTCAGTGGTCCGACGTTTGCGAAGGAAGCTGCGCGCGGCGATCCGACCGCGGTGACGGTCGCCTCCACTGATCCCGGACTCGCCCGCTCCGTACAACAGACTTTCAATGATTCGCGCTTCCGCGTCTACACCAACGACGACGTGACCGGCGTAGAACTGGGCGGTGCGCTCAAGAACATTATTGCGATTGCTGCCGGCGTCTGTGACGGCCTGGGTCTCGGACACAATTCACGAGCCGCGCTGATCACACGGGGGCTTGCCGAAGTGTCGCGCCTGGTCGTGGCGTGTGGCGGGCGCCTCGACACCATGGCCGGTCTGGCCGGCTTGGGTGACCTGGTGCTCACCTGCACGGGAGACCTTTCGCGGAACCGTACCGTGGGCGTGGAACTCGGCAAAGGCCGCAAACTGCCCGAGATTATCGCCGGCATGCACGGAGCGGTTGCCGAAGGCGTATTCACCACCAAGGCCGCCGTCGGTCTGGCGCGGAAGAACAGAGTGGAGATGCCCATCACCGAACAGATGTGCGCCATTCTGGAAGACGGCAAGCCGCCGCAGCAGGCGATCGAAGAATTGATGACGCGCGCGGCCAGAAGCGAGAGCTAGCCAGTTCTCTGTGTTCCTCTGTGGTGATCGTCTTCAGCCTTCCATCGTCGAAACGTCACCCGCATCGGTTCCCAACTCTCGCGCCTTGAGGAAGCGGCGCAGAATCTTGCCCGAGCGAGTCTTGGGCAACGCGGAAACGAACTCGATCGACGAGGGCGTGGCAATGGGACCGAGTTCCCTGCGAACGTGTTCGATCAGTGCCGCCGCCAATGTTTCCGACGGCGTGTGATTTCCGCGGCACTGCACAAAACACTTGATCGTTTCGCCCTTCAGCTTGTCGGGGATTCCAATCGCAGCCGCTTCCGCCACCGCCGGGTGCGACACCAGCGCGCTTTCGACCTCGGCAGTCCCAATGCGGTGGCCGGCCACGTTCAGCACGTCGTCGGCACGCCCCAAGACCGTGATGTAGCCGTCTTTGTCTTTCAGCGCGACATCGCCGGTGATATAGCAACCAGGAATGACCTGCCAATCGCGCTCATAGCGTGCCGCATCGCCCCATACCGTCCGCAGCATGTAGGGGAAAGGACGCTTCAGCACCAGCCGTCCGCCCACCCCCGGGGCAACCGGCTTCCCTTCGTTGTCGACCACGTCGGCCTCCGAGCCCGGCACATTGACGCCGCACTTTCCTGGGCGCATCGCATAAGTCGCCGGAGTACCGATCGCCGGGCCACCCAGTTCCGTCTGCCACCAGTTGTCGATGACGTATCCCCACTTGCCGTCGCCGGCCAGGTAGGTCTGCGCCCAGCGCCAAGCCTCGGGATTCAACGGCTCGCCTGCGCACGCGATCACGCGCAACGAGGTGAGGTCGTATTTCTGCGGATACTGCTCGCCGTAGCGCATGAACATCCGCAGCGCGGTCGGGGCGGTAAATATCTTGCTGACTCCGTAGCGCTCCACAATCTCCCAGGCGATGCCGGGATTGGGGTAATCAATCGCCCCCTCGCGCAGCAGCGTAGTCGCGCCCGCGCAGAGCGGCGCATAGACGATGTAAGAGTGTCCGACCACCCAGCCGATATCGGAGGTGCACCAGAAGACGTCGCGGTCGCCCACATCGTAGTAGCTGCGCAAGTGGTAGGTCGTGCCTACCATGTAGCCGCCATGCACGTGCAGCACGCCCTTGGGCTTGCCGGTCGACCCAGACGTGTAGAGCAGGAACAGCGGGTCTTCCGAATCCATTTCTTCCGCCGGACACTCGGCCGGAAACTTCATCAGCTCGTTGAAGTCGATCTCGCGCCCGTTCGCCAATTCGGTGGGGCGGCGCGAAAACACAACCACCTTCTCGACGAAATCGATGCCGTCGAGCGCCTCATCCACAATCGGCTTGAGCGGCACTGTCTTGCCGCGGCGGAAGCCGACATCGCCCGCGATCACCACTTTGGCCTGCGCGTCGGTAATGCGGTCGCGCAGCGCCGTGTGTCCCAGCCCGGCATAAACAACCGAGTGGATCGCGCCGATCCGGGCGCACGCCAGCATCGCGATGACGCCCTCCAGCGTCAGGGGCATGTAGATGACGACGCGGTCTCCCTTCCCCACCCCGAGCGATTTCAGGCCGTTCGAAAAGCGGCACACCTGCCGGTAAAGCTGGCCGTAGGTAACCATGCGCTCCGTGCCGTCCTCGCCCAGCCAGATAAAGGCGACGCGGTTGCGGCGGTCGGAATTCGCATGGCGGTCGAGCGCGTTGATGGTGATATTGGTCTTCGCCCCAAGGAACCATTTGTGGTGTACTCCGTCGAAATCGAGCACCTTCGACCACGGCTGGGACCACGTAAACTTGCGCGCCTCGTCGGCCCAGAAGCCTTCCGGGTCCTTGATCGACCGTTCGTACTCCGCGGTCCAGTTCTTGGTTTGGACCTGGTCCACCACGATCTTCGGGGCGGGGTACTCTTCTTCAATGGCGAGCAGGTTGGAGATGTTCGGGGTCGAGATCGCAGCCATGGGTGGCTCCTCCGGTAATGGCAGTAAGAAATGCAGGGATTCTGGGCCCCGCGTGAACTTTACGCAGTGATCTGCGTCACAGGAGCATGTAGCAGAGGCAGCCCGCAGCCAGTTCTGAGTGGCCATCTCATAAATGGTTTTGGGAAGGGCACGGCTTTCAGCCGTGCCGCTTCGGACCGCCAAACACGCGGGCTTTACCCCCTGAGGGCACGGCAGTTTACCCTTTGGTTCATGATGAGATAGCTTCTGCAAGCTGGTGCCCGGAGACGGAATCGAACCGTCACGTCCGGTTAGGGACCCGGGATTTTAAGTCCCGTGCGTCTGCCAGTAAGTAGTTTATATATAATAACTTCCATTGTACTCTCTGGGAAAGTGTGCAAGACAATGTGTAAGTATTCGAAAATCTCGACTGGGATGGTTGCGCTCGGGACGCCCCGGTGTCGCGCGGCGAATCCGTTCACATCCTTGCAAGTTGCTTGGCCATAGCCTGCCGCAGAACACGGCACGTTGTGCATATCTCGCAGATCGTGCATTGTGTGATGCGGCGATTGGGTCAACCGATCCCACGAGGTCAAGAATCTCATTCAAGCTCGCGCTCGTAGCAGTTTCCTCATGACTTCATCAATGTCTTACGCCTGTATCTTTGCCAGCGATACTTTGTAGCCGAGGTCTTGCAAGCGTAGCCAAGCATTATTGAGGTTCACGCGGCTAAAGAACGGTATCGTGAGGTCCTTCTTTGATGCGCTGACAATCGCCAAGACTACCTCGTACTCGCCGGGTGATGGTTCGCCTATCAAGCCTTGGAACTCTGGAGTCAGAAATTCGGCAACCTTCGCTCTAAAGTCAGAGTCTCGGCGGAGCAGGCTCGCAGAGACTACGGCCTGGGCAAACATGTGACTGAGTGGCGCGCTCGCACCCGCATACCGCTTTACGTGGATGATTCGCTTTTCCTTGTCAAAGAGGTCGCAGAATTCAACCTTATCGTACTGTCCGCCGCACTTGATTTCCTTCCGGTCCAACAGAGCGAATCTGTCCGGAAAAGATGCCGCTATTCGGGTGTTGAATTCCTTTTCGGATTTATCGGTAAAGTCAGGAAGCCCGAGGTCACAGCGAGGCACCTTGGTAAACTGCTCATTGATTCGTTCGCGGAAATCGGCTCCGAGTCGATACCACTTGCCGTTGTTGAGCAAGTAGGTCTCATTGCCTTGGTCAATTTCGCAATACAGGCAACGGTATACCGCCCATGAGTCGAATACGTCCCCTGTCTGCTGAGACACGGCGTAAACATGACGGCGCTTTTTCACAAGCTCCAAGGACACATTCTGAGCGCCGCCAACATCGGTTAGGAATTCCCGCATGTGAACGTCCGGGTGAGCTGGAGCGGAATCCGCATCTCGGTATTTGAAACTGTCCACCTCCGTCCAATCAATGATTTCTGGAATTGATAGCCAGAGTCCCTTGGTAAAGTCCTGCGACCGAATGCGCTCAATCATGATTTCGTCAAGCTCAGCAATTTTCGCGGGACTGATGACCGCATGTATTTGGTCCATCCAAGGGAAAATTTCCTTATATGCGTTGCTCTGGGATTCCGCCATGTAGCGGTCCAGCAGTGCTGGCAATTTCTCAATCGTTATGGGGAGCTTAATGTTGAGCGCGTCTTTCCCCGTGAGTTGGTTTCCTAACGCTTTGTCCGACGGAACACCGGTGACCGCCCGCAAAAAGTCTTGCTCAAGGTCTAAGCCAAACTCTCCAATTTTCGCTTCGCGGCTTGCTTGAATACGGCTGTGCTGTCCGATCGCATCCAGCGTCGCACGATCTACAGTCCTTATTCGATTACTGTCAACGGTGTTGAGGGTCACCTTGAGTCCGAAGTCCTCATCCCACGAACCGGGAACGAGCAGACTCTTACCGTATCCGAATGTCAATGCAAACAGACGATCTCCTCTTGGCAGAAACAAAACAGCGGACGCGTTACTACTACGTAGGACGGGCAAGTCCGGCACAACCGTGGAAAGCAAGCCTACCCATCTCGGCGAATGCGGCGGTATCGAGTCCGTTAAGACAGTACCCTGAGTACCGTCTGGGAGCGTGAAGTTGTGTTCAGTTGTCTTGCGCAGTTTGTTGAGGCACTCCGCCCTAGACGTGCCGGGTTTGACTAGGTAAATACTAAGAGAGTGTGTTGCGTCCTTCAAGCGAGGCGCTCCCTACAACGAAGCATTCTTGGAGCATGGCCCGGAAGGACGAATATATCATTGCAAAGAAACGATATCTTAGAACAAAAGGAATGTTCCGAAGCTGCTGATATCCGCTTCCTTCGCGATCAGAGGTTCTATTCGCGTGGATACGAGGCCGGCAGTGTTTAGGAATGCTGAGAGTGGACAGAATCAACACTGGGGTTCGTGTCCCTGGGCCTGCTCTTGTGGCAGGTTGTTCGACTGGAGTTCCATGGAAGCTATCTCGCGCTCTTGGTGCGGCGTTTTAACGATGCCTTCCTCCAGATTGGCCTCTGATTCCAACGCTGACTGCTTCGAGACCTCACGACTCAGCCCGTCGGCGAGATGGGACGTGCTGTTCGTATAGATTTGAGCATCGTAGCGCCCACGCGAAATTGCGACGTACGCAAGTCTGGTATTGATCAGATTCTCGTTCGCTTGTTCGGTATCCACGTGCAGGAGCACTCGGTCGGCGGTTAGGCCCTGACTGCTGTGGCTCGTAACGGCATAGCCGTAGTCGAGGTGCAGATGTTCTCGGCTATCGAGCTGCACCTCACGTCCTGAATCTAACCGAATTTGAATATTGCCGGAGTCGATGTGCGCAACCGTCCCGAGCTGCCGGTTTGCGATGCGATCCTCGCGGTACGGCGCTGTGAATTGCACGCGATCCCCTTCAGAGAAGTCGCGTTGTGATTCCTTGTAAACACTCACACCGTGCAGGCGACGTGGATCATAGGTGAGCTCTGCGCCATTTGCTCGCTGGACGGTTAGCAGGTTCTGTTCTGTATCGATGCGACCCACACGGGCATACTCACCTCCATGCACGCCGACGTTCCTACTGTCGCGGGCGTAACGAACGACGTCACCGAGTTCATACCGCGATGCCCATTGCCGGTCTGCTCCGGTCAACTCTTGGCGGGGCACGAGTACTGTCAGTCTGTGTTGCTCATCCTCGACTTCACCTCTGGATTTCAGTTCTGTGTGAATGCGCTCATTGATCTCTTGGCGCGATTTGTTGTCGGGCGATACGACGAGCGTTTGCTCTGACCGGTCCGCATACACTCTAGCGATCAGATCAATGCGCTCCTGGCGGTCGGCAATCTCATGAACCCGGTCCTGTTGATTGAGGTGCTCAATCGCGATCCGAGTCTCTCCACGTGCGAGTTCTTCGACAGCCTGCTTCAATGATGGGTCTCTCTGTCGGACAATCTCGTCGAGTTGCACGGTATGCATTCCTGCCTCCTGCAACTGCTGGAAGGGACGCCCTGCCTCAACGCTCTGGTGCTGGCGGGTATCGCCTACTAGAAGCACACGATCATCACCTCGAATTCGATGGAGGAATTCGTTGAGTTGCCGGGTGCTCGCCAAGCTTGATTCATCGAGAACATAAAGGCGCGAGTGTGCGGAATCGTCACGGTGGGTCCGCGCAAGAAAATGCTGCAATGTGTTCGCATGAATGCCAGCATCCTCAAGTTGTTGGGCCGCGCGGGATGTTGGAGCGAACCCTTTAACGTCGTACCCTTCAGCCTCGGCACTTTCGCGAATAGCCGTGAGGGACGTGGTCTTTCCCGCGCCAGCCGTGCCTTGAAGCCCCAGTATCTGATCCCGGCTACCGAGAATTTCATCAACAGCTTGGCGCTGGCTGTTCGACAACTGCGGGGTATCTTGTTCATGTTGGCGATGCGCAGTTGCAAGCGGTTCGTGCGCGTTCTGCCCCGCTTTCATTACAGAAATGTTGTCCCGTTCATAACGGAGCATCTCACGCGTAGTAAAACATCGTCCATGTGCTCCTGGCCGTTCCGGCTTTAGGATCACGAACTCGCCTGAGCTAACCCGGTGTTCAAAATTGTTTTGGACATCGCGGAATGTTGCCTCACCCATACCGCGCTTAAGGGCGCTACTAATCAATTCCCGTTCGCCTACCACTGCCTCACGCTCGATGTGACGATCTCGGGCAAATGTGACGGCCTCCTGAGCGCGTATTCTATGGTCCTCGACGCTGGTGCGTTGATAGTTGGCGATTCGTGCATGGGCTTCTTCCACAACCCGCTGCGGTTGGTTTCCGAATCTCACGGCCAAATCGCGATGCCGTTCAAGCATCTCGTCCGCGCTCAACGGACTCTTAGCATCGCGGGTGCGGTGAGCCGCGATCTGCGCCGGACCCGCTCCCGACAACCCATGTTCTTCCAAATGCGCCTTAATTTGCTGGCTTCGCGGACTGGACGCCTCTAGATATTCTTGCGAATAACCCTTGATCTCGGGAGCTCCATTCTTGCCTGCATTGATCTCGTATCCCAGTTCGCGGAGACGATGGCCAAGCTCTGCCTGATAAATCGACGTTGCATATTTCTGGCTCGCGTATAACTCACGCGGCTGAATTGCGTGCGCTTTCCCGTCTTCAGTTTGCGTGATGTTAAAGAACACTACATGGGTATGAAGCTGGGGCGCGGCGTATCCATCCACGGGTCGCGCGCTGTCATGGTCGAATTTCGCCGCAACCCATTTCCCAGTAGTCTCGGCTGGATGGTTCCCCCCGATCCGCGCCTGAACAAATCGCTCCAACTCGTTCAGTGCGACAGATACGCTCTCGCGGTGGGCATGTTGGACCCGCTCATCGCCGCCCACAAGAGCTGTTAGGGAAACGCTTTTCGGGGCGCTAAATGTCGCATCCCACCCGGCGCGGTGCTCCATCGTTCTCACGGTGTCGCCATCTTCGTTCTTGTATTCGTATGATTCGCGGTGTCTGACTAGTTGCTCCCCACTAATAGGATGTTGGCCGTTAGCAAGACGCCCGAAGTGCTCGTCAGAGACATTACCGTGCAAACCCCACTCTTCGGCCAAACGGCCACTCCACTCACCCTCCACTTGCCGCCCTTGAGTGTAGTAAGACTGTTCGGAGTTGGTGAATTCCTTGGAGTGATAGGCGAGCGCTTGGCCCGCCGTGAGCGGTTTTGAAATCGTCAGCATAGGGTCTTGGACAGGAGCGCGCGTCAATATCGATGCACGCTTCTCGCTACTTAATCGAAAATTTCTAGCTCTGCTGATCCCTCACGGCTATGCTCAGCATTGTGCTTTTCTTCGATGTCCTGCTTTGTCGGCGCGCTTCTGGCCGCTCCTGCCGAAGGACTGAGGGGAGCTAAGGGCTCAAGCTCAGGTAATGCGCGCTGCACGAAGGCCGGTTGCTTCGGTTGCGGCTTGAGATACGGGAAACTGGTCGGGACGACCAAGTCGCGCGATTTTACGTAGCCGGTCAGATTATGCAAACCTTCAACTGTGGATGCCATGACGAGAGGCTCCACGTGACGCTGCATTCGTGAGCTCTTGCCACGATGTCCAAGAAACGCGGGAATGCTTTGAGAATGAGTTTCCTCCAACCGCGTCACCTCCACCTCCCCGATCGAGCGACTGACCCACTCTGCAGCGTTGGGTTCGCTGGTACGTAAAAAGACTTTTGTCATCGGCTGTGACAGCATCGCTTCGGCCTGGTGACCATAGAGAGTCTCCAGTTGGCTACGCCCCTGGAATCCGATCACGAGACAGATGTTTGATTTTCTGCCCTCTGTGATGGCCGTCGGCAATTGGGGCAGACGCTGCAAGCTCGACAATTCGTCCAAGATGAACCAGACGCGTGAGGATTCGTTTTGAGCAGACTCCATCAACCTCAGAATCAGGGAGTCGAGCCACATACTGAGCAACGGGCGAAGGCTGTCTCGCAGGGTGGGAGGG
>Ga0075030_100002155_pt1 | contig 17885 bp, 16 predicted proteins | sample LitLauG_LLR_2012_FD_71393 | JGI IMG/M metagenome (GOLD analysis project Ga0075030, IMG submission 71393) | Freshwater sediment microbial communities from Pennsylvania, USA - Little Laurel Run_MetaG_LLR_2012 | ecosystem: Environmental > Aquatic > Freshwater > Creek > Sediment | place: USA... | reverse complement strand
GCCAAATCTTGTGACGACTGACCTTGCCGCCCGAGGATGGCTGGTTAAGACTTGACGGAGAGGCACATCCAACCATGGCGACCGCAGTCGTTCTAAGATTCACCGCGCAGGAAGTCAGCCACGCGGTCATCACCGCCGCGATGAAGGTGCATACTGAACTGGGCCCAGGACTGCTTGAAACCACCTACACCGCCTGCCTGCAATATGAACTGACCCAGGCCGGGGTGAGGTCCGCGACGCAAGTGGGCCTGCCGGTCGTCTACCGGGAAGTGAAGCTCGAACTGGGCTACCGCATGGACCTGGTGGCCGAGGACCTGGTGATCGTGGAGATCAAGTCGGTCGAGGCCGTATCTGCGGTTCACCACGCCCAACTCCTTTCGTACCTGAAACTCAGTGGTAAATCGCTGGGCTTGCTTATAAACTTCAATGTCATGCACTTGAAGGACGGCATCCGGCGTTTTGTGAACGGCACCGGTTGGAAGTAAAAAGCATAAACCACAAAGGACACGAAGTTACACGAAGGAAATCTCTGCATTAAGACCTTCGTGTACCTTCGTGCCCTTAGTGGTTGAAAGGTTTTAGGTTTTATGGCAACGACAACGGCACTCCCGAAAACGAGAATCCTCGGCGGCAGCTTTCTGCTGGACGCGCGCACTCCCGCCGAAGTTTTCACCCCTGAAGATTTCAGCGAGCAGCACACGCTCATCGGCCAGACCGCCGAAGAATTTGCGACGAACGAAATCCTGCCCAACGCCGAGAAGATCGAGCACAAGGATTTCTCCGTCTCGCGCGACCTGCTGAAAAAAGCCGGCGAGCTGGGCCTGACCGGCGTCGAGATTCCCGAAGCCTACGGCGGCCTCGAAATGGACAAAGTCACCGCCGCCGTCATCGCCGACCACATCGCGAAGTATGCCGGCTTCGCTACGACCTGGGGCGCGCACAGCGGCATCGGGCTTCTGCCCATCGTCTATTTCGGCACCGAGGACCAGAAAAAGAAATACTTGCCGCGCATCGCCGCCGGCGAACTAGTCGGCGCATATTGCCTGTCGGAAGCGTCGTCTGGCTCCGATGCGCTGAATTGCCGCGCCCGCGCCGAGCTTTCCAGCGACGGCAAGCACTACCTCCTCAACGGCGAAAAAATGTGGATCACCAACGCCGGCTTCGCCGACCTGTTCACCGTGTTCGCCAAAATTGACGGCGAAAAGTTCACCGCCTTCATCGTGGAAAAAGGTTTCCCCGGAATTTCCATCGGCGCCGAAGAACACAAGATGGGCATTCGCGGTTCTTCTACCTGCCCGGTCATCCTGAACGACTGCAAGGTTCCGGTCGAAAATCTTCTCGGCGACATCGGCAAGGGCCACGTCATCGCCTTCAACATCCTCAACATCGGCCGCTTCAAGCTGGGCGCGATGTGCGTCGGCGGCGGGCGTGTGTCGCTGGAACATGCAGTCGCTTATGCCAAGCAGCGCAAGGCATTCAACCATGTGATCGCCGATTTTGGCCTGGTACGCGAAAAGATCGCCAACATGGCGACGCTGCTCTATGTCGGCGAATCCATGGTCTATCGCACTGTGGGCATGATGGACACCGCGCTCGAAGAAGTGGACAAGTCCGCTGTCGACGCCGCCAAGCAGACGCTCAAAGCCATCGAAGAATATGCGGTCGAGTGCTCGATCATCAAAGTCTGGGGATCGGAGATGATCGACTACATCGTGGACGAGAACATGCAGATCCACGCCGGCTACGGTTTCGTCGAAGAGTATCCCGCGGAGCGCGCCTACCGCGACGCGCGCATCAACCGCATCTTCGAAGGCACCAACGAAATCAACCGCCTGATCATTACCGGATTCCTGTTGAAACGCGCCATGTCCGGCCAGTTGCCGCTGATGCCCGCGATCAAGAAACTGATGGACGAAGTTCTCTCCGGGCCGTCAGCCGGTGACGATTTCGAAGGCTTGCTCGCTGAAGAGCAAAAACTTGTCGGCCAGGCGAAAAAGCTAGGCCTGTTCGTTGCAGGAGCGGCCACGCAGAAATATATGCAGGCGATCCAGGACCAGCAGGAAGTGATGGGCGCGATCGCCGATATTACGATTGAAGCCTACGCGATGGAGTCGGCCGTGCTGCGCGCGCGCAAAATTGCCGAAAGCAAAGGCGAAGCCGCTGCCGCGCTGCCCATCGCCATGACCCGCGTCTATCTGACTCAGGCGATGGAGAAAGTCGAATCGGCTGCGAAGAAAATCATTGCCGCGGTTGCCGACGGCGACATGATGCGTACGCAGCTTGCCATCCTGCGCAGGCTGGCGAAGTATGAACCGTTCAACACGATTGAACTGCGGCAGGAGATCGCCAAGAAGGTAATTGAGCGCGGGAAGTACGCGCTGGCGTAGGGTGTGATTAACTCAGTTTGCGTCCAATCGCGCGGAAGAATTTCTTGAGCGGACTGGGTTGCGACTCTGGCTTTGCGCTCGGCTCCGTCGCGTCAACACTAGGTGGTGTTGCTTCCGGCAACAGTCTGGTGTCGGCGGGAGAAGGCTGGGTCTGCGTATAAGGTGCCTCGTAGTCGACGATAAGTCCCATCATCAAATGTGAGACCTCCAACGTGACTTGCGCTTTCCTGCTTCCGGGCACGGTTACGGTGGTCATCGCGGTCTTGAATCCCGGGGATTGAACCCTCAACTGGTATGCACCTGGGCTCAGATGGGGCAGACGGTATTCTCCGCCTTGGTCGGTGGCGCCCTCGATTTCCTTCCCTGAGCTATCAACAACAGACACTTTAGCCTTGGGAATTACCGCGCCACTCGGATCGGTCACTACGAGGTCAATTCCTGCTTCCGGCTTTTGAATCTGTACCAGCGATGAAGGCACGCGCGGTTGAGTTTGCGCCGCTGCAAGACCCACGCTCATCGCCGCTGAAAGAGCCGCGCCCACCCGCCGCGACACACGCCGAATACGAACCTGCAGGCCGATCGGACAATCGCGCGTGAGCACGGTGCCATCGGCGCGTCGGTAAAGGCGGCCGCAAAGGCGCTGTCCCCTGCTGGCAGCGACCAGCCGCTTGATCTCAGCGGAGGTCATTTCCGAGAAGTTGTAAACATCCAGATCACACTGGTCGCAGTGGCGGACGCGATTATCCCCGGCCATGGCATCCCAGTCCGCCGGGCACGGCGATGCGACCTGAATTCGCGGCAGCATACAAACTCAGGCTAGTTCTGGGCGCAGCGAGAGTCAACCGGAATCGAGCTGTTCGTCTGTTTGATCCCGCCGATTGCGGGGTGGTGGAGATCCCTCGTCCCGCGGCTGCGCCGCCCCCGGCTAAAGCCGAGGGTCTACCAGAAAACGCGGGACTTCGGGATGACGCCGGTCAAGGGTTACTCTTCAACTCCTCCATCACACTCTGCACCAGCTCTTTCGCATCGGTGAGATTTTTCATGATGAGTTGAATGTCCATGACCGGCTTGCCGGGCCAGCGCTGGCTTTGGCAATAGACGCCGTGCTGGCCGACCAGCGCCATCGCGTCGGTGATGGTGTCGAGGGTGACGGCGAGGCGTCCGCGGGGGACGCCCATCATGGTCTCGTAGCGTTCGAGGTCTTCCTGGCGCTCGTCGAATATGGGCATGCCGTCATTGTAGCTGCGGTGGGCGGGAGAGCCGAGGTTCATACAAGCTGCCAGGGATCCTTCGACTCCGCAAGAACTTCACTTCGTGAAGTTCTTGCTGCGCTCAGGATGACAGATCTAGACTGCGGGCTGGATTTGCACCGGAGCGTTCACCGGCTCGGCGCCGTGCAGGCCGCATTCGGTTTTGGCGAAGCCGGCCCAGCGTCCGGCGCGCGCGTCTTCTCCGGGGGCGACGCTGCGGGTGCAGTGGGTGCAGCCGATGCTGGGATAATTCTGGTCATGCAGCGGGTTGTAGGGAACATCGTGTTTGCGTATGTAGTCCCAGACCTGTTTGGCAGTCCAGTCGGCCAGCGGATTGATCTTGACCAGCTGGAACTTGGCGTCCCACTCAAGTTTGCGCGCGACGGCGCGGGCGCTGGTCTGGTCGCGGCGGATGCTGGTGATCCATGCGCCGAGGCCGGAGAGCTTGCGGCGCAGCGGCTCAACCTTACGCAGTTTGCAGCAGGCGTCGGGCTGGCGCGTCCAGAGCGCGGCCCCGTGGACAACTTCCTGCTCGTCGGCGTTCAGTTCCGGGCGGATGCGCTCGATCGCGATGCCGTAGCGGCGCTCGATATGCTCCATCAGGCGATAGGTTTCGGGGAAGAGAAATTCGGTGTCGAGCGTAAAGACGCGCACGTCGGGGTGCACGCGCGCGGCCATGTCGATCAGAGCGACGCCTTCCACGCCGAAGCCGGAGGCCATTTCAACGTGGCGTCCGAACGTGGCAAAAGCCCAGCGCAGCAGGTCTTCGGGGAGGGCATGCTCAAACCAGTCGCTGGCGGCATTCGGTTTTGTGTCGGGCATCATTGCTTTCCTCGTCTTCCTTTTTTCTTACACTTCTAAGTGCTGACCCGGGGGAGGGCCTGCGGTCAAACTCGAAATCCATGATCCCAGTTCCTGCGACTCGGCGGGTTGCGGCGCGTGGCGCAGGACTTCACCGACTACCAGCAGCGTGGGCGCGGGCAGATGCGGCACGCTGCCCAAATCCGCGAGATGCGTGCGATAGACGCGCTCATCGGCAGTAGTGGCACGGGAGATGATGGCGCAGGGCGTCGCCAGCGACAGGCCCGCCGATGAAAGTTTGCGCGCGATGCCGGAATATTTAGGGCCGGGCATGTAGACCACGATGCTCGCGCCGAGATTGACCAGCGCCTGCCAGTGCGTTGGGTCGTCGTCGGTGGCGCTGTGGCCGGCGAGGAAGACGACCGCGTGCGCAGTGTTGCGATGGGTCAGCGGAATCTGCGCGCTGGAAGCCGCGCCCAGCGCGGCGGTGATGCCGGGCACGATTTCAAATGCGATGCGGGAACGGCGCAGCGCTTCCACTTCTTCGCCGGCGCGGCCAAAGATCATGGGATCGCCGCCCTTGAGCCGCACCACCTGCAGGCCGGCATCGGCGAGCGCGACCATGAGCAGATGAATCTCCTGCTGCTGCACTTTTTTGTTGCCGCAGCGCTTGCCCACGTTGTGAAGCTGCGCGGTCTTCGGGACCAGGCGCAGAATCTCGTCGCTGACCAGTTCGTCGTGCAACACCGCGTCGGCGGAGCGAAGCAGGCGCGCCGCCTTCAGCGTGAGCAGATCGGGGTCGCCCGGCCCGGCGCCGACGAGATAGACTTTGCCGCTCATCGGGCAGCTCCTTGCGCCGCCGGTTCGGTTTCCGCGAGCAGCGTGTCGAGCACATCGGCGCCGGCGAGAGAGAGTAGCAACTCGCGCTTCACCGCGGGATCGAGGCTGCTGGCCAGCACGCGGCGACGCGTTGCGCCCAGTTCGGCGACCAGGTCGGCATACTCGGGACCGAACTGCACTTCAAGCTGCTCGCGGATTTTCCGGGCCAGCGAAGGGCTTTGGCCGTTGGTCGAAACCGCGATCTGCAAGTCGCCGCGCTGCACCACCGCGCCGTAGTAGAAATCGCAGAGATCGGGAACGTCGACAACGTTGCACAGCACGCCGCGAGCGTGTGCCAGGCGGAAGATGATGGCGTTCAATTGCGAAGATGCGGTGGCCACGATGGCCAGCATCGCGCCTTGCAGGTCGGCGGGCGCGAAGTCGCGCTCTTCAAGAGAGATCCTGCCCTGCCGCGCCCACTCGTGAACCGCGGGGCTGGCCTCGCGGGCCACCACGCGCACGTCGGCTCCGGTATCGAGCAGGCCGGCGATCTTGGGCTCGCCCACGCGGCCGGCGCCGACCACAAGCACCCGGCGGCCTTCGAGCTTCACGAACATGGGAAACAGTTTCTTCACTTGCTCCATCTCTCCGGGCACTTCACCTTCGAACTCAACCTTCAATCCCCGAGGGCACATGGCCCATCGGCAAATCACGCGCTACGGCCGGCAATACTTCGCCGGCGAGGAAGGTGCGCAACTCACCGTCTTCATGGCGGGCGAAAAACTGGCGCAGGTTTTCGCCGTCGGCGCGATCGTTCTCAAAGCGCTGCAACAGGCGCTCAATCGCGTCGGGAACTTCGGTGGCGAGGCAGCGGTAGCCTACGGGACGAGCAATCTGCTGGTGCGATCCGACCGCGCCGCCGAGGCAGAAATAGAAAGCATCGACCAGGCGATCGCCGACTTTCACTTTCTTGCCCTGCAAGCCGATGTCGGCGATCCAATGCTGGCCGCAACTGTTGGGGCAGCCGGTGACGTGCAATTTCAGGTGCTGCTCGAATCCGGGAAGGCGATCTTCGAGTTCGCCGACCAGCCAGCGGGTGAAACCTTTGGTCTCGGCGATGGCGAGTTTGCAGAATTCAGTGCCACTGCAAGCGACTGCGCCCCGCCAGAACGGCGACGCCTCGACGCGAAAGCCGAGTGCATCCAGCTCGCGCGCCAGGGTGCCGGTGTTCTCGCGGGGCACGTTCACCACCAGGAGGTTCTGCAGGTTCGTGGTGCGCAGTTCGCCGCCGGCAAAACGGTCGGCAAGGTTGGCGGTGGCACGCATCTGCTCGGCGGTGATGCGGCCGCGCAGCACGCTGGCGCCAACGTAGAAAAGTCCGGGCTGTTGCTGGGCGTGGATGCCCATGTGGTCGCGGGAAACATCGTTCGGTGCCTGCAGGTCGGCGGCGGGGTCGAGTGGAAAGCCGATTTTCTTTTCCAGTTCGCTCTGGAAGTCGGCGGCAGTCCAGCCATGTTTAAGGAAGAGGAACTTGAGGCGGGCGCGATCCCGATGCTCGCGCAGTTCCGAGGCCTCGCGAAACAGTTGCGCCGCGCCGCGAACCACCGACTCGACCTGGTTCCAGCGCACGAAGGCGTTCAGGCGAACCGCGAGATGAGGCTCAGTCGAAAGGCCACCGGCGACGTGCATGGCGAAACCGGTTTCGGGCTTGCCGTGAAGCGTGCGCGTGACGGCGGTCATGCCAACGTCGTGAATCTCGGGGAAGGTGCACCAGTCCTTGCATCCGGTGATGGAGATTTTGAATTTGCGGGGGAGGTTCACAAAATCGGCGTTGCCGAGGAACATCTTGTTCACGGACAAGGCAAGTGGCGAAGCGTCGATGATCTCTGCGGCATCGACGCCGGCCACCGGGCAGCCGGTGATGGTGCGGACCACGTCGCCGCAAGCGCCGAGCGTGTTGAGTCCGACTTTGTTCAGCTCTTCGAGAACGATTGGCAGCGATTCGATGGAGACCCAGTGCAGCTGGAAATTCTGGCGGGTGGTGAGGTCGGCGATGCCGCGGGCGTGGCGTTCGGAAATATCGGCGATGGCACGGAGTTGCGTGGAGTTGAGAATACCGTTGGGAATGCGCAAGCGCACCATGAAGAACGGAAGGGCGCGGCCTTCGCCGCCGGTGCCGCCAGTGACGCCCGCGCCGTCGCCCTGCGTGTAGACGCCCCACCAGCGGAAGTAAGTGCCGATCCATTCGGGCGGAATGGAATCGAACCCTGATTTGGCGTAGCGGCGGATTTCGTCGAGACCTTCCCAGGGATTTTTCTCGCGTTTGAGGCGCTCGACGCGCTGGGCTTTCGTCTCTTTGACGGGGATCTCTTTGACCGGATTGGCTGTTGGTTCCATAATTTGTCCGTAAAAACGAAAAACCCACCGCCAGAAAATCTGGCGATGGGTTGGATAAGTGCTGAGTTACAGAATTCCTAGGTCAGCAACCTCCCGGCGCCAGAAGACACGGCTGCACAACAACAACATGGACAGCACATGCAGCGATTCTGGCTTGAGCCGAGTTTCATATAAATCTCAGTGAGAATACCCGGTAGTTCCGGTTGCTGTCAATTGGATTCTGGCGCGGGACGGGCGATTCGCAATATTTTGCGAACTCGTCGTGGGTCGGGCTACCAGCAGTTCGTCGGCCAGGTGCTGCCGGCGCGGAGGTGGACTTCGCTGGCCATTGCGGGGAAGACAAAGATCAGCGGCTTGCCGATGTAGCGGAGTGCGAGCCAGTTGAAGGCTGTGCCGGCGGCGTACTCCGGAAGGTTCTCAAGATAGAGGCGGCCGCGGCTGGGATGCTGCGGCAGGTTTTGGTTAACTTCAACACATTTGTGTCGCGCAATTCCAGCGTGGGTCAATTCCATGTCATAGACAATTGCACCCAGCCAGAACAGTTGTAGGCCGCGCCATGTTTTATCGTGCCAGACTTCGCGGTTGGAGCGCAGCGGCTGGGCGTCATCGGGTTCGCTGATGGTCCAGAAACCGGCTTTGACAGGCTGGGGCTGCGGCGCGTCGGGCGCGCAGACATCGGGAGAGCGGCTGCACAGGGCGGTTGGAGAGACTTCGTTTGCCGACGGCCTCACGAGCACAGACTGTCCCACGGCTGGCAGGGCCATGAGCCCGAGCAGGACTCCGATCTTCATTTTGCGTTTATCGGCCAGGCACAACCGCGTCGTAAGAGGGTTGGAAGTACGTCCGTAACTTGCCTCGCTTCCGGGGCTGGCTAGCCTGTTAACGAGACCGTTTTAGTCTGGGAGGAGTGCGCCGTGGAATCACGTTATTGGGTCTGGCTGGCCGCCCGTTTGCTGGCGGGCGTGGTGCTGGTAGGTTGGGCCTTTACTTTCCTGACGCCCAGCCACAGCGGCGAGAAAGACTTTCAGAAAGCGCTCGACGCGATGAAGCAGGTGCGCAGCATGCGAGCCGCCACGACCACCGATTACAGCCCGACACAACATGTGGATACGGCGTGGGACCTGGTCTGCGCGCAGGACGCTTATCGCTACAAGTTCCATGCGGTCGACACCGACCCGGGCCGGCCTTCGGAGACGACGCAGGAGGATGTCCACGTCGGTTCGACGGACTACGAGCACAAGCCGGATGATTCGTGGCAACCCCACCGATTTGCCAGCGGTGTGGGATCGGCGAGCACACTGTGCAAGACCATTGCGGCAGGTGACGACAGCCGGGTCCTTCCCGACCTCGCCACCATGATCCATCGCGGCATCATTGAAAAGGGCGACAAGAAAACGGTCAACGGAGTGCGTTGCCGGGAGTGGAAAGTCACGGTAAGGGGCGGCGAAAATGGCCATGCGCTAGAGCACGACACTCTCTGCCTCGGCCTGGACGATCACCTTCCCTACGAAATGACAGTGGACTGGAACCACTCGCGGACGCTTTACAGCGATTACAACGCGCCGTTCCAGTTGGATCTGCCGGGGCCGGAGCTGCAGGCGGCCAGCGCGAGCAACTGAATCGGGAGTGGTGAAGAGATGAACCGAGAAACGACGATGCGAAAATGTCACGCAAATGCTTTCCGCCGGTGGGTGGTGGCAGCATTCGTGGTTGTGGCGGTGGGCGCCGGTGTGGCGCAATCGCAACCGCAGGCCGCCCCGTCGCTGGGCGAGCTGGCGCGGCAAGCGCGGGCGCAAAAGCAGCCTGCGAACCAGGACGACTCTTCGTCGAACCGTGCCCAGGCATTGGCCGAGGAACTCGAGCATAACCAGGACGATGCTGGGGCCCCCGACGGCTTCAAGACTTATAACGCCGGCGACTACAAGTTGCGGGTGCCTGGCCCGTTCACCGTGGCCGGACACGACGATAGCGGCGTCGTGTTGAACACGGCGTACCGTGACGGAGCGCGATCAATGGTGATGATTGGCAGCCCGGTGCTGTTTTCCGGCACGAACAACGACGAGGGGTTTGAGGACTTCGCGGCGCGGTTTGCCGGAACTTACTCTTCCTCGCCGGGATGCACGAAGACTTCGGTCGGCGGGCACGGTGCGTATCAGTGTGCGCTATCGAAGGCGACTCTGCTGGGGAAGGAAGTCAGCGGCAATGCGATGTTCGTGCGCGGGGCAAAGAGCATCTACCCAGTGTTGTGCGTCGCGCCCAGCGAGAGCTACGCCCGGGACGCGTATAACCGCAATCCATCGAACTATAACTTGAGGAAAGCGGCAGCCCGCGCCATGCAGCGCGACGATCAAAGCACGAGGAACGCGTGGCAGACCTGCGATGCGATTCTTAAATCGATCGTGCTGAAGGAAGACGTCGCGAAGAGCCACTAGATTCGCCGGCAGCGTACAATTTCGGCGAACGGCCAAGTTGTCGGGCACGCTTGGCCGTTCGCCCAACACTCTCTGTGTTTACTGCACGTTGACAGTCACGCGCATCCAGGGATGGAGACAGCACTGGAAGCGATGCACTCCCTTGGGCAGGTTCGGTATCTCGATGGTGCTGCCCTGAATGATGCGGGTCCTGGCCACGTCTACCGAGGAATAGCCGGCGGCGCACTCCGGTACTGAGGTTTCGCCCGGGCCATTCAGTGGCGGGATGAAACCCCCACCGAACTGTTGGACTTCTGTAAAGGTATGGGGCTCGCCACCCTCATCCGTCACTTTAATCACGGTTCCCCAGGGAACGGTGATCGAATCGGGTTCGAAGTCCCAGTTCGGGCTTGGATGGCCGGATCCGGCTCCCGTCACCAAATCCGACAGAGTTGTGGCATAGCCTAAGGCAGCAAGCGCGACATTCTTGCAAGCATCAGGCCCCAGGGCAACGTTGAAGGTGGTGGGGTCACACTCGTCGAGGGCGACGAACTGTGCGGGAGGCAGCACCGCTGGAGGCGTGGTACTCGCGCTGGTTGGCATCGCCATGTGGTGCATATGAGCATGGTCCTGGGCAAAGAGACGGGTCGAACCGACGGTCAGAAGACTGAGCGTCATGACCGAGCCGAAAAAGCTGGTGAGAAAATTGGCGGGTGCTGTTCTCATTTGGATACTCCTTTTTCTTTATTGTTTCCTTCAAAATGCAGCTCCTGCCGGCGCCGGAGGCCACCTCGCAGGAACCACCGCACTTTCGTCGGTTGTCGGCAGGAGCGCAATCCATGCAGCCTCCATTTCTTCTCAAAGTTTTCTCCTTCGCTAAATCATTGACCACAAAGCTGGTTACACTTCTGACGCCCGGTTTCCAAAGACCTGTGCTAGGCTTTGCTGGTTGAAGGAAGCCGCCTATGGCTACCCAGCCGCGAATTGCGGACCGGCTGCGCTTCGACGGTTTCGAGCTGGATGTTCGCGCCGGCGAGCTGCGCAAGAACGGAGTGAAGCTGCGCCTGCGCGGCCAACCGCTGCAGGTGCTGGAAATTCTGCTGGAACGCGGCGGCGACGTTGTGACCCGCGAAGAACTGCAGGCGCGAATCTGGCCTGCTGACACTTTCGTCGATTTCGACCACAGTCTGCACAATGCCATCGCCCGGGTGCGTGAAACTCTTGGCGATTCGGCGGAGGCTCCTCGTTACATCGAAACGCTGCCCCGTAGGGGATACCGATACATAGGTCCGCTGGAAGACGCTCTGCCCTTGGCCCCGGAGACGATCGACCGTCCCCGTCAACCGGTGTCGGAAGCGCCGGTTCGACTGCCAGACCGGAAGAAGGGGAGGTTCGTGCTTGCGCTCGGAACCGTTGTAGCCTTGGCACTGGTTGTCTGGACGACGCGGAGCTACATGCAAGCGAGAGCGGCGAAGGCACGCATACATTCCATCGCTGTTCTGCCCCTGGATAATTTGTCCGGCGATCCGTCAGAGGAATTCTTCGCGGATGGCATGACGGACCAGTTAATAACCGACCTCGCGAAGGTCGGCTCGCTGCGGGTCACCTCGCGAACCTCGGTGTTGCGATACAAAGGCGCAAAGCAGGCCCTGCCTGAAATCGCACGCGAGTTGAATGTGGACGCAATCGTGGAAGGGTCGGTCATTCGTTCCGGTCAACGAGTGCGTGTGACCGCGCAACTCATTCAGGCGCCCACGGACCGGCACTTGTGGGCCGAGACCTACGACCGCGACCTGGGCGACATCCTGAAACTGCAAGGTGAAGTGGCAGACGCGATCGCGCAGCAGGTCCGCGCACAACTCACTCCGACGCAGCAAGCTCAGCTTCGCGCGGCGCACGTGGTGGCGCCGGCCGCTTACGATGCCTATCTCAAAGGGCGCCTTTACCTTGTCAATGAGTTCACCAACCCTGATTCGCTCAACAAGGCCCGGCATTACTTCGAAGAGTCTCTCCAGGAAGATCCAAACTTCGCTCTTGCTTACGCGGGACTGGCAGACACCGACGTCTACTCGGCCTTTGCGGGAGCTTTGCGGAAGGATGAGGCCTATCAATCGGCCAAGAAAGCGCTCGGCAAAGCACTGGCACTGGACGAAAGCATCGGCGAAGCCCACGATACCTTGGGCCTGCTGAATGCAAATTTTGACTGGGACTGGGACGCCGCCGATCGCGAGTTCAAACGTGCCATCGCTCTGGCGCCGAGCTACAGTTGCGCGCATGAAGATCGCGCCGGTTTCCTGGGCTTGATGGGCCGACGGGAAGAAGCGCTCGCCGAGATTGCGAAGATCGACCAGCTCGACTATGGCTCGAGTGCGGCATATACCGAATCCTGGACGTACTACGAGCTGCAGGATTACCCTCGCCTGATTGAAGCAAGCAAGAGAGCTTTGCTCCTGGATCCGAAGGATTGGTTTCAGCACCATGCTCTCGGCGTCGGCTATGAAGGCACGGGAAGAATGCCGGAGGCGATTTCCGAGTACCGGACAGCAATCGAGCTTTCAGGCGGTGCTGAGAGCACTGTATCGTTGGCACACGCCTATTTCGTTACGGGCAAGAAAGCTGAAGCGGAGAAAATCCTTCGTGATTTGGAGCGCAAATTAAAAGGAACCTCTGTTTCGCCCTACGCGATGGCAACGATCTATGCCACGCTGCGCGAGAACGACAAGGCCTTCGAGTTCCTGGAAAAAGCTTACTCGGAGAAGTCTTTAGAATTTCCTTCATCGCTAAAATCCGATCCAGTGCTGGACAGCTTGCGCCCCGATCCCCGCTTCCAAAAACTGCTCGAGCGTCTGGGGCTGAAGGGCTAAACTCTTCGCGCGACGACGGTTGACTATAGCCTCTTCCAACCGTCAAACTCATCGCATGGGTGCATGTGCAAGTGTGCCCGCCCGGGAGATGATATGAAGAAGAACCTGAGCTTTGCCCTCCTCTTTGCATTGGTTTTAACCACGCTCGCCCTCGCCCAGAAGGACAAGTCGCAGCGTCCCAGCCCGCCGGCTTCGGCGTCGTGCGACCTGGGCAGCGGCAAGATCACGACCGACTATTCCAGCCCGCGCATGAAAGGGCGAAAGATTTTCGGGGAACTGGTGCCCTTTGGCGAAGTGTGGCGCACCGGCGCCAACGACGCGACGACATTTGTGACCACGGCGGCAGTCAGTGTGGGTGGGACCGCGGTTCCGGCAGGCAGTTACACGATCTTCACCGTACCCGCAGCCGACAAGTGGACGCTGATTGTCAACAAGAAGACCGGCGAGTGGGGCATTCCTTACAAATATGAGAGCGATGAACTGGCGCGCATTCCGATGACCGTGTCGAAAACGAACGCGCCGGTGGAAAACTTCACGATCACATACGACAAGGCGGGCTCGGGCTGCACGCTGCGCATGGAGTGGGAAAACACACGGGCCACAGTGGATATTTCCGCGAAGTAGTTTTGCACTGATGAAGCTTAGTGGCTGAGGGCGGCGGCGGCGCGCTGCGCCTCAGCCAGGTTGGGATCGAGTTGTAATGCCGCTTGATAGGCCACCAGCGCGTCTTGCGGATGGCCGGTCAGAATGAGGGCGCGTCCCAGGTGCGAATAGCCTTCCGCGGTGGGGCGCAACTGCAGGGAGTGCTGGAAATCTGGAATCGCTTCGGCGGGCCTTCCCTGCTGCTCGGCGAGCAGGCCCAGTCCGAGCCAGGCATTGAACTGGTTGGGATTCAATTTCAGCGCCTGTTCAAAAGCGGCCTGCGACTTCGGCAAGTCCCCCAGATCCTTGTAGGCCGCGCCCAGGTTGGCATACGTTGTGGCGCGCAATCTGGTGTCGACAGTCAGCCTGATGGCTAGCTCATATTCGCCGACCGCTTCGACCACGTGACCGTGCTGATGCAGGTAGGCGCCGATATTGCAGTGCGCAACCGGGTCGCCGGGCTGAATCTGTGCGGCGCGGACGAAATGCGGGTAGGCCTCATCGGTGCGGCCGAGATCGACCAGGGCGCCCCCGACACTGTTTTCGGCGACGAAGTTGTTCTGCGTAATGGCGAGGGCGTGGCTCCAGAGGTCGAGGCTGCTTTGCCAGTAGCCGATCTGGCGATAGCCAGCGAAGGCGAGAGCGGCCAGCAGGCAAAGCGCCGGGGCTATCGTCCACGCGGGCGCAAGTTTGCGGGCAGCGGCGAGGTCGGCAGCGCCGAAGATCAGCATGGTGAAGATGCCCAGCAGCGGGATGTAGGCATAACGGTCCGCCATCGCCTGATTTCCAACCTGCACGATGCCAATTACCGGAACCAGCGTGCCGAGAAACCAGAGCCAACCCACCAGCAGATAAGCGTGTGTGCGGCGCGCCCTCCAGACAAGAGCACTGGCGGCCAGAAGGAACACCGCGCCAGCCACGACTTTCCAGAGCGCAAGGCCGGCGCCGGGATGTGGGTAGAGCGGCGCGAGACCGGTGGCCCACAGTGCCTTCCACACGTAAAGTGCGTAAGAAACGATCGCGTTCGGAAGCCGAACCGAAACCGGATACGGCAGGACACCGACTGCGCCGGCGGCCTGCTGCGCGTGCATGGTGATCATGGCGCTGGCGGCGGCGAGCGCGAACAGCGGCAGCTTTTCGAGAACCAGTTTGCCGGGTGATTGCTGGGCGGCTTCGAGATCGTGGTCCGAGTTCGGGCGCGAGTTCAAGCCGGCAATGCGATTGAGCGGCCAGTAGTCGAGCAGCAGAAGGACGAACGGCAGGGTGACGATCATCGGCTTGGACGCCAGCCCGCAGGCGAACAGCGCGAACACGCCCACATAGCGCTTCCAGTCGGGCTTTCGAGCATAGGCGCCGTAAGCGGCGAGCGTCAGGAGAAAGAACGTGGTGCTGAGAACATTTTTGCGCTCGGCGACCCACGCGACCGACTCGGCGTTAATTGGATGAAGCGCGAACACCGCTGCTACCAGAAAACTTGGCCCGGCACGGCGCGTGCTCCACCAAAGCAGGAGAAAGACCAGCACGACGTTGGCGCAATGCAGCAAAACGCTGGTGTAGTGGTGGCCGGCGGGATTGAGACGGAAGAGCGACACGTCGAGCGCGTGCGACATCCAGGTGAGGGGGTGCCAGTTGGCTTCGTCGATGGAGGTCGCCGCCCACTTGACGATGTTCCAAGTGAGTCCGCCGCGCACGTGAACGTTGTCGGTGACGTAGCGATCATCGTCGAAATTGATGAACTTGAAATGCGCGACCTGGTTGTAGAGGGCCAGGGTGAAGACGACGAGAAGCAGCGAGAGGACGACGGGCCGCTTTTCGGGAGACGCAAAGAGGCCGTCTGCGGGACGCTTTTCCGTACGTTTTTGTTCCGCCATGGCAGGAGCAGTGGACAAAATGAAATCGGCCTCTGCCGCTGATTATAGGAGCGCTGACGGACGAAACATCTGGGGATTGCGGTGGGCGTGAACCGAAGTAACAACGGGCGGGGGCGGTGGCGCTGCAAAAAGCAGGTTCCTCCACTGCGCCGGAGCTGACGCTCCGGCTCCGGTCGGAATGACAAAATAATCTATGCCGTCTGCGGCGGCGTCCAGCGCAGAACTGGTTTGCGGGCTGCGGCGGTTTCGTCGAGGCGCGAGACGCGCGTGCTGTGCGGCGCGTCGAGCACCGTCTGCGTATCTTCTTCGACTTCCTGCGCGATTGATTTCATCGCTTCGATGAACAGGTCCAACTCTTCTTTGGGTTCGCTCTCGGTGGGCTCGATCATCAGCGCACCGGGAACGATGAGCGGGAACGCCGTGGTGTAAGGATGGAAACCGTAATCGATGAGGCGTTTGGCGATGTCCATGGTCTTGACGCCTTTTTTCGCCTGCACTTTGTCGCTGAACACGACTTCGTGCATGCTGGGCGTGGCGTAGGGCAGATCGAAGATGCCTTCGAGGCCTTTGCGAATGTAGTTGGCATTGAGGACGGCATCTTCGGTGGTCTGGCGCAGGCCGTCGGGGCCGTTGGCCTGAATGTAGGCGAGGGCGCGGACGAACATTCCGAAGTTGCCATAGAAAGCGCGCACGCGTCCGACGGAGTGCGGGCGGTTGTAATCCAGGCCCAGCGTGCCATCCGGCTTGTTGATGAGCACAGGCTTGGGGACGAATGGCTCGAGAATCTTCTTAATCGCAACCGGACCGGAGCCGGGACCGCCGCCGCCGTGCGGCGTGGAAAACGTCTTGTGCAGGTTGAGGTGCATGACGTCGACGCCGAAGTCGCCAGGACGGACCTTGCCGACGAGCGCGTTCATGTTGGCGCCATCCATATAGAGCAGGCCACCTTTGGCGTGCATCAGATCGGCGATTTTGTGGATCTCCTGCTCGAAGACTCCCAGCGTGTTGGGATTAGTGAGCATGAGCGCGGCCACGTCTTCGTTCATCTGCGACTCGAGCGAGGCGATGTCGACCATGCCGCGGGAATCAGACTTCAAATTCTCGACGGAATAGCCGACCATCGCTGCAGTGGCGGGGTTCGTACCGTGGGCGGAGTCGGGAATCAGAATTTTCTTGCGTGCGTTGCCCTTCGACTGATGATAGGCGCGCACCATCAGCAGGCCGGTCATCTCTCCGTGGGCGCCGGCGGCAGGTTGCAGCGTGATGGCGTCCATGCCCGTGATTTCGATCAGTTGCTCGCTGAGCGTCTTCATGATGCGCAGCGCGCCCTGCGAAATCTTTTCCGGCTGGTAGGGATGGGCGTTGGCGATACCGTCGAGGCGCGAGACAAACTCGTTCACGCGCGGGTTGTACTTCATGGTGCAGGAGCCGAGCGGGTACATGCCGAGATCGATCGCGTAATTCCAGGTGGAAAGGCGGGTGAAGTGGCGGATGATTTCGATCTCGCTGACTTCAGGAAGATTGCCCAGGTCTTTTCGCTCGGCGCTGCCAAGCAGCTTGGCAGTGTCGACTTCGGGCACGTCGAGCGGAGGAAGCTTCCACGCGGCCTTTCCGGGCGAGGATTTTTCGAAGATCAATCCTTCATTCTGATTGACATGGCGCGTGGCTTTGCGGGTCATAGGCTTCATCGCGCCACCTCTTCCAGCGGCTCGGACTCAGAGAGATGCGGATTTTCGCCTTCGGCGATGACTCCGGCGGCCGTGTCCATGGCCGTGCGCGAAGTCATCTCGGTGCAGCACCACAGCGCTGCGTTGCCGAGTTCCGGATAGAACTTTTTCAGCGGCAAGCCGCCGACGATCTTGTGGCCAAGCAGACGGCTATTGATGGAGTAAGGATCTTCCGAGGTCTGCAACACAAACTCGTTAAAGCGCGGACTGGACTTGAACATCACGGTGCCGTGCGCGCCCAGGCGAGAGGCGGCATATGCGGTCTTGGCCAGGTTTTGCTTGGCCAGTTCGCGCAGGCCGACTTTGCCGTAGACGGTCATGAAAATGTTGACCATGAGCGCGACCAGGGCCTGGTTGGTGCAAATGTTGGAGGTGGCCTTCTCGCGGCGGATATGCTGCTCGCGAGTGGCGAGGGTAAGCACGAAGCCGCGTTTGCCGTTTTTGTCGGTGGTCTGGCCGGCAAGGCGTCCGGGCATCTGGCGGACGAACTTTTCGCGGGTTGCGATCACGCCGCAGTGCGGTCCGCCGAAAGCCAGCGGTACGCCGAACGATTGCGCCTCCATGGCGACGATATCGGCCTCGCGCGGCGGTTCGACAATGCCGAGAGAAGCTGCCTCGGCGATGGAGACGACCAGAAGAGCTCCGCTTTTGTGCGCGATCTCGGCGACGGCGGCCACATCTTCGATGGTGCCGAAGAAATTCGGCGATTGAATCAG
>Ga0075030_100002154_pt1 | contig 17887 bp, 9 predicted proteins | sample LitLauG_LLR_2012_FD_71393 | JGI IMG/M metagenome (GOLD analysis project Ga0075030, IMG submission 71393) | Freshwater sediment microbial communities from Pennsylvania, USA - Little Laurel Run_MetaG_LLR_2012 | ecosystem: Environmental > Aquatic > Freshwater > Creek > Sediment | place: USA... | reverse complement strand
TTCGCTGGCGATTTCTTTATTCCCCATTCCCTTCGCCACCATCCGCAGCACTTCCACCTCGCGGCCGCTGAGCGACCGGTGGGAGCGGCGTTCTTGCAGGTGAGAAGCGACAAGCGGATCGACGTATTGCCGTCCTGAGTGAACTTCCCGCACCGCACGCAGAAGCTCTTCGCGCAGGATGCTCTTCACGATGTATCCCCGCGCCCCTGCCTGAATCGCCCGATAAATCTCTTCCTCGCCGGAGTGGGTCGAGAGCATGAGAATCGCCGCATCGGGGAATTCGCGCAGAATGGCCGCCGTACAATCCACGCCGCTCATTCCCGGCAGGCGCAGATCCATCAACACCAGGTTGGGATGATGTTTGTGATAGGCCCGGATCGCATCTTCCCCGCTCCCCGCCTCGGCGACCACTTCCATGTCGGGCTCCACATTCAGCGACGCCGACAGGCCCATCCTCACCATGAAGTGGTCGTCAACCACCAAGATGCGTATTAGCTTTGAGTTCATCATCCGGGACTTCGGGTGCAGTCAGCCGAACCTCCACGGCAATGCGCGTGCCGCAACCGGGTTCGCTCTCGATCTTCAACTGGCTTCCCATCGATTGCGCACGCTCGCTCATGTCGAGCAAGCCGAAGTGTCCGATGGGCGCCGTCTGATTCGCTGCGAAACCTCGTCCGTCGTCACTCACGGTCAAGCACACGGATGCCGGAGTGTACACCAAGTCGAGCGAAACGTGACGCGCCCCTCCATGCTTCACTGCGTTGGCCACCGCTTCCTGCCCGATGCGAAGCAGATTCATCTCCACGGCGCCAGGCAGCCGCACAGCTTCTCCGCGAATGTTGACGTCGACCTTTCCTCCATCTCGGGGAGCCAGCGGCTTTACGATCTGGCTCAGCGCCGAAACCAGGTCGCCGTCTTCCAGCAACTGGCAGCGCAGATCCCACACCGAGCGTCGCGCTTCAATCATGCTGTGCCGGCTCATGTTACGCGCCGTCTCAAGCGCCTGCTGCGACACTCGCGGGGCTTGCTGAAAGCAATCGACGGCGAGATCGAGCTGCATGGTGATGCCCGCCAACTCCTGTTCGAGCGTGTCGTGAAGCTCGCGCGCAATGCGATTCCGTTCTTCCAGCACCGCGCTGTTGCGCCGCTTTTGGCGAATGATCGCCATCTGCCCGTGCACACGCCGACCTAAAGCCACAACCCAAATCATCACCACCAGCAACACAGCTGTGGTGATTCCCAACAGCCACAACGTGTGCGATAGGTTCCACCACGAAGGCGTCTTCACCACGGCGACGTCACTTGGAGATCGCAGCAGCATGCGAAACGATTCCGGCACGCGCCACAGCCCGCCGCTGCGAACCAGGCAGATGCCCGAGATTCGGACGTCGCTATTGAGCGGGATCGACATCAAGGGATTCGTCGCGCCGGTTGAACTCAACGTGGCATCGAAAAACGTATCCCCCGTCTGCATTTGCAAGGTCAGGCCGTCGGCTTGGGGCAGACGCTTGAGCAGCTTCGCATCCGTCGTCACCACCACGCCGTCAAACTGTTCCCATGGAGCGTACAGATTCAAAAGGACAGCCTGCGGAGTTGCCGAATGTCCAATGCGATGAAAGATCGCATCTTCCAACATGGGTGCAGACTCACCCATCGCCGGAAACCCGAGCACGTCCACTACGTCTCCGGCTTCGAGAACCGTCGCCTGCTGGGTCAGCACGCGGACCCCTTTGCCCTCGCTTTGCAAAAAAAGGGCGTGGCCCGGTTGCTGATACTCCAGCACGCCGCGCACTCTCACACGATGCCGCGGCCCTTCGCCCGGCGAAAATCGCAGCAGGCTGGAGAGTGGAACTTCCGCCGCCGGCGCTTCGATTTTGAGGAAGCTCAGCCGGGGAACGTAAAACAGAACTCCGGTCAGCTGGCGATTGGTGTTGTACAGGCTTCCGCAAACACCTTCGATCAGAACTTCGCTGTCGACCCAGTAAGAAAAATCCTGCTCGCGTGGCACCGGCACTCGCACATCAAACTCGCCGCCTTCTGAGGCGATATGCATCGCGAGTGCCGTCTCTTTCCACGAACTTTTGTCGATCGCCACCGAGCGCACGATGCCGCGAACTCTCGCCCATTGACTGTCCAGCTGTCCGTCTGCCAGATCGGAGAATGCGAACAGTTGCGCCTGAGGCAGGCTTCCCTTCCCTACGGCCCGCACGGACTGCTCGCGTATGACTGGAGCAAACTTCCCCGGTCCAGTGACTCCTTCCAACTCCACGATCTGACCCAGAGCATGCAGATACACCGGAGCCTTACTGCCCTCCACGAAAATTCCGGCGGTCGAATCCTGAATGAAGAAGTCGGGCGCGGGGGCATCCATGGTGATCACGCCGCGCACGTGCACGGGATATCCCATTGCGGCCTGCTCAGGAGTCAGGCTGCGAATCTGGTTGGCGTGGGTGAGAACCGGCAGCGGCGTCGAAGCGGATTGTCCAACCAGCGCGGGGCAGAGCGAGAAAAGCGCCCACACATAGGCGAATAGCGATCTCACTCCCACACGGTGTGAACGGAGGATTGTTCCTGCTACTTTGAGGGCTTTTCCCATGGGGCGACGTGGACCCATTTCAACCACATCGCCCTAGGGTAGCCGAAAGTGGCCGGTTCTGGAAGGCAGAACAACCGGCGGCAGAATTCGTTTAGCGGCTCAAAGTGAATTTACCCTGCAGTTGAATCTTGTCCGACGATCCACCCACCAGGATCGCGAAATCGCCAGGCTCCGCGCTCCAATCCTTCTTCGCCACGTCGTAGAAGGAAAACGCCCGCCGTTCGAGTTTCAGTGTCACCCGCCTGCTCTCGCCCGGCTTGAGGTTCACTTTGGCAAAACCCTTGAGTTCTTTCACGGGGCGCGGCACGCTGGCGTGCGAGTCGCCCACGTATAGCTCCGCTACTTCGGCGCCTTCTCGCTGTCCCGTATTTTTCACATCGAATGAAACCGTGATTGGCTGGTTGAGCTTCCCGACTTGTGGCGAGACTGACAGATTGCTGTACGCGAATGTCGTGTACGAAAGCCCGAATCCAAACGGAAACATCGGCTTCGTCGCAGAGCGGTCATAGTGCCGATATCCAACAAATACTCCTTCGGAATATTCCACCCGCGATTCCCCCTTCGCCGGATAGTAGCTGTGGAACACGGGGTTATCTTCCCATCGCCGCTCAAACGAGGCAGGTAGTTTCCCCGATGGACTGTAGTCGCCAAACAGAATCTGAGCCAACGCGGTCCCTCCCTCCTGTCCCGGATACCACGTGTGCACGACCGCCGCCACCTTGTCGATCCATTGAGTCATATCAACGTTGCCGCCGGCCGTGATCACGACGATGGTGTTCTTGTTCGCCACGCTGATCTGGCGGATCAGCTCATCTTGTCCGCCGGGCAGTTGAAATGTCCTGTCCGATCCCTCGCTCTCCGTCTTCGGATCAAATCCGACGCACACGATGGCCACATCGGCCTTAGCCGCGAGAACCTTCGTCTTGTTGCCCACAAAAGAGTCAGCTCGCGTAACGCCAAATCCTACAATGGCGCTGCCCACGTCTTCGAAATACTCCAACCGAATCTTGTACGCTTGTCCCGCTTCGAGATGCTTGATGGCGGTGTCGAGCGTCTGCGAGTGAGGCTGCCAATCATCGATGGCGCGATCGTCCCCGACCCAAAGTCGCACGCCATCGTCGGCAGATGTAAAGAACTGATAGTCGGCCGTCTCCTTCGGAACGAAATATCCTGTCCATCGCACCGTGAAGTGATCGACAGGTTGTCCCGGCTCAAAGCTGCCTTCGCCCCAGTCGAAGTGGACGTGCCAGTCCACACGGGTAAGCGCCGGCGTTCCCTGCAGATTTTGATTGGGGAAGTATTCACCCTTCAGTCCCCTCTCGCCGCCGGGCTCGGTGACGAAGTCAGAACTGTCGAATACTTCGTCAAGATTCGGGACATCGGTGTCGTACAACACATTCACCTTGGTCCCCGCGCGATTGCTGATGCCCTCGAGAAAACTCACAGCATTGAACGGCTTCGTTTCAGCGCTGCCCCCGCCACTGATGACTGCCGGATATACCGTGGGGCCAACCACCGCAATGGTCTTCACCTTCCGTTCATCGAGGGGAAGGACATTGCCTTCATTCTTCAGCAACACCATTCCACCGCGCGCTTCCTCGAGCGCCACCTGCCGTCCTTCCTGGCTGTAGAGCGGAATACTCGCGTCGGTCTGCTCGTGATCGAAGAAGCCGAACTGAATCGCGATCCGCAAAATTCGTCTGACCTTGTCGTCGAGCATCGCCATCGAGAGGCGCCCATCCTTTAGCGCTGGTATGAGCGTGTCTCGATTCATGAACAATGGCGATGGCATCTCCAAATCCAGACCGCCATTCGCCGCCGCCACTCCATCGTGGGTCGCGCCCCAATCCGACATGAGGATGCCCTCAAACCCCCAGTCTTTCTTCAGAATCTCGTTATTCAAATGATTGTTCGCAGTCATGTAGACGCCGTTGACCAGGTTGTACGCGTCCATGACCGCACCGGCCTTTGCTTCCTTCACGGAAGCCTCAAACGCCGGCAGATAGATCTCCCGCACCGTCCTCTCGTCAATATCGGAACTCAGCGTCATGCGCGCGAATTCTGAGTTATTACCGGCGAAGTGCTTTGCAGTGGCCACGACACGCTGCTCCTGCATGCCCTCGATCTCATTCACCGCCATGCGCGATGCTAGATAGGGGTCTTCTCCGAAGTATTCGAAATTCCTCCCATTCATCGGCGCCCGGTAAATATTCATTCCCGGAGCGAGAATAAAATGAACGCCGCGCGCCCGCGCATCCTTCCCCATGGCTACGCCGAAACGGTGCGCCAGGTCTGTATCCCACGACGCCGCCAGCGCAATGCCAGCCGGATACGCCGTCGTCAGCCCGTAGTCGTGCACGCCGAGCGGGCCATCCGACATTTTCAGTGGCTTGATTCCGAGCCGGGGAATCGCACGGGTATAGAAATCGTTGATCCCTCCAATGAGTTCGATCTTCTCATCGGTCGTCATCTTGCCGACGATCGCATCCACACGGCTTTCGACATCGGATTTGGAAGGCACCGACTGCGCGGAAACAAATTGGGAACACAAAAGAGCAACAACACCAAGAACGAATCGCATTTTCATAGCGGAAGTATTTCTACGAAGCAGATACTATCACTGCGGCTTCCATGCAAAGGTCGCAACGGCTCCAGCCGGAAGAGAATAGTCAAACGTCTGACTCCTCCAACTCACCGAAAACGTGCTGTTGCTGCTGGCGGCATTGAGCACCAGCAGAACCATCGACCCGTCAGGATTTTGAAATGCCACATCTTCGACACTGCCGGACCCGAAGGTGTTGGAGTCGATACGATAAGCTCCCGGCGCAACAAATTTCGCGATGTGCCCGAGAACGTAGTACTCCACATTGTTGGTAATCGTGGCCGGTGAGGTACTGCCGTCAACCGTCACCACACCCCGGCAATTCCCGCATCCGCCATTCTTCGGTCCCGAGTTCTGATCGAGCGCGAGATTCCACAGCGAAATGCTGCGAGCCCAGTTCCGCGTCGCTCCGATCAGCAAATGCTCCGCATTCCACGACAGGTCATGAGCGAAGCTCGACCCCGTAATCCCGGAGCACTCAGTAAACCAGATGTCTTTACTCGGATACGCATTCTTCACCGTGGTCTGCGCGGTCACATCCCCGGCGTAGCAATGAAACGCACTTCCCGCGAGATAGCTCGATGCTGCGGCATCAGCCAGCAAACTCTCCGGATACGAGGGAGTGTCCCAGTTGTGGTCGTAGCCCAGGATCTTCACACTCCCCAAGCCCACCGCATTCAGCGCCGGACCAAGGTTCGCTCCGATGAATGTCGCCTCATCGCTCGCCGCAAGATATTCCGTGGGATATCCAGTGTTCGAATTCAGTGGCTCATTCTGCGGCAGGACGGCATAAATCGGAATGCCCTGTGCCTGGTAACCCTGCACGAATTTCACGAAATATTGCGCCAGGCTCGGAAAGTAAGTCGTATTCATGTTCCCGCCATTCATCGTGCCTGAGGTCTTCATCCATGCCGGAGGACTCCACGGCACAGCCACGACCTTGATCGCAGGATTGACCGTAAGCGCCTGTTGCAGCAGCGGGATGATGTAGGCGCTATCGTGCGAAATGGAAAAGCTTGTGAGGTTTGCATCAGTTTGCCCCGGCGGAACATCGTCGTAACTGTAATTTCCGCTGACCGAAAAATCTGAAGCCCCCATCGGTTGCCGCAGAAAACTGATGCCGATCCCATTCGCCGCGCTGAACAGGCTTTGCCACAGGCTGCTCTGTTGCGTCGCACTGAGTTTGTGGGATACAACCCAGGCCGCTGAATCGGTGAGTGACGCTCCGAATCCATCCATCGGCTGATATTTGGTGGAGTCATTGATCGTAATCTGCAGCCCTGTGGCCGAGCCCGTTCCGAATGTCACGCTGGCTTGCGGCTGCAATAAATTCGCGCGGTCCCCGGTGGTCTCAAAGACCTGAACCGTCGGCCCCGTCGGCGGAGTTGTTGTGGAATGGTTGACGCTGGAGCACGAGTAAGACCCGATCAGGGCAAGGTAGATCGCGCAGTGCGCATTCGTGCGGTGAGCCAGCACTGCATCGAAAATTTTCCGCGGTAGACGTGCGAGATCCATGCAAAGCCGGACCTAGCCTACCATCCCGTGCAAGTGAAATCACTTGTGCGCCACAAATCTGGAATTCGCACAGAGGGTTAACGCGCGCGTTCGACATCCTCAAGGCTGACTCGTCGAACCTTGAGTGGCGCAAGTTTAGCGGGCCTTGTGCCGCGGCGAACGGCGTTCAGCAGTGGAATGTACGCCAGTTCTTTTCCCGCTGCGACCGCACGCAGCAGGATGCCGCCACGGCTCATATCGCCGCGTCCCACAAACTCTGCCGGAAAGAGCAAACGCTCACGAAAAATGTCGAGCAACGGTTCTACATATTTCGGCGTGGCGATGCTGCCGAGCAGAATGACTTGACCCGCGTCTTTCAAGAATTCTGCGAGAAGTCGACAATCGCGATCGAGAGGTCCACGGTACCTCTTGTCGGCCGGATCGATGTCGGTCGCCGCGAATTCACGCAGGCGCTCGACGGAGACGACGGTTTCCGGAGCAAGCAGGCCGGCACTCGTGGTGATGACAAATGATCCTGAGACGCCCTGCGGCGGCCGCGAGAAAGCCCCTGCGTACGTCACTTTTCCTCGAAAGTACAAGCCGCTGATAAAGCTGAACAATTCTCCAAGAGGCACACCAGTTTCACGCAGGCGGCAAGCCAGTTCGAACTCAGCCTTCGCGTTGAGTACCTGCGCCGCTCGAATCCCCGCGAGATTCGCGGGCGACAGAAGGAAGACTCGATGTCTTAAGGCCAATTCAGGACTCAACGTCTGCCTTGAAGAATGAAGTTGCGCGGCAAGGACGAGGTCTGCCACGCACTGCCATATTCTAGCTGACAGTACCCGCTGGAACTTCCCGTCAATGTGGTCGATTCAATCCGCTTGCAGCAAGAATCGTCAACGTTTACATTCACTCTGTCGATATAAAGCGGGGAAGATCGTCTACCTTCCCGGCGATGGATCGAACGTTACCCGCTGCAACATGGCCAAAGAGCCGACGACTCTCCACGATATTGCGAAAGCCCTGGGCACCTCCATCGGCACAGTGCATCGCGCCTTGCATGACAACCCTGGCGTGAGCCCCAAGACCAAGGCCAAGGTTCTGGAAGCGGCCAAGAACCTGGGCTATCGTCCCAACCTTGCGGCTCGCTTTCTTTCCTCCAAGAAGACTCTGCGGGTTTCGATCAATACCCTCAAAGGAACCACGTCGTTCTGGGATGAGGTCCGCGCCGGCATCAAGGAGGAAGCCACTTCGAATCCGCTGGAGAATATCGAACTGGAGTTCAGAACCTATCCCCACATCGGAGTCGGAGAAGAAGAGGCGTTTGAAGCCGCACTGCGCGAAAACGTAAACGGCCTCATCATTTTTCCCAGCGATCCCGCGGCCTTGCGGCCCTACATCCGGCGTGCCTCGCGCGCGCACATCCCGGTGGTTTGCGTCGCCACCGACGCTCCCGATAGCGGCCGTCAGGGCATCGTCGCCATCGACACCCTGGTCAGCGGATCCATCGCGGCAGACCTCATGGGCAGATTCCTTCTGGGGCGGCAGGGATCCGTCGGCATCACGTTGTTCGACATGGCGATTACCGAGCACGCGGAAAAGTATGCCGCCTTTGAGTCCACGCTGCGCTCCCTTTATCCGCACCTTCAGGTTCTCAAACCAATCGAGGATCATGGCACCGAAGCGGAAGCGTACAGCAAGTCCCGTCAGCTGTTTGAAAAGTGCAAGAACCTTGTCGGAGTGTACGTAACAACGGAGGCGTCCATGCCAATGCTGAATGCTGCCTCCGATACCAACGCGCTTTCCGGCCTCACCATCATCACCACCGATCTCTTCCCTGACCTGGTTCCTCAAATTCGGTCGGGGGCTGTGGCAGCCACCATCTACCAGCGCCCGCGATCCCAGGGCACAATGGCGTTTCGCATGCTCCATCGGTTCCTGGTGGGAGGCCGTTCCGGAGATCAACTTCGCCTCGCGCCACATCTGGTGATGCGCGGAAATCTCGATTTCTTTCTGCGCCGCCAGTCGCGAGAATCCAACAAGGATCAACTTCCGCAAGGGAGTGACGCGGTGCGCGAATCGAACGAGGGTGCTGGCCTGGATTCCGGAGAGATGTGAAGATTGGAAGCGACCTCATACCCAGGTTGTGAAAGGACACGGCTTCGAGCAAATTCGTCGTAAAACGGCACGGCTTTCACAGCCTGCTGAAATACTCGGGATTCGTATCAGGGCACGGCTTCAGCCGTGCCGACAAGTTCAAAAACGACGCGGGCTTTAGCCCCTGAGGAAAAACGACGTTGCCTGTTTTGCGTCATGGTCAGATGAGTTCTACTGTGCCCCTTCCTTCACCGTAACGACGCGATCTCCAGTCACATTTCGCAATGTCTGAACGATTCCAGACGGCCAGTGAATTTCCACCAGATCCGCCGCTGTATTGGCGCCGAGTCCGAAGTGAACCGGCCCGGCGCTCGATGCCGCGTAGCCCCCGCACGTCGTCATGTGGTTGTATTGCGCTCCCGACTTCGTGACCAACTTGATCCGCGCGCCGATTCCGTCGCGGTTGCTCTTGGTCCCCTGCAGTTTGAATTCGATCCAGTGATGGTTGCCGGGGCTCTGGTTGATCCAGACTTCAGCCGGCGCGCTGAGGGCGCTAACCACAACATCCAGACGCCCGTCTCCGTTAAGGTCGCCCACTGCGGAGCCTCGATGTCGCGACGGCGGTTGCGCGGTAAATCCCGCCTCAGCGGTAAGAGCAGCGAACTTCATCCCTCCAAGATTGCGAAATACAGTATTCGGTTGTTCGATGGCCAGGTTTGCAGAGGAGGCCAACGACTGCACGTGCCCGCGCGAGACGAAGATGTCTTTCCAGCCGTCATTGTCGAAATCAGCAATATTGGGGGAATAGCCCGCCATGGGCAGCGTCAACCGCGTCATGCCGCTGTCCCGTGTCACTTCGGTAAAGCTTCCCTTCCCCGTATTGCGGTACAGCGGGAAGGTCTCGCCATCAAGCGCAACCAGAATGATATCCGGATAACCGTCGTTATCGAGATCACGGAAGTCGACCCCCATCCCTGAGATGTAAACCCCGTCTTCACGCAGCGCGACATTTTCTTCGAAGCCGGCTTCCTCAAACTTTCCGTTCCCTTTGTAGCGGAAGTAAGAATTCATCAACTTGTCATTCGGAATGATGAGATCCATCTTGCCGGTAAGTTCGGCGTCGGCCGCAGCCACGCCCATGCCCTTCCCCGGGTGCGCGCGGAAACCAGCCTCCACCGAAGCATCGCGAAATGTGCCGTCACCATTGTTGATAAAAAGCTGGTTCGGTGTCGGCTTGTAAAACTTGGGGTGGCAGTACTCGCGGTGCCCATAGCCTTCGCAGTCGGGCTCGTGCGCGCCGTCCCACTGCAGATAATTGATCACGACGAGATCGAGCAGGCCATCGTTATTCACGTCGATCCAGGCCGCTCCCACCGACCATAGAGGCCCATATTCCGGGTCGCGCTTGTCTAGGCCCGCCTTCGCGGTCACGTCGGTGAATGTGCCGTCGCCATTGTTGTGATAGAGCGTGTTGCGATGAACGCCAGCGACGAAGATGTCTTCGTAACCGTCGTTGTCGTAGTCGCCGATCGCGACCCCGGTGTCATAGCCAGTTCCTGCGAGTCCGGCTTTTTCCGTGACGTCGGTGAAGTGTCCGTGGCCGTCGTTTTCGAATAAGCGGTTCGAGTATTTCGGAGAGTCTTTCTTCAGCGTTTTGATGTTCGCGCCGTTGGTAAAGAAAATGTCCAATTTGCCATCGTTGTTGTAGTCAAAGACGGCCACGCCGCCAGCCATCGTCTCGGGTGCATGCCGCTCCGGAGTTTCCGAACTGTCCAGTTTGAAATCGATCGGCTGAAACGCGAAGCGGATCGGGCTCTCGCTCGAGGACGTGGCCGATGCTGGCGCGTGCAGCGGAGCAGTTGAGTTCTGCTGCTGGGCGTGCACCGCCAGCCGAGTCGGCGCCAAAGTTAAGAATGCTGCGGTTGTAATGAAACCGACGTACAGGGAAATCTTCATCTCGGAAGCGCTGAATCCTTGAAGCCATCTTAAACGGTGGAAATTTCCTCGAGGGCAAAATCGGAACAAATCTCTCGGAGAGAATCCGGTTATTGCAGCCAATTCTCCGACCTGATCGGCGGAGAAGACAGGTGACAAACCTCGGAAAGTTCAAGTAAAGCTCCATAATTTTCAGCCAAGACCCACAGCCGTTAACGATTACGAGATTATGCATTCTATTGAGAGGTGATCGTCGTCCACCTCAGGTGCCATAATTTACCTAGCAAATCGATTTTCTTCTTGACAAAGCGGACCGATTGCCAGTAAACCGTAAACGTTTACGTTATCGCTCCCATGTCGGACGATCCTTCAACAGTGCAACCCAGGAGGCTTGCCTATGAATTCCCTCTCGCCCACGCCTGTCGGGAGTCGGCACCTCATTCCTAGAGGTCGCTTTCCCCTCTTCACCCCTCTCCTTATCTCCCTCTTCCTGGCGCTGTTCGCTACCTCAGCGTTCGCCCAGGAAGCCACCATCGTCGGCACCGTAACCGATCCCACGGGCGCCGCCGTTCCCAACGTCGCCATTACGGTCACCAACACGGATACGGGTCTGGCCCGCACGGTGAACTCCAGCAGCGACGGCCAGTACGCCGCTCCTAATCTACACATCGGCCACTATACGGTACGCGCCCAGGCCACCGGATTTAAGGTCGGCGAGCGCAAAGACATTACCCTTCAAGTCGGCGACCGAACCCGCGTCGACTTCGCCCTGCAAGTCGGAAACACGCAAGAAACAATCACCGTCGAAGCCAACCCCGTCGCGGTACAAACCGACACGGGTGAAGTCAGCTCGGTCGTCACCGGTCAGCAGATCACGCAGCTCGCCACCAACGGCCGCAGCGTTTTCAGCCTCGAGGCACTCACGCCCGGAGCGTCCAGCGTTCAGGCGGATTTCATGGTGCCGACGTCCGCCGGCAGCGACTTCAACGTAAGTTTTAATGGCCAGCGCGTCAGCCACAACCTGTGGCTCGTGGATGGCGGCGAGGCGGCGGATCGTGGAGGAGGCGGCGGCGCCGATGTCCTACCCTCGATGGATGCCATCGCTGAATTTCGCACCATGACGTCGAACTATAGCGCCGAATACGGCCTGTCGTCCGCCGGTACGATCAGCATGGTGATCAAGTCAGGCACCAAGCAATTCCATGCCGGCACGTGGTATTTCGGGCGTAACGACGCACTCGACGCGCGGAACTTTTTCAATCCCGCTCCGGCAAAGGTTGCCGAATTGCGCTTCCACGACTGGGGATTCAACGTTGGCGGCCCGGTAAGTTTTCACCCGTCGAAATCGAATCCCAAAACTTTCTTCTTCTACAACATGGAGTGGCGCCGCTACATTCAGGGCGGTCTATTTAACGTCACCGCGCCCATGCAGAGTATGTACCCGGACGCGAACGGGGCAGGCACGGGCGTAGTGCTGCCGGGCAATCTCAACAACGGCAATCCCCTGAACGTCGTGCTCCCAGCCAATATCGGAAACCTCGATGCCGGCTGCGATGCCGCGACTCAGGCACTCCTCACACCGGGTGGTCCATTCCCAACCAATGGTCAAGGGCAGGCTTACCTTCCAGACTGCCTGATCACTGCCAACGCGGCGAATCTGCTCACGATAAAACCCGGCGGAGGTGCGCTCGGGACAGGGATCTTCCCAATCCCAACGAGTGGCTGGACATTCATCGGAGGCAACAAGCAGCCCACCACCGGCAAGGAGGAGATTGCCCGTATTGACCACCAATTCACCGAAAAGTTTTCGGTCTTCGGCCATTGGATCTCCGATCAAGCCATGCAAACCTATGGCACAACGCAGTGGAGCGGCGACAATGTGCCGACCGTTGGCAACACGTTCGGCAATCCCTCCTACAGCGTTACCATCCACGCCACCTATGCGATCAGCCCCACTCTGCTCAACGAGGTTGCCTTCAACTACGACGGCAATCGCATTCACATCCTGCCGCAGGGGACTTTCGGCGCGCCTTCGAACTTCACGTTCAACCGGATCTTCGCCGGCACGAGCAAAAATGTCGACAACCGCATCCCTGACATGAATTTGTCGGGAAGCACAAATACCCACTACACCGTGAATTGGCTGCCCTGGAACAACACCGCGGATGATTACCAGGTTCGCGACGATTTGTCCTGGACCAGGGGAGCGCATCAGCTCAAGTTCGGATTTGGCTGGGCCATCTACAAGAAGGTCCAAGACTACTTTGCGGAGACGCAAGGCGGCTTCACCTTTGACGGATCAGCCACCAGCCCAGCAGGATGCGTGAATTCACAGACGGTAACTTGCGGACTGGACTATGCCGACTTCATTCTCGGCGACGCGCAGCACTATGCCGAGAATGCCTACAAGGGTTCGGGACACTGGAACGCCATTTCTCCTGATCTCTACGTTCAGGACAACTGGCGCGCCACCAGCCGCTTGACTCTGAATCTTGGACTGCGGTGGGATGGAATTCCGCACACGTACGAAGCGAACAGCAACCAGTCGAACTTCTATCCCAATCTCTACAAATTCAACAATGCGCCCCTATGGGTACCCGGTACTGGCGATAGCCAGATTTGCGGAGGCAACCCGCTCCCTGCCGGCTGTGCTACCGCCAGCCCCGGCCTGGGTACGAGCCCGCTTTCCGCACTCAATACCAACACGTTCTACCTGAACGGCATGGGCATCGGAGGCAAGAACGGAAATCCGAAAGGGCTGGCCAACAACTCCTGGTGGAACTTCGGACCGCGTTTCGGCTTTGCTTACGATCTCACTGGCAACGGCAAGACCGTAATTCGAGGCGGCTACGGTCTCATGTACGAGCGCATTCAAGGCAACGACATGTACAACGGCGCCACCAATCCCCCGTTTGGATACGCGTTGGGCCAAAACAACGTTCTGCTCTCCGATCCTCACGTACCGTGGAGCGGAGGACAGATTACGGTTCCAATTGTTCCGGCCGGCGTGGTCGGCATCAACCGGAGCTACCCGGCACCGCGCGTCTCGCAGTTCAGCGCGGGCGTTCAGCAAGCGATTGGACGAAAGGCTGTCTTCTCCGTTTCATACGTAGGCAGTCTTGATAGGCACCTAAGCTACTGGCAGGAGCTGAATCTGCCGCCTGCGAGCCTGCTCACCTGCCTCACGGTCCAATCCAAAACCGACATCGCCAGTAATTGCCCGGGAGGAGTACAGCCCGCTTTCAATGGACAGGTCCTCTATCAGGGGTATAACTCCATCAAGCAGGCTTATAACGGAGGCAACTCTCACTACAATTCGCTGCAGGCCGAGCTGCACGGTCAGCTTACCCGCGATCTGACTCTACAAGCCGCCTACACCTTGTCTCGGGCCATCGATCCCAGCACCGGAAACGGCGGTAACGGGTGGGATCTGAACTACGTAACCAATCCCTACCGGAGTTGGCAATACGACGTGGGGCCGTCGGTCCTTGACCGCACGCATGTCGCCTTCGTCAACTTTGTGTACGACATTCCCCTCCTCAAGAACAGCTCCAATCGCGCCTTGAAGACACTGGTGGGTGGATGGCAACTGTCCGGTATTGTCACCATGGAGTCGGGCGCGCCATTCAACCTCGCCCTGAACTCCCACAACGTTGCCAGCATCTTCCCCGGCGGCGACGTAGCCAACCGGCCCGATCTCATTGGAAAGATCACCTATCCCAAGACGAAAGTTCTGAATGCCAGTGGACAGGTGACCGGAATTCAATGGGTCGATCCGTCGGCCTTTGCCGCGCCGGCTCCGGGGGCTTTTGGAAACCTCGGCTTCGACGCGCTGCGTGGGCCGGGCCGGGATAACTGGAACCTCTCGCTGTTCAAGAGGTTCGTGATCAATGAATCTCGCGGCTCCGAATTCCAGTTCCGCGCCGAGAGCTTCAACACCTGGAATCACACCCAGTTTGGAGGAGCCGGCCAGAACGGCGCCTTCAGCAATAATCTGGGTGCCGGGAACAACCTACAGATCACGAACGCTTTCGATCCGCGCGTGTTCCAGCTTGGAGCAAAGCTGATCTTCTGAACGCTGCTGTTTCAACCAACAAACCGCCCCGCTCGCATCGAACCTGCTGCGAGCGGGGCGGTTTCTGAGATTCGTATCAGGGCGATGCCGCAAACCGCGCATTTTCATATGCCCCTTTAGGGGCTGGGATGATTCTGAACTTTTCAGCAGCCTCCTCCACCCGTGCAGATAAGATCCGAGAATCACGCGGGCTCGTATTTGAGGTTCGCTCGTTCTCTCCGTCAGAACCGTTTATGAGAAAGTTCTAGTCTTACGCATGAGGAAACGGAATCCAGGGTTGGCGATAGCGATGTCCGCGTTGTGGTGCTGCCTGGCGCAGGCGCAGACTCCTGCCGACGCCATCGCGCTGGAGCAGCAGGGCAACTTGCCCGCAGCTGCCAAAGCGTGGCAGACGATCGCCGCCCGTGATCCGAATGACGCCGGCGCCTTTGCGAGTTTGGGCATAGTCCTGTCCAGGGAGCATAAATTTCCCGAGGCGACTGCCGCGTATCGACATGCGCTCAAACTCAATCCGAAGCTGCCTGGGATCGCGCTGAACCTTGGACTCTCAGAGTTCAAGCAGGGACATTTTTCTGCGGCGGCCACGGCTCTACGCCAAGCGCTGGCGGCCGATCCGTCGAACTCACAGGCGCGAACGCTGCTGGGACTCAGTTACTACGGCGCTGAAAACTTTGAGCGGGCGATTCAGTACTTGGAACCCGCTGCTCATGCGGACCCGGCCAATGCCGAGCTTCACCAAACGCTGGCGCAGAGCTGCCTGTGGGCACGCAAGTTTGACTGCGCGCAGGAACAGTTCCGCCAGATCCTGCAGCAGAATCCGGATTCTGCATCCGCCCACATTCTGCTCGGCGAGGCGCTCGATGGATTGGGCAGAACGCAGGAAGCGATTAGCGAGTTTGAAGCCGCGGCGCAAAGCTCTCCCAAGGAGCCCAATGTGCACTTCGGCCTCGGATATCTGTATTGGAAGTCGCAGCAGTACGACAAGGCGCAGCGTGAGTTTCAGAGCGAGTTGACGATCGATCCGGTAAACGCCCAGTCACTGGCCTACTTGGGAGACATCGAATGGAAGAACAGCCGGCCTGACGGCGCCATCCCTTTTCTTGAAAAGGCGAAAACGATCGATCGCAAACTTCGCATCGTTTATCTCGATCTTGGCGCGATCTTTTTGCAGCAGAAGAAGTACAAAGATGCCCGCCTCGCTCTCGATCACGCCGTCGCTCTCGATGCCACGCAGCCCGACGCCCACTATCAACTGGGGCGCTTATATCAGGCTCTCGGCAACAACGCCGCGGCTGAGAAAGAGCTGCACCAGGTCAAGGAACTGCATAAGAAAGCGGAAGAGAACCTGATGGGGAAGATGAATTCGTCGCCACCGCAATTGAATCCTTCTGAGCAAAACTGAGGAGAGAGCATGAGCCTGAGCAACGGAAACTACCAGCCAAAGCCGGAGCACAAATTCTCATTTGGATTGTGGACCTTGGGAAATCGCGGCCGCGATCCATTCGGCGATGCTGTCCGGCCCACCATGCCACCCACCGACATCGTCTCCGTATTGGGCGAAATTGGCGCATGGGGTGTGAACCTGCACGACAACGATCTCGTGCCGATCGATGCGACCGCCGCCGAACGCGACACGATTGTGCGTGAGTTTCGCAAGGCGTGCAAAGACAGCGGCGTCGTGGTTCCCATGGCGACGGTATCACTCTTTTTTCATCCCGTATTCCGCGATGGAGCCTTCACTGCCAACGATCCTGAGGTGCGCGCCTATGCGCTGCAGAAGACGATGCGGGCCATGGACCTCGGCGCCGAACTGGGGGCGAAGATATTCGTGCTGTGGGGTGGACGCGAAGGAGTGGAGACCGATGCGTGCCGCCGCGCCGATGACGCCGTGAAACGCCTGCGCGAAGCCGTGAACTATCTCTGCGAGTACAACCTTGCGCAGAAATACGGATACCGCTTCGCGCTCGAGGCCAAGCCCAACGAACCGCGCGGCGACATCTACATGGCGACTACCGGACACTATCTGGGATTCATTCCCACGCTCGACCGTCCGGAGATGGTGGGCGTCAACCCTGAGGTCGCCCACGAGCAGATGGCTGGCCTGAACTTCATGCACGGAGTCGCGCAAGCCTGGGAGGCCGGCAAGCTGTTTCATATCGACCTGAATGATCAAGCGCCGGGACGATACGACCAGGACCTGCGCTTCGGTTCAGCTAATCCGAAGTCTGCATTCTGGCTGGTAAAGTTTCTTGAGGACGTCGGCTATGACGGTCCGCGCCATTTCGACGCGCACGCGTACCGAACTGAAGACTATTGTGGAGTACAAGACTTCGCGCGTGGCTGCATGCGGACTTACTTAATCCTCAAAGAGAAGGCCGACCATTGGAATGCAGATCGTGAAATTCAGTCGATACTCAAGTCCATCTCCAGTCCAGTTCCGGGAACACCGCAGAACGGAAGATATTCGAAGAAGGGTTCAGCTGCACTGCTGGCGTACCCCTTCGACAAAGACGCGATTCTCAGGAAGCGTCTGCCTTACGAACTGCTGGATCAGATGACCGTCGACATCCTGCTCGGAGTCAGATGAGGTCGCTGAGAAAACAACGGGTGTGCGTGTCAAGAGGGTGGAACCGCGACCGTGCACACATCTCAGTGCATACCGGTTGTAAGTAGCTGATTCAAGGGCATTGGCACGCTTCATACCCTGTTGAAAACATCGACAATAAGAGATTTAGTTTCAATAACCTACAAATGATAGTTAAACCGATTTAACTCCTCCGCCCTGCGCCTCGAGACCGCGGCCAACTCCCAACCTCCTCCGCATTCTTCCATGCTCGTTAGCTCGCCCCAGAATGAACGCAAGGCCCATTTCCTGACGCGAGCTGGACCGAAATTTCTGCACCAACCGGACAGGCTAGTTCGATCCCGCCGGCGGTGGTTCCGAAACGGCAGCCTTAGTCGGCGGAGCGAAACGCGTGGGCTGCAAACGGTATCCGTTGCGCGTCCTTACGTGATATTTCTTGCCCTTTTCACCGACGAGCTTCACCGTGATCGCGCGCCACCCGGTATTCGGATTCTGCTTGGGGTA
>Ga0075030_100002153_pt1 | contig 17891 bp, 16 predicted proteins | sample LitLauG_LLR_2012_FD_71393 | JGI IMG/M metagenome (GOLD analysis project Ga0075030, IMG submission 71393) | Freshwater sediment microbial communities from Pennsylvania, USA - Little Laurel Run_MetaG_LLR_2012 | ecosystem: Environmental > Aquatic > Freshwater > Creek > Sediment | place: USA... | reverse complement strand
TTTTTGAACTGCGCCAATCATTTCAACCCGGCCCGCCACAGGGTCGCACCCTGAGTGCTTGTGGACACGGGCCGGACGAGGCGGTCGCGCGGCCTACCCCAGCCGGAACAACGGCCGCAGCCGCAACCCCACCGCGCTGCCGGCAAATGCGGCCGCGACCCACACCCAGCCAGACAGGCTGCCGGAGGCCAAAGCGGAAAAATAGGCGCCGATGTTGCACCCATCGGACAACCGGGCCCCATATCCCATCAGAGTTCCGCCGATGCAGGCCGCAAGCCATGCGCTGGGGCGTCCTGCACGGAAGTTGAAACGATTGCTGGATGCCGCCGCCAATGCGGCGCCGATCAGGATGCCAAAATCCATCAACGTCGTGATGTCGTCGAACAGGCTGCGCGACAAGGCCGAGGGATCACCGCGCCAATAGGGCCAGTTCGCAGCGTCAAAGCCGATCCAGGCCGCGATTTTCGAACCCCACAACGTGAAACCGGCCGTCTCCCCCCACGGCCGCCCCGCGATGATCAGCGTCAGCGAATTGAGAGCCGCCAATGCGAACGCCCCCTGCGTGAGCGACCACGGCCGTTGCAACACACCCAGAGGGCCTGGCGCGACGTCACGCGGCGGCGGAACGGCCCAAACGATCAGGCCGAAAATGGCAAGGTGAACCAGCAAGGCTATTGGCCAGCCGAGAAGATCCTGCGAGGTCACAGCCGGAAAGGCCGGAAGGCCGCGCCAGACGTCAAGATGGGCCGCGCCAATCGCGGACCCGACCACAAAAAAGCCCAGCGTCACCAGCAGCCGACCGTCTCCGCCGCCGAGCGCGAACAGCGTGCCGGAGGCGCAACCTCCACCGATCTGCATGCCGATCCCAAACAGGATGGCCCCGATCACGAAGGAGACGCCGATGGGGGCGGCAAAGCCGTTCAGCGGCTGGCCGAACAGAGTGCCAACAGCGAGAAGCGGGAAGAAAACGAGCGAGGTCAAGGCGAGTGCAATCGCTTGGGCGCGAAACCCGGCAAAATCGCGTCGCTCAAGAGCGGCCCGGAAGCTGCCTGCAAACCCGAACGTGGATTGGAACAGCACATAACCCAATGCGATGCCGACGAGGCTTAGGGCGGTCCCGCGCCATGCTTGCGCATGCAGCGCTGATTCCAAAACTAGAAGGCCGCCGAGAGCAAGCGCCACCACCATGACACGGCGCTGGTTTTGCTCACCCCCGGCAACAGACGACGGCGTATCGGGAACTGTGGACAGTGGGACGATGGGGTGCGCCACGTTACAGCGTCCGCGCCTCGAGCCGCTCGAACACGTAGGCCGCGACGAACCCGAACAGGATGTGTCCAACCCAGCTCATGAACGACAACCCACCGCCCCATCCCATGAGCAGGAAGGGCAAGCCCGCGATCGGAGCGAAGATGCCGAGAGCATTGAACCAGGTGAACGAACCAAAGCTAAGACATTCGCGGATCAACGGCGATGGATTGATGAACCGGGTCGCGGTCACCAGCGTGACCAGCAGCCAGAACCATCCCATCCAGGGCGTGAAGGTTCCGTTTGTCAGCGCAACCAGGACGAATACCGTGAAGATGGCCAGCACGCCGGCATCGAGGATCGCGTCCCAATTCTTCAGGCCCCGCGAAATGATGTAGTACAGCACCGGATAGCCGACGATGCCGAGAACATAGTGCACGAAGGTCGCGTTCGCCCACGGGATAGGCATCGAGGAATTGAAATCGGTTCCAAAGAAGCGGTTGGTCAACGACAGCACGAGGCCCGGCGGCTCAAGCGGGCCGCCGAGCACCCACACCGTCAGGGTGCGTGACCAGATTTCCCATGCCATCAGGGCGACGTAGCCGCCGATGAAAAGGTTGAAAAGCGTCCTGGTAGACGGAATCGCTGGAATTTGAATGGCGTGCGTGCCGGACATCATGGGAATACCTCAAAGATCCTATCTCATTCATTCTGACGCGAGTACGTGCAGGGGCGAGCTAGCCGCGGCTGCTTGAATTACGCAACATGTTCTAAAGGTGCGTCCGACCATGTGTTCGCACCGGGGTCACGTTTTGTGACTCGACGCGATCGAAGAATCCGAACTGGCGGCGGCCTGATCGCCGGACCTGGCGTTGCTCACAACCGCATGCAGACGGATGCCACTCATCCCCCGGCTGCCGTCTCGGGCGGGAGCCCCGGCCTTGACCCCATGATGCTTGTTCCAGGGTGCTGACTTGAACCACCCCGCCACGTAGGCCGTCACGACCAGACCGGCGAGGCCCGCAATATTGACCAACGCGGTCGTGAAAAAGCTGCGGTCGGTCTCATCCAGGATGATGCCGCCAAGCATCGCCAGCACGATGCCCGCCATGAAGACCGCCAGGGTTTGCTGGCCGACCTTGACGATGACGGCGGCAACGGCGCCGGAGATGCGCGACCCGCCGGGGCCCGCAGCCACATAGGCGAGGTAGGCGAGCGCCAGAAAATGCACATAGCGCAGGATACCGAACAGGTTCTTGTCCAGCAGCGGCTCGATGAATTTGTGAGCTGCCGTCAACTCCGGCGATCGGTCGATCAAGGGCCACCAGGCGAGCGGAAAACTCGCGGCCAGAATGCCGGCCGATAGCCACACGAGCCGCCGCTCCACGGGAGGCGCCGGCAGCCATCCGCGCATCAACGCAAAGCCGGTGAAGAATACCAGTTGCCAACCGAACGGATGGAAGAACCAGGTGTCGCCGGTCCACGGCTCGCCGGGGAACTGGAGGTGCCCGGTTACGCCGATGAGCCAGACTGCGCCGACGAACGCCGCCACCGCCGCGAGGCTCACGCGCGACAGCGCCATCACCAGCGGCATCATGGCGAGGATCACGATGTACATCGGCAGAATGTCGTAATACTTCGGCTGATAGGTGAGTGTCAGAAAGCCGAACAGGGCAAGGCCCGGGTCGCGGCTGAGAAACTCGTTCAGGGTCGATGCCGCGCGGATATGGCCGTCGCTGCACAGCACCTTGTCGGCGGCGATCAATGCCACCACCGACACGAGAAAAACACCCACGTGGGCCCAATACACCTGCCAGACGCGTTGGAGTACGCGCCCGGTCGCGAGCCAGAAACCGGCGGTGTCGTAAAGCCGCCCGAAGGCCACCGCGGAGGCCATGCCAGAGCAGAACACGAACATCTCCGTGGCATCGGAAAAGCCGAAGCGGGCTGGGATCAAATACTGCCAGGTGTTTTCAGGAACATGGGCGACGAAGATGATGAACATCCCCGCGCCACGGAAGAAGTCGAGCCGGGGATCGCGGACGCGCGCAACCCCGGCAGTGCGCTCAGATGCGGTCGGCATAGTCGTCGGCCTTTATTTCGCACACGATGACCGTAAACGTTTTCCTGGCCAGAGCGGCTGCCAGCGCGGCCTCAAGCTCTATGCGGGCCTTGACCCGGACGCCATGACCGCCAAATGCCTCGGCCACCGCTTCATAGCGCGTGGCGCCCATTCGAACGCCCGCTTTGGCGAGCCCGGCCTGGCTCTGTTTCAACTCGATCAATGCCAAGCTTTCATCCTGCATCACGACGATGACAATGGGAAGCTTTTGATCCCGGATGGTCCCCAATTCGCCAAGCGCCATCTCGAATCCGCCGTCGCCAACAACCGCAATGACCGGCGCACCGGGCTTGGCCGACGCCCAGCCGATCGCCAGGGGAACCGCGGCTCCCATGGTGCAGAGACCTGCCGATTGCAGCAAAGCGCCAGGCCGCTGCATGCGCATGCGCTGGCTGAGCAGGATGCGGTGCGCGCCGCTGTCGACGGTAAGCGTCGCGTCTGGGAGAAGTTTGGCCTCAAGCGCGTCGAACACGGCATGCGGTCCCCAGGCCTTCGGCGGATCGAATGACGCACGCAGGCGCGCTTTAGCAGCCTCGGGCTCGCCGCCGGCCCAGGTGGGGTGGGCAACCACAAGTCCGTCGCCAAGTGCTGCGATGAGCTGGCCGGTATCGCCCGTGACCCGCACGTCGCAGCTATGCATGCCGTGGTCGGCCGGATGGGCCGAGACCTCGATCACGGTCGTGTCCGCCGAAAATGGATCGAGCCAGCCGGCGCGCATCTCGATCGGGTCGTAGCCAGCAAGCAGCACCACGTCGGCCGCCCGCACCAGACGCAACAGCTCTGCGTCCGCCAGCGGCGACAGGCCGGCCGCACCCAAAGAATGGGAGTGATACTCGCAAACCAGGCCTTTCCCCTTGTAGGTGGTGACGACCGGCGCGCCGAGTTTCTCGCTCAGCGCCGTTAGGGCAGACCCTGCACCGCTGCGCACGGCTTCAAAGCCGCCGATGATGAGCGGGCGGCGGGCACCGGCCAGAATTGCCTGAACCTCGCGAAGGGATGCATCGGCCGCGACGGCGCGTATTAGTGTGCGCGCAGGTGCTTCCACGGCTGACCCGCTGCCGGGCTTTGCGGCAGTTCCCGGCGCAATATCGATGTGAACCGGGCCCATGGGGTCGGCACACGCGAGCCGCACCGCGCGCGCGATCGTGGCAGCGGCACCCTCGGTCTCGACCTCAAAGCTCGCCTTGACGAGCGGGCGCAGAAGCGCAGCCTGATCGAAAACCTGATGCGTATACCGCGACCGCACGGCGTGATCGACGCACCCCGAGATTACCAACAGCGGCACCCGCTCCTGCGCGGCGTCTGCAATTCCGTTGACGGCGTTGGCAAGCCCCGGCCCGACCGTCGTGACCAGAAGCCCCGGCGCGCCGGTGGCTGCATGGGCGCCTGCGGCCATGATCGCGGCCGGGGTTTCGTGCCGCGCCAGGACAAACCGGATTCCGGCCGCGCCCAGGGCATCGATCAGGGTGACGACTTCTCCGCCCGGCATCCCGAAGGCGTGCGTGACGCCGTGAGCCGCAAGCGTGCGCGCAACCTGATCGGCGACGCGCATCGCGGGACGCGTCGAGGCCGCCGATACCGGGCCCGCCTCTCCGGCCGCTTCGCCAGTTCCTCCGGGGAGCTCGTCATCCGAAGGACCGGATCCGGGCTCGTTCACAGCTGGCCCCTGAGACCCGCATTGGATTCCGCAAAGGCGGCAAGCGAGGGCGAGGCCAACATGCCGCGCGCAAAGCGATCCTGCCAGCGCAGTTGAGACCGCAGGCGGCTGATCGCCGACAGTGTCCCGCGGTCCTCGGCATCGGAAGCGGCGACGAGAAGAATGCGCATGAACAGATCGCGCTGGGCATTGCTTCCGCCCAACTGCGGCAGACGGCAGGCGATATCCGACATGTTCACGCCGGAATTGCCGGTCGTGTCCAGGAACGCCTTGATGATCTGGGCGAGATCGACGCCGACATTGCGCGCGACGTCGGCCTGATCGCCACTCTCCTCGACGGCTGCTTGAGACAGTTCCTGCAGCAGGCCGACGGCGGCGGAGACCTCCTTGTTGGCGACGAGCGCCAGCAGGTAGTGGAGCGAGGCAAACACGTAGGTCACGTCCGACCGGCGCTTAAGCGCAATGTCGCGCAGCAGTTCCCAGCGGGACCCGACCGGCACTCCGGCCTGCTTGAGGCGCCACAGCAGCGACACCGCATTGGCCATATCGCGGAAATCGTCGCTGGCGGCCGGCATCACATCGCGGTCATACAGTTCGAGAACCCGCGCATGGTTGCCTTGTTCGAGATAGAACAGGGCAAGGTGCCAGCCGAGATGGAAGCGGAAGTTATTGCATTCGGGCCAGATCGTCCGCGATCCTTCAAGCCACCGGATGCCCTCGTCGACGCGTCCCGACATCTCCATGACATGCGACACGGCGTGAAGACCCCAGGCGTCCGACGGTTCGAGTTCAACCGCTTCGCGTCCGGCAGCTTCGGCCTCGGCGTAGCGCCCGGTCTCTTCCAGGCCGAATGCGTGGCAGCCCAATAGGAAGCCGTAGCCCGGCGCCTCATCGCTCCAGTGCCGCAGCACCCGCGTCGTCGTCTCCAACATGCGCTCCGGCTGGCCGGACATGAACCGCATGGCATGGGACAGCTTTGCGGCCAGCAGATCGCGCGGCACAACTGCGAGGTGATCTTCGAGCAACGTCGCGGACGCATGAAGCCGCCCGTGCGAGGCTTCGAATGCCGCACGTACAAGCACCTGCTCGCACCGGGTTCCGCCGCCGGAGCGGATGAGCGCCGTGTTGGCGCGATCGGCATCGGCTTTGGCGGTGACCATCGCCTCGGTGCGCCCTAGCAGGGCGCTGCCGAGGGAGCGCAGGCACCATGCTGCGGGTAGGTCCGGCTCGATTTCGAGTGTGCGTGCCACGTACTCCCCCGGCGGGCGGTGGGCCGCAATGGCGAGCGTTGCCTCCTCAAAAGCTGCGATGGCTTCACGTGAGGCTGTGGTGTGGCCGCGTCCGTAGCGATCAGTCAGCATGGGAATTTCAGTCCTGTTTGCAAAATTGTCTGTGCTTGGATCGTGCCTATCACCATGATGTCACCCCATCCGTGGTCCCAGGATCTGCTCGGCAACGCCTACTGTAGCGAAATGAATATGGCTCGCCATGGGCCATCATGCCACCCATCCGTCTGCCGATCAGGTTACCCCCACGGAGATGAACCGGAGCAGAATGGAACACACTTTGGCAGGGGAGCGTTCCGCGCCCTAAGCGTCCCTCCGTCCGTACTCTGTGTCCTGCCATGGCGAAACCCTATCTTCTTGGCACCTAATGGCTATACGTCGGATGCTCCCGCGCGTGTTACACACCGCACCGTTCACGATCAGGGTGAGCACGCTCCGCTCATGCTGCGAGATAGTGCATCCTGCATCACGGGAACGCGGCCTTTTTCCAATCCGACTTGAGAACCAACACATCCCCAATACGTTCAACTGCACCCTCCAGGTTCACCGGCCGCGCAACAAAGTCCTCCAACGTGCCTCGCGGCACCGGGCCACCCGTCTCATCTGCCAGGAGCAGGAAGTTTGCGCCTAACACCGGCTCCTGCGTTACCAGCACCGGCGGCAAGCCGCCCAGGATGCACAGGTTGGCGCATGCCTTGTGGGCGAGACCCGCGCCGGGTTTCATAGCGCCCGCCTTGCATTTCCCGTCGCAGATTTCACCGCCGATCCGCCATCGGCCCACGGCGGTAACCGCAGTATCCGAAGCGGCGGAGGCTGTGTTCTTTGAAGCCTCCAACGTGTCGACAATCAGCATGTCGATGGAGCCACGCTTGAGGAGGGCACCGCTCACGTCCACGCTCTCGCCCTCCAAGCCCTGTCCCGCCTGCTGCGCACCCGCTTTGCCCTGGCCTCCGAGCAACAGCGTATGCCCGCCCGGATGATCGGCGTCGGCCGCGACCCGCACCATCGGATAGGGCAGTGCGCGGTAGGTTCCGCTGAAATGGATGCCGGGAATGTAGCTCGCCGCGACCGGGTCATCGGTCGTGGTGGCCAATCCGAAACTCAGAGCTGCAAACGCACCCACGAGGAAGCAGCCAACGCCAAGGCAGAACAGCGCGATGTCGGGCGGCACCTTCTTATAATAGCCGACGAAGAACCCGCCGGCCTTGGATTTTGGTACTGTGAGGCTCATGGCGCAGCTCCCGTCCAAGCTACCGGCTCAACGGGAGTTCCCGGAGGATTGGGCGAAGGGTCGACAAACAGCCTGCCGCCCTCAAGCCTCAAGCGGTAGGTCGCGATCCGCTCGGTGAAGGGCGCGGGGGCGCAGCCATCGTTGGCACGATACTGGAAGCCATGCCAAGGGCACGTCACCAGGCCACCGATGATGCGCCCTTCGCCGAGCGGACCGTTCTGGTGCACGCACACGTTGGTCACCGCAGATATCTTGCCGTCATAGCGAAACACGGCGACCCGGCTCCCATCCGGCAGCACAACGATCCTGGCGCGCTTGTCGGGGATGGAGGCAGGATCGCCGACTTCGATCCAGCCAGTTGCATCGGCCAGCGGAGCCGGATTGGCGCGCTCGAATGCGGTATCGCGCAATCCTGCCGAGGCATGGAGTCCGCCGGCGAGTATTACGGCCGCCAGTGCCACGATGGCAAAAGCGGGATGGGTGGCCGCCTGAATCGGGCCCAAAGTCACGTGAAGGGTCACGCACGCAAACGCCAGGTAGACCAGCATATGGATCGCCTTCCAGACCGGCGGGGTCAGGAAGCTCAGCCAGAAGTCGTGGCTGGTTGCTGCCAACAGGACGAGGATGCTCAACGCGAGCACCCCAAACAGTTCGAAAGGAAACCCGAGCACCTGACCGAAACTCGTGTTTGAGGACAGGATTGCCACCGCTTCCGGAGTTGCGCTCAGCGACGCATAGTGGCCGGCGACAAACCACGCGTGCGCCGAAGCTACCGCTGCGGTCATGACGCCAAAATGCCGGCGGTTATACAAAACCGGCAGCCACCGCACGTCAAACCGCGCGAGCGGACCGATGCACAAAACGAACGTCAGCATCAAAAACGCGCAGCTGCCAAACGCGCGCATCTTGATGATTTCGCCATCGGTCGCGGCCGCGTTGGCCGACAGCAGCGGCCCCAAGTTGATGAAGACGAGGAGATATATGGCGACCGCCGCGGCCAGGAACAGATCATAGATTATCTTGTTCCGGTTCCAGCCGACCGGCTTGTATTTGACGCTCATGGCCGCGCGTTCACCGCTGGAGGGAGCCCGGAACCTGGCGCCGCCGCATCGAGCTGGACCGGCGCCGGCAGCGGGCGCTGCGTCTGCTTCAAAACCAGCCCTGCGATTACGAGTGCCGGCAGCACCAGCGCGGCCAGGGACCAGATCCGGGCGTGGGCACGCCGATGCGCACGCAACATGCTGTCAGTGCTCCCCTGTTGGAAGGTGGCGTTCGAGATCGATCCAGCGCTTGATAACGATGGGCCACAGCAGCACAAGCCCCGGGATCAGCAGCGGCCGGAACGCGAGCGACCCGCGCGCCGCGGCGTCGATCCGGCCGATGCCGGTAGTCAAGAAGATGCCGGCCACGACGGCACCAAGGCCTGCGTAAACCCACGCGCAGGAGATGATCGAGGTTGCGAGTGCCATGGGGTGTACTCCCGTCGTGCCGAAGTGTGGCCCTCAGGCAGGCTTCGCGGTCGTCGTGAACAGAGCCGCGATCTTCCAACCTTGAGCGGTTTTTACACAAAGCGCGCTGACAAGGAAACCGATGCGATCCGGCTTGGCCGTAGAGCCGATAAAGAGGTCGAGCGTCAAATGCAGGTAGGCAACGGTATCGGAAACCTCGATCACCTTGGCGTTTTTGAGATCGGGCTCGACGCGCCACACCTCGTTGACTTGGAACATCTTCATCCGTTCGAGCGTTGCCTCGCGGCTCCAAAACGACTTGCCGTCGCTGACCCAGAGAAAATCGGGCGAGTCGAGAAACTGCGCTTTCACCTCGTCGAGATTGCGGGCATTCTGGGCCGTGTAAAAACGCGAATACAGTGCTCTCACCTCGTCGGCATTACCGGCCGCCAGGCAATTCGTCGAAAAGAAAACCAGCGAAAGAAGCGCCAAGAAGCAACGTATGCGAGCGGCCATTCGAAACCCTTTTTTAGGTGCACGACTTTCAGGTGCACGATTTATCTTCGCAGTTATTGCGTCCCGTGGCGATAAGTTGCGGCACAGGTATGGCTGCACAGTTTACTGCTCGTCCTAACAAGCCCTATAGCGGCGCGGTGTGACGCCCTGTCGGCACCGCGTGCTCCCGCCAGGCGCCCGCCTGCCAAACGCCCTAGGCCCAGACTGGCTCGGCACGTTGGCAAACACAAGGCATGAAATTGGCCGCCGCAGTTCTGCCCACCAGCGTCTGCCGCCCCCGGCATCCGAAGCTATCGAGACGATGCTCAAAAGCTATTAGACCCTCAAGATGTATGCTAATAAGTCTCTCCACGCCTCTATAGGCCCAAAAACAGGGATTGCGACATGGTATTGAAATCGAAGTTTGCTAGTCTCTCGATGGCTGGTGTTGTTGCGGGTTTTGGAGCCTTCGGGCTCGGAGCAGGTGCAGCGAACGCCGGCTCATGCCCTGCCGATAAGGTCTTGACCACGCCGCGCGACATCGGCGATCACAAGAATAATCTCGTGACCAAAAAGACGTTGACGGACATCCCGCTAAACGGCTGGCGCGGGTTCAACGATCTCCACTTGCGGATCCGCTATTTCAACATTCCCGTCGGCGGTGTGGTGCCGACGCACGAGCACAACGACCGTCCGTCGATCGTTTATATCCTGAAGGGCGAGATTTTCGAATACAGCGCGCTTTGTTCGGTGCCGATCCTGCATAAGGCTGGCGAGACGACGCCGGAGTTCGGCCCTGGCCATGCCCATTGGTGGGAAAACAAGGGCACCGAGGAAGTTATCCTGACGTCTTCGGATATCGTCGAGACGGGCCAGCTCGATAAGCCGATGCCGGATATGTAAACTTTGAGCCGCCGCCATTAAGCACTTCATGGCTATCTATTGGCGGCGAGTGGCAAACGACGATATTGCGTTTGGCTGAATGGAAGCACTTCGCGCTCATGTGCGAAGTGCTTCTTTGGCCGTTTATACCTAGCTTGCCGCCGGGCGTTCCCGAGGAATTACAATATCCCCTCAAAACGCCGATGCCGTTGTAACAATTGTTTGAGTCTGGCCGAATTTTCGTCATCGGCTTACAGTTCACTTCCCGGCCACGAGCGGCGGCTGATGGGTTTGACCGTTGCCGAAAAGCTTTCACGGACCCTGGATCGACACTTCAAGAACCCATAGAGGATTTCATGACAAAAGCGTCCGATACAGCCCTGCCCAAGGCCAAAGCTTCCAAGCTGGGAAATTCGAAATTTCGCGACAATCAGTTGGTGCTGGTCTTTCAAGGAGGCGGCGCACTCGGCGCCTATCAGGCGGGGGTTTATCAGGCCCTCGACGAGGCCGGGATCGAGCCGGACTGGATCATCGGCACCTCGATCGGCGCCATCAACGCGAGCCTGATTGCCGGCAACGAGCGGCATAACAGGTTGGCCGCGGTCAAAGAGTTCTGGCAGCGGATGTCCCACAAGTCACCTCTGCACGGATGGCCCGGGCTGGAGGCTTTTGCCCAGTCGTTTTCCAACTTGAACACTGTGGTAAGCGGCATTCCGGGCTTTTTCGAACCCAATCCTATGGCGTTCCTCGGCGGCGGCATTCCCCTTGGGGCGGATAGTGCCGGCTACTATTCCACCGCGCCGCTCGAGAAAACGCTGAACGAGCTCGTCGATTTCTCGCTGATCAAGAAGAACAAGCCGCGCCTGACGGTTGGAGCCGCCAACGTCAGAACCAGCCAGATGCGGTATTTCGATAGCCGCGAGACCGAGTTCGATGCCAGGCACATCATGGCGTCGGGTGCCCTGCCGCCGGCGTTCCCCGCGGTGCGCATCGACGGTGAATTGTACTGGGATGGCGGGATTCTCTCGAACACGCCGACAGAGGCGATTTTTGACGACTATCCGCGGCGCAACTCGGTGATCTTTGCCGTCCATCTGTGGAACCCGGACGGCTCTGAGCCCGCGACGATGGACGAGGTTGCCCACCGGCAGAAAGACATCATGTATTCCAGCCGCGTGGCCAATCACATTGCCCGCCAGCAGGAAGCACATCGCCTCCGCCATATCGTCAAAGAGCTCTCGGCACTTCTGCCCGAGGATTCGCTCGCAAATCCCAAGGTGCGCGAGATGAGGGCCTATGGTTGCCTCACGCGCATGCATGTGGTCCGCTTGATGGCACCCAACCTCGAAGGCTCCAATCACACCAAGGATGTCGATTTTAGTCCCTCCGGCATCGCACGGCGCTGGGAGGCGGGGTATCGCAGCGCCCACGGCGCGATATTGCAAGCACCGTGGCAGGGAGAATTCGATTCGCTCGAAGGCGTCATCCTGCATGAGTCCGTCAACGAGTGGCGGGAGGCAAAGGCTCAGGACTGCGTGGTCAGGACTGAGGCCAAACAGCCAACTCCTGCGGTCGTGCATTCCGGCGGAATTAATGGCACTGACAGCCGGGTGAATTGATCGTTTTTCTCGTCGCAATCCGATAGTGTGCCACGTGGAACGCTGTGGCCCGTCAGCCCGTCAGCAAGGAACCAGCAGCAATGAACAAATCGCTCTCCGGCAAAAGCGCAATCGTAACCGGCTCGACCAGCGGCATCGGACTTGGCATTGCACAGGCGTTCGCGAAGGCCGGCGCCAACGTGATGTTGAACGGCTTTGGAAACGCGGCTGAAATCGAGGCGATCCGCAACGAGCTGGCGTCTGCCCACGGCATCAAGGCCGTTTACTCGGGCGCCGACATGTCGAAGGCCGACGATATCGTCAAGATGGTCGCCGATGCGCGCGCAGCCTTCGGCCAGGTCGACATCCTGGTGAACAATGCCGGCATCCAGCACGTCGAAGCAATCGAGACGTTTCCGGTCGCCAAATGGGACGCCATCATCGCGATTAATTTGTCCTCGGCATTTCACGCCACCCGCGCGGTCGTAGCCGAGATGAAGGCGCGCAAGTGGGGGCGCATCATCAACGTGGCCTCGGCCCACGCCCTCGTCGCCTCACCGTTCAAATCGGCCTATGTCGCCGCCAAGCACGGCGTGCTGGGACTGACCAAGACGGTTGCCCTCGAAACCGCCGAGCACGGCATCACGGTCAATGCCATCTGCCCCGGCTATGTGCTGACGCCCTTGGTGCAAAAGCAGATCCCCGAGACCGCCAAGGCGCGCGGCATCACCGAGCAGCAGGTCATCACCGACGTCTTGCTGCATGCCCAGCCGACCCGGCAGTTCGTGACCACGGAGCAGCTCGGGGCGCTGGCGGTGTTCCTGTGCAGCGATGACGCGGCCTCCATGACCGGTACGGCGTTGCCGGTCGATGGCGGCTGGACCGCACAGTAGCTGGAGATTTCGACCCCCATGCCGCAGAACGTGACCATTGATGCCAAGGACCACATGGATCGGGAACACCGCTCTAGTGGCGTGTTCACGCGCTCATTGGTGATCGGCACCATCGCATTTCTGACGTTGGTCGACTTGTTTGCGGCGCAGGCGATCCTGCCCTCGCTCGTCAAACGCTACGGCGTCACACCCGGCGCGATGGGGTTTGCCGTCAACGCCAGCACGATGGGCATGGCGGTGGCGGGGCTTGGGGTCGCGCTGTTCTCGAGCAAAATCGACCGCAGGCTCGGGATCCTGATCAGTCTTGCTCTCCTTGCAATCCCGACCACGTTGCTGGCGCATGCCCCTGATCTCACCGTGTTCACGCTGCTGCGCGTGACGCAGGGGTTGTGCATGTCTTCGGCCTTCACGCTGACCCTCGCCTATCTCGGCGAGGAATGCAGCGCGGCGGATGCGTCCGGCGCATTCGCCGCCTACATCACCGGCAATGTCGCGAGCAATCTCATCGGCCGCATGATATCGGCCGGGGTCGCCGACCATTTCGGGCTGGCCGCCAATTTCTACGTGTTCGCCGCGCTGAACATCGCAGGCGCGCTGCTGGTCTATTTCACCATCCACAAAACACCACCGATGATGTCGATGGGGTCTGGGGGAATGTCGACGATGGCGGCGTGGCGCGAGCACTTCAAGAACGGCCCACTGTGCGCCGATTTCGGCATCGGTTTCTGCATCCTTTTCGCGTTCATCGGCACCTTCACCTACGTCAACTTCGTGCTGGCGCGCCCGCCGCTCAGCGTCGGCGCGATGCAGCTCGGGTTCGTGTACCTGGTCTTCCTGCCGTCGATCTTGACAACTCCGCTCGCCGGAACCGCGGTGCAGCACCTGGGGACGCGGACCACGATCTGGGGCGGCCTTGCCGTCGCGGCCATCGGCTTGCCGCTGCTGCTGGTGGGCAGCCTGACGCCCGTACTGATCGGGTTGACGCTGGTGGGCGTGGGGACCTTCTTCGCCCAGGCGACGGCGACCGGCTTTGTCAGCCGCGCGGCCAAGGTCGACCGGGGCTCGGCAAGCGGCATCTATCTCGCCAGCTACTTCTTCGGCGGCCTCGTTGGAAGCGCGGTGCTCGGCCAGCTGTTCGATCAGTTCGGCTGGGGGGCTTGCGTCGCGGGCATCGGTGCCTCACTGCTGGTGGCGGCGCTGCTGACAACCCGCCTGCGGATCGAGACGGCCTGAGCCGCCTGCTGGCGCGGTCAGTGCGCCAGGATTTTGGACAAGAACACCTTCGCGCGTTCCGATTTCGGGTTGCCGAAAAATTCGGCCGACGCCTCGTCCTCGACGATGCGGCCCTGGTCCATGAAAATCACCCGGCCCGCGACCTTCCTTGCAAACCCCATCTCGTGGGTGACGACCATCATGGTCATGCCCTCCTGGGCGAGCGCGACCATCACGTCGAGCACCTCGCTCACCATCTCGGGATCAAGCGCCGAGGTCGGCTCGTCAAACAACATGACGATGGGGTCCATGGCGAGCGCGCGCGCGATCGCAACCCGCTGTTGCTGCCCGCCCGACAACTGGCCGGGGAACTTACCGGCCTGGGCGGAAAGCCCCACCCGTTCGAGCAGCGCGCGGGCCTTCTCCTCGGCGGCTCCGCGCGAGCGGCCAAGCACCCGCACGGGCGCGAGGCACAGGTTGTCCATGATCGAGAGGTGGGGGAACAGCTCGAAGTTCTGGAACACCATGCCGGCGCGCGCGCGCAGCTTCGTGAGATCGGTCGCCGGGTCCTTGAGGCTGACCCCGTCGAGCACGATATCGCCCTCGTCGAAGGGCTCGAGCCCGTTGATGGTCTTGATCAGCGTCGATTTCCCCGAGCCAGACGGCCCGCACACGACCACGACCTCGCCCTTGGCGACCCGCGTCGAACACCCGTCCAGCACCTTGAACGCGCCGTAGGATTTGCTGATGTTGCTGATCTCGATCATAGCTAGGCTTGTCCCCGCTTCACGAGCACCAGTCAAGGTATGAAGGTAGACACCGCACTCATGCACCCCGCGCTACCGGCCGGCTCCCAGCCCGAGCCCACGCGGCAAGGCTTGGACCTCGAGACCGAGGCGATCGCGCGCACTGAGCTTGCCGCGCTGGAACGGACAAACGACCGCGCTGAGCGCACCCGCATCATCGCCAGCACCATCCTGTCGGTTTTCGACCATTACTACTACCGCTCGCGCCGCATCCCCTTTTTCGCCAAGCGCGCGTTCGAGGCCCGAAACTGGCCCGAGATGGCGCAGCTTTCACGCGACCGGCTCGACATCTACGGCAAAAGCCTGGAGACGTTCGCGCCCATCCTGCGCGCCGTATGGCCGAAGCTCCCCGATCCGCGCGGGTTCTGGGTCGAGGTCGAGGCGGAGGTGCTGGAGGCGATCCGCGGGCGCTATGAGGCCGACCTCGCGTTCGCCTACCTGCGCTCGGTGCGGCGCGCGGTGGAAGCCGCCGAATGGACGCCGGTCGCCTATGCCGGCAGCGGTATCCGCGCGGCCACGCCGCCCGCGCACAGCGAGGTTTGCCGCACGTTCCCGGCCGAAATTCCGGTCAGCATCGAGACCGTACTCGTCGTGTTGGAGATGGTCCCGTTCGCGGTGCCGTTCCGCGACTTGCCGGGGGATGCGGCGCTGATCGCCGGCGCCATCAATGCCCGCCTGGCGGGCCTCGGCGCAGGGGAAGGCCCGGCCTCCCTCACCATGATCGACGCCGGCTTCTTCCGCAACCGCGGCGCCTACCTGATCGGCCGCATCGATTGGGGGAGTGGCACGATCCCGCTCGGCATCGCGTTGCTCAATGAGCCGGGCGGCCTCATCGCCGACGCGGTGCTGCTCGATTCCGACGACCTCCAGTTCGTGTTCTCCTCCACGCTGGCGAACTTCCACGTCACCAGTGATCGCTACCACGCCCTCGCCTTCTTTCTCGCCGGGCTGATGCCGAAGCGCCCGCTCGGGCTCCACTACTCGACCATCGGGTTCAACCACGTCGGCAAGTTCGCGGTGATGGCCGAGTTGCGCGGCGAACGCACTGGGCGCGGCGGCACCTTCGACTTCGCCCCCGGCGCGCGCGGCACGGTCGCGATCGGGTTCTCGCTGCCCCACTCGGCCTATGTGGCCAAGGTGGTGCGCGACCGGCCCACATCCGGCTACAAGTGGGGCGCCTTCCCCGGCGTGCCGGCGGTGCTGGAGAAGTACCGCGTGGTGCACGAGAGCGACCGCGCCGGCAGCATGCTCGACAACGTGATCTACGACAACGTGCGCCTCGAAACCGGGTGGTTTACGCCCGAACTGCTGGAGGAGCTGACCCAGGCCGCGCCGGGATGCGTCTCGAACGTTGCCGGGCACGTCACGTTCCAGCACCTGATCGTGCAGATGAAAATGGTGCCGCTGCCGGAATATCTGCGCGATGCGCCTCTGGCCCACGCCGAAGCCGCGATCCTGAATCTGGGCAACTGCATCCGCAACAACGCCGCCGCCAATATCTTCAACCGCGATCTCGATGCCCGCAACTACGGCGTCAGCCCCATCGGCAAGGTCTACCTGTTCGACTACGACGCGGTGGAACCGCTGACCGGCGTCAAGATCCGCACCAACCGGGGCCGCGAGGAGGGCGAGGAGGATACCCCCGATTGGGTGTTCGAGGAGGGCACCGTGTTCTTGCCCGAGGAGATGCTGCCGGGTTTGCGCATCGACGACCCGCACCTGCGCCGCCTGTTTCGCGACGCCAACGCCGATCTGCTGGGGGTCGCCTACTGGGAGGGCATGCAGCGAGCGCTCGCCGCCGGTTTGGTACCGAAGGTGCGCGCGTATCCGGTCTCGAAACGGTTAAGGCGGTAGGGGCGGGTCTGCGGCGGTCCCCCTCCTCCGGGATGGCCCCGCCAAGCCCCTAGGGAAGCCCAGGGAGGCCGTTTACCAATGGGTCAGCTAGGGTGGTAGCTTGGCCTCAAAACGGCCGCCAAAACGCACGCCAGGGGCCTTGGCGTGGATTAACTGTGATGGCATATTATTTAACCAAATCACATGGTTAAAGCACCTGCCACCACCTCGATCCGTAGGTTGGGTTAGGCCGCCCGTTCGGCGGCAAGTTTGCCCCACTGGCGCGTCCGCCGTAACCCAACGCCAACGAGATGGATTTGGATTGGGCAAAGGTGTGGCACGCGCTTCCCGTGGAAGGTTGGGTTACGGCACAAGCCCGCGCCTAACCCAAGCTGCTTACTGGCACCTATTGTTTCATCCCTATTGAGGATATGCATTTACGATTTGAACTTGTCCACGGATCAAACCTACATTGAGAGATGCGTTAGCGCCGATGGCAGTGGTGTGCTCTCCACGACCGTCGACCCAAATCGCATAAAGGTACACACCACAAACGTTCGTAAGCACACCATTCTGCCCGGAAAATCCCAGCCTAATGCAACCCCTCATATTTTGCTGAGCGAAACTGGGACTCGCAGAAAGAACAATTATCGCCAAACCAAAAACAACCAAAATTGAGCGAGCCAAAGCAGCCTCCCAACAATAAAACAAAAACAAAACTTCAATTTATAGAGCAAGGCCTCCAGAGATACTCATCCTGAAATGCCAATAGTTTGATTGCGCAATAAGCCGGAGGCGCCTTCAAATTCGCGAAGAATTAATTTTCCTATCAGGAATGACTGATATTTACACCAAACAAATAACTTGTCAAGCAGACGAAACAAGTCGCAGCAGTTACCTATTCCCCTCACTCCCCCCACCTAGTCACAACCTTCGCCATATCCGGCCGCTCGCGTTCGTCGGGCTTTTCGCGCGCGGTGCCGGCATACACGAACCCTGCGATGCGTTCGTGCGCCTCGAGTTTCATCGCGGCTTTCACCGTCGGCGAATAGGCGACCCACTCGGTGATCCAGCAGGTCGCGAATCCCAGCGCATTGGCCGCGTGGCACAGGTTCATGCACGCGGCCCCCGCCGACAACACCTGCTCCCACTCGGGTGCGGGGGCTTTCTCGCGCGCGGT